>WNFI01034567.1_pt1 | contig 25022 bp, 18 predicted proteins | sample 5400471 | NCBI WGS metagenome assembly WNFI01 (sample SAMN13153348, study PRJNA577476) | soil metagenome | isolation source: 100 cm saprolite on Douglas fir-dominated hillslope | place: USA:California | collected 2013-09-17 | reverse complement strand
CGAGCGCGGCCGCCTCATGACGAAGCTCGGCGAAGCGATCCTCGCCAATCACGAACACCTGTCCCAGCTCGAAGCGCGCGATTGCGGCAAGCCGATGAAACAGGCGCGTGCCGACATCACTGCGGCCGCCCGCTACTTCGAGTTCTATGGCGGTGCGGCCGACAAATATCACGGCGACACCATTCCCTTCCTTGACGGCTACATGGTCACCATCCTGCGCGAACCCAAGGGCGTGACCGGCCATATCATTCCCTGGAATTATCCGGCGCAGATGTTCGGCCGCAGCCTGGCGCCCGCGCTGGCCATGGGCAACGCGGTGGTCATGAAGCCCGCTGAAGATGCCTGCGTCGCGCCGGTGAGGATGGCGCAGCTCGCGCAGGAAGCCGGCTTTCCGCCCGGGTCGCTGAACGTCGTCACCGGTATCGGCGAGGAAGCCGGCGCCGCACTTGCCAGCCATCCCGGCATCGATTTTATGTCTTTCACCGGCTCGCCCGAAGTCGGCACGCTGGTGCAGAAGGCGGCGGCAGAGAACCATATCGGCTGCACCCTCGAACTGGGCGGAAAATCGCCGCAGATCGTGTTCGAGGACGCCGACTTCGATGCGGCGGTACCGGTTGTGGTCAATGCCATCGTTCAGAACGGGGGGCAGACCTGCTCGGCGGGCAGCCGCGTGCTGGTGCAGAAATCCATCTACGAAAAATTTGTGGCGCAGGTCGTGGCGCGGTTCAAGCTGTTGCGTGTGGGCAGCCATGCGATGGACCTGGATTGCGGACCGCTCATTTCCGCTAACCAGAAACGCCGCGTGCACGGCTTCATCGACCAGGCCAAAAAAGACGGCATTCCGGTGCTCGCAGAAGCGCGAATTGCCGACGACGTGCCGGCCGGCGGCTTCTATGTCGCCCCGGTGCTGTTCGGCCCGGTGCCGCGCGACAATTCGCTCGCCTGCGACGAAGTTTTCGGTCCGGTGCTGTCGATCATTGCGTTCGAGGATGAAGCGGACGCGGTGAAGCTGGCCAATTCGACGCAGTTCGGCCTGGTGGCCGGCATCTGGACGCGCGACGGCGCGCGCCAGATGCGGGTGGCGAAAAAAATGCGTTGTGGCCAGGTATTCGTGAACGGGTACGGCGCGGGCGGCGGCATCGAGCTGCCTTTCGGCGGCGTGAAGAAGAGCGGCCACGGCAGGGAAAAAGGCATGGAAGCGCTGCACGAGTTTTCGCATACCAAGACCATCGTTTTCAAGCACGGCTGATTCGGACCGCTGCACGGTGCTGAAATGCCAGGGCGAAAATCTCACCACGAAGGGCTCGAAGGACACGAAGACACACGAAGAAATACTTGAAAAAGTCGATGTGGTCGTAATCGGGTAAAGGCTGAGGGATGTTGACCGCCATACCCATCCCGAGCCGAAGAACTTGATGAATTCGTTCTCGCCTTTCTTCGTGTGTCTTCGTGATCTTCGTGGCGAGACTTTGAACTAGACTTAGGGAATTCGGCAGCCTGTTGGGCTTTAGCAAATGGGCGGCTTGACGATGTCAGGCCGCTTTGTTTTTCGAAGGAGAAGTCGTTGCATCTGATTCGCCCATTCACCGGCCTGCGTCCGGCACCGGGACGCGCCGCCGAAGTCGCCGCGCCGCCTTACGACGTCCTTACCACGGAAGAAGCGCGCGCCCGCGCGGCCGGCAAACCCTGGAGCTTCCTGCATATTTCCAAACCGGAAATCGACCTGGCTCCCGGCACCGATCCGTACGCGCCGCAGGTCTATGCGAAGGCCGCGGAAAATCTCCAGCGCATGCTTTCCCGGAAGGTACTCGAGCGCGACCCGCAGCCTGGTTACTACGCCTACCGGCTGATTATGGAGGGCCGTGCGCAGACCGGCGTGGTGGTGGCGGCCTCGATCGCCGATTACGACAGCAACCGGATCCGCAAACATGAATTCACCCGGCCGGACAAGGAGGACGACCGCGTCCGGCAGATCGAGGCGCTGAACGCGCAGACCGGACCGGTGCTGCTGGCCTATCCGCATGCGCCGGACGTGGACGCCATGCTTGCGCAAGCCACGAGCCGCGAACCTGTTGCCGATGTCGTCGCGGACACCGGTGTGCGTCACAGCCTCTGGCGCATCGAAGGCACGGGCGCACTGGACAGATTGACGCTGGCATTCGACGCGATGCCGGCCCTGTACATTGCCGATGGCCATCACCGCTCGGCCGCGGCGTCGCAGGTCGCCGCGTCGCGTCGCGGCGCCAATCCAAACCATACCGGTACGGAGAGCTACAATTTTTTCCTGGCTGTTGCATTTGCGCATCACCAGATGCGCATCCTCCCCTACAACCGCACGGTGACCGATTTGAAAGGGCTCAGCCGGCAGGAATTCCTGTCGAAGATCGGCCAGAGTTTTGCGTTGCATGCCGCGCCTGTGGCAGTGACGCCGACGAAAGCGGGCGAGTTCGGCTTGTATCTGACAGGCCAGTGGTATCGGCTGAATATCCATCCCGCGCTGGTCCCGATGACTGATCCGGTCGCGCGGCTCGATGTCAGCCTGCTGGCCGATCGCCTGCTGGCGCCGTTGCTCGGCATTACCGATCCACGGCGGGACAAGCGCATTGATTTCATCGGCGGCATCCGCGGCCTGGCGGAACTGGAGAAGCGGGTCGACGGCTGCGACATGGCCGCCGCGTTCTCGCTGTTTCCGACCCGCATGGAAGATCTGATGGCGGTGGCCGATGCCGGTGAAGTCATGCCGCCGAAATCGACCTGGTTCGAACCCAAACTGACCGACGGGCTGGTATCGCATGTTCTGGATTAGAACAGTCCTGTTAACTCACGGGTAACAAACGGTTACACTACGCGGCAATTGGGCTGTCAAAACCCGCTTTCGAGGCGTCCCGACTCGGAGATGCCCGGATCGGATGGGTTAAAAAAATGGCACATAAGCGCCCAACCGGAGGAGTAATTTGAAGCCCACCGATATCGCGGCACCCGACTATTTCCACAAGGTCGTGGACTGTCAGTGGGCGTGTCCCGCCCATACCCCGGTTCCCGAATACATCAGGATGATCGCGGCAGGGCGTCACAGTGACGCCTACATGGTCAACTGGAAGTCCAACGTCTTCCCCGGCATTCTCGGACGCACCTGCGACCGGCCCTGCGAACCCGCCTGCCGGCGCGGACGCGTAGAAGAAGAAAATCAAATCAAGCCCGAGCCGGTCGCGATCTGCCGTCTCAAGCGTGTCGCTGCCGACAACAAGGGCGATATCCGCTCGCAACTGCCCAAAATGCCGTCGCAGAAGAACGGCAGGCGCGTGGCCTGCATCGGTGCCGGACCCGCATCCTTGACGGTGGCGCGCGATCTTGCACCGCTGGGCTATGAAGTCGTGGTCTTCGATCAGGATCCGAAAGCCGGCGGCATGATCCGCACGCAGATTCCGCGCTTCCGTCTGCCCGAGGAAGTGATCGACGAAGAGGTCGGTTACGTGCTCGACATCGGTGTCGAATTCCGCGGCGGCGTGCGCATCGACAGCATGAAAAAGTTGCTGTCCGAAGGTTTCGATGCGGTCTTCGTCGGCTCGGGTGCGCCGCGCGGCCGCGACCTGGACATTCCCGGCCGCAAGGAGGCAGCGAAGAACATCCACATCGGCATCGACTGGCTTTCATCCGTGTCGTTCGGCCACGTCGAATCCATCGGCCGGCGCGTGATCGTGCTGGGCGGCGGCAATACCGCAATGGACTGCTGCCGCACTTCCCGGCGCCTCGGTGGCGACGACGTCAAAGTCATCGTGCGCAGCGGTTTCGATGAAATGAAAGCCAGTCCGTGGGAGAAGGAGGACGCGGCGCACGAGGGCATCCCGATCCTGAACTTCCTGGTGCCGAAAGCCTTCGAGCACCGCAATGGCCGGCTCACGGGCATGAGCTTCGAAAAGGTCAAGGCGGTATTTGACGACAAGGGGCGCCGGCACCTGGTGCCCACCGGCGAACCCGATCAGCGCTTCGAGTGCGACGACGTCCTGATCGCCGTCGGCCAGGTGAACTCGTTTCCGTGGATCGAGCGCGATGCCGGCATCGACTTCGACAAGTCCGGCATGCCGGTGGTCGACAAGACCACCTTCCAGTCCACGCAGCCCAAGGTATTCTTCGGCGGGGACGCGGCATTCGGCCCGAAGAACATCATCTGGGCGGTGGCCCACGGCCACGACGCGGCGATTTCGATCGACAAGGCCTGCAATGGCGAGGACGTGCGCCAGCGGCCCGGACCGCTGGTGAACCTCGTCAGCCAGAAGATGGGCATCCACGAGTGGAGCTACGACAACGATATCTCGGGCGACCTGCGCCACAAGGTGCCGCTCAAAGATCAGGCGATCGCGCTGAAGAACATCAGGATCGAGGTCGAACTCGGCTTCGACGCCAAGATGGCCTTTGCCGAAGCACAGCGCTGCCTGAACTGCGACGTGCAGACGGTGTTCTCGCCGCCGCTTTGCATCGAATGCGATGCCTGCGTGGACATTTGTCCGATGGACTGCATCACTTTCACGGCCAACGGCGAAGAAAAGGAATTGCGCGGCCGGCTCAATGCGCCCGCAGTTGACCTGTCGCAGGACTTGTACATATCGGACATCCTCAAGACCGGCCGCATCATGGCCAAGGACGAAGATGTCTGCCTGCACTGCGGGTTGTGCGCCGAGCGTTGCCCGACCGGGGCCTGGGACATGCGCAAATTCCTTCTGAACGTCACCCAAGCGGGACCGGCATGTCGCAGCCCAAAATAAACGACTTCGTCGTCAAGTTCGCGAACATCAACGGCTCGGGTTCAGCCTCGGCCAACCAGCTGTTCGCAAAATCCATTCTGCGCATGGGGGTGCCGGTCAGCCCGCGCAATATTTTTCCCTCCAACATCCAGGGCCTGCCGACCTGGTACGAAGTCCGGGTCTCGGAGGCGGGCTATCTGGGCGCGCGCGGCGGCGTCGACCTGATGGTGGCGATGAATCCCCAGACCTGGGACAGGGATGTGCTCGGCATCGATCCGGGCGGATATCTGTTCTACGATTCGACCAAGCCGCTGCCGAAATCGAGGTTCCGCGACGATGTCCGTGTCATCGGCGTGCCGCTGACCGAAATCTGCAACCGCGAGTATTCCGATCCGCGGCAGCGCCAGCTCTTTCGCAACATCATCTACGTCGGCGCGCTGGCGGCGCTGCTTGAGATGGACATCGCCGAAATCGAGAAATTGATCGGCGAGCAGTTCCAGGGCAAGGACAAACTGATTGCGCCCAATATCCAGGCTTTGCATCTGGGGCGCGACTACACGAAATCGCATTTCGAATGCCCGATCGGCCTGAGCGTGCGTCGCGCCTCCGCGGTGGAGAACCGCATTTTCATCGACGGCAACACGGCGGCCGCGCTGGGCTGCGTGTACGGCGGCGCCACCGTGGCGGCGTGGTATCCGATCACGCCGTCTTCGAGCCTGGCGGAAGCGTTCACGCGGCATTGCCGTACCTATCGCAAGGACGCGTCCGGCGACAACCGTTACGCGGTGATCCAGGCGGAGGACGAACTGGCATCGATCGGCATGGTGATCGGCGCGAGCTGGAACGGTGCACGGGCGTTCACCTGCACGTCCGGCCCCGGCGTTTCGCTAATGCAGGAGTTCATCGGACTGGCCTACTTCGCCGAGATTCCCGCGGTGATTTTCGACGTGCAGCGCGGCGGACCTTCGACCGGCATGCCGACGCGAACACAGCAGGCCGACGTGCTGGCCTGCGCTTATGCCTCGCACGGCGATACCAAGCATGTGCTGCTGTTTCCCGAAGACCCGGCGGAGAGTTTCGACTTTGCGGCCGACGCATTCGACATTGCCGAGCGCCTGCAGACGCCGGTATTCGTGATGCTCGATCTGGACATCGGCATGAACGAGCGCCTGAGCCGGCCGCTTGCGTGGGACGATGCGCGCCGCTACGACCGCGGCAAGGTGGCGACCTTTGAGGCGCTGGAGGCGGGCAAGGAATTCGGCCGCTATCTGGATGTCGACGGGGACGGCATTACCTATCGGACCTATCCCGGCACGCATCCCACGCGCGGATCGTTCTTCACGCGCGGCACCACCAAGGACCGCTATGCACGTTACAGCGAGGCGGGTCCGGATTACATGGACAACATGCAGCGGCTGCTGCGCAAGTTCGAGACGGCGAAGGACATTATTCCCAAGCCGCTGGTTCGCCGCGCGTTGCAGCCGAGCCGGCTCGGCGTGATTTACTATGGATCGACCAGTCCGGCCATGCACGAAGCGCTGGATTCACTCGAACAGCAGGGCATCCACTTCGATGCGATGCGCGTGCGTGCCTTCCCCTTCCACGATCAGGTGGAAGAATTCATCGCCGAGCACGACCACGTCTTCCTGGTTGAACAAAATCGCGACGCGCAACTGCGCATGCTGCTGGTCAACGAATGCGGAATCGATCCGGCGAAGCTCACGCCGGTACTGCACTATGACGGCACGCCGATCACGGCGCGTTTCATCGTCAAGGAAATTGCGGAGGACGCCAAGGCACTAAAGGTGACTCCCATGCGAAAGGTGGCACCATGACCTACATAGCCAAACCCAAACTTCATCACCCGCAGCTTCCCGCCAACAAACTGGGCTTCACCCGGCGCGACTACGAAGGTGCGATTTCCACGCTCTGCGCCGGCTGCGGTCACGATTCGATCAGTGCCGCCATCATCCAGGCCTGCTTCGAGCTCGACCTGCCGCCGCATCGCATCGCCAAGCTTTCGGGCATCGGTTGTTCGTCCAAGACGCCGACTTATTTCCTGAGCAGTTCGCACGGATTCAACAGCGTGCACGGGCGCATGCCGTCAGTGCTTACCGGCGCCAATCTTGCGAACCGGGAACTGATTTACCTCGGCGTATCGGGCGACGGCGATTCCGCCTCGATCGGCCTGGGCCAGTTCGCGCACAGCATCCGGCGTGGGGTGAACATGGTCTACATTGTCGAGAACAACGGCGTGTACGGCTTGACGAAAGGGCAGTTCTCGGCAACTTCGGATCGTGGTTCGAAAAGCAAAAAGGGTGCGACCAACACCGATGCCGCCATCGACATGGTTTTGCTGGCAATGGAATTGGGCGCGACTTACGTTGCGCGCGGCTTCTCGGGCGACAAGGCGCAACTGGTGCCGCTGATCAAGGGCGCGATCGTGCATCACGGCGCTGCGTTCATCGATTGCATCTCCCCGTGCGTGGCCTTCAACAACCATCCCGGTTCGACAAAAAGCTTCGACTACGTACGCGAGCACAACGAAGCGGTCAATCAACTCGACGTCATGTTGCCGCGCGAGCCGATCTTGGCGGACTATGCGCCAGGCGAAGTCGAGGAAGTCACGCAACACGACGGATCGGTGCTGAAATTGCGCAAGCTCGCCGCCGAATACGACATCCACAACCGTATTGCCGCGATGAATTTTCTGCAGGAGCGCAAGGTCGCCGGTGAAATCGTAACCGGCGTATTGCACCTTGATCCGGATCCGGAAGATCTGCATGCCCATCTGGGCACCGTGGGCTCCTTTGCTTCGCTGTTTACGATCCGGCTATCCGCAGTTACTCTTCGAACTTGCCGATCTCGATCGGCCTTTCTCCCAATTCCATTCGCCGTGCCCGTTTTCTCTTCCGTCGAAGTCGAGCATTTTCAAACTCACGGATTCGTGATCGCGCGCGGCCTGGCCCCGCGGGCCGCGTGCGAAGCCATGAAGACGTTGGCTGTGCGCCAACTTGCCGCCGAAGTACAGCCTCTCGAGTACGAGGCGCAGGTCCGTTATCCCGGCGCACCGGCCTCGCTGGACGCTCCCGGCGGGCGGACCGTGCGCCGGCTGCTGCAAGCCTGCGCGCGGGACACGCTTTACAGGCGATGGGCGACTTCGCCGGAAGTGGCAGACCGACTGCACCGGTTGCTGGGCCCGAAGCTGGAGTTGTCGCAGGTGCACCACAACTGCCTCATGACCAAGAACCCCGCGTTCAGCAGCGCCACCGGCTGGCATCAGGACATCCGTTACTGGTCGTTCGCGAAACCGGAGCTGGTTTCGGTGTGGCTCGCCCTAGGCCCTGAGCACGAAGAAAACGGCTGTCTTTGGCTGGTGCCGGGTTCGCACCGGATGGAATTCCGCCGCGAGCAGTACGACGACGACCGCTTCTTCCGTGCGGAAATCGACGAAAACCGCAAGATCCTGCAGGCCAGAGTTACGGCAGAACTCGATGAGGGAGACGTGTTGTTCTTCCATTGCCGCCTGCTGCACGCTGCGGGCAGCAACCGCACCGACCTTACCAAGTTCGCGGCGGTGTTTACCTATCATGCCGCCGACAATCATCCGCTGCCGCACACGCGATCAGCGTCATTGCCCGGGATCGCGCTTCCCGACTAGCGCGCGTCATTCCAGTTCGTCAATCGAGCGCGGCCAGCTTTTCTTCAGCAGCCGCGACAGCGCGCGATCGGCTAGGATCTTGCCGCCGGTCTGGCAGCGGGCGCAGTAATTGGTTTCGTTCTCGGCGTACACGATGCGTTGCACCGGCGTGCCGCAGACCGGGCAGGGCTGGCCGTGCCGGCCGTGTACCGCCATCCCTTCGCGAAAGGCGGTGACCTTTTCCGGAAAGCCGTTCCCCGCTTCCTTTCTCAATCTTTCCGTCCAGTCGGACAGCGTGCCGCGCGCGGCGTCGAACAGCCTTGAGACTTCGTCGTGCGTCAATTTCCGGGTCATGGCAATCGGCGACAGCCGGGCGCAGTGCAGGATCTCGTCGGAGTAGGCGTTGCCAATCCCGCTGAAGATATGCGGATCGGTCAGCGCGCGCTTGAGAGTGTGGTTTTCAACCCTGAGGCGGCCGGCAAAAGTCTTCAAATTGGATTCGAGGACTTCCAGTCCGTCCGCGTGCAGGGCCATCACCGACGCTTCGCCCTCGACCAGGTGCAGCGACGCGCGGCGTTTGGTGCCGGCCTCGGTGAATACCAGCGTGCCCTTGTCGAATTCGAAAGCGGCCAGTGAAATCCGGCCAGGCGGTTTCGCCTTGCGGTCGAACCATCGCAGCCGGCCCGCAATCATCAGATGCAACACCAGAAAAAGAGATCCCTCAAATACGATGACGATGCGTTTGCCAAGTCTGTGTACGCCGAGAACCCGCTTTCCTTCGATTGTTGAAAGGGGCGGGAGCGCGGTTCGCAGCAGGAAGGGGTTCAGCAGCCGGATCTGTTGCAGGGTCCGGCCGAGCAGGCGCGTCTCGAGGCTTTCGACGTAGACGACAATGTCAGGTAATTCAGGCACTCTGCGATGTATCCCATCATGCTCTGCCATTTCAAGGGTCTCCCAGCGCTTGCGTGCTGTCAACCGCTTAAAGCCGGGAACGCGGAAGCAGTTGTCTGCATCCAATGCGCTGAGATACCTGAAGGAGTGTCGCGATGCCGATTGGTGCAACTGTTCAGCAAGTCCTGTCGAACGATCTGTCGGACGCAGAGTTCGCGCAACGCATAGCGGCGGGCGACCAGCTCGCATTCGAGGTGCTGATGCGCAAACACAACCGCATGCTGTATCGAACGGCCCGCGCTATCCTGAAGGACGATGCAGAAGCCGAAGATGCGTTGCAGCTTGCCTATCTGCATGCCTATCGTTCCATCGATGGCTTTCGCGGTGAATCCGGACTTTCAACCTGGCTCATCCGCATCGTCGTCAACGAGGCGTTGATGCGCGCACGCAAGCGCAGCAGGGAGAGCGCCATCATTCCGCTTGAATCCGTCACCGATGAAGAGGGAAACATCCTGAGTGCCGAAGGCAGCGCTGCCGGCATCGAACGCCCGGATGCGGCCGCCATGCGCGGCGAGATACGCGCACTCATCGAACGCAAGATCGACGCGCTCCCCGACGTTTTCAGAACTGTTTTCGTTCTGCGCGCACTCGAGGAGCTGTCGGTCGAAGAAACTGCCGTCTGCCTGAGCATTCCCGAAGCCACGGTGCGCACGCGTTTCTTTCGGGCGCGCAGCCTGCTGCGCGAATCGCTGGCAAAAGAAGTCGATTACGCCATCGACGGCGCCTTTGCCTTTGCCGGCAGCCGCTGCGACCGCATCGTGAGCGGCGTGCTCCATCGGCTGCGAAGTCCGAATATCCCCTGAACGGCCGGCATCCGCCGGTTGCTTCTTCCGTCCCCGGCGCAGCGCGCCGGATCTTCAACGAACTCCACTTGCAAGGAGAAGGACATGTCTTTTCTGAAAATTGCCGAATTGGGAACATTCGAAGTGTCGCGTCGGGCTTTTCTCGGCAGATCGGGTGTCGTGCTCTCCGCATCCGCGATTGCGATGCTCGCGGGCTGCGAATCCGTCGCCGCGGGACAGAGGGGCGGCGGGTCTGCGGCCACCGACGTCGCAATCCTGAATACTGCGCTGGCCGCGGAACTGGAAGCCGTTGCGGCCTATCAGGTCGGGGCCGAAAGCGGCCTGCTCACACCTGCAATCAAGACCGTGGCCCTGCAATTCCAGGGGCACCACAAGGCGCATGCCGACCTGCTTGCAGCGACGGTGGAAAAATTCGGCGGACATGCCGTGCAGGCAAAGTCGAAGTACGAATTTCCGGTTGCTTCACTGAAGAACGAAGCGGATGTCCTTCGCTTCGCCGCGAAACTCGAAAGCGGAGCGGTCAGCGCCTATCTCGGCGCGGTACCGGTGTTCGACAACCGCGATCTGTCGCGGGCAGCCGCCAGCATCCTGGGCGATGAGGCGATGCACTGGGCGATTCTTCGCCAGGTGCTGGGAGAGGATCCGGTGCCGGCGGCGTTCGTCGGGTAAGGCGCGGGTTCAGGCGGCCGAAGTGGCGGCATGGCTGACGGGTTCGGTCTGGAATTCGTCGAAGGCGTGGACCGCGTTGGCCGCGTACATCAACGACGGGCCGCCGCCCATGTAGACCGCCACGGAGAGCGCGCCGAATCCGGCCATCGCATCCGGCGCGCCTTCGCGAATTTTCGCAATGCCGCTGTTTATGTCCGCGCTAATCCTGGAGTAGGACTTTGTCACGGGCCCACCTTCCTGTGCAGAGGCAGGCAGGTTAGCGGCAGTCAGGGCGGACCGACTTGACCAAGATCAAGCCGGGATGATTTGGCCCGCTCGAATCTCGCTCCCGGATGTTTCCAGCAGGTAAAATGCGAGTGTCGAAACGAGTCTGTCGAGGACGCCGAATGCCGGTCATGGAATGGAGCGAAGCCCTGGTGCTCGACCGGGGTGTGATGGACGAAACCCATCGCGATTTTATCGAGTTGCTGAACCGGCTGGCCGATGCGCCGGAAGAGGCGATTTTGGCGGTGCTCGATGAGTTCATCGGCCACACCGAGGCGCATTTCGCGCAGGAACAGCGCTGGATGGAACAAATGACCTATCCGCCGCTGGCCTGCCACGTCAGAGAGCACGATGGCGTCCTCGAAACTGCACACGAAGTGCGCCGCCGCGTTGCGGCCGGAGAAACGCGCTTCGGACAAGTCCTGGCGCGGGCAGTCGCGGAGTGGTTCTCGAATCACGCCGCCAGTATGGATAACGTGCTGGCCTTGTACATGAAGGAAGTGGGCTATAAGCCGGAAGACGCATTAGCTCCTCTTAACCCAACCTAGTTCCTTACACCCAACACAGAGGCACAGAGCCTCTGTGTTGGGTGTAGACATGCCTCAGGCCAGAGCGCGGGTGACCACTTCGAAGGTGTCCTTCGACAGGCCCGCCGTATCGCGTATGCGCTCGAGCGCGGCTTGCGCATGGGCCCGACGCGCGGCATCGAATTTTCTCCAGCGATCGAAGCTGCGCGCGAGGCGCGCGGCGACCTGCGGGTTGAGCGGATCGATGGCCGCGATCTGATCCGCGGCAAACGCGTAGCCGGAACCGTCGGCGGCATGGAAGCGAACCTGGTTGCCATGACAGAAGCTGCCGACCACCGAACGCACCCGATTGGGATTGGCGAGCGTGAAGGCGGGGTGCCGCATCAGGCGTTTCACGACGGACAGGGTATCGGGCAGGCGTGAAGTGGCCTGCACCGCGAACCACTTGTCCAATACCAACGCCTCGTCTTTCCACTTGCCGTAGAACTTCTGCAGTGCGGCGTCGCGCTCGCCGCCTTCGGCGTTGGCCAATGCCGACAAGGCAGCCATCGCGTCCGTCATATTGTCGGCTGCGTCGAATTGAGCGAGGCACAGCGCCCGCGCCTGCGCATCGTCGAGTTCCATCAGATAACCCAGGCACAGATTGCGCAGTGCGCGCTGCCCCGCCGATCGGGCGTCCGGGCTGTAGGGTTGCGGTGCGGTTGATGTCCGGTACGCAGACAGCAATTCGTTTTTCAGTGCGGTCGCAATTTGCTTTCTCAACGATCGACGTATCGAATGAATGGCATCGGGGTCGATTTCGTCCATCTGTTCCGCTATGTAACCTTCGGAGGGCAATCCCAGTGCTTCGGCGGCGAAAGCAGGATCATTTGGCGCATCCGCCAGCACGCGAGCGAAGGCTTTGAAAAAGGCATCGGGAAACCGGGGAACGCGTTGCGCGCGGAACTCGCCGATGCCGTGCAGCATCAGATTGAGGGCCAGCCGCTGTCCGGCCTCCCAGCGGTTGAAGGCATCCGTATCGCAGGCCATCAGGTGGGTAAGGTCGGCATCGGTGAAATCGAACCGCAGGTTGACCGGCGCGGAAAAACCGCGCAGCAGGGACGGCACCGCAGGCTGCTGGACATTCACGAATTCGAATTTTTCATGCTGCTTCTTCAACGACAAGACCCGCGTACCGGCACTGGCCTTTGCCTCCCCCGCCAGTTGCAGCGGAATTTCGCTGCCGTCCGCCGCGACCAGACCGACGGCGAACGGAATATGCAGGGGCAACTTTGTATCCTGCCCGGGCGTTGGCGGACAGGATTGTTCGACCGCGAGGCTGTAGCGCTTCGTAGACGCATCGTAGTGGCCGTGTACATCGAGAACGGGTGTGCCTGCCTGCTCATACCAGCGTCTGAACTGCGTCAGATCCACACCCGAGGCGTCCTGCATTGCCTGCACGAATTCCTCGGTTCGCACCGCCTGACCGTCGTGGCGTTCGAAATACAGATCCATGCCCTTGCGAAAATTTTGTGCCCCGATCAGCGTATGGATCATGCGCACGACTTCGGCGCCTTTTTCGTACACCGTGGCGGTGTAGAAATTGCTGATCTCCATATACGAAGCGGGGCGCACCGGATGCGCCATCGGTCCGGCATCCTCCGGGAACTGGGCCCCGCGCAGCGACCGCACCTCCTGGATGCGCTGAACCGGACGTGAATAAGTGTCGGCGCCATACTCCTGGTCGCGGAATACGGTGAGGCCTTCCTTCAGCGATAACTGGAACCAGTCGCGGCAGGTAACACGGTTTCCGGTCCAGTTGTGGAAGTATTCGTGCGCGACCACGCGATCGAGCAACATGAAATCGGTATCGGTCGCGGTGTCCGCGCGAGCGAGCACGTATTTGGTATTGAAGATGTTCAGGCCCTTGTTCTCCATCGCCCCCATATTGAAGTCGCCGACCGCGACGATCATGTACTGGTCCAGATCGAGTTCAAGGCCGAATATGTCCTCGTCCCATTTCATCGCGCGTTTCAATGCGTCCATCGCGAATCCGCATTGGTCGAGCTTGCCCGGCTCGACGAACACGGCAAGCCTAACCTTGCGACCCGAACGCGTGACGAAATCGTTCTGCAGCCGGTCCAGTTTCGCCGCGACCATCGCGAAGAGGTAGGCGGGTTTCGGAAACGGATCTTCCCATTTGGCCCAATGCCGGCCGCCGGGCTCATCGCCGGCGGCGATCTGATTGCCGTTGGAGAGCAGGAACGGATACGCCGCCTTGTCCGCATGGATGGTATTGGTGTAACGCGACATCACGTCGGGACGGTCCGGGAAGAAGGTGATGCGGCGAAAGCCCTCGGCCTCGCATTGCGTGAAGTAGCCGTCCTTGGAGGCGTACAACCCCATGAGCTTGGTGTTCTGCTTCGGGCGGATGCGCACTGCGGTTTGCAGGGTGAACCGGTCCGGTACGCCGGGAATTTCCAGATGCCCGGCCGATGGGGCGAATTGACCGCCGGCGAGAACCCTGCCGTCCAGCGCGACCGAAACCAGTTCCAGATCGTCCCCATCGAGTTCGAGCGGCGCTTTTTGGTCGGGCGAATTCGGGTTCCGCGTGATCGCCAGTTTTGCGCTGATCAGCGCGTGGTCGTCCCGCAGATCCACATCGAGGTCGATGCTGGAAACCAGGAACGCCGGCGGCGTGTAGTCTTTCAGGAAAATGGTTTTTGGGGTGGAGGTCAGCATGATTTCGAAATCGCACGGTACGGGAAATGGCCGTCAATTTTACCGCGCCGGATTGGCGGTCATCCGATGAGCCAAAAAAAAGGGCGCCGTGAGGCGCCCAACAGGGGAGACGATGGATCGGGTTGTCAGCGGTCCCAGTCGTGGTCATCGCCATGGCGATGACGCGGGCGCCGGTAAGGTTTTCCCTCCCAGATCGGCGGACGTTGTTCGTAAACAATACGCGTGACCGGCGGGCCGGCATAGACCGGCTGCCCCGCGGCGCCGGTAATGCCGACTTCGATTGGTAGGCGCGGACCCGGGTCATAGGGCAGCACCACGGTCGTATTGCGGCCGTTGTAGTTGTACGTGACCTGGTAACCGGTAAGAACCTGGCGATAGCTTTCCACAGTCTGGCAACGCTGGACCGGCCGGGTGACCGCCACCGCGCTGTTATCGCGGTTATCGATATGATCTCCGACCAGCGCGCCGATCGCCGCGCCGAATGCGGCGGAGGCGACGCGGCCGTTGCCGCGGCCTATCGTGCTGCCGAGCAGCCCGCCGGTAATGCCGCCCAGGATGGCTCCGCCCGGGGAGCGGTAGCGCTCGTAACTGGTCACCGACTCCGTCCAGCACTGCTGCTGCGGTTCATTGACGGTCTGATACACGGGCACGCTGGAAATCACGGGCGCGCTATCCGTGTAGTCGATTGCAAAGGCGGGCGCCGCCAGCGCGGTCATCAGCAAGGGGGCAGCGATTCTGATTTTCATGATCCACCTCCATTCATGTTCGACATCCACGCTTGCAGGAACGGCCGATGCGCGCACCGGTTTACGATGTGACAATTCGTTACGCAGGCGAATCCGCGTCGCGAGCCCATTCAAGGAAATGGCCATGAAAACGAATCGCATTGCCGAACTGCTGTCGATCCGCTATCCGATATTCCAGGCGCCGATGGGACGCACGGCCCCGCCCCGGAAGGAGTCAAAGCGGTATCCCTGTTCTGGGGCGATCCGTCGCCTTATTTGCGCAAGGCAAAGGATGCGGGCGCGGTGGTCATCCACACGGTGGCGACACCCGAAGAAGCGCGCCGCGCTGTCGACCTTGGCGCCGATCTCATCGTTGCGCAAGGCGTCGAATCCGGTGGCCACGTGTGGTCCACTGTCAGCACGATGGTCCTGGTGCCGCTGGTTTGTGACGCAATTCCGGGCGTGCCGGTTATTGCCGCCGGCGGCATGGCGGACATACGCGGTGTCCGCGCTGCGCTGGCGCTCGGTGCCAAAGGGGTGTGGCTCGGCACAAGATTTCTGGCCACTGTCGAATCGGGCGCGCACGATGACTACAAGCAACGTCTTCTGGCGGCCCGGTCCACCGATACGATCTACACCACGCTGTTCGATCAGGGCTGGCCGGACGCTCCGCATCGCGCCTTGCGCAATTCTACCGTCGAGATGTGGGAAAAAGCCGGCTGTCCGTCAACCGGCAGGCGTCCCCGTGAAGGCGAACTTGTCGGGGCATTTCCCAACGGAGATCCCATCAGGCGGTACGCAGTCCCTGCTCCGATGCAGGGTGCCACCGGGGAAATCGAATCATTCGCGCTCTATGCCGGTCAATCTGTAGGCCTGATCCGGGATTTGCCCCCGGTGGCTGCGGTCATGGTTGAACTGGCACCGGCGTTTGCCTGACCAATGTAATGACTGGCGTTTCATCTTTAAGAACACCTTCGAACCAGACCCGGACTCTTATCCGACAATTCAGTTATAGAGTTGTCCATAAGTACCCGTTTACCTTCGAGTTGATGTATAAATTCAGGAGCGAAAGCAGACCGCGCCTCTGCCCTTGGCTGGATCAGGGAAAAGGGTAGAGTCCGGCGCAAGTGTGAAGAGGACACTTTGCAAACCCCGCCCTAATTGACGGAACGTAAACGATCGAATGGGAACGGCCAGACCTGACGAGAACAGGACAAAACGGCGCAGATTTCTTGAAATCCTGCCCGGCGGTTGGCGTTTGCTGCCGATCATCTGGCCCTTCCTGGTTATCGTCGCCGTGCTCTTGTGGTTATCCAGCGAGAGCATGAGCATTCTCGTAGCCGCGCGCTCCTATTCGGAAGGAGAGAGTCTCTGGTCGAAGGGCCAGAAGGAATCCGTATTCCATCTTCTGCGCTATGCGGAAACCCGGGACGACGCCAACTACCAGAAATACCTTGCAGCCATTTCGGTGCCGCTCGGCGACAGAAAGGCGCGCGTCGAACTGGAAAAACCCAACCCCGACTACGCGATGGTGTGGCAAGGCCTGATCGAAGGGCGCACGCATCCGGACGACATTCCCCACGTCATCAAGCTTTACAGGCGTTTTCGCAATGTCAGTTTCATGGCCGAAGTCATTGCGACATGGACCGCGGGGGACGGGATGATCGAAGAACTGACGCTCGCGGCGGATCATTTGCACAGGCGCATATCGGCCGGCGACCCGGCGAAGAGCGTGCGTCCGATTCTGGACAACATTCTCGATATCGACGGACGGCTTACCCCTCTCGAGGATCGTTTTACCAAGAGGCTGGGCGATGCCGCGCGCATCACGCAGTTTCTGTTGCTGATCGCCAATTTCGCGGCGGCCGCGATTCTGATCCCGATAGGGATTTTTCTGTCGCACAGGATGACCCGCCGCAGGCTGGAAGCGGAGCAGGCCCTCAAACTGAGCGAGGAGCGCTTCAAACTTGCCGTTACCGGAAGCAGCGACGGATTATGGGACTGGAACGTCGTTACCGGTGAAATGTATTTCTCTCCGCGCTTCGAACAACTGCTGGGTTTCGGCGAGCTTGAACTCGACAACCTGATGGACACGTTCCTGGCGCGCGTGCATCCCGAAGACAGGGCAGCCACCGACCAGGCATTTCACAGCCATCTGGAGCAGGGCGCGCCATTCGACATCGAAATGCGCCTGCGCACCAAAGCGGGCGACTATCGCTGGTTCCGGTCACGCGGCCGGTCGGTGCGTGGCGAAACTGGCAAGGCAATCCGCATGGCCGGTTCGATTACGGACATGACGGATCGCAGGCAAGCGGCCTCGGACCTGTTTGCGGAGAAGGAACGCGCCCTGGTGACACTGGCATCCATCGCCGACGGCGTCATCACCACCGATACCGATGGCTGGGTCGAATATCTCAATCCAGTCGCCGAGCAACTCACCGGCTGGACGACTGCGACCGCGCGGGGTCTGCCGATGCAGGCCATTCTGCGTATGGTCGACGAAACCAGCAGGAAAGTCGCGCCGAATCCCATCGAGATGGTATTGCGCGAGGAACGCACGATCGAGGCGGCTTCGACCCTGTTGCTGGTGCGCAACGACGGCGCCGAAGTTCCGATCATGCAATCGGCCGCCCCGATCCGAGCACGCAGCGGCGAAATTTCCGGTGTGGTGCTGGTGCTCCACGACGTGAGCCGCGAGCGCCAGTACGTTGCAAAGCTGTCCTATCAGGCCAGTCACGATTCCCTGACCGGCCTCATCAACCGCGGCGAGTTCGAACGCAGGCTGAGCCTGGCTTTGAAGAGTGCCGCGCAGCTCGGGCGTCACCATGCGGTGATGTATCTGGACCTCGACCAGTTCAAAGTGGTCAACGATACCTGCGGCCATGCCGCCGGAGACCAGTTGATGCGCCAGGTCAGCGCGGTTCTGCAGCGCCGGCTGCGCGAGGGCGACACGCTGTCGCGCCTGGGCGGCGACGAATTCGGGGTGTTGCTGGAGAATTGCGCCCCGGACAATGCGTTGCGCATCGCCGAAGGATTGCGCCAGACCGTCATGGACTGTCATTTCGCGTGGGAAACCCGCTCCTTCAACATCGGCGTCAGCATCGGCCTGGTGAATGTCGAAGACGGAATGTTCACATTGACCGATGTGCTCAGCGCGGCCGACAGCGCGTGCTACATGGCCAAGGAAAACGGACGCAACCGCGTGCAGGTGTATCACGCCGAAGACAGCGAGTTGTCGACGCGGCAGGGCGAAATGGAATGGATCGGGCGCCTGCAGAAGGCCCTCGAGGAAGACCGCTTCGTCCTCTATTCGCAAGACATCTCGGGATTGGATCCGTCTCGCCGGCGCGAAGCGCATTGCGAAATACTGATCCGCATGCTCGACGAGCGCGGTGAACTGGTGCCGCCCATGGCGTTCATCCCGGCCGCCGAACGCTACAACCTGATGCCGTCGATCGATCGCTGGGTGATTCGCAATGCGTTTGCCGTCATCGCGCGCCAGCAGGCCGAACAAGGCGCCGACTCAGGAATTTTTTCCATCAATCTGTCCGGCGCATCGATCGGCGACGAGCGTTTCCTCGATTATGTGCGCGAGCAATTCGGCCATTTTGCGGTGACGCCACGGAGCATCTGCTTCGAGATCACCGAGACGGCCGCCATTGCCAAACTCGACAAGGCCGCTTATTTCATCAATCAGCTTAAATCGCTGGGCTGCCTGTTCTCGCTGGATGACTTCGGCGCGGGAATGTCGTCGTTCGCCTACCTGAAACACCTGCCCGTCGATTTTCTGAAGATCGACGGCGGCTTCGTGAAGGATATGGCCGACGACCCGATCGACCGCGCCATGGTCGAGGCCATCAACAGCGTCGGTCACGTCATGGGCAAGCAGACCATCGCCGAGTTTGTCGACGGCGAACGCGTCATCCAGTTGCTGCGCGATATGGGAGTCGATTTCGCGCAGGGTTACGGCGTCGCCAAGCCGCGCCCTTTCGGCCCCCGCCTGCGCGTTGCCGCTTCCGGCTGAGCCGGATTCCGCCGTAAATCCACTGTCTGTATTTGCTTGGCACAAGGTGCCGGGTACGGCAGCCCCTTGCAGGCCTCGGCAAACGCCTTGGGGCGTTTTCGGAAATCTCCTTTAGCCGGTCCTCAGCGAGCTGCCTGCGATGCTGTCCCTGCGATCCGTTCACTGAATTGTCGGACGCGGTTGATCATAGGTGACTGATCTGAAAGGTTGACTGTGAAAATCTATCAAATGGGAGATTTGACTTCGCATCGGACGCTGATGCATCGTCTCACTCGAGATCTTCTGGCAGACAGCACATTCTGGTTCTGTGATTTTTACTTCTCAAGGAGAAAAAATGGGTTCCCTGCGTGATTTGTCCCCTCATCCGGCCTGGGTTGATTCGTTGCACGGGTATATCCAGCCCTACTGGAACGAGATCGTTGAAGGCGAATGGGCGAGGAAGGTTGCAACCTCCGAAATGACCGTTCCCGAAATGCAGGGCTGGATCATGCAGGTTTATCCATTCATCCACGCTTTTCCGAAATTTCTGGCCGAGGGGCTGATCAAGGTCGAAGACGACTACTCGCGATCCTTCCTGATCGACAACATCCGCGTCGAAAAGGCGCATGCGGAACACTGGATCTGGATGGGCATGGGTTTCGGCCTCAAAAGGGAAGACATGCTCTGCCTCGCGGAGGGCAACCGGCCGGTGCTGCGCGACGTGCAGTCGCTCACGGACTGGCTCTGGTACATCAACACCAAGGGTTCGCTGGCTGAAGCCGTGGCGGCGACCAGCTTTGCGATCGAGGGCGTGACTGGCGATGCCGCCAGGGGAATCGCCGCCGGCTTCGAAGCTTATCGCGGCCGGCCCGGCGTCGACATGGGCCCGAAAACCTACAAGTGGATGCGCGAGCACGCGCTCTACGACGACGATCATCCCAAGATTGCGCTCGAAATCGTGAAGAACTATGCCACCACCGATCGCATGCAGACCAGGGTGATGCTGGCCGCAAAACGCAGCCTGCAACTGCTGAATCAGGCGTTGAACACGGCTTACACGGCCTATAGCGTCGCGCAGGGGGATGAGGAGAGCGCGGACACCAACAAGCGTGGGGGAAGCAGGCGCAAGGAGCAGAAAGCCGTTGCGTTCCCGGATCGCCGCTTCAGCGATCGTCGCGGTCGCCGGGTGCGCAAGATCGCCTGAGCCGGCAGCAATTGCACGAAGGGAAAACGGGCGCCCGGGGGCCCGTTTTCATGTTCTGATACGTCCTAGTCCGCAGAGCCCCGGCGCGCCAGTTGCACCGACACCGAATCGATCAGGTCGCCGAAGTGATGGAGCGCATCCGGCGGACCGTTGAATTCGATCCAGACATTGGCCCCGGCCGGTCGAATCAGCAGGATCTGCATGGACTCTCCGCCTATGCGGTAGTTCGCGGCCGCACGATCGCTTTCATCTGCCGGCTGTTCGGATTTGCTGCACGCGTCGCGGGCACACAATGCCCTGACCATTTTCTGTGGCGTGAGCCCGTCGTCGGGCCGCAGAAACAACGTCAGCCGCGCCATCGGTCCTTTGACGACCCTGACCACGAGCATGTCCGCGCCTGCTGCCGTGATCTGTTGATTCCGGTTTGGCACCAGGCGCATGCCCTGCCAGTAAACCGCATTCGGATAGCGGTAGTTTTCCCAGCCGCGCAGGATCTGATTGAAAAAAATTCCCGCGAAGATGAGGCCGAAACCCAAGGCGAGCAGCAAAAGCTGTAAGGCGGAAAACCGGCGCATGGACCGGCACCCTAACCGAAATGAAGACGTATGTTCAACTTCGGCGCACGTAAACCACGGGGGTCATATCGTTGTCGGGTCAGTTCGAGAAGTCGTAGCCGAAGGCGAGCAAAATCGCCGCAGTGCCAAGGAAGACGAGCTGCGCAGTGGCCGCGCGATATTGATACCCTATCCCGGGGATGATGGCCAGTGTAAGGCCATGCTGGTTAAAAGGCACCTTGTCCTCGTACTGTCCCCGGTATCCGTATAAAGGGCCCCCGGTCACATTCAAAAAAAGTCCCTGTTCATCAGCCCCGGCAAACCAGCGCTTGCCGACATAGGTATAGACGCTGGGTTGATAAAACGAATTGCGGAAAAAAACTGCGCCGTATTCGAGCCAGGATCCGCTCGGCTGCCATTCGAGGCCGGTGAGCCAGGGCTCGTCGTTGTGGTTGGGGTCGTCGTGAAAGTGACGGACATACGGTCCGAATACGAAGGTCAACCGGTTGTCGGAGGCCGGATCTTCAGCCGCGGCAACGACGGCATAAAACAGGAACAGGATACCGATGAGTCTTGAGATCATGCGCAGGGTCTCGTTAGGCGATTCGATAGCCGATACCCTGAATAGGGTAGCCGACGTTGCATGGAATTGGAACTCTACATTGCAAACCGCGCATCCGCCGGTCCCGCGCGAACGGACAATGATGGCTTTGCGAACGCAAATAGATGGGCGCCTGCGGGTTATCGATTCGCCGTGATGCGCGCGGGATTTCATCGTTGGGGAAACGGTGCGCACGGTCCGCAACAGCGCGGTGCCGCACCTCTGCTATCATAGCTCCCACCGCTGCAGTTTATCGCTGCCTGCGGTTTTGTTTTGCCTGAAGAACCCTGGGGCGTCATATGTTGAATCCAATGGCGGCTCGATGTGGAAGTCGGGCCCCTGAATAACAAAACGAGAGTTCAGAAAGCCGGCCAGACCCGCCCCACCGCGACGGGTTTCAATTTCCCGATGTTCAAGCACCCGCAATAACGTCACCGACATGTGGATCGTCCAGCTAGCCCTTCGCCGCCCCTATACCTTCATCGTACTGGCGTTGCTGATCCTGATCATCGGCCCGCTGGCCATCCTGCGCACGCCGACGGATATCTTCCCCAATATCAATATCCCGGTGGTGAGCACCATCTGGCGTTACACCGGCCTGTCCACCGAGGAAATGGAAGGCCGCATCGTCACGAACTACGAGCGTGCCATGTCGGCAACGGTGAACGACATCGCGCGCATCGAATCGCAGACCTACAACGGTATCGGCGTGGTCAAGGTGTTCTTCCATCCTTCGGCCAACCTTCCAGCTTCACTGGCCCAGATCATTGCCATTGCGCAAACCGTGATCGGCGGTTTTCCCCAGGGCACGGTGCCGCCGCTGATCCTCACCTATAACGCGTCGACGGTTCCCATCCTGCAGCTATCGCTGTCGAGCAAGTCGCTCGGCGAGCACGAGATCTTCGACTTGGCCAACAGTTTCATGCGCACCCAGCTCGCCACGGTGCAGGGCGCGGTCATGCCGTATCCGTATGGCGGCAAGTTCCGCTCGGTGATGGTGGACATCGATTCGCGCAAGCTCCAGTCGAAGAATCTGTCGCCGCTGGACGTGGTGAACGCCGTCAATACCCAGAACCTGGTGCTGCCCACGGGCACCGCGAAAATCGGCGAGTTCGAGTACAACATCGGCATGAACGGCAGCCCGAAGACCATCGCCGAACTGAACGACCTGCCGATCAAGACCGGGCCCGCCGGCACCATCTATATTCGCGATGTGGCGCAAGTGCACGACGGCTTCCAGCCGCAGACCAACATCGTGCGCCACGACGGCCAGCGCGCCGTGCTGGTCAACATCCTCAAATACGGCACGGCGTCCACGCTGGACATCGTCGATCGCGTCAAGGCCGAACTGCCGAAGATGCAGGCGGGCCTGCCGCCCGACCTGATCACCAAGATCGCGACCGACCAGTCGATCTTCGTGCGCGCCGCGGTCGATGGCGTGATCCACGAAGCGATCCTGGCGGGTTGTTTAACGGCACTCATGATCCTGCTGTTCCTCGGCAGCTGGCGCAGCACGCTGATCATCGCGGTCACGATTCCGCTCGCCATCCTGACTTCGATCATCGCGCTGTTCGCGCTGGGCGAGACCATCAACATCATGACCCTCGGCGGCCTGGCGCTCGCGGTGGGTATCCTGGTGGACGACGCCACCGTGGCGATCGAAAACATCAGCCAGCACCTGGAGCAGGACAAGGCTCTCGATCAGGCAATTCTCGACGGCGCCCAGCAGATCGCGATCCCGACTTTCGTCTCCACGCTGGCGATCTGCATCGTGTTTGTGCCGATGTTCCTGCTCACCGGCGTGGCGCGCTACTTGTTCGTGCCGCTTGCCGAAGCCGTGGTATTCGCCATGCTGGCCTCGTACGTGTTCTCGCGGACACTCGTGCCTACGCTGGCCAAGTATCTTTTGCGCGAAGGCTTCCTGGAACACGGCCATCCGAAGCCGAGCCGCAATCCCTTCGTCCGCTTCCATCGCGCTTTCGAGCACGGTTTCGAAGGCTTCCGCGACCGCTATCACGGCATTCTGGAGCGCTGCATGCGCCACCAGAAATTCTTCATGATCTTGTTTCTCGCCGCCTGCATCGGCTCCGGCGGATTGCTGCCTTTCGTCGGCCGTGATTTCTTCCCGAGCGTGGACGCCGGCCAGTTCAAGCTCCACGTGCGCGCCAAGACCGGCACGCGCATCGAGGAAACCGCGCGCCTGTGCGACCTGGTCGAGAGCGAGATCCGCCAGATCATCCCGGCCAGCGAGCTTGCAACCATCATCGACAACATCGGCCTGCCGCTCTCCGGTACCAACATGTCTTACAACATGTCCGGTACGCTCGGCTCGGCGGATGCGGACATCCAGGTGTCGCTGAATCCGGGGCACGGTCCGACCGAGCATTACATGAAGGAGTTGCGCCAGCATCTGCCGGAGAGATTTCCCGGCCTGACGTTCTATTTCCTGCCTGCCGACATCGTCAGCCAGATTCTCAATTTCGGCCTGCCGGCGCCGATCGACGTGCAAGTCGTCGGCCGCAACATCGAAGCCAACCGTGCCTTCACGCTCGGCCTGTTCCAGAAACTCAAGCAAGTGGACGGCATTGCCGACTTGCGCGTGCAGCAGCCCGCCGACCAGCCACGGCTGGACATCAATGTGGACAGGACGCGCGCGCAGCAGGCCGGCTTTTCCCAGAAGGATGTCGCCTCGAACCTGCTGATTGCGCTCTCCGGCAGCTTCCAGACCAGCCCGTCCTTCTGGCTGAATCCGAAGAACGGCGTGACCTACAACATCATCACGCAGACACCGCAGTACAACGTGGATTCCCTGCAGGCGCTGGCCAACATTCCGATTACCGGTCCGGAGTCCGCCCGCTCCAGCATCCTCGGCGACCTGGCGACGGTCAGCCGCGGCGCCGAGCGTGCCGTGAGCAGCCACTGGAACGTGCAGCCCGTCCTCGATATTTTCGGGGCGACGCAAGACCGCGACCTGGGCGGCGTGGCGGATGACGTGAACAAGATCGTCGATGCCAGCATGAAAGACCTGCCCAAGGGTTCGCGCCTGATCGTACGCGGCCAGATCGAAACCATGCTGTCCTCGTTCCAGGGCCTGTTGTACGGCCTGATCTTCGCCATCGTCATGGTCTACCTGCTGATGGTGGTGAATTTCCAGTCCTGGCTGGATCCGTTCATCATCATCACCGCGTTGCCGGCCGCGCTGGCCGGCATCGTGTGGATGCTGTTCGCAACCGGAACAACCGTGAGCGTTCCGGCGCTGACAGGGGCCATCATGGCCATGGGTATTGCCACCGCCAACAGTATTCTGGTGGTGAGCTTTGCGCGCGAGCGCCTGCAGGCCGGCGTCGATTCTGTGACCGCCGCGCTCGACGCGGGTTTCAGCCGCTTCCGCCCGGTACTGATGACGGCGCTGGCGATGATCATCGGCATGGTGCCGATGTCGCTGGGCTTGGGCGAAGGCGGCGAGCAGAACGCGCCGCTGGGCCGCGCCGTGATCGGCGGCCTGCTGCTGGCCACGGTCGCCACGCTGTTTTTCGTACCGGTGGTGTTCGCATTCATCCACGGTTTCATCGGACGCCGCCGCGATGCCGCCGCGAGCAGGCAAAGTCCACAACCGGC
>WNFI01669691.1_pt1 | contig 25038 bp, 26 predicted proteins | sample 5400471 | NCBI WGS metagenome assembly WNFI01 (sample SAMN13153348, study PRJNA577476) | soil metagenome | isolation source: 100 cm saprolite on Douglas fir-dominated hillslope | place: USA:California | collected 2013-09-17 | reverse complement strand
CCTTCTGGCCGGCGAAACGCGAGAAATCGCCCGCCTTGCGCAGCGGCCGGTCGAGCCCCGGGGAAGACACCTCCAGCCGCTCGAAAGCCACGCCTTCCATCTTCTCCTCGTTGGCGATCGCCGCCACCAGGAGCGCGTTGCGGGCGCGGTTGCGCAGCTCGCTGACGGTGTTCTCGTCGAAGGCCTCGATCTCGTTCAGCTCGTTGATCGGGACGTAGGCAACCTCCTCGAGAGTGGAGAAGCCCTCCTCGATCAGGATGTTGGCGACGTCCTCGTCGACGTCCAGGCGCTCCATGAAATGCTGCTTGATTCGGCCGCTCTCCTCCTGCTGCTTCTTGGTCGACTCTTCCTCGGTCATGAGGTTGATCTGCCAGCCGGTGAGCTCGTAGGCGAGGCGGACGTTCTGCCCGCTGCGGCCGATCGCGACGGCGAGGTTTTCCTCGTCGACCACCACGTCCATGGCGTGCTTTTCCTCGTCGACCACGATCGAAGAGACCTCCGCCGGCGCCAGGGCGCCGATGACGAACTGCGCCGGGTCGGCCGACCACAGCACGATGTCGACGCGCTCGCCCGCCAGCTCCTGGGTCACCGCCTGGACGCGCGAGCCGCGCATGCCGACGCAGGTGCCGATCGGGTCGATGCGCTTGTCGTTGGTGAAGACGGCGATCTTCGCCCGGATGCCCGGATCGCGCGCCGCCGATTTGATCTCGAGCAGGCCTTCCTCGATCTCGGGGACTTCCAGCTCGAACAGCTTCATGATGAACTGCGGCGCGGTGCGCGACAGGATGAGCTGCGGGCCGCGCGCCTGGCGGTCGATCTTCATCACCCAGGCGCGCACGCGGTCGCCCACGCGCAGGTTCTCCTTCGGGATCATGTGCTCGCGCGGCAGCAGGGCTTCCAGGCGCCCGGACTCGATGATCGCGCTGCCGCGCTCCATGCGCTTCACCGTGCCGGTGACGAGCTCGTCGCCGCGCGACAGGAAGTCCTGCAGGATCTGCTCGCGCTCGGCGTCGCGGATGCGCTGCAGGATGACCTGCTTGGCGGTCTGCGCGCCGATGCGGCCGAACTCGATGGGCTCGAGCGGCTCCTCGATGTAGTCGTCGAGCTTCAGGTCGGCGCTGCGCTTCTGCGCCTCCGCCAGCTTGATCGATTGCGCCGGAATGATCTCCTCGGCGTCGTCCGGAACCACTTTCCAGCGGCGGAACGAGTCGTACGCGCCGGTGTTCTTGTCCACCGCGACGCGCACGTCGATATCGTCCGAGTACTTTTTCTTCGTCGCCGAGGCGAGCGCCATCTCGAGCGCGCCGAAAACGATGTCGCGCGGCACGTTCTTCTCCCTGGCGAGCACGTCCACGAGCATGATCAGCTCGCGGTTTCCGCCCGCCATGGTCGCCGCCGGGCTCTTCGCCTCTACGCTCTTCGCTGCTGCTTTCGTTGCCACGATTGCCTCACAATTCAGGAATCAGCCTCGCCCGCTCGACATCGTCGAGCGCCAGCGCGACTGTTTGTCCGTCCAGCTCCACGTTCACCTGTCCCGCCTGCGCGCCTCTCAGGACGCCGACAAACTTGCGCCGGCCGGTAGCGTCCGGCGTGCGCATCCTGACCTCGGCCTTCTGGCCGGCGAAACGCGAGAAATCGCCCGCCTTGCGCAGCGGCCGGTCGAGCCCCGGGGAAGACACCTCCAGCCGCTCGAAAGCCACGCCTTCCACCGGCAGCACGCGGGTGAGCTGCCGGCTCACCGCGGCGCAATCGTCCACGGTAATGCCGCCCGGCTTGTCGATGAACACACGCAACATCCGACCGCCGTTCGACGACTGCACGTCGACCAGCTCATATCCCATGCCGCTCACTGCCGGCTCAACCTTCGCTTCGGCGCTTGCCATTCGCTTCCAGGCTCCAGAAACAAAAAATGGGCCGAAGCCCATCTGCGTCCTTTTGCCACTAAAGCGTTTGAAGTTTAACCCCTTTTTAGCCTGCCAACAACCCTTGGACGCCTCCGGAATCGATCTCCGCCCAGCGTCCCGCCGGCAGATCGCGCGGCAATTCGATGGGCCCGTAGCGCAGGCGTATGAGCCGCCCCACCCTCGCGCCGACCGCCTCGAACAGCCGTCTCACCTCGCGATTGCGGCCTTCGCGGAGACTCACGCGGTACCACCTGTTGCTGCCGGTGCCCTCCCTCTCTTCCATTGGCTGAATGGAGGAAAACGCTGCAGGACCGTCCTCCAGCTGAACGCCAACGCGAAGCTTTTCAAGAACATCCGGGGCCAGGCGCCCTTGCACGCGCGCGGCGTACTCGCGCTCGATCTCGTAGCGCGGGTGCATCAGGCGGTTGGCGAGCTCGCCCGAATCGGTAAGCAGCAGCAGCCCCGAAGAATTGATGTCGAGCCGGCCGACTGCGACCCACCGGCCGGGGGGCAATCGCGCGAATACGGTCGGGCGGCCTTGCGGATCGCTGCGCGTCACGAGCTCGCCTACGGGCTTGTGATAAAGGAGGACCCTCGGCCCTGTTTTTTTTGAGACGCTTACCGCTCTGCCGTCGACGGCGATCTCGTCCATGGGAAGGGCCCGGTCTCCGAGCTTCGCCGCGCGGCCCGCGAGCGTGATGCGGCCGGCCTCGATCCAGGATTCGATCTGCCGCCGCGAGCCAAGCCCGGCTGCGGCGAGGATCTTCTGCAGCCGCTCGCCCCGGGGATTAGCCGCCGGTGCCGGTTCTGGCTTCTTTCGGCTCGACGCCGGTCTCGGCGGTTGATTCCTGTTTTTCAGCAATTTGGGCGGGCGCGGGTTGGAGTTCGAGCGTCTTGGCGATCTCTTCCAGCGGCGGCAGCTCCTGCAGGGAACGCAAGCCGAGATCGTCCAGAAACTTATGGGTGGTGGCGTACAGGGCCGGGCGGCCGGGCGTCTCGCGGTGTCCTACGGCATCGATCCAGCCGCGGTTTTCAAGAGCCTGCACGATCTGGGTGGATACCGTCACGCCCCGGATGTCCTCGATGTCGCCGCGCGTGACCGGCTGGCGGTACGCGATGATCGCCAGCGTTTCCATGACGGCACGCGAATAGCGCGGTGCCTTTTCGGGCATCAGCCGCTCGAGAAACGGCTGGAACTCGGCCCGGGTCTGGAAGCGCCAGCCGCTGGCGAGATTGACCAGCTCGACCGAGCGGCCGGTCCATTCCTCCCGCAGCTCGTCGAGCAGCTTGCGCAGCGTCTCGACGTTCAGCTCCTGGTCGAAAAGCCGTTTCAGCTCCAGGACCTGGAGCGGCTCCTGAGAGGCGAGCAAGGCCGCTTCGAGGATGCGTTTCGCTTCCTCAGGACTGTGCATGGGCCAATTTTACGTAAATCGGGGCAAAGCACTCGGATTGCGTGATTTCGATCAGCAGCTCGCGCGCCAGCTCGAGCAGCGCGAGGAAGGTCACGACGAGGACCGCGACACCCCGCTCCGGGTCGAACAGCTCGGTGAATTCCAGCACCCGCCGCTCGCGCAGCAGGCGCAGGATCGCGCTCATGTGCTCGCGCACCGACAGCTCCTCGCGGGAGATGCGGTGGTGCTTGGACATGCGGGCGCGGTGCAGGAGGCTGCGCCAGGCTTCGGCGAGGTCCTGGGGATTGATGTCCGGCAGGCGCTCGGCAACCGATCTTTCGATCCATACCGCAATGGCGATGACATCGCGGCCGACTTGCGGCAGCTCGTCCAGCGCATGCGCCGCCTTCTTGATCTGCTCGTACTGGAGCAGGCGCCGCACCAGCTCCGCCCTTGGGTCGTCCTCGGTCGGCCCGGCCGACGGCGGCCGCGGCAGCAGCAGCCGCGACTTGATCTCCATCAGCATCGCCGCCATCACCAGGTACTCGGCAGCGAGCTCCAGGTTCTTGGTCCGCATGATCTCGACGTATTCCAGGTACTGGCGCGTGAGCGGCGCCATGGGAATGTCGAGGATGTCCAGGTTCTCCTTGCGGATCAGGTATAGAAGCAGGTCGAGCGGCCCCTCGAATGCCTCGAGGATGATCTCCAGCGCATCGGGCGGAATATAGAGATCATGCGGCAGCTCGATGACCGGCTCGCCGTAGAGCTTCGCGAACGGCGCATTCATGAATAGGCCAGGCCCATCGCCTCGCGAACTTCCCGCATGGTCTCTTGCGCCAGCTTCTTCGCCTTCTCGCAGCCGTCGGCGACGATGTTCTTCACCAGCGTCGGGTCGTCGAGGTAGCTCTGCGCCCGCTCGCGCATCGGCGCCAGCTCCGCATTGATCGCTTCGATCACCGGCTGCTTGCATTCGAGGCAGCCGATTGCCGCGGTGGTGCAACCTTTCTGCACCCATTTCTTTCTCTCGTCATCCGAATAGACGAGGTGCAGCGACCAGACCGGGCATTTTTCCGGGGTCCCCGGATCGGTGCGCTTCACGCGCGCCGGATCGGTCGGCATGGTGCGGATTTTCTTCGCCACCGCCTCGGGCTCCTCGCGCAACGAGATGGTATTGCCGTACGACTTCGACATCTTCTGCCCGTCGAGCCCCGGCATCTTGGGCGCCCCGGTCAGCAGCACTTCGGGCTCGACCAGGATCTTCTTGCCGCCGCCCTCGAGCCAGCCGTAAAGGCGCTCGCGATCCACGCGCGCGAGATTTTGCTGCCCGTCAAGCAGCGCCTGGGCTCGCGACAGCGCCTCGGCGTCGCCCTGCTCCAGGAACTTGGTGCGCAGCTCGTTGAGCAGGCGCGCCTTCTTGGTGCCCATCTTCTTCACCGCGGCCTTGGCCTTGTCTTCGAATCCCGGCTCGCGGCCGTACATGTGATTGAAGCGGCGCGCCACTTCCCGCGTGAACTCGACGTGCGGCACCTGGTCCTCGCCTACCGGCACGTACTTCGCGCGGTATATGAGGATGTCGGCCGACTGCAGCAGGGGGTAGCCGAGGAAGCCGTAGGTGGAAAGGTCGCGATCGGCCAGCTTCTCCTGCTGGTCCTTGTAGGTCGGCACGCGCTCCAGCCAGCCGAGCGGCGCCATCATCGACAGCAGCAGGTGCAGCTCGGCGTGCTCCGGCACCTGCGACTGGATGAAAAGCATCGCCTGGTTGGGATCGATGCCGGCGGCGAGCCAGTCGATCACCATGTCCCAGCCGCTCTGCGCGATATCGCCCGGCGCGGCGTAGTCGGTGGTCAGCGCGTGCCAGTCGGCGACAAAGAACAGGCAGGGATACTCGGCCTGCAGGCGGATCCAGTTCTTGAGCACGCCGTGAAAGTGGCCCAGGTGCAGGCCGCCCGTCGGGCGCATGCCGGAGAGAACGCGCGTCTCGTACATCAGATGCGAAACACCGCCTCGATAACGCCGAAGGACAATCTCACCATCGGGTCGAGGATCACGCCGAGCAGGCTCGTGAACAGCAGCACCAGCAGGATCGGGAAACCCCAGGGCTCGAGCTTGGCGTACTGCCAGGCCATGCGGCTCGGAAGAAGACTGGCGACGATGCGGCCGCCGTCGAGCGGCAGGATGGGAAGCAGATTGAGCAGCATCAGGACGACATTGACTTCGATGCCGGCGAAGCCCATCAGCTTCAGCGGCCTGGTGTATTCGCCGAGCGGCAGCAGGTCCGTCGTCTTGAACAGCAGCGCCCAGGCGAGCGCCATCGCCAGATTCGACAGGGGGCCGGCGGCGGCGACCCACAGCATGTTCTGCTTGGGGCGCCGCAGCGCCGAGTAATTCACCGGAACCGGCTTGGCCCAGCCGAAAAGCAGCCCGCTGCTGCCCAGCAGCTTGCTCGCGACCAGGATCAGGATCGGCACGGCGATGGTGCCGATGAGATCGATGTGCCGGACCGGATTGAGGCTGATGCGGCCTTGCGCGTGCGCCGTCATGTCGCCGAAATGCCGCGCGACGTAGCCGTGCGCCGCCTCGTGCAGCGTGATCGCGAACAACACCGGCAGGGCGTAGATGGCGATCGTCTGTACGAGGCTGTTGATTTCCATCTATGTTTCGGTGCCCACAAGCGATTTTATCAGACGCGCTCGACGGCGAACGGCGCGAGCGAGCCTTTGCCGACGCGCGCCACGATCGGCTGATCTTCGGTGAGATCGATGACCGTGCTCGGCTCGACGCCGCAGGATCCGGCGTCGATGACGAGATCCAGCTGGTGCTCGAGCTTTGCCCTGACTTCCTGCGCATCCGAGAGCGGCGCCGGATCTCCCGGGAGCGACAGCGTGGCGGAGATGATCGGCTCGTTCAGCTCGGCGAGCAGGTCGTGCGCCACCTGGTGACCCGGCACCCGCACGCCGATCGTCTTGCGGCGCGCATGCATAACGCGCCGCGGCACCTGGCGCCGCGCCCGCAGGATGAAGGTGTAGCTGCCGGGAATCGCCGCCTTCAGGAGGCGAAAGCGCGCGTCGTCGACGATCGCGTACCTCGCGATCTCGGTCAGGTCGCGGCACATCAGCGTCAGGTGGTGCCGGGCGTCGATTCCCCGGATCCGCCGCAGCCGCTCGAGTGCTTTCGCGTCGTCGAGGTGGCAGCCGAGCGCGTAGCACGAGTCGGTCGGATAGGCGATGACGCCGCCTTTGCGCAGGATCTCGGCGGCGCGCCGCACCAGGCGTGCCTGGGGATGCGTCGGATGGATCGAAAAAAATTGAGCCATCAGCGAACAAATTCCTCGATCAGCCGTGCCACGGCTTCCGGCTGATCGTGATGCAGCATGTGGCCCGCGTCCGCCACCGTGACGTGGCGCAGGTTGCGGAAAGCAGCGCGCCGCTCGGCTTGCTGGGCCGCCTCCATGCCCATCCGCTTGAGGGTATCGGATTCGGCGGCGTCGACCCACAGCACCGGCGCGCTGACCTGCTGCCAGCAGGCGCGAACCTCCTCGTACCGGTAAAGCAGGGGATTGACGACCTTGTGCGCCGGATCGCTGCGCAGCACGACGCTGCCCACCCCCGTATCGCGGCCCCAGTGGCGGGCGAGAAACTCGGCGCGCTCGACGGTCAATCTTGGATTGTTTTTTCGCAAACGCTCGCCGAGCGCGGAGAAGGTCTCATACGGCCGGAGCGTTGGCGGCTCGTGCAATTCCTCGAGCCACCTCAAATACCGCTTCGGCGCCTGCTCGGGACGTGCCGGCGGCAACCCGAAGCCTTCCAGATTCACGAATTTTGCGACGCGTTCCGGGCGAATGCCGGCGTAGAGCGCGGCGACGTTCCCGCCGAGGCTGTGGCCCACCAGGTTTACGGAGTTTTCCTTTTCAAAGTGCTCCACAATGAAATCCAGATCGGCGACGTAGTCGGGAAACCAGTAGCAGTCCGACCTCCCCCACTCCGTCAAGCCGTAACCGCGCCAGTCCGGCGCGTAAACATCCCAGTCCTTCTTGAAGGCGTCCACGAGGAATTGGAAGGACGCGGAAACGTCCATCCAGCCGTGGAAGAAAAACAGCTTCGGCGCGCCGGGCTGCGGCCAGCGCCGGATGTGGTATTTCAGTCCCCGCACATCGAGAAATAGTGATTCGCTCTTTTTCATCTGGAAAATTCTTATTTGAAAAAACCAAACGCCACTCCGGGCGTCCGGCCGGAGACGAGATCGGCGAGCACCGAGCCGGAGCCGCAGGCGAGCGTCCAGCCGAGCGTGCCGTGGCCGGTGTTCAGGAAAAGGTTCCTGAATCGCGTCCGGCCGATGATCGGCACATTGCTCGGCGTGGCGGGGCGCAGCCCGGCCCAGCGCTGCGAAGGCTCGATTCCCCGCAAGCCGGGGAACAGCCGCCGGACGCGCTGCACGATCGCGTCGCAACGCGTCGCATTGACTTCGGTGTCATAACCGGTCAGCTCCGCCGTGCCGGCGGCGCGCAGGCGATCGCCGAGCCGCGAGATGACGATCTTGAGCGCTTCGTCGGTGAGGCTAACGGTCGGTGCGGCCTTCGATTGGTCAGGATTCAAGGGAAGCGTTATCGAGTAGCCCTTGAGAGGGTAAACCGGAATGCGGATTCCCAGCGGTCCGAGAAGCAAGGGACTGTAGCTTCCCAATGAGACGACATAGGCGTCCGCCGACAGGCTTTTGCCCTTGCAAACGATGCTCTGAACCGTGTCGCCTGCAGTCTCAATTGATTCGATATCGATATTGGATTCGAAAACCACCCCCATCTTCTGGCAGAGCCGCGCCAGCTCCTGGGTAAATTTGCGCGCGTCGCCCGATTCGTCCTCGGGCGTGAAGACGCCGCCGGCCACCGGCGCCTGCGAGCCCCTCAACGCCGGCTCGATGGCCAGGCACTCGTCGGAGGACTTGAGCTCGCGCCGGATGCCGAGCGCGCGCATCGCCCCGGCATGCCGCACGAGCGCTTCGAAGTCGCGCTCTTCGGTGCAGAAATGCAGGATGCCGCGCGTCAGGGCGTCGTACTGGATTCCGGTCCGGCTTCTGAGCTCGCGCAGGCACCCGCGGCTGTAGGCGGCCAGCCCGGCCAGCGCCCGCGTGTTGCGCTCGAAGCGCCCCGGAATGCACTCGCGCAGAAAACCCAGCCCCCACCTCCACTGCGCCCAGTCGGCGCGCGGCCGGAAAAGCAGCGGCGCATCCTCGCGGCCCAGCCAGCGCAGGATCTTGGGGACCGCCTCGGGCCTGGCCCACGGCTCGGCATGCCCGGCGGAGATCTGCCCGCCGTTGGCGAACGAGGTCTCCATCCCCGGCTCGGGCCTGCGGTCCACCACCGTGACTTCGTGGCCGGCGTGCGCCAGATACCACGCGCTCGTGACGCCGATGACGCCTGCACCGAGAACGGCTACTTTCACTGCATTATGATAGGCGCATGCCTATCTTCGCCCTCGGCGAGCGCAAGGTGCAGCTCGTCGGAGAAAACCATTACATCGCCCACGACGCCACGCTGGTCGGCGACATCACGCTCGAGAACAACGTCAACGTCTGGTTCCAGGTGGTGATCCGGGCGGAGAACGATCGCATCCACATCGGCGAAGGCTGCAACATCCAGGACGGCTCGGTGCTGCACGTCGATCCCGGCTATCCCCTCACCCTCGGCCGCAATGTGAGCATCGGCCACAAGGTCATGCTGCACGGCTGCACCATCGGCGAAGGCTCGCTCGTCGGCATCAACAGCGTGATCATGAACGGCGCCAGAATCGGCCGCGGCTCGCTGATCGGCGCCAACACGCTGATCTCTGAAGGCAAGGAGATCCCGGACGGCGTGCTGGTACTCGGCTCGCCAGGCAAGGTGGTGCGGGAGCTCAAGCAGGAAGAAAGGGATTACCTTCTGCAAGTCGCCGCGGGATATGTCGAGCGCGGCAGGTTCTACAAAAAGAATCTTCGGCAGCAGTAGCTATTTCGGCGCCATGCGGATCGCGCCGTCCAGCCGGATCGTCTCGCCGTTGAGCATCTCGATCTCGACGATCGCCCTCACCAGCCGCGCATATTCGGTCGGACGGCCCAGGCGCGACGGAAACGGCACCTGCTTGCCGAGCGACTCCTGCGCCTCCTTCGGCAGCCCCTTGAGCATCGGCGTCTCGAACAGGCCCGGCGCGATCGTGCAGACGCGGATGCCGTTGCGCGACAGGTCGCGCGCGATCGGCAACGTCATTCCCACCACGCCGCCCTTCGAAGCCGAATAGGCGGCCTGGCCGATCTGCCCGTCGAAGGCTGCGACCGACGCGGTGTTGACGATCACGCCACGCTCGCCGCCCGCGTTCGGCGACGCCTTCGCCATCGCATCCGCGGCGAGCCGGATCATGTTGAAGCTGCCGATCAGATTCACCCCGACCACCTTGCTGAACGAGCCGAGCGAATGCGGCGCATCCTTGCCGATGGTGCGTTCCGCGACCGCGATCCCGGCGCAGTTCACCAGCACGTGCACGCCGCCGAATTCCTTCACCGCTAGCGCAACCGCGGCCTTGCCGTCGGCCTCCGAAGTGACGTCGGCTTTCGCGTAGCGGCCGCCGAGCTCCTTCGCCAGCTTCTCCCCCAACTCCGCCTGCATATCGGCGATGACCACCTTGCCGCCGTTCTCGGCCGCCATGCGCGCGGTGGCCTCGCCGAGGCCCGAGGCCCCGCCCGTGATGAGGAATACGCTGTTCTTGATCTGCATTGAAAACTCCGCTGGGGAATAAGGTAATTCGTTGGGCGATATAGGCTATTTCGACGATAATTTTACCTCCATGCACCTCGGCTTCGGCATCAGTTTCTCGGATCTGTACGAGCGCGAAGGCCTGCTTCGCGTCGACCGGGCGTTTCTCGGCTTCCTCGAAGGGGCCGACAAGCCGCTGCACGACCGGCTCGTTTCCTCGAGAGTAAATCCGCCGGAAAAAAAAGCCGAATCCGACCTGCTGGTCGCGCTCGCGCCGCATTTCGAGGACTTCATCGCCAGGCTGTTCGGCATCGAGGTCGAAGCGCGCGCCCTCGCCGGGAAGCATAACCAGCTCGCGCCGATCTACTCGGTGAAGCGCCTGTTCGTGCAGCGCCGCGCCTTGCACAAGGTCAAGTCCGAAGACGCGAAACCGGATGGTTTCGATTTTTCCAGCGAGCTTGAATTCGCCCGGCAAGTCACCGAATGGCTAAAGGACGAGGCGACGAACGCGAAGCAGCTCGAGCTTGCCGCCCGCTATGCTGCGTGGGCCGTCACGACGCCCGAGGGACGCAGCAAGCACCGCACTGGCGTGCTGTTCAAGACGCCCCGCAAGCTGGATTTCATGCGGCTGATCCCGGTGCACACCGAGACGAAGGAAGGCTTTTCCGCAAACAGGCTCACTCATTTGAGGCACCGCGAAGGCTTCCAGCTTACCGATCCGGGTACCGGCCTGGCGGGCGCGCTCGATGAGGCGAACTACTGCATCTGGTGCCACGAGCAGGGCAAGGACTCCTGCTCGAAGGGCCTGAAGGAGAAGCCCCCGGCCGAAGATTTCAAGAAGACGGTATTCGGCGTGCAGCTCGCCGGCTGCCCGCTCGAGGAAAAAATCTCCGAGATGCACATGGTCAAGGCGCGCGGCGAGCCGCTCGCTGCGCTCGGCATCGTTGCGGTCGACAACCCGATGGTCGCGGGCACCGGGCACCGCATCTGCAACGACTGCATGAAGTCGTGCATCTTCCAGAAGCAGGAGCCGGTCAACATTCCGCAGGCCGAGACGCGCACCCTCAAGGACGTGCTCGAGCTGCCCTGGGGGTTCGAGATCTATTCGCTGCTCACGCGCTGGAACCCTTTCGACCTGCGCCGCCCGTACCCGAAATCGGCTTCCGGGAAAAGAGTTCTTGTCGTGGGCCTCGGGCCCGCGGGCTACACGCTGGCGCACCACCTGATGAACGACGGCCACACGGTGGTCGGCATCGACGGGCTGAAGATCGAGCCGCTCGACGCCGCACTGTCCGGGGTCGATCCGCTCGGAAACAGGGTTGGTTTCAAACCCGTGAAAAAAATAGAAGAATTGCAGGAACCGCTGGACAAGCGCGCCATGGCCGGTTTCGGCGGCGTCGCCGAGTACGGCATCACGGTGCGCTGGGACAAGAATTTCCTCAAGATCATTCGCCTGCTGCTCGAGCGGCGCCGCCAGTTCGCGATGTTCGGCGGCGTGCGCTTCGGCGGCACCCTCACCATCGACGAGGCCTTCGCCGACGGCTTCGACCATATCGCGCTGTGCGCGGGCGCCGGCCGGCCTACCGTGCTGGAGATCCCCAACGGCTTCGCGCGCGGCGTGCGCGCCGCCTCCGACTTCCTGATGGCGCTGCAGCTCACCGGCGCGGCGAAGCGCGAGTCGATCGCCAACCTGCAGATCCGCCTGCCGGTGGTGGTGGTCGGCGGCGGCCTGACCGCCATCGACACCGCGACCGAGTCGCTCGCCTACTACGCGGTGCAGGTGGAGAAATTCCTGTCGCGCTACGAGGAGATCGGGCAGGTGGCGTCGTGGAATCCGGAGGAGCGCGAGATCGCGCAGGAATTCATCGCCCACGCGAAAGCTTTAAGAAGCAGCAGTTCTTCTGAAAAGCTGAATCTATTGAAATCCTGGGGCGGCGTGACGATCGCCTACCGCCGCCGCATGGTCGACAGCCCCTCCTACACCCTGAACCACGAGGAAGTGGAGAAGGCGCTCGAGGAAGGCGTGGTGTTCGCCGAGGGCCTGACGCCGACCAGAATTGAAGTGGATGGCCACGGTCACGCTTCGGGGGTGATATTCGAATCAGAAGGAAAAAAAGTCGAGCTGAAGGCGAGAAGCGTGCTTATTGCCGCAGGCACGCAACCGAACACGGTTCTGGCTCGCGAAGAGGGCGTAACGCTCGCCCTCGACGGCAAGTACTTCCGGGCGACCGACGAAAGCGGCGCGCCGATCAAGCCCGAGCGCCATACGGCCAAGCCGAAGCATCCCGAAGTGCTGCTGCACCGCTACGCCGACGGCCGTTTCATGAGCTTCTTCGGCGACCTGCACCCCTCGTACTTCGGCAACGTGGTGAAGGCGATGGGCAGCGCCAAGCAGGGTTACCCGGTGGTAAGCCGGGTTCTTTCAAGGAAAACCCCTTCTTCGCAGGAAAGCGATGCGGCCTTCCTCTCCCGCCTCAACAAGGACCTTCGGGCCGTGGTGCACGAGGTGCGGCGCCTCACGCCGCGGATCGTCGAGGTGGTGCTGCGCGCGCCGGTCGCGGCGCGGCGCTTCCACCCCGGCCAGTTCTACCGCATGCAGAATTTCGAGACCCTCGCGCTGCGCGTGCCGGGGACCACGCTCGCGATGGAGGGACTGGCGCTGACCGGCGCGTGGGTCGACAAGGAGAAAGGCCTGATCTCGGTGATCGCGCTCGAGATGGGCGGCTCGGCCGACTTGCTCGCTTATCTCAGCCCGGGCGAGCCGGTGATCCTGATGGGGCCGACCGGAACGCCGACCGAGATTCCGCATGGCGAGACGGTGGTGCTTGCCGGCGGCGGCCTGGGCAACGCGGTGCTGTTCTCCATCGGCCGGGCGCTGCGCGCCGCCGGCTCGAAAGTCATCTACTTCGCGGGCTACAAGCAGATGTCGGACCGCTACCGAATCGACGACATCGAGGCCTCCTCGGACGTGGTCATCTGGTGCTGCGACGAAGCGCCGGGCTTCGCCCCGCGCCGGCCGCACGACCGGGCGTTCGTCGGCAACATAGTCCAGGCCATGCAGGCCTACGCGTCCGGCGCTCTTGGTTCTCAGAAAATAGAATTCAACAAAACAGACCGGATCATCGCGATCGGCTCCGACGGCATGATGGCGGCCGTAGCGCGGGCGCGCCACGAGGCATTGAAAAAGCATTTGAAACCGGACCATACCGCCATCGGATCGATCAACTCGCCGATGCAGTGCATGATGAAGGAGATCTGCGCGCAGTGCCTGCAGCCGCACGTCGACCCGGCGACCGGCAAGACGAGCTACGTGTTCTCCTGCTTCAACCAGGACCAGCCGCTCGACCAGGTCGATTTCGGCGCGCTGGCGCAGCGCCTGGCGCAGAACGGCGTGCAGGAAAAGCTCACCGCGCTGTGGATCGGCCGCTGCCTGAAGCTGCTTCCCCCGCCCGCGGAGCGCAAAGCCGCTTGACGAGCTATACAAATCTTGTATAAGGTTTGTATATGCAGAAAACCAAAGTCAGCACCTTCTCGGCAAACGGCCGCGACCTGGCGATGCTCGAAGCCGTAGCGCGCTACCACGGCCTCAACAAGAGCGCGACGATCGCCAGCCTGGTGCGCAGGGAGTTCTGGCGGGCCTTTCCCGGCGGCACCAGCAAGATCAAGCCGGATCAGGGAGCTAAAGTAGAAGGTGAAGGATGAGTCTCAAGACTATGATATACCTGTTGTTTCTGTCGCTCGTCAGCAATGCGTTCGGGCAAGCTCAGAGCATCAAGATCGGCGAGCTGAACAGCTATAAGGTGTTTCCGGCGTTTCTCGAGCCTTACAAGAAGGGCTGGGAGCTCGCGCTCGAGGAGATCAACCGCGGCGGCGGCGTGAACGGCCGCAAGCTCGAAGTGATCTCGCGCGACGACGGCGGCACGCCCGGCGATGCGGTGCGCGCGGCGGAGGAGCTGATCTCCCGCGAGCAGGCCGCGGTGCTGATGGGCACCTTCGCCTCCAACGTCGGGCTCGCGGTGGCGAACCTCGCCAGCCAGCGCAAGATCGTGTTCGTCGCCGCCGAGCCGCTCACCGACAAGATCGTGTGGGAGAACGGCAACCGCTACACCTTCCGCCTGCGCCCGTCGACGTACATGCAGACCGCGATGCTGGTCCCCGAGGCGGTCAAGCTGGCCAAGAAGCGCTGGGCGATCGTCTATCCGAACTACGAATACGGGCAATCGGCGACCGCGTCGTTCAGGAAGCTGATGTCCAACGCGCAGCCGGGCGTCGAGTTCATCGCCGAGCAGGCGCCGCCGCTCGGCAAGATCGACGCCGGCGCCGTGGTGCAGGCGCTGCTCGACGCCAGGCCCGACGCCATTTTCAGCTCGCTGTTCGCGGTCGACCTGCAGAAATTCATCCGCGAGGGCAATACGCGCGGCCTGTTCAAGGGCACGCCGGTCGTCAACCTGCTCGCCGGCGAACCGGAGTATCTCGACACCTTCGGCGACGAGACCCCGGAGGGCTGGTGGGTCACCGGCTATCCCTGGAGCGAGATCGACACGCCGCTGCACAGGAAGTTTCGCGACGCCTACCAGAAGCGCTGGAACGACTATCCGCGCGCCGGCTCGGTCGTCGGCTACGCGGCGCTGTACACCACCGCTAACGCCTTGCGCAAGGCGGGCTCCGCCGACCCTGAGAAGCTGATCGCCGCGCTGAAAGGACTGGAGATGGAGACGCCCTTCGGGCCCATCGTTTACCGGCCGATCGACCATCAGTCCACCATGGGCGCCTACGTCGGCCAGCTCGCGAAGAAAGGCGGCAAGGGCGCGATGGTGAACTGGCGCTACGCCGACGGCGCGAGCTTTCAGCCGCCGGCCGAGGAAATCCGCGCGCTGCGCAAGGAGTAGAAGGCGGTCCGCCGCCGGGGAAACGCTTGAGCGGCTCCGCCGTCCTGCTGCAGTTCTTCAACGGGCTCGCGGGTGCGAGCTCGCTGTTTCTCGTCGCCGCCGGCCTGTCGCTCATTTTCGGCGTCAGCCGCATCCTCAACTTCGCCCACGGCTCGCTCTACATGCTCGGCATGTACCTCGCCGTGTGGCTGTCGGGTTTGCTTGGTTTCTGGCTTGCCGTTCCTCTCTCCGCGTCGGCGGTCGCAGTCTTTGGCGCTTTCATGGAGATGGGACTCTTGAGGAGAATCTATAAAGCACCGGAGCTTTTGCAGCTCCTCGCGACTTTCGCGCTGCTGCTCGTCGTCCGCGATTTCGCGCTCTGGGCCTGGGGGCCGGTGGATCTTCTCGGGCCGCGCGCCCCGGGGCTTGCGGGCGCCGTCACGATCGCGGGGCGCCGGTTTCCCGAGTACGAGCTGTTCCTGATCTGCCTCGGTCCGCTGGTCTTCGCCCTGCTCTACCTGCTGCTGAAGAAAACCCGCTGGGGCATCCTGGTCCGCGCCGCCACGCAGGACCGGGAGATGGCCGGCGCCCTCGGGGTGAACCAGCGCTGGCTGTTCACCGGCGTGTTCGCGTTCGGCGCGCTGCTCGCCGGCTTGGGCGGCGCCACCGCGATCCCGCGCGAGCCCGCGAGCCTCAACGTCGACCTCGGCGTGATCGCGGACGCATTCGTCGTCGTCGTGGTCGGCGGCCTCGGCTCGGTCCCGGGCGCGTTTCTCGCCGCGCTGCTCATCGGCCAGATCAAGGCCTTCTGCATCGGCCTGGGTTTCTCGAAGCTCACGCTGGTGATCGAGTTCGTCGTCATGGCGGCGGTATTGATCGCGCGCCCCAGGGGACTGCTCGGACGCGCGCTGATCGAACCGCGCGGCGCCGCCGCCGAGGCGCCGTTGGGATTTTTTTCATTCCGGGAGATCCTTTTGCTCGCTGCCGCGGCCGCTGCGCTGGCCTTTCTTCCGGTCCTCACGAGTCAATACACATTGGTATTGCTGACCGACATCTTCGTCTTTGCGCTGTTCGCGGCGAGCCTGCATTTCATTATCGGCCCCGGAGGCATGACCTCGTTCGGCCATGCCGCGTACTTCGGCCTGGGCGCTTATGCGGCGGGGCTGCTGGTGCTGCGCGCCGGGCTCCCCATGGAGCTCGCATTGCTCGCGGCGCCGCTTGCCGCGCTCGCCGGAGCGGCCGTGTTCGGCTGGTTCTGCGTGCGCCTTTCCGGGGTCTACCTGGCGATGCTGACGCTCGCCTTCGCGCAGATCGCCTGGGCGATCGCGTTCCAATGGGACGGGCTCACTGGCGGCTCGAACGGCCTGATCGGGGTCTGGCCGGCGCCGTGGCTCGCCTCCAAGACCGCGTATTACTACGCCGCCCTCCTCTTTTGCGGCGCCGCGACGGCATTGCTCTGGCGGATGGCTTTCTCCCCGTTCGGCTACGCGCTGCGCGCGGCGCGCGATTCGCCTTTGCGCGCTGACGCCGTCGGCATCGACGTGCGCGCGCGGCAATGGGCGGCGTTCGCGATCGGCGGCCTGTTCGCCGGGATCGCCGGCACCGTGTACGCGTTCTCGAAAGGCTCCATTTCGCCCGAGACGCTGGCGGTGCCGCGCTCGGTCGACGGCCTGGCGATGGTGCTGCTGGGCGGCGTGCAGACGCTGACCGGGCCGGTGTGGGGCGCGGCGCTATTCACCTGGCTCGCGGATGAGCTCTCCCGCGACGCCGCGTACTGGCGCGCCGCCGTCGGCGGCGTGATCCTGGTCCTGGTCCTCGCCTTCCCCCAGGGCCTCGCGGGCTTTCTCAAGGAGAGGCTCGCCCGATGACGCCGACGCTGGAGGCGCGCGGGCTTTCGAAGGCCTACGGCGGGGTGCAGGCGCTGCGCGAGGTTTCCTTTGCGGTCGGCGCCGGCGAGCTGGTCGGCCTGATCGGGCCGAACGGCGCCGGCAAAACCACCTGCTTCAACCTGTTGAACGGCCAGCTCGCGCCCGATTCGGGCGAGATCCTGCTCGAAGGCCGCAGCCTCGGCGGATTGCGGCCGCGGCAGATCTGGCGGCGCGGCGTCGGCCGGACCTTCCAGGTCGCGGCGACGTTCGGCTCCATGACGGTGCGCGAGAACGTCCAGGTGGCGCTGCTGTCGTTTGCGCGACAGCTTTTTTCTCCGACAAGAATCTTTTCAAAGTTGAAGAAAGACGAAGCCGATACGCTGCTCCGGCGCGTCGGGATGCTGGACCAGGCGGAGCGCGCCTGCGCGGTGCTCGCCTACGGCGATCTCAAGCGCGTCGAGCTCGCCCTCGCGCTCGCCAACCGGCCGAAGCTGCTGCTGATGGACGAGCCGACCGCCGGCATGGCGCCCGGCGAGCGCACCGAGCTCATGACACTCGCCGCCGGCCTTGCGCGCAGCGACGGCGTCGCCGTGCTGTTCACCGAGCACGACATGAAGGTGGTGTTCGATTTCGCGACCCGCGTGATGGTGCTCCACTCGGGCGAGGTCATCGCGAGCGGCGCGCCGGCGCAGGTTCGCGCCGATCCCCGGGTGCGGGAGGTCTACCTTGGCAGCGCTTGAGCTCGAGCGGCTGAGCGCGAGCTACGACCGCGCGCGGATCCTGTTCGACGTCGGCCTGAAGCTCGACGCCGGCGAGGTGGTGGTGCTCGCCGGCCGCAACGGCGCGGGCAAATCGACCACCCTGAAGGCCGTCATGGGTCTGGTGCGACCCGACTCCGGCTCGGTGCTCTTCGGCGGACGGCGCATCGACGGGCTGCAGCCCTTCGAGATCGCCCGGCTCGGCCTGGGCTATGTCCCGGAAGACCGCAGGATCTTCACCGACCTCACCGTCGCGGAGAACCTGGAAGTCGGCCGCAAGCCGCCGCGCGAAGGCATCGCACCCTGGACGGCGGAGAGGCTGTTCGCGCTGTTTCCGCCGCTTGCCGGGATGCGCGGGCGTCTGGCGGCGCAGATGTCCGGCGGCGAGCAGCAGATGCTGAGCATCGCGCGCACGCTGATGGGCAATCCGGCGGCGCTGCTCCTCGATGAGCCCTCGGAGGGACTCGCCCCCAAGGTGCTGCAGGAGATGGAAAAGGTGATTCTCGAGCTGAAGGCGAGCGGGCTCGCCGTTCTGCTTTGCGAGCAGAACCTTGCTTTTGCGCGGCAGGTCGGCGACCGTGCCTACTTTCTCGAGCAGGGCCAGGTGCGCCACGCGGGACCGATGAACGAGTTGCAGGAGAATCTGCCGGGATGAGCCGCCGCGGCCTTCTGCTCACCATGACCGAGCCGCCTCCCAGCATGGAGGAGGAGTTCAATGCGTGGTACGACAGCGAGCACATGCCGGAGCGGCTCTCGATCCCCGGCTTTCGCTCGGCGCAGCGCTGGGTCGCCGATTGCAAGCCCGGCGAAGGAAAGTACCTTGCGACCTACGAGCTCGAATCGCCCGCCGTGCTCAGCTCGCTTTCGTATCTGTCGTTCTTCGAGAAGCCGACTCCCTGGTCGCAGCGCTGCCTCGGCAAGGCGGTGGTCTTCCGCCGCTGGGCCTACGAGCAGCTCGAGCCCGGCGATGCCGACCCGCATGCGGCGGCGCAGGCAATTGCCGTAGCTTTCGAAAATGAGATTACATTCAGGGGCGCGATCCTCCAGGCGCGGCGCTTCATGGCGCCGTCCGGGGAGCCGCGCCACATCGTCCTTTATGAACTTGCCGACCCAGCCATAGCCCTGCCCGCGTCCTATCGTGCCTATCGCCTCTACCGGACTTGAGCGCTACGCCTGGCTGTCGGTCGGGACGGCGATCGTCACGCTCGCGATCAAGTGGGCGGCGTGGTGGCTGACCGGCTCGGTCGGGCTGCTGTCCGACGCGCTCGAAGCCTTCGTCAATCTGGGCGCCGGCCTGCTCGCGCTGTGGATGCTGCGCCTGGCGGCCTCGCCGCCCGACGCCAAGCACCCCTACGGCCTCTCCAAGGCGGAGTATTTCTCAGCCGGCATCGAAGGCTCGCTCATCGTGCTGGCGGCCGCGGCGATCATCGCTAGCGCCCTGCCGCGCCTCGCCGCGCCGCAGCCGATCGAGACGCCGGCGTTCGGGCTTGCGCTCAGCGGCGCGGCGGCGGCGATCAATTTCGCGGTGGCCTTGATCCTTATCCGCGCCGGGCGCGAGAACCACAGCATCACGCTCGAGGCCGACGGGCGGCACCTGATGACGGACGTATGGACCTCGGCAGGAGTCATCGCCGGCGTGGCGGTCGTCTGGGCCACGGGCTGGCTGCTGCTCGACCCGCTGATCGCGATCGCGGTCGGCGTTCAAATCATCTGGTCGGGCGTCGGGCTCATGCGGCGCTCGGTGCTCGGGCTGCTGGATCCCGCGATCCCGGACACGGATCTGCGCGAGATCGGCAAGCTCTTCGCCGAGTATTCGAAGCGCTACGGGGTGACCTTCCATGCGTTGCGCACTCGGCAGGCGGGCGCGCGCCGCTTCGTTTCCTTCCATCTGCTGGTGCCCGACGAGTGGAGCGTGAAACGCGCGCACCAGCTGTCGGAGGAGCTCGAAGCGCGGATCACCTCGCTGGTGCCCAACGCCTCCCTGCTGACGCACATCGAGCCGATCTCCGACCCGGCGTCCTACGAAGACCAGGGGCTGGATCGCTGAGTCTTCAGCTTTTCCCTTTAATGTCCGGGAAAGATAATTTCGATGTGTTCTCGGCTGACGTTGATGAACGGCGCCGATGCCACCTGGCGTCCCGCGGGCTGCAGCTCCCACACCTCGGCATTGGTGACGGCGATGAAGTCCTTCGCCTCGGACATGAAATCGGTGACCCGCGCGCCTGTCACCAGGTCGATATAGCCCCTGATGCGGTAGCTCGAAGTGAAGATGGTCACCTTGGTCTTGCTGTCGTCTGCCATTCGACCCTCCGCGTTGCCGCAATCAACCCTGCCCGATGAATGAACTGACAAGTGTAATTCGTCCGGGCGACGGGATCATTATCGGGCAGGCCTGCGCCGAGGCGCAAACCCTGGTCGAGGCGCTCGTCGCGCAGCGCGCGGCCCTTTCCGGCTGCCACGTCTTCCTCGGGGTGAACTACTCCGGCATCGTCAAGCCCGGGCACGCGGATCACCTGAAGCTCACCTCGTATTGCGGGATCGGCCACAACCGCGCGCTTTCGGACGCCGGCGTGCTCGAGATCCTGCGGGTTCCCTATTCGCAGCTCGGCGCCCGGATCCGCGCCCGCCAGATCCGCGCCGACGTCGTATTCGTCCAGGTCAGCCCGCCCAATCCGCGCGGCGAATACAGCCTCGGCCTGGCCGCCGACTACCTCGTTCCCGCGCTCGAAACCTGCCGCGCGGTGGTCGCCGAGGTAAACGGCCAGGTGCCCTGGACCCAATCCGAGAAGGTTCTTTTCAGGAAAGACTTTTCCGCCCTGATCGAGTCCTCCCGCACCCCTGCCGTAGCACCCTCCCGCGCGGTGGGGAAAGTCGAGGCCTCGATCGCCCGTCACGCGGCTCCGCTCATCCCGGACGGCGCCACGCTCGAATTCGGCATCGGCGCCCTCCCCGACGCCGTCTGCTCGCTCCTCCGGGACCACAAGAACCTCAAAGTCCACTCCGGCACCATCGGCGACGGCGTCGCTGACCTGATCGAAAGAGGAATCGCGAAGAGCGCGGACTGCGCGATGCTCATCGGCACCAGGCGACTCTTCGATTTCGCGCGCGACAACCCGGCGATCCGCCTGCGCTCTTCCGAATACACGCACAGCGCGCAGATCCTCGGCGGCATCGAGCGCTTCGTCGCCATCAACTCCGCCGTCGAAGTCGACCTCACCGGCAACGTCAACAGCGAAGTCGCCAACGGCAGCTACGTCGGCGCCGTCGGCGGCGCCCCAGACTTCATCCGCGCCGCCAACCAATCCCCCGGCGGCGTCTCCCTCATCCTCATCCCCGCCTCGCGCATCGTCGCCACCCTCACCGGCCCCGTCTCCACCCCCCTTAGCGAAGCCGGCATCATCATCACCGAGCACGGCACCGCCGACCTCCGCGGCAGCTCCCTGCCCGAACGCACCCAGCGAATGATCTCCATCGCCCCTCCCTCCTCGCGCCAGAGCCTCGAACGCGCCCTGACCTCCTCCAGTCCTCGTTAACCGAAGAGCAACTGCGTATCCAATACAAGAGACAAACAGGACAAGCCGATACATCCAACACCGGATATGTAGCAGTACGTACGCATCTCTAGCTTTGTATACAAATATTCAGAGGTATATCCTTTCGCGGCGGCACCTTTGCCGCCTATTACTAGCTGGGCAGGAAAGAGGAGAGAATGGCAACAGTCATAGGCGAGAGTGGAGCATGGCGCGAGATCGCCGAGAATCTCCGGCTGTGCGGCATCAACGTCCGCCGCCCAAATGACGTTGAACCCCTCTTGACCCACCTTCGTGCCACCTATCAGCCTTCTGTTGATCAAAAGAAGTTGGAGATTGCTCAAAGTGTCGCGAGCAAGGAGAACCGCATCGCTGGCTTGCATGCCGAGAAGGGAGTCTGGCGTTCATTTCTGAACTGGTTCCTAATCCGGGGTTGCAAGATGGCCATTGCGCAGCTGCATAGTGAGGATCGGCAGTACGTCGCTACTCTATCGGCGAACATTCGCAAATTGGATACGGTGCGTGAATCCGCTGAGTTGGTGGGAGCAAGAGCCGAATTCGACGTGATCGCATGTCTAGCCCGTCTGCCCGATGAGTACACCGTTTTCAGCGATATCCAGCTGAGTGCTGAGCGCTACATTCACTTCAATGGCGCTCCCCTGCAAAGCGCGCAAATCGATCACCTCGTTTTGACTCCCGCTGGGGTATTTGTGATTGAGACAAAACGATGGAGTCGGAAGTTCGTTGAATCTGGCGACTATCACAACCCCTTTGACCAGACACAACGAGCTGCCTACCTGTGCTACGACCAACTTCGGAGACAATTTGGCAAGATACGCGTCCGGAGCATCATCGCCTGTGCTGGCCAACTCCCCTCCATACCAAAAAACTCGCACGTCAAGGTCTTGGCCGTCCCGGAACTCATCGGCTACATATCGTGGTTCAAACAACCAGAACTTGCGCCGGATCGGCTTTTGCAAGTGCGTCGCTACTTGGAGAGATTCGTATCGGCATGACAGACAGCCCAACAAGCACTTGGAACGCGACGATGAACCCGCGGCGGGTTCACCGCGGTTCAAATGCAACGTTAGCCGACAAGAATTCACGAGCGTAAAATGCTCCCATGAGCGAACTCGAAGAGCTGGAAAAGCGAATCCGCAATTTGGCGCCCGAGGAACTTGCCAAATTCCGGGCGTGGTTCGCCGAATTCGATCACCTCATGTGGGACCGCCAGATTGAGTCCGACGTTAAGGCGGGAAAGCTCGACCATTTGGTCAATGAGGCTCTCGCAGATTACAAAACCGGAAAGGCCAGCAAGATTTGAATCACCATGCCTCGCGCCGTTTTTGGGCGCTTTACGAGGCATTGCCGTCCGACGTTCGCGAGCTCGCCGACAAGAGCTATCAGCTGCTGAAAGCCGACCCATGTCATCCCTCGCTGCACTTCAAAAGAATCGGCGAGCTTTGGTCAGTGCGGATCGGCGCGCACTACCGAGCACTCGGCACGGAAGTTGGGGACAGCATCCATTGGTTCTGGATAGGGACGCATGCCGACTATGACAAGATTGTGGGCTAACAGCCCAGTCAACGTGGAGGCGCGCGCGAGTGCCGTGCTTTGCGAAGTCTGGCAGGGCGCGCGCCGGTTACTGGGAACCTTAGACCGTATGCTAGAAATATCTCCGCAGGGCACAAACGTAGAGGAGCAACAATGAAGATTCGCATATCCGTTTTTTCGATTCCGGCACTCGTGCTTGGCGCGCTGCTCGCGGCTGCGCCGTTGTCTTTTGCAGCGGAAACGGGCAAGAAGACCACGGCGAAGGATGTTTCGAGAAAGGTCGATGAGACCGGCGAGGCGATCAAGAATTACACGGTGGCGCAGCGGGACGAGGCCGTCAAGAAGGCCAAGGGCGGAAGGCCAAGGGCGCGCTCGACGATGCGGACAGGAGCATCCGCCGGATGGAAAGGAAGCTCGACCGGGAGTGGGAGAAGATGGATCAGGCCGGCCGCGAGAAGGGGCGCGAGACGCTGAACGCGCTGCGCAGGGAGCGTAATGAGCTGGGCGAATGGTACGGCGGGCTCAAGCACGGCTCGGCGGAAGCGTGGGAGGAGGTCAAGACGGGCTTCGTGAAGAGCTACCAGGCGCTGAAGGAATCGTTCAGCAAGGCAAGGAAGGACCTGGCCTCGGGAGGGCGTTAGGATTTCATTGCCTCGGGGAGCTAGCCCTCAGCGAAAGCTCCTGAGCGCCGGGACGGTCCAGAAGGGCAGCGCGGCGAGCAGGATGAAGCCGACGGCGAAGGCGAGCCCGACGAGGTAGCCGCCGGTCAGGTCGTGCAGTACGCCGCCCATGAAGGAGCCGAGGGCGGCGCCGAGGGCGTTGGTCGCGTAGATCGTGCCGTAGATGGTGGCGACGTTCGAGCCGGCGAAATGGCGCGCGCACACGGATGAGACGATCGGGCCGCGCGTGCCCATGCAAAGGCCGAATACCGGCACGAACAGGATGAGCAGCGCGTTCGACGGGAAGGCCTCGATCAGGATGAGGATCACGATGCCGGTGGCGGTGCCGGCGAAGCTCGCGGTGACGGTCTGGCGGTAGCCGAAGCGATCCGAGATCAGGCCGCTGCCCATCACGCTCGCCGCCGACATCATTCCCACGAAGCCATAGGCGGTCGCGGCGGTGAGCGGCGAGAAGCCGGCGTCGATGAAGAAGGCGACGAGCTGGACGGTGATCGAGAACATCGCGATCGAGGTGCAGAAGAAAAGCTGCGCCAGGCCCCAGTAAAGCGGCGAGCGCATCGCCAAGGGAAGCGTCCAGCCCTGCCCTTGCGTTTCCGACTTTGCGTCGTGGTGCAGCTCGGGATCGCCGGCGGCGAAGCGGCGCCAGGGGATCAGCAGCATCACGAAGGGGACCAGGATCAGGAGAAGACCGCCGAGCACGCGGTAGGCGGTGCGCCAGCCGAAATCGCCGACGAGGTATTGCGCGAGCGGCACGAAGAGGATGGTGCCGAATCCGATCGCGGAGAACGCGATGCCCAGAGCGGTCGAGAGGCGCGTGCGAAACCAGCGCGACAGCAGCGCCGAGCCCGGCACCATGCCGTTCAGGCTCACGCCGAGGCCGACCAGCGCGCCGACGAAGAGATAGAACTGCCAGAGGCTCTCCAGCGATCCGGCGAAAAAGAACGCCGCGCCGAGGGCGGTCATGCCGGCGCCGTACACCCAGCGCGGCCCGAGCCGGTCGAACAGCACGCCGACCAGCGGCGCGGTGAAGCCGTTCACCAGCAGGTAGATCGAGTAGACGCTGGTGAGCTCGGAGCGGGTCCAGCCGAACTCGCGCTCGAGCGGGCGCAGGAACACGGCGTAGGTGTCGCCGAGGCCGCGCCCGAACATGTTGAGCGCGAAGCACGCGGCGAGCACGGCGAGGGCGGTACGGGAAGCGGTCAGACCTTTTCGGTCGGCGAGAGGCCGTACACCTGGCGAAGATACGCCAGATAGCCGGCGTCCTTGCTGACTGTTTTACCGGGCGCGTCGGAAACCTTGGCCACCGGCTGGCCGTTGCACTCGGTCATCTTGATGACGATGTTGATCGCCTCGTAGCCGAGGTCGTTGGTCAGGTTGGTGCCGATGCCGAACGAAGTGCGGGCGCGGCCGTGGAAGCGGCGCGCGATCTCGATGGCGAGCGGAAACGACAGCTGGTCCGAGAAAATGAGCTGCTTGGTGCGCGGATCGACGCGGTGCCGGCGGTAGTGCGCGATGACCTTCTCGCCCCAGTCGAAAGGATCGCCCGAATCGTGGCGCGCGCCGTCGAACAGCTTGCAGAAATACATGTCGAAGTCGCGCAGGAAGGCCTGCAGGCCGTAGGTGTCGGCGATCGCGATGCCGAGATCGCCGCGATATTCCTGCGCCCATTTGTCGAAGGCGAAGACCTGCGAGTCGCGCAGGCGCGGGCCGAGCGCCTGGCAGGCCTGCATGTACTCGTGCGCCATGGTGCCGAGGGGCGTCATGTCG
>WNFI01248800.1_pt1 | contig 25040 bp, 21 predicted proteins | sample 5400471 | NCBI WGS metagenome assembly WNFI01 (sample SAMN13153348, study PRJNA577476) | soil metagenome | isolation source: 100 cm saprolite on Douglas fir-dominated hillslope | place: USA:California | collected 2013-09-17 | reverse complement strand
GCCGACCTGGAGCTCGCAATCGAGTGTCTTCTTCAGGTGGCAAAAGTCTTGGCCCTGTAGAAGCATGTAACTGAATTCCGTAAAACTGATGCCTGCTTCCCGATCTTCCATGCGCGACCGCACGGAGTCTTTCGCAACCATCGAATTTACCGTAATGTACTTTCCTACGTCGCGGAGAAACTCGAGGATAGAGATGGGCGCGGTCCAGTCATAGTTGTTAACCAGTCGCGCGGGGTTCGCCTTCACTTCGAAATCAAGGAACTTAGCCAGCTGGGTTTTGATGCAAGCAATATTGTGTTCAACCTGTTCGGGAGTCTGCAGGTTACGCTCGTGCGATTTGCCCGATGGATCGCCGACCATGCCAGTAGCCCCGCCCGCCAAAGCAATGGGATGATGGCCGTAGTTCTGAAAACGACGTAGCGCGAACAGTGGAACCAGATTGCCCACGTGGAGAGAGTCGGCCGTAGGATCGAAGCCGCAGTACAGCGTGATCGGGCCTTGGGCGACGCGAGAACGTAGTGCGTCGAGATCGGTACAATCGGCCAATAGGCCGCGCCAAGTCAGATCATCCAGAATAGTCATCGAAGGGGTAGGGTAACATGAGCCGAAGGCGGGCTGGCAAGGTGATATCGGATGTGACCGTGTGATGTGTTGCATGTGACGAGTGATGAGGTGGGCCGGCGCGTGCCTGCGACGGCATCGATTTTAGGGCGATGTCGAATTCGCGAAATGCCGTCGCAGGGACGCGAGGCCCACCTTGCTTCCGATCGCAGTCACACGCCACATCCCTCCATTGGCCCATAGTAAATCTAATGCAGTGGTTAACGAAAATAGAAGTGAGCGTTCTATCGAGGAAAATGGGTTGTCTCAGTTGGAGGAGCGACGTTTAATTTATGACTCTTCCTGAAACGTTTTTAATCTAACCTAAATCGATCATTACCATGCCTATTGCTGTTGGTTCGAAAGCCCCGGATTTTACACTCAAATCTAAGACCGCAGACGGTCTCAAAGACATCAAGCTGAGTGACAATTTTGGCAAAAAACAGACGGTGATCCTGTTTTTCCCGTTGGCTTTTACCAGCGTGTGTACGACCGAGATGTGCGATACCTCTTCGGGTTTGGCCGACTACGAGAAATTGGGCGCGGAAGTGATCGCGATTAGCGTCGATAGTCCGTTCGCCCAAGAGGCTTGGGCCAAGGCCAACGGCATCAAACTCACGCTCGTCAGCGATCTAAACCGCGTGGCGACCAAGGCGTACGACGTTCTTTTCCCAGGGCTAGCCGGCATCGGTGATACCTCGGCTCGCGCCGCTTTTGTAGTTGGCAAGGACGGTATCGTGAAGTACGCCGAGCAAACTCCGACCCCTAAAGACCTCCCCAATTTCGCTGCGATCAAAACAGCGCTCGCTGGCTAAACTGATGCGGACCCATTTACACATCATCAATCGACCCTTCACGCACTACCCTCAATGAGCCTCCCCAACCCATTCAATACCCTTCAGAAATTTAACACCGGTGCCGGTGAGAAATCGTTCTACTCCCTCCCAGCGCTCGAGAAAACCGGCCTGGGCCAAATCTCGCGACTGCCGATCTCCATTCGACTCGTTCTCGAGTCGTTGCTTCGCAATTGCGATGGCAAGCGCGTGCAGGAGCAGGCCATTCGCGAACTTGCCAGCTGGCAGGCGAAAGCGTCGCGCACGAGCGAGATTCCCTTTGTAGTGGCCCGCATTGTTTTGCAGGACTTTACCGGAGTTCCGCTTTTGGTCGATTTGGCCGCGATGCGTTCGGCCGTCGTAAAGCTCGGAAAAAACCCGAAGATCATCGAGCCACTCGTTCCAGTCGACTTGGTGGTCGATCACTCCGTGCAAGTCGATTTCGCCGGCAACGCCGAAGCGTTTAAGAAAAATCTCGAGCTCGAATTTACCCGCAACCGCGAGCGGTATCAGTTCCTGAAATGGGGCATGCAGGCGTTCGATACGTTCAAGGTTGTGCCCCCCGGTATCGGCATCGTCCACCAAGTGAACCTTGAGTATCTTGCGAAGGGCGTGCTTTCCGACGGCAGTGGTGTTTACTATCCCGATACGCTTGTCGGCACCGACTCACACACGACGATGATCAACGGTATCGGCATCGTCGGTTGGGGCGTGGGTGGCATTGAGGCTGAAGCGGGCATGTTGGGCCAGCCGGTTTATTTCCTCACCCCCGACGTCGTTGGCGTTTATCTTACGGGCGCTCTGTCCGAAGGTGTGACGGCGACCGACCTCGCGCTCACGCTCACGCAACTCCTTCGTAAAGCCAAGGTTGTTGGCAAGTTTGTCGAATTCTACGGCCCCGGTGCCGCTGCTCTTCCGGTCGTTGATCGCGCAACGATCGCTAACATGGCACCCGAGTACGGTGCGACGATGGGCTTCTTCCCGATTGATGCCGAGTGCGTCAACTACCTGCGCGCCACGGGTCGTACGGAGGAGCATCTTAAAGCGTACGAAGCCTATTACAAAGCACAGGAACTCTGGGGCATTCCGCAAAAGGGTCAGATCGAATACTCGCAGGAGCTCGAGCTCGACCTTGCTTCCGTCGTCCCCAGCGTTGCTGGCCCAAAACGTCCGCAGGATCGGATCGAGCTTCCGAAGCTGAAGCAGGAATTTATCGGAGCTTTCTCGAAGCCCGTCACCGAAAACGGTTTTGGAAAGCCCGCTGGAGATCTGGCGAAAACCATTCACGTGTCGGCAAACGGCAAGGATCAGGTTCTTGCCGGCGGCGGAAGCCAAGAGCCCGTTTCGACGCAGCGTGCCGTTGCGTGTGCGACCAATCCCGCAACAGAGCGCGAAATGGCAAACAATCGTCCTACGCCCGACGCCGTGCCGACCTCCACGCCGCACATGGAAGGCGATATTCGCCACGGCAGCGTGCTGATCGCTGCTATCACGAGCTGTACAAACACCTCCAATCCGAGCGTCATGCTCGCGGCGGGTTTGCTCGCCAAAAAAGCGGTTGAGAAGGGTTTGACCGTCAACCCGGTCGTGAAATCCTCGCTCGCTCCCGGTAGCCGTGTGGTGACCGACTACTTGAACAAGACCGGCCTTCAACCATACTTGGATAAACTCGGCTTCCAAACTGTCGGCTACGGTTGCACCACATGTATTGGTAATTCGGGTCCGCTTCATCCGGCGATCGAAGAGGCAGTGGTGAAGAACGATCTCGTGGCCGCGTCCGTTCTTTCCGGCAATCGCAATTTCGAAGCCCGCGTCCACCAGAACATCAAGGCTAATTTCCTCATGTCTCCGCCGCTGGTGGTCGCTTTCGCGCTCGCTGGTCGCGTGGATATCGACCTAAACACAGAGCCTCTCGGCAAAGGAAAAGACGGCGCTGCGGTTTTCCTGAAGGACATCTGGCCTTCGCTCAGCGAGATCCGCGATCAAATGCAGGCCGCACTGAAGCCGGAAGTTTTCCGTAAACTTTATGCGGACTTTGCATCGCAAAATCCGAAGTGGAACGAGATCCCCTCATCGGTGGGCAATGTCTACGAGTGGGACGCCAAGTCCACGTATATCCAACATCCCCCGTTCTTCGAAAACTTCGGACTACAACCGGGCACAATCAACGAGATCAAGGGCGCTCGCTCGCTCGGTATTTTCGGCGATTCCGTGACCACCGACCACATCTCGCCTGCCGGCGCGATCAAGAAGACGTCTCCAGCAGGTCGTTATCTGTTGGAAAACGGGGTTACTTTCGAAGATTTCAATAGCTACGGATCACGCCGCGGCAATGACCGCGTGATGACCCGAGGCACGTTTGCCAACGTTCGCATCAAGAACCTGATGCTCGGCGGCGAAGAAGGCGGTAATACAATCTACCAGCCAACCGGCGAAAAGATGGCGATTTACGACGCGGCGGTTAAACACATTGCGGCCAAGACGCCATTGATCGTTATTGCCGGTCAGGAATACGGCACCGGTTCGTCCCGTGACTGGGCTGCGAAAGGCACGAATCTTCTCGGCGTCAAGGTTGTCGTCGCGCAGAGCTTCGAACGTATCCATCGTTCGAACCTCGTCGGGATGGGCGTGCTTCCTCTGCAGTTCAAAGAAGGTGTAACGGCGCAAACGTTGAATCTTGATGGTACCGAGACCTACGATGTCCTTGGCCTCAACTCCTCTTTGAAGCCGCAACAAGACCTCACACTGCGGATCACCCGGAAAGATGGTAAATCTGAGGATGTCTCCGTCCGCTGCCGTATCGATACTCCGATCGAGATCGATTACTATCAACACGGTGGAATTCTTCCGTACGTTCTACGCGAGATCGTTAAGAAAAACTAAAGATCGCTGCGCATCGTTTGCTGAAGCGCAAAGCCGCAAAGATATTCTTTCTTTTGCCGGCTTTGCGCTTCATTGTCTTCAGCCCGCTTCCCGATGTCAGAAACAGTTCCATCTGCATTCCTCGTCGATGCCTTTTCCGACCCCGTGCTAGTGCGCATCCAGGGGCGTGCGTCGTTTCAAAACAGTGCGGGTTTGAAGGATTTCTTTTCAACGATGATCGCGAAAGGTGCCCGCCGGTTTGCGGTTGATTTTCTTTCGTGCGCCAGCATGGACAGCACGTTCCTTGGAGTGCTGGCCGGAACTGCGCTTCAATTGCGCAAGCTCTCTCCTCCCGGGAGTCTTACGCTCTGCCGCTTGAGCGCGCGAAATCTGGAATTGGTGAAGAATCTTGGACTACATCGCCTGCTTACGGTCGACGCCGCGGCGCCTGCGAATATCGATAAAGCGGGTCAAGTGATCGAAAACCCAAAAGCACGCGATGATGTGGCCGGTGCTCGTTTGGTGCTTGAGGCGCACGAAAATTTAGTGACGGCCGATTCCTCGAATCAGGACCGGTTTCAGGACGTAATGGATTTCCTGCGAAACCAGATTGAACCGAAGTAGTTCTTCGCCGATAAGAGACCGAGTATGTTTTTGCTTTTCATCGGCGCCTTAGCCGGGTTGCTCATTGCGGTCCGCGGATATTGGCAAATACGCCGTCGTTACGATCAGCTGGATGAAGAGAAACAGCGGATCGCCGAAGAGAAGCAGATCGTGATCGATTTCATGCACGGCATGGTGGAAGCGGTCGGGGAAGGACTCACACGAGATGAGCTTTTTCAGCGGATCGTGCATGCAGCTATTTTGAGCACCGGTGCGCTGAGCGCTTGCATCTTCGAGCTGAACTCGGAGAATAAATTGCGGGGCATTGCAGTGGAAGGTCTTTTTCCTCCGCACCGTCCGTTGCCGGAGAATTCGAAACTAAAACTCACCAGCCGAGCGAAATTTCTCGAACAGGTCCTCAAGTCGGAGACATTTGATGTCAGCGAAGGCGTGGCGGGCGAATGCGTCCGCGCCCGTAAAGCCATTTTGATTCCGGATGCCTTGAGCGATCCACGGGTGGTCCGCCATACGGACCCGTCTCTGATCGTCAAATCGCTCATCGTCGCCCCCATTCTGTTTCGCGACCGGATGATAGGCGTTCTTGCCGTTGCCAATCCTACCGATGGACTGCCTTTTTCAGAAATGGATTTGTCCCTGGTGCAGTCGCTCGCCGAGCAATCCGCACTTGCCGTGCACAATGCGGAATTCCTTTCTCTGCAAATCGAGAAGAAGCGCATCGATCTCGATCTAGCCTTGGCGAGCAATATTCAACACATGCTGTTGCCGTCGGCCGCTCCGAAACTGGATGGGCTCGACGCCGACGCGCGCTTCAGCCCAGCGCAGCAGGTGGGGGGAGATCTTTATGACTTCTTCGCCTTGGATGATCACCGGCTCGCCGTTGCGGTGGCAGACGTTTCAGGGAAAGGAATTCCCGCTTCATTGTTGATGGCGATTTGCCGTACCAATCTCAGACAGCTCGGTTCAATGTATGAGTCCCCCGCTCGTGTCTTGACCGAGCTCAACCAAGCCATGTCGGGGCAATTAACTGATGGTATGTTTATCACCGTCTTGTATGCGGTGGTTGATACTCGACGGGGCGAAGTCACTTACGCCCGTGCCGGTCATGAGCTTCCTATTTTTGTGCGTCTCGATTCTGTCACAGGCACCTATCGGGGTGAGCTCACGGAAGGAGGAGGATTGCCGATAGGTATCGTCGAAACAGAATTTTTCGCGGAGGCCATTTCCGATCGGACCGAGCGGTTTAGCTGGGGCGATGTCCTCGTCCTCTACACGGACGGTGTGACCGAAGCGCCTAATGACGAAGGAAAAGAATTCAGTGCGCAGCGCCTCGCAGACGTAGCGCGCACCCTCCATACGCGTCGCGCGAAGGAAATCAACGACGCCATCATTGAAACCGTCGAACGTTTCGCAGGATCGCAACTCCACCGCGACGATCTTACGTTGGTGACAATCAAGCGGGTTTAGAACTGTAGCTTCTCTCATCTTCGATCCCGAATCCACATCCGCCGCGTGTGCGTAACTTTAACCCTCAAACCTTCCTCCTTTCACCGGCGCTCGGAGGGGAGCTGTCGCACGTCACATTTTTCTCTCCGGCGATTCGTTCGCATTTTTGTCCAATCGGTAAACGCGAAAGGACCGGACCGTCATGTGATTTGTCGTGGTCCGGAGGGCGAACCATCCCTTGGTGTAAGGCTGGGGATCGTTGAAATCGAAGAGCCGTTTTCCATTTCGGTAATAAGCGATGTGACTGCCGTCCGCGACGATTTGAATTTTTTGCGCAACGTTCGGTGTGATCATGAATTCTTTGTCGGACAGATCGTGCTCAGGTAAAATGGGCCGATTGCCCTTTTGTCCTATGTAACGGCGAAAACGGGTCGTGAAATTCCCATTGCCACCGAGTCCGACGTAGTAGCAGGTGAGTTCGTCATAGTCGGAAAACTTGCCGCTTCGCTTAACTCCAAAAATGTCGTCGGGACTTCGCACATCGTTGGCCATCCAGAAACAGTTGAGGTCGCTTACCCGATCGCTGCGTCCGCCCGCTCCAATCACGGTTACCTCGTACTCGATGAGCACCGGTCCTTCGAGGCGCGGCTTAAACCACACCGTGCAGCCGGAGGGCACTTCAATATTCAGTTCGCCTCGTTCGGCTGCGACTTTTCCTCCTTGTTCCAACTCCGCGACCCATTGCTCCGTTCCTTGTTGAAAGTCGTCGCTGTAGAGGATGGTCCCCTGATGCGGCCCCATATCCGCAATCGGTTGAGCGTGAGAGACTGTAGAAAAGAGCAGGAGTGCGATGAACGGCCCGCGAAGGAGGTGCATAAAACTGGGCGTTAAAAAAATACAAATGACGAAGTGGAAGAAAGGAGTCTATCGACACCACACCTTACAGTATGGGAGGCGACAGATAGCAGGAGTGAGCCTGCATTATATCGACACGCATAACCCCACTACGGTGCCCCAAGTTCCAGCGCTGACTGCTTAGCTGCAAAAACGGCATCGGAGAGGACGGGAATGCTGGGAATTGTTTCAAAATCGAATGGAAGTTCGATCCACGATTTGCATCCAGCCATTTCCGGTGTCGGCGTGACTGTGATCGGTTCGACCATGCGGTGAACGCGTGCGACCAAGGCGAAGAGACCGGGGACGCGGCCCCAGTCGAAACGTTCGCGCACGACCGGCTCTGTCCAAAGATGGTGGGCGTTGAGGGCGGCTACATGATCCCAATCTGCGATGAAGTTTGATCGAACGATTTCAGCCCAAAATTTTAGGACGACTTCCGGTGAAGCGGGTTTGGCCGACGGAGCTTCAGCCCAAAATCGTGCCGCATCGGGTTTCGTTTTCGCGAGCTGTTCGTGGAAAAGCGTGGGGAATAACCAGAAGCGGGAATGCTTCACTTTAAAACCCCCGCGATCCTCTGCGATGCCGCCCTTGCGCAGAATGAGTACCTGTTCGCCGGCGCCCAGCGCCTCGACGATGACGTGCCATTCTTTAAAGGCGGGAAACATTGGAGAGCCAAAGTGGCGAGTGATGAGTGACAAGTGATGAGAGCTGAAGTAGGCGAAATATCAGTGCAAAAAAATGCAGTTGAACCACAGAGAAAAAACTAGAGGAAGCCTTCGAAAAAGATTTCATCCGATAAGTTAATCCCCGGGCTTTGTATTTCTATTAATAAATCTATGGTCCGTGTTCTCTATATTACTATAGTTTCAAATCCTCGCGGTCCGCGAAGATTTTGTGATTGGGTTTTAGCCGCAAAATCAGCCACAAAAGATCACAAAGATCTCAAAGAAAAAAACTCCCTGTATTCTCCGTGATCTTTCGTGGCCAAAAATCCGATCCCATCGGTTTGGTTGTGGCTTGGCGTTCTGTGTCTCCGTGGTTCAAATTCTTTCACTGAATTTGGATCTACTGAATTGTGTTTTGTCAGGCGTCACTTCGACGGTGCTTTAAGTTTCGCTAGCTGTGCTTTGGCTTCTGCAAGGTCTTGGTTGGCTTTGTCCAGCCGGACGCGGTTGTCTTCGATGCGGTGGGCTAAGTACGTCGCGGATTCCTCGTCTCCCGGTTTGGTGTGCACTTTTGCCTGGGAGTCGGCGAGTTCTTGGTATTGGTTCCGCAGCGTTTCAAGCCGGGTGATGCGAGTTTGGATTCCAAGCAGGAGGAATTCATCGAGATTAAGACCCGAGACTTTTTTGTAGAACGCCTCGTCTACGTCTTTGGTCCCGGCGACGGTTTGCTCGAACATCACACCGAGTTTGATGTCACGCGCGGCCTGTTCGATGGTCACGATTGTATCGCGCGGATGGGTATCCCGCATGTTTCCGACCCAGACGTTGTATTCACCAAACGTTGGACCTGTGATGCGCGCAGTTTTCTTGTCCGCGCAAGCGAGGACCAAAAGACCGACGAAACTAAGCAGAGCGAGGCGAGCGATTTTCACCGCGTTAGCCTGGATTACTGTGCCTGTTTGGCGACCTTGAACTCGGCGGGCTGCTGTCCAGCCGGAAGTGCTATCAGATCGTAGTCGTGGTAGCCGGTGATTTCGACTTCCACAAATTCACCGACGGACAACTCTCTCGGTACGTAAACGCGACCGTCGATATCAGGGGCGTCCGCCTCGCCGCGGGCAACGCCGGGCTCTTCAACGAGGACTTTTAATTTTTTTCCGACGTAGCTCTTGCTGACGTCAGCGGCGATTTCCTTTTGGAGCGCCATCGTAAGATGCCAGCGTTGGTCCTTGAGCTTTTTGTTCACCTGATCGTCGCGCTTGGAGGCGCGGGTGCCTTCTTCCTGCGAATACTTGAAAACACCGAGGCGTTCGAATTTGGTTTCGCGGATAAATTCGCAAAGCTCTTCGACGTCATCCGGGGTTTCGCCAGGGAAGCCGACGATAAACGTCGTGCGAATCGCGATGCCAGGGATGCCGGCACGGATACGCTGAAGGAGATTGCGAATGTATTCAGAAGACGTTTCGCGCTTCATTTCCGTCAGCATGTGATCGCTGATGTGCTGCAGCGGAATGTCGATGTAGCGAGCAACCTTGGGACATTCGGCAATGGTGCGAATGAGTTCGTCGCTCCAGTGGGCCGGATGGGTGTAGAGGAGGCGAATCCAGAAATCGCCGGGAATGGCGTTTAACTGACGGAGGAGCGTGGTGAGCGCGTCACCTCGAGATGAATCGACGGGAGCACGCGGATTCGCGCGCTCTTCCCAACGGTCCATCCCAAAGTAAGTCGTGTCCTGCGAAATGAGATTAATTTCTTTTACGCCCTCCGCGACGAGCTGGCGCACTTCAGATACAACGGATTCGATTGTGCGGCTGCGGTGACGTCCGCGAATCTGCGGAATGATGCAGAACGAGCACGGGTGATTACAGCCCTCGGCGATTTTGACGTACGCAAAGTGTTTTGGCGTCAGCCGGAAACGCGGCGTGTTGTAGTCCGGGATGTAGGTCGAAAAACGAGTGACAAACGATTGCGGCGCGCCGTTTTTTGGGCGGTCTTTTTCGTAGAGGCTTTCGATAATCGGCGCGACCTGCGTGATCTGATCGAGCCCGATGAACGCATCCACTTCAGGCAGAGAATTGGGAAGATCTTTGGAAAAGCGTTGCGACATGCAGCCTGCAACAATCAGCTTCTGTCCCTTACGGCGCTTTTTCATTCCGCGCGCCTCATGTGCTTCCAGAATCGCGTTGATCGATTCTTCCTTGGACGAATCGATGAACGAGCAGGTGTTGACGATTACCACGTCCGCCTCATCTGCGGAAGGCGTCACGGACATACCTGCTTGATGCAGGTGGCCGACCATGATCTCGGAATCGACGAGATTTTTGGCGCAACCGAGGGAAACGAGACTGACTTTAACCATAACGGGAAACTGCGGAAATCGACACGAGAGCGCCGGCCACAAACGAAAAAAGGCGGTGGAAGTACCGCCTTTTCTTACTTCTTGGCAGCCTTCGCGGTCGTTTTGACCTTCTCCTTCTTGCGTTTGAGGTAGGCCATGCGGCGCTTCTTTTTGATCTCTTTGTTATATTGTTTTCCCATAGGTGTAATGAAAGAAGCAGAAGATCATTCAGAGGAGTGTGGGAGAGTCAAGGCACGGCTCACGGCGACGGCGCTACGAGCCGATTTAGGATCCAAGATTGGGTGATGCAGGGTAAACTTCTCTTTCCCCTCTTAGATTTTCCTTCTTGTATCATGAATCACACCGCCGTCGACGGCGCGTCCGTGTTCCAGTGAGAACTCGTCAATTAAGGCTTCGAGGGAATGTTTCGCGAAAGATCCATGATCGTTTTCGTTTAGCCGATCATGGTAGAACTTGAGCGCGGGATCGATCGCGTCCAGCGTTTCGCCGCTGGGGGCATCTCCATAGTTTTGAAAACGCTGTTTGAACTCCAGCAGTGTGATCCGATCAAGCGGGCGGGCAGGTTGGTAACGATAGTCGAGCGATGACTGCCCTGGCGCAGGCGGGATCGCGATGATAAAGCCGAGATCGGAGAGGCGATTGAGACATTCGTTTAAAATCTGCGTGGGAGCCTTTACGCGATCGCTGAGTTCAGACGCCGTGAAAGGTTGGAGGCAGTCTTTGAAGCGACGCGCGATGAGGAGAAGAACGAGAAGTGAAAGACTTTCGCGAGTGGCAGCATTGAGATTGTGCCAGGCGGCCTGGCTACTTCGGAAATGGACGTTTTGAACCGCGTACGACACTTGCCCTCCTACGAGGACCCAGAGCCAGAAGAAGTACAGTCCGAGCATCAAGATGGGCAAAATGCCGAGTGAACCGTAGAGGCTTTTTGCCAGCAATACGCGACGCAGATAAAGAAACGCCAGGTAGTTGTTGAGAAAGAGGAGTCCAGTAACGACGAACGCGCCGATGACCCAGCCGAGAGAGCGGTAATGGATGCGAAAAACAGCACAGCGCCCAGCGTCACGACGGTCCAATAGAACACCACGCGCATCAGCCAGCTGCGACCCCGCCGCACGCCCCAAATGGCGTTGAAGGCATTTTCGACCGAGGTGAAGAGCTGAATAACGATCAAAATCAAGGAGAGTGCACCGAGCACGCCCGCGGCTCCTGATTTGGTGCCTTCGATGAAGCTATTAATCAGACTGACGAGTTCGGGGTTCACCGCGACCGGTGGGACGTTTGTTTTTCCGTTCGCGACTGCAGTCACAGCTTCGGCAGTGGCCTCGCCGGGATCGCGGTCCATTTTTTCGTATTCGGCAACCTGGGGCGCAATGAACTGGATAATTTTGTTAAGCGTACTAATCGCCACGTCCTGATTTCCGCTTTGTCCGCCTTTCGGGCTCAGTATGATGCCCGAAATCAACACAGCGATCGCGATCAAGGGACCGATGCCGAGCAGCGAGCTGTAGCTCAGGGCGGCGGCGCGCGACGCGACGTTAATTTCCTGCAGCCCTGAAAGCGTGATCGATATGACACGCAACACGGCGAAACAGTGACCGCGGAACGAGCGGTCCTTCATGGCCGAATGCTGCCAGATATCCTTTTCCCAGATTTGGCGAAATTCGTTCGTCCGCTTTGAGAGCAGTTCCATGCCGAGGGAGAAAAACCGATCAGGCTAACATCAGGTAAGCGAACCCGCCCATTCCAGCGACGCCCAGGGCAGCAGCGACAATCACGGGAACTAATTCGAGAAAAATGGTGCAGAGGTAAAGTCCAGCCGAGCCGGCGACAATTGCGGCGACTTGCGGAGACTGCCCCTGCGACCAGAAAAAGAATCCAAGAAATCCAAGACCCAAGGCGGCCCGGAACCGAACGAGCGGATACAACGTCGTTACTCCGAGGAGCATCATCACGCCGAGAATCAAATCGACCAGACCGAGAATCGCGAACGGCTCGGTCATAAGTTTATCGATATCGCCCTTGGCAATGACATCAGCGAAGGGTAGGGCAAGCGCAGCACAACTGATAAAGAGACAAGCGGTTACGGAGTAGAGGCCGATGCTGGCCGCGCGCGCCATGGCGACACTAAGGTCCATTTTATCGGAGGTCTCGTCTGTCTTTCCTTCGGATGCGGCGAGCATTTGCTCCACCGTAATCGGGGCGTCGCCTTCTTTTGCGACATTGAGAGTCTTGACGTCGTCCTTTGCCTTGAGGCCAAGTCGTTTTTTCTCCGGAAAGAGCGCAGCTTTGAGCTCCGTGTTCGAGCTGACAGCGACCCACTTTTCGTCGGACGCTTCGTAGTAAAGCGTTTCCAGCGAGATTTGCCCGGCGTCGGCCATCGCAATCAATTGGTCACGCGTGAAGGGACCGCGCGCATCGGTTTCGTTCGGGTTCCGAATGTAAAATTCTTGCGTGGCCATGGGGGTAGGAGTCTGGGATGGAGAGGTTTGCTCGCAAGACGATTCGCCGTCGGTTGGCTGCAGCGTCGCGACGAAAAATCACATATTTTTTTTACATCCGTTGAAGCGTGCGGAGCCCCAGCAGATGTAGTCCGGTTTCGAGCGTGAGGACTGTTCGGGCGCAGAGCAGGAGGCGTCGAGCGCGAACGGCCGGCTCATCGACGAGCACCTTATCCGCGTTGTAAAAATTACTGAACTGACCTGCCAGTTCAAAGAGGTACGTGCATAAAAAATGAGGCCGCAACTGCGCGAGGGTGAGCTGAAGCGCGGCGGCAAATCCGACAATTTTTCGCGCGAGTGCGAGCTCGGCCTCGGTCTCGAATGGCGTAGCTGCAACGGTCGCAGACTTGGGGTCGGTGCCGAGCTTGCGGAAGATACTGTGAATGCGGGCCACCGCATATAAGAGATACGGCGCGGTGTTGCCATCGAGGCTTAGCATTTTGTCCCAGGCAAAGACGTAGTTGCTACTGCGATTCTGAGAGAGATCTGCGTATTGAATAGCGCCGATGCCGACGATACGAGCGATCTCACGGCGTTCCGCTTCAGGCAGATCGGGACTCTTCTCCGTCACGATGGCGTAGGCGCGCTCTTCGGCTTCGTCCAGAAGAGCCTTGAGCTTGATCGTGCCGCCGTCGCGGGTCTTCAGCGCCTTCCCATCTTCACCGGTCACGGCACCGAAAGTCACGTGATGCAGCTCGGGCAAGCGACGGCCCGTTTTTTCAAACCATTTCTTAACCGTAATGAACAGCTGCTCGAAGTGATCGCCTTGGCGGAAATCGGTGACAATGATAATGCCGTCAGCTTTGAAAACTTCCGCGCGATAGAGCGCCGTTGCCAAATCGGTGGTGGCGTAATTGCTGGCTCCGTCGGTTTTGCGAATAATAAACGGCTGGGTCTTGAAACGCGGATGTTCCGGGTGGAAGACCACGAGTGCCCCGTCGCTCTCCTGTGCGAGCTCCAGTTTCGTGAGCTCACGGTAAACCAAATCGGTTTTGTCGTTGTAGAAACTTTCGCCCAGATTGTGGTCGAAGCGAATACCGAGGCGGTCGTAGATCTGCTGAAAGGCCTTGAGACTGATGTCGCTGAACTGTTGCCAAAGTGCGGCATTCGCCGGATCGCCGTTTTGCAGTTTAACCAGTTCTTCCTTGGCCTCTTCAAGTTCAGGTGAGTCGTCGGGCGTGGCGGCGTGCCCGAGTTTGTAGAGGCGTTCAAGTTCCTCAATCGGATCGGACTCAAGCGCGGCGGTGTCCACCCAGCGCTTGTAACCGTAAATCAGTTTGCCGAATTGGGTGCCCCAATCACCGAGATGGTTGTCGCGGATCACGGTGGCTCCGCAGAAAGCGAGCATACGCGCAATCGCCTCACCGATCACGGCGGACCGTACATGCCCGACGTGCATCTGCTTGGCCGTGTTGGGTGAACTGTAGTCGACGACGAAACGTTTGCCGGCATACGTGCCCGACGCCCCCTCGCGCAAGCGGTCTTCCGAATCGTAAGTGAGCAACCACTCGAGAAGGGCAGCGGGTTTTAATTTGAGGTTGATGAAGCCGGGACCGGCTACACTGAGCTCAAATTTTTCGACCACCCCGGCAAAATTAGCGGTCAATTGAGCCACGAGTTTTTCGGCTAAGGCGCGCGGGTTTTGTCGTTCGCGCTTTGCAAAAGCGAGGATGCCATTGGCTTGAAAATCACCATGCACCGGATCGGCTGTGCGAACGTCTGGACTAAAGGCGCCGTCGGCCCATCCCAGTTGTTGGGCGGCTTGAACGAGAGCCTTCTCCAATTCCGGAGCGAGGTTGAACGCTAGGTGCATTCGGTCAATGAACGCGCCGTGAATGGGCTGAGCAAGAGCGATTTTTACGATTCGATGGCGGCCGCAAAAGCTTATCTAATTGTAAAGATATGTGCATTTTACGCATATTCTGCCGGGCGGAACCCTAGGGCTTCCGAGGAAAATAGCCTCGACAAATGCCTGAATTTCAAGTTATTGTAACCCTTTTAAGGCAAAAAAGCCATTTACGCATTACGTTACGATAACTCATGAGAAAACGCACGCTGCCACTCCGTAAATTCATCAAGCCGTCCTATTCATTCCTTATCGAGAAGAAACGCGACGGTGGCGAATTCACTCAAGAAGAAATACGCTACATTATTGATTCTACACTGGACGGTGAAATGCCCCAGCATCAATTGGCCGCTTTGGCCATGGCGATCTATTTTCAAGGGATGTCGGCGCAGGAGACGGCAATCTTGACCGAAGAAATGATGTTGTCGGGCGAAGTGATCGACTTATCCCACATCTCGCGTCCGAAGATCGACAAATACTCGACCGGTGGCGTAGGCGACAAGACCTCGCTCGTGCTCGTTCCGCTGGCGATGGCCAGCGGTGTCACAGTCCCGATGATGTGTGGCGTCGAACACGACTATATCATTAACCCGCTCGACAAGCTCGCATCGATCCCCGGATTCAAGGGCAAACAAACGATTGAACACTTTGTCGACCAGCTCGCGCGTATCAACGGTGCGATCGTTGAGCAGAGCGAAGAACTCGCTCCCGCTGATGCCAAGTTCTACGAACTCCGCAAGGAGACCGGCACCATTCCGAGCCTCCCGCTTATTACCGGCAGCGTTCTCTCAAGGAAGTTAGCTGAAGGTGCCGAAGGCCTTGTGATCGATGTGAAGTGGGGCAACGGTTCTTTCATCAAGGACCTCGAGCAAGCCAAGCAACTCGCCCGCTCAATGACTCGCGTCGGCCGTTCGATGAAGCGCCGTTGCGTGGCTCTCGTCACCGACATGAACCAACCGCTTGGCGACACCGTCGGCACTTCGCTTGAGATCAAGGAAACCATTCAGCTCCTGAAGGGCGAAGGTCCTGAAGACATGAAGGAACTCGTCCTCAAGCTTGGCATGGAAATCGTTCGTCTCGCTGGCGTCGCAGGTTCGACTCTCTCCGCCAAACAGACGGTACAACGCCACCTCACCGATGGTTCCGCGCTCGAGAAGTTCAAGGAAATGATCAAGGCGCAGGGCGGCGATACCTCCTACATCGATCATCCGGAAAAATTTCCGCAGGCGAAGCACATCCGTAAACTGCCCGCTCCGAAGCGCGGTTACGTGCACACCATTAACGCAGCGATGATTGCCCGTGGCGTGCATCTGTTGGGCGCCGGTCACGAGAAACCAGGTGACAAGCTCGACTACGCCGTGGGAGTTTCCGAAGTCAGAAAAGTCGGCACCCAAGTCAAACAGGGTGAGCCGCTCATGATGATCCATTACAACGACGAAGCGAAGCTCGAGCAGGCGCTGGAATATTTCAAAAACGCATACCGCCTCGCTCCGAAGCGTCCGACCCCGCCACCCTTAGTGGTGGAACGAGTCGCTTAAGTGGCGAAAACCTAGTTTCTCAAGCCGACCCGAAAGGGTCGGCTTTTTTTGCGCCGGTGTTTTACGATTTGTGATCTGTTATTGTCAGGCAAAGTTCGGACGTTTCCAGCCCGCCTCAGTGAATCTAGGTTCAGCAAAAGGATTAGAACCACCGAGCCGATCCGAAATTGTTAAGCAGGAAACCAAGAACGATTCATCCAACCCGAATTCCGGGTGATTTATTTCCTGCTCAAACGCTGTGCTCTTCGTGCCTCTGTGATTCAACTGCATTTTTTAAGGTAAAATCATAAACCGTACTCATAAATCGCCCTCCAATTCTTCTGTTTGCCTTTTTTCGATCGCACGGCCTGGGCGTCGACCATCCGGTTTATTCCAAGCGCCAGTAGAGCCGGCATCTCAAGGTTCTCTTGTGTAGAGCTATCTATTTAAATTCGCAGACTGGATAAGCGGGCGGTAGGCCGGCGCGTCCCTGCGACGGCTGCCTGGAGGACGAACGCTAAACCGCGAAATGTCGTCGTAGAGACGCGACGGCCCACCTAGGGTTCGCTGGTATTAAAACGTAGTTCATCCACCATAAATGCGTCCTTTTTCCTGCCGTTCGCATAGCGGTATTCAAAGTCGACATTTTTCGAAGGACGAAGAACATCCGACCCACCATGGGACCTCTTAGTCACCTGTTCGATCAGAACAAGGCCTGGGCGGACGATATCCGCCGACGCGATCCGGAATTTTTTGAAAAACTCGCGCGACAACAATCGCCCGAATACTTGTGGATTGGATGCTCGGACAGTCGCGTCCCGGCCAATGAGATTGTCGGTTTGCTGCCCGGCGAGCTTTTCGTGCATCGCAATGTGGCCAACGTCGTGGTGCACACCGACCTGAACTGCCTTAGCGTAATTCAATTCGCGGTCGATGTGCTGAAAGTGAAACATATCATGGTCGTAGGTCACTATGGCTGCAGCGGCGTGCGTGCTGCGCTCCGCTGCGACCACGTGGGTCTGGCCGATAATTGGCTGCGACACGTGCAGGATGTGCGGGAAAAGCACGACGCCTGTCTGTGTGCCCTGACCGATGAAACCGCGCAGAGTGCACGGCTCTGTGAACTCAACGTGGTCGAGCAGGTCACGCATGTCTGTCAGACCTCGATCGTGCGCGATGCGTGGCAACGCGGACAATCTCTTGCAGTTCATGGTTGGATTTACGGTTTAGGCGACGGCCGTCTACGCGACTTGGACTGTACGGCATCCAGCTCGAAAGAGCTCCAAGCGCGCTATAAGTCGGCGATCGCTGCCCTCTCGTAAAGGTGGGCCGGTCGCGTCCCTACGACGGCAGCGGCAAGCAGGATGTGTGTTCTCGTTCGCGGAATGTCGTCGCAGGGACGCGCCGCCCCACCTTCCGCCGCCCTCGTTTCACACGAACACAAAAAAGCCCGCGACTTTCATCGCGGGGCTTCGATTCGAAAAGAGAAGACGGCTTAAGCGCGGCCGAGGTAGCTGCCGTCGGCGGTGCTGACGCGGATCAGTTCGCCTTCTTTAACGAAGAGCGGGACTTGGACGACGAGACCGGTTTCAAGCTTGGCGGGCTTTTGGACATTGCTGGCGGTGTCGCCCTTTATACCGTCGGCGGATTCGATCACCTTGAGTGTGACGGCGGAAGGGATCTCAACGGTGAGCGGACGGTCGTCAACAAAGAGCACGTCCACTTTGCCACCGGTGGTGATGTAGTGCTTCACATCGCCGAGCTGCTGTTCGGTCAACTCGATTTGGTCAAACGTGGTCGGATCGATAAAGGCGTAAGCGTCGCGGTCGGCGTAGCTGAACTCGAGCGTGCGTTTGTCGGTGGGGAGAACTTCGATGGTGTCGGTCGAGGCGAAGCGTTGGTCGAGGGCCTTGCCGTAACGCAAGTTGCGCATCTTGATCTGCACGAACGCGCGAAGGTTCCCCGGCGTGCGGTGCTGCGTTTCCATGACGAGATGGGGTTCGCCATTGAATTTGATCACTTGGCCTTTACGAATGTCGTTGGCTGCGGGCATGTCAGGAAGGGTTGGACGTTTTGTTCTATGTAGAGAAGCGTTAAGCTTTAGCGGGGCAATTTGGGGGCTGTCAACAGTTGTGACGTGTGATGTGTGACCTGTAGCGCAATCCCTCCAAGGCTGGTGGGTCGTCCGTTTCGCGATTGAGACGTTCCATCCTCGTTACGATTGCCGCCGCGAGGACGCGCCGGCCCCCCTTAAGCCTGCAACCTTCCCCCTTTCACGGACCACAGCGGCCGGCGCTTCGCGTCGCCCGCTATCTCCGTGCTTGTCAACGGCATCGCGTTTCCTCGACACTGATTCAAAATCCATGAAACAACGCACCCTCGCTCGCGAGGTATCAGTTAAAGGTAGCGGCCTTCACACCGGTGATGCTGTTACGCTCACGCTTAAGCCCGCTCCAGCAAATCACGGTATCGTTTTCAAACGCACGGATCTGCACGGTCACCCTGAAATTAAAGCGAGCATTGCGCTTGTGACGGATTTGGTGCGCAACACCGCCTTGGTTTCCGGCCACGCCAAGATTTACCTCGTCGAGCACGTCCTGAGCGCCTTGCACGGGTGCGGGGTGGATAATGTGGTGATCGAAATGGATGCGTCGGAACCGCCCATTCTCGACGGGTCGGCGAAGCTTTTCGTTAATCTGATTGTGCAAGGCGAGCCGGTGGATCAGGAGGCCGAGCGCGAGTATTTTACGGTGGAAGAGCCCATTTCGGTGACTCGTGGCAATTCGTCGGTCATCGCGTTGCCGTCGGACGTGTTGAAGATTTCGTGCACATCCGCGGACGACCGCGGAATTCACACGCAGCACCTCTCCCTGACCATCGACTCCGATGTTTACACCACGCAGATCGCTGCCGCGCGGACGTTCACGATTTACGAGGACATCGAAGCGCTGCTCAAGCTCGGGAAAATTCAAGGCGGTTCGCTCGACAACGCGATCGTGATCAGGGGCGACAAGATCATTTCCAAGGAGCCACTTCGTTTTAAGGACGAATTTGTCCGTCACAAGATTTTGGACATCATCGGCGATGTCATGCTGCTCGGCCTGCCGCTCAAGGCGCACATCGTTGCGATGCGTCCCGGTCACGCCATCAACGCAGAGTTGACCAAAGTGCTTTTCGACAAACTGCAGGAAAAGAAAAAAGGCGGGGCCAAGAAACCGGCGCCGCGCCCGGAAGTCATTTTGGCGACTGAGACCCAGCTCGATATCCGTCGCGTGCTCGATACATTGCCGCACCGCTATCCGTTTGTCATGGTGGATCGCGTAGTCGAGTTCCGTGGCGAAGACGAACTTGTGGCGATCAAAAACGTCACGATCAACGAGCCTTATTTCCAGGGGCATTTCCCCGGACAACCGGTGATGCCGGGCGTATTGCAGATCGAAGCGATGGCGCAAGCGGCTGGCATTTTGATGCTTCGGATCAGTGGCAATGCGAGCAAGGTCGCATATTTCATGAGTTGCGATAAAGTGAAGTTCCGCCGGGCCGTGGTGCCGGGCGATCAACTTCTGATTACGGTCAAACTGACCAAGAATCGCGGCAACAAGATCGGCGTCGCCGAAGGCACCTGCACCGTGAACGGACAAGTCGTGTCATCCGGCGAGCTGATGTTTATGATCGTCGATTCAGTCGAAGGAGCGGGCGCATAAGCGCGCCGGAGGTGCGCTTATGCGGATTCAAGATCAGAGCACGGAGCTTTGACCCGACCTCTTTTCTGCTTTTGGGTCTCTGTGGGGTGGTTCCCCAAAACTTACTTTGGCCTTAAGGGGTCAGGGTAGGGGCGGTTATCCTTAACCCCCCCTACCTGCCTCCGAAGATCTTGAATTTTTCTTCTTGAATCTTGAATCGTGCGCTGGCGTTTCAACGCCGATACACGGTCGCTGGGTCGAAGAGGCGTTCGGCGGTGAATTCGAGCTTCATCGAATCGGTGTCGACCAGTTTGCGATAGAAGCAAGACTTGTATCCATTGTGGCAGGACGCGTTGGCGGCACCTGATTGTTCCACTTTCAGGAGGATCACGTCTTGATCGCAATCGACGCGGAGTTCTTTCACGAGTTGGACGTTGCCGGATTCCTCGCCCTTGATCCAAAGCTTGTTGCGGGAGCGGCTCCAGTACGTGGCCTTGTTGGTCTTCAAGGTGTGCCCTAGCGCCTCGGCGTTCATGAAGGCGAACATGAGGACTTCGTTGGTGATGTGATCCGTGGTGATGCACGGAATCAGGCCATCAGGGCCGAATTTCGGTTGGAGCGTCTGACCGAGTTCGATCTCAGCGGTGGTCGTGCGGGCGGGAAAAGTAATAGCGGACATGGAAAAAAATAAGATTAATAAGATGTTTGGACGATGACACGATAACGGCATCACGGGATTGACCGAAGGATCAATTGGACAGAAAGGCAGGCCCCGAAACGTCGGGGCTAACTATGTCGATTAGCCAGGTCGCGGAGGTACTGGTAGTGATAAAGGCCGGTGCGATGACCGTCGCTAAAATCGAAGCGAATCGCGTAGTTGCCGACGCGTTCCCAGCCCATGACTTGCACACCGTCGAATTTCTTCGGGCCCGTGCCGCCATACTTGTTGCCGAAGATATCCTTTTCGCCCTGGGTCTCGGCGCTGGGGGAGGAGGCGCGCAGCTTGTCGAAAGGAAAATAGGTCTCGGCGCCATCGCTCCAAATGATGGCTACTTCGCTGCCGATGATCTGTATGTCAGTGGGCGTTTCCACGAGAGGGACGGTCAACTTGATGTTGATCTCCGTTTTTTACGAACAAAATAGCCGTGGCCGCAACGGCGCAGCCAGTTCCAGATTCAAAAAGAAAGATTCAAAAGCGGACTTCCGACCAAAGACAAATGGCCACGAAGAGACACGAAAGGGTACAAAAATACCGCGAGGTTTTTTTGACCCAGTCCGAAAGGCACTAGAAGAATTTTGACTTAAATCGTGGGAGCGCAGGCCGCTGGCCTGCTGGATTGAAGAAAATGCAGGCCAGCGGCCTGCGCTCCCAAATTCTATTCCGCATTGCGGCTCGAGCGGTCGACCTTTAATCGCAGTTACCCGTACTGCATTTAGTAATGTTGTATTGTATTTTTTTGCCTAATAAAATAATTACAACTATCATAAAAGAGACGTGGGTGACACCAGCTTGAGCACCTGCGAACCTTTAATTTGAAACCTTTCACCGGCGCCTTCGCCGCCTTGCAACTTCACTCGGTCAGTCCGGTACTTAATATACCATGTACGAGACCCCTTTAGCACGTTTGCCGCATATTGTGGTAGTGGGTGCGGGCTTCGGTGGACTGACGTTCTGTCAGCGATTTCCGTCCCATCGTGCGCGGATTACCTTGGTTGATCGTCAGAATCATCATCTTTTTCAGCCGCTGCTTTATCAAGTAGCGACCGCCGGACTATCCGGGCCGGATATTGCGCAACCCATCCGCTCTATTTTGGCCAAGAAACCGAACCTCACTGTCCTCATGGAGCGAGTGGTGGACTTCGATTTGGCGGGCCAAAGTGTTTTTTTCGAAAAAACGACTTTCCCCTATGATTACCTCGTGCTCGCTCTCGGCGGCGTGACGAGTTACTTCGGGCACAACGATTGGGAGCAATACGCGCCTGGCCTCAAATCGCTGGAAGATGCCATCCGCATCCGGCGCCAAACGTTGTTGGCGTTTGAGCGTGCCGAAGCGGAAACCGATCCGGCTCGCCGAGCACAATGGATGACGACCGTGGTGGTGGGAGGTGGCGCAACCGGTGTTGAGATGGCGGGAGCAATTTCGGAACTCGCTCGCAACGTACTGGCAAGTGACTTCCATCGCATCGATCCCCGCCAAGCGCGGGTCATTTTGCTCGAAGGCCTGCCGAGAATTTTGGCCCATCTTCCACCGGACCTTTCAGCGAGCGCTCAACGCCAGTTGGAAGCTCTCGGTGTCGAGGTGAAGACAGATACGCTTGTCAAAGCCATCCGAAGCGGGGAAGTGGAGTTGGAAAGGGAAACCATCCGAGCTGGAAATATCGTCTGGGCTGCGGGAGTAGCGGCGAATCCACTTACAAAAAAAATGGGTGCGGAAACGGATCGCGCCGGGCGGATAAAAATTCTGGCGGACTTAAGTCTGCCGGGGCATCCCGAGGTTTTTGCCGTAGGCGACATGGTTACACTGGTCGACAAAAATGGGGTCACGGTTCCCGGCGTATCGCCAGCAGCCATACAGATGGCGACTCACGCGGCTAAGATCATTGAGGCGGAAATCGAGCGAGGTAAAACCGCTCCTGCGAATCGGCCGCCTTTTGCGTATCGCGACAAAGGGACAATGGCGACGATCGGGCGTTCCAAAGCGGTGGCGATGGTGGGAAAATTAAAGTTCAGCGGCTTTCCCGCCTGGCTTGCTTGGCTCGTGGTCCACCTCGTCTTTCTCATTGGTTTCAGAAACAAAGTCGCCGTGCTCTTCAGTTGGATCTACTCTTATTTTACTTACAAACGGGGAGCGCGGGTCATCGTCGGAGGTTCCTGAGCAATCCCGGATCACGTCCGTGCGTCGGTGCGCGGTGCTCTATGGATTGCATGAAGGGTTGCATGAAGCAGCCGGGAGCGGATACGCATGGGACTGAACGGAACCATGCCCGCCCCAAAAAAAACTTCGTTGAAAAAATCGAACATGGGCAGCCTCCCGCCGCAGCGCGTATTGATCGTTCCCGACAAATTCAAAGGCACCTTGACGGCAGACGAGGCAGCCGGTGCGATTGAACGAGGCTTGCGCGAAAACTGGCCCAATACGGTGTTCACGCGCGTGGCTCTGACGGACGGTGGCGAAGGATTTGCCCGTGCCCTGGTTGGTGCGACAAGCGGACAGTTGCACCGTGCGAAAACCGTGGACGCGATTGGACGTTCCTGCACGGCGGTGTGGGGTGTGCTCGGCGATGGCGAGACTGCCGTGCTGGATCTGGCAAGCGCTTCCGCTACTCAAAAATAATTATCGGAATCGGTGGAAGCGCGAGCAACGACGGCGGCGTTGGTCTGGCGGCGGCACTTGGCTACCGGTTTTTGGACAAAAAAGGAAAAGCGATTCCGCTAAATGGCGCGGGTTTGCTCTCCCTGGATTCGATCGAACCTCCTGCGAAACCGCTTCGCCTTCGTGTGGTAGTCGCGACCGATGTCGACAATCCACTCTATGGACGGAATGGGGCAGCTTATCAGTTTGGTCCGCAAAAAGGCGCGACCCCCGCGCTGGTGAAAGATTTGGATCGCGGCCTGCGCCTGCTAGCCGAGGTGGTGAAGCGCGATCTAGAACTCGACTTTGCTGAAGCGCCCGGAGCGGGTGCGGCGGGAGGCTGCGGATTCGGATTGATGGCTTTTTTCGGTGCGCGTCGGATGGTCGGCTTCGAAGTGCTGCGTCGTCATCTGGGCCTGGATGCGTTGATCCGTGCTCACGATCTAGTCATTACGGGCGAGGGCGCCTTCGATATTACTTCGCTCGCGGGCAAAGGTCCTTTTCGTCTGGCCGCGCTCAGCAGACGGTTGAAGCGACCGGTCTGGGGACTTTTTGGTAAAATCGCAGGCTCGTCCAGGCGTATGCCGTTTGACCGCGTCGGCGCTTTGCTGGACATTTCTCCGACAGAGTTGCAGTCCCTCTCCAAAGCGGAGCATGCGCGGCGTTTGGCTCTAGGTGCACGATCGCTCGTGGAGTAACTCAAGGTGGGCCGGCGCGTCCCTGCGACGGCATTTCGCGATTAGCATATTCGTCCTGCTTGCCTCGCTGGTTTACGGTTAGCAGTTCACTGTTTACGGTCGCCGGATTCGATGCGGCGGTCAGTTCAAGATGACCGTATACCGTGAACCGAAAACCGAAAACGATTCCTTCGACTTTCGACCTTCGTTCTTCGACGACGCAAGTGCGGCTTATTTCTTATCGCGCTTGCCAAGCTCGGAGCGGCTGGTTTGTGTGTTCTTTCCGTGGGTTTCCCGCGGATTAACACGAAACAGAATACAACTCCCTACAACGAAAAGCACTCCCATGGCAGTTAAAGTTGGCATCAATGGTTTTGGCCGCATCGGCCGCCTCGTATTTCGCGCTCTGGTTGAACAGGGCCTCCTCGGTTCCACGCTCGATGTGGTAGCTGTTGGCGACATTGTTCCGGCCGATAATCTGGCCTACCTGCTCAAATACGACTCCACCCAAGGCCGCTTCAACGGCACGGTTAGCTCAAAAAAATCTTCTCCCGATAAAGCGGAAGACGACGTGCTAGTGGTCAATGGGCATGACATCAAGGTCGTGAGCGCCAAGGATCCTTCCGGTCTCCCTTGGGGCGCGCTTGGTGTTCAAGTCGTCATCGAATCAACGGGTCTTTTCACCGAAGCCGAAAAGGCTAAAGGTCATATCACAGCAGGTGCGAAGAAAGTCATCATTTCCGCTCCGGCCAAGGGTGAAGACATCACCGTGGTCATGGGTGTGAATGATGAGAAACTCGATCTGAGCAAGCACGTGGTCATTTCCAATGCGTCTTGCACGACAAACTGTCTTGCTCCGCTCGTGCACGTTTTGCTCAAGGAAGGTTTTGGCATCGAAGAAGGTCTGATGACCACGGTGCACGCCTACACCGCGACGCAGAAGACGGTTGACGGTCCTTCGAAGAAGGATTGGAAGGGTGGCCGTTCCGCCGCGATTAACATCATTCCCTCGACCACGGGTGCGGCGAGAGCCGTCGGGTTGGTTTGCCCGGAAGTGAAAGGCAAGCTCACGGGTATGTCGTTCCGCGTTCCGACTCCTACAGTGTCGGTCGTCGACCTCACGGTCAAAACCACGAAGGAAACCTCACTCAAGGAACTCAATGAGACCTTCAAGCGCGCT
>WNFI01020793.1_pt1 | contig 25044 bp, 27 predicted proteins | sample 5400471 | NCBI WGS metagenome assembly WNFI01 (sample SAMN13153348, study PRJNA577476) | soil metagenome | isolation source: 100 cm saprolite on Douglas fir-dominated hillslope | place: USA:California | collected 2013-09-17 | reverse complement strand
GAGAGGTACAGGATGCCGCTCGTCGCCGTGGTGTAGTGCAGGCCGAGCCATTGCAGCCCGAGATGCGGGCCGCCGCCGGTGAGGCCGAGGGCGGCGAGAATGGCCCAGTCTCTTCGCTTCAGATCGGGCAGCTTCTCGATCAGACCTCTTAACGTAAACGGCGCAAGAATCGCCAGCACCAAGATCAGCCGCCCGACGGTGGCGAGCGCCGGACCGATCTCCTCGCGCGCCGCGCGCGCGACGATCCAGTTGTCCGACCACAGCAGCAGCGTGGCGAAAAGGACGAGCCAGGCAGTGAAACGCATGCGCAGGCGATTATCGCCTGCGTGCTAAGCTCGATCATGCCTCGCGTAACGGCGGCGGGCCGCTCGCTCGAGTACGAATGGGTCGGGACAGGGCGGAGCGGCACGCCGGTGCTGGTCTTCCTGCACGAGGGTCTCGGCTCGATCCGGCAGTGGCGCGACTTCCCGCAAAAGCTGGCTGAGGCCGTCGGCTGTCGCGCGCTCGTCTACGATCGCTACGGCTACGGGCAGTCCGACGTGCTGCAGGAGCCGCGGCGCAGCGTGAGCTTCATGCACGAGGAAGGTTTGGCCGGATTGCCCGCATTGCTGTCCGCTTTGAAAATCGAAAATCCATTTCTGGTAGGGCACTCCGACGGTGCATCGATCGCGTTGATCCACGCGGGTGCAGGCCACCCGGTCCGCGGCGTGGTCGCCATGGCGCCTCACGTATTCATCGAGCCGATCTGCATTCGCTCGATCGTCGAGGCCGCGCGCACTTTTGAAACCACCGACCTGCCGGACAGGCTCGGGCGCTACCACCGCGACGTGAAGAAAACGTTCTACGGCTGGGCCGACGTTTGGCGCGATCCCGAGTTCAAGCGCTGGGACATCACCGAATACCTTCCCGGGATCCGCTGCCCGGTGCTGGCGCTCCAGGGCCACGACGACGAGTACGGCACGATGGCGCAGCTCGACGCGATCAAGAAGCAGGTTGGCGGCCCCTGCGAGGTGCTGAAGCTCACCGACTGCGGCCACACCCCGTTTCGCGATCAGCCGGAGAAGACGCTTTCAGCCGTCACCGCGTTCATCGACAAGCTGAAAGCATGAAGCGCAACGATCCGCTCGTCATCTCGCTCGTCGCCCTCGGGCACGCCACGAGCCATTTCATGCAGCTCGTGCTGCCGCCGCTGTCGCGCGACCTGATCGTGCGCGCCGCGACGCCGGGCGCAACCGGCAGGGTGTACGGCTTCGTGTATTCGGGGCTCGACGTAGGCTCATTCGCGACGCCGGTGTTCTATGGCTGGCTGATGGACCACAGCCTGCCGCACGGCGTGTTCTACACGATCTTCGGCTTTACGCTGCTCGCGATGTTTACCGTATTGCAGCTGCCGGGCCGCAGGTCAGCCGCTATTCAGCGTATTTGATCCCGCATCTGGATCTGGCAGGCGCAGTCGAGGTAGTACATCAGCTCGAACGCCTCGCGCACGGTCTCGCCGAGCGTGAGCAGGCCATGGTTGCGCAGGATCATCGCCTTGGAGGTCTTGCCGAGGTCGCGCGCCATGCGGCTGCGCTCATCCATCTCGAGCGCGATGCCCTCGTAGTCGTGATAGGCGACCTGCTGCTGCACCATCATGGCGTGCTGGCTGATGGGCAGCAGGCCGCACTTGTGCGCCGACACCGCCACGCCGGCACGCGTGTGCGTGTGGAGCACGCAGTTGATCTCGGGGCGCGCCTCGTGCATGCAGCCGTGGATCACGAAGCCGGCCTCGTTGTAGCCAAGGCCGGTCGGATCGTCCAGCACCTTGCCGTGCGGATCCACCTTCACCAGGTTCGACGCCGTGATCTCGTCGAACATCAGCCCATAGGGATTGACGAGGAAATCCTCGGAACGGGGAACGCGCGCCGAGAAGTGCGTGTAGATGAGATCGGTCCACTTGAAGATCGCCGCGAGCTGATAGGCGGCGGCGAGTTCGACGCGGATTTCCCACTCTTCCTTGCTGATGCGCTCGCGGACGGGGGTGGACTTGAATTTCAGGTTGGCTGCCATGGCGCTCTCCGGTTCAGGCGGCAATCATAACCCGGCTTTCGACGGCGTCCAGCGCTTCGAGAAGCAGGCCGGGATTGTTCTGCTTTAACAGGGCGGAATCGGAAAGCAGGCGCCGCCACAGCCTCGCGCGCGGGTGGCCGTGATAGAGCCCGAGCATATGACGCGTGACTTGCCGCAGCGAAGCGACGGTTTTCGCGTACGCGGCCATCTCCTTCACCACGTCTGCGCGCGTTTTCCCCGCATCCGCTAGCAGCCAGGGATTGTGATACGCAGCCCGGCCGAGCATTACGCCATCCACGTGTGCCAGATGTTCCTCGATTTGCTGCCTGGAGGTAATGCCGCCGTTGATCACGATCTCGAGCTGCGGAAAGTCCTGCTTCAGCCGATAGACATAGGCGTACTTGAGCGGCGGAACCTCGCGGTTCTCTTTCGGCGAGAGGCCCTTGAGGATGGCATTGCGCGCGTGGACGATGAAGGTCCTGCAGCCCCCCGCGGCGACCGTCGCGACGAAGTCCCTGAGAAAAGCGTAATCCTCGATCCTGTCGACGCCGGTTCGGTGTTTCACCGTGACCGGAATGCTGACTTCCTGCCTGATTCTTGAAACGCACTCCGCGACCAGCGCCGGTTCCGCCATCAGGCAGGCGCCGAAGGCGCCCTTCTGCACCCGCTCGCTCGGGCAGCCGATGTTGAGGTTGATTTCATCGTAGCCGTAGTCCGCGCCGCGCTTCGCGCAGCGAGCGAGATCCTCCGGGTCGCTGCCGCCGAGCTGCAGGCCGAGCGGATGCTCCGCGGGATCGAAAGCGAGATGCTGCTCGACGTCGCCGTGGATCAGCGCGCCGCTGGTGATCATCTCGGTGTAGAGCCGGGCGCGCGAGCAGACCTGCCTGAGGAAGTACCGGCAATGGCGGTCGGTGAGATCCATCATCGGTGCAACGAGAATCATCGATATTGTCCCGAAGCCGCGGCGCGCGCCCGGATCAGGCCGAACAGGCTCTCGGTAAACGGCGCCCGCACGCCGGCTTTGTGCGCGATCTCGAGCGTGCCCGCCAGCAGGCCGTCGATCTCGAGGGGCTTGCCCGCTTCCATGTCCTGCAGCATCGAGGTCTTGAACTTGCCGAGGTGGCGCGCCATGTCGATGCGCGCCTCGGGATCGATGTCGGCGTCGACGCCGACCGCGCGGCCGATGGCCAGGACTTCGCGCATGATCTGCACCATGTAGGCCTTGATCTCGTGGTCCTCGATCAGCCGGTCCGCCGTCGTCATGGTCAGCGCCGACACCGGATTGAAGCTGACGTTGCCCAGCAGCTTCACCCAGAACTCCTTTTCGATGAACTCGGTGGCCACGGCCTCGAATCCGGCCGCGGCCAGCGCCTCCGCAATGCGCCGGGTGCGAGCGGTGTTCGCGCCGCCGGGCTCGCCGAGGATCAGGCGCTTGCCCATGTTGTGGCTGATGAGCCCCGGCTCGGGAGTCGAGGCGGCGAGGTGGATCACGCAGCCGACGATGCGGCCGGTCGGCATGGCGCGCGAGAGCTTGCCGCCGGGATCGAGCGACTCCAGGCGCTCGCGGCCGCTGCCGAATTTCAAGCGGTCGAAAAACCACCACGGCACGCCGTTCATCGCTGTAAGGATCGACGTGTCCGCGCCGACCAAAGGACCGATCCGCTCGGCGACCCCCGCGAGGCCCTGTGCCTTGACGGCGACGATCACGTAATCCTGGGGGCCGAGCCGGGCGGGGTCGCTCTCGGCGCGCGGGCGCGCAATGTAGATCTCGCCGCCAGCGCGCGAGCACACACGCAGCCCGCTGGCGCGAATGGCCTCGAGGTGGGCGCCGCGCGCGACCACCGAGACGTCGTGCTTGGAACGGAACAGCCACGCCGCCATCAAACCACCGACGGCGCCGGCGCCGTAGACGCAAATACGCATGGTGATATTCTAGGGAAAAACAGGGACAGACCACGTTTTCGAGGAGTCATGCAAATGTTCTCGTTCATGAAGAAGAGGCCCGAGCTGCTGCCGTCGCAAAGCGCGCTACCCGGCCGCTCGGCGCCGATGCAGGTGCCCGCGAAGCATTTCGTGAATGGCAATGCGCTCAAGCCGCCGTTTCCCGAGGGTATGCAGCGCGCCGTTTTCGGCATGGGCTGTTTCTGGGGCGCTGAGCGCTTGTTCTGGAACCTTTCCAGCGTGTACTCGACCGCCGTCGGCTATGCGGGCGGGGAAACGAAGAATCCGAGCTACGAGGAAGTCTGCTCGGGCCTCACCAACCACGCCGAAGTCGTGCAGGTGGTGTTCGATCCGAGAAAGCTCTCGTACGACCAGCTTCTCAAGGTGTTCTGGGAAGGCCACGACCCGACGCAGGGCATGCGCCAGGGCAACGACGCCGGCACGCAGTACCGGTCGGCCATCTATACCTATGGTGACGAACAGCGCAAGGCGGCTCTTGCTTCTAAAGAGCAATATGAAAGAGCAATCAAGCAAAAAGGATTCGGGCCGATCACCACGGAAATCCGCGAGGCGCCCGAGTTCTACTATGCCGAGGACTATCACCAGCAGTACCTCGCCAAGAATCCCGCGGGCTACTGCGGTCTCGGCGGCACCGGCGTGTCCTGCCCGATTGGAGTCCTCGCGAAGGCCTGATGCGCCTGGACAAGTGGCTGTGGGCGGCGCGCTTCTTCAAGACGCGCAGCCGCGCCCAGCAGGCGGTCGCCGCGGGGCGCGTGAAGGTGAACGGTGAGCGCGTCAAGCCGGCGCGGGAGCTCAGAGTTGGCGATGGAGTTTCGGTCAAAAGAGAATCTTTTGACTGGAGCGTTACCGTCAAGAACCTGTCCGAGAAGCGCGGGCCGGCCGAAGAAGCAAGAAAACTGTATGAGGAAAACGAAGCGAGCCGCGTCGAGCGCGAGCGCCGCATGGACCTGCGCCGCTGGGGCACCGAGCCGGCCGCGGCGCTGAAAGGCCGCCCGACCAAGCGGGACCGCCGGCTACTGGAGAAGCTCCCAATCCTCCAAGCGGATCCTGCCGACGACAGCGAAAGCTGAGTCCCTGCGGCCGAACCACAATAGGACGGGCTAGGAACAAACGCTGCATTCCGTGTAGCCTATCCCTCGTGAGAAAGGGGAGGAGGGTCGCGGCCATGCTGCTCGCCCTGGCGCCCTTCTGCGCCATGGCGCAGGTCGACGTCGTGGTGATCACGGCGACGCGCCAGCCGCAGCCGAGCCTGGAAGTCCCGGCGTCCGTCGACCGGATCTACGCCGACGAGATTCGCGAAGGCCGGCCGCAGGTGAATCTGTCGGAGAGCCTGGGCCGCGTGCCGGGCATCGTGGTGCAGAACCGGCAGAACTACGCCCAGGACCTGCAGATCTCCTCGCGCGGCTTCGGTTCCCGCTCGACTTTCGGCGTGCGCGGCATCCGCCTTATCGCCGACGGCATTCCGGCAACCATGCCTGATGGGCAGGGGCAGGCGGCGACTTTCGCGCTCGGCTCGGCGCGGCGCATCGAGGTGCTGCGCGGGCCGTTCTCAAGTCTCTATGGCAATGCGGCAGGGGGCGTGATCAGCATCGAGACGGAGGACGGGCCGCCGACGCCGACCTTCGAGCCCGCGCTGCTGCTCGGCAGCTACGGCACCTGGCGCGAAGCGGCGAAGTTCGGCGGGCAATGGGGAGCGCTCAACGGCATAGTCGACGCGTCGCACTTCCATACCGAGGGTTACCGGCAGCACAGCGAGGCGAACCGCGATCACGTCAACGGCAAGCTGAAATACGAGCTCAACCCCGACACCTCCTTCGCGCTGGTAGCCAACACGCTCCGCCAGCCGCAAACCCAGGACCCATTGGGGCTCGATCGCAAATGGTGTCGACGCACTCGGGCGGCGTGGTGAATCTGGATCGCAACTATGGCGGCGCAGCGTTGCGCTACTTCACGCAGCTTTCGGGGGTGCGCCTGTCCGCGGGGCTCGAATACGAGACCATGGAAGAGCGCCGCAAGGGCTTCATCAACAACTTCGGCGTCGCCGGCGCATTGAAACGCGACGAAGGCAACGACGTATCGACGACCGGCCTGTTCGTGCAAGGCGAATGGAAATTCGCCGAGCGCTGGGCGGCGCACGCTGGGGTGCGCGCAACTACCGTGCAGTTCCGCTCCAGGGATTCCTTTCTGTCCAACGGCGACGACAGCGGTGCCAAGTCTTACCGCGGCACCACTCCCGTAGCCGGCTTGGTTTTCAAGCTGAACCCGCGCACCAGCCTTTACGGCAACCTCGGGCGCGGTTTCGAGACGCCGACATTCGTCGAGCTCGCGAACCGCGGTCCCGGCCAGAGCGGGCTCAATTTCGGTCTCGACGCGAGCCGCAGCCGCCACGGCGAGCTGGGCGTGAAGACCATTGTTGCGGGCTGGGTGCGCCTCAACGCTGCGCTGTTCAAGATAGTGAACGAGAACGAGATCGTGGTAGACCAGAACATGAGCGGGCGGGCTTCGTTCAAGAATGTCGGTCACACCGACCGCAAAGGCTTCGAGCTCGGCGCGGAGACGCTGCTTACAGGGCCTTTCGAAGCGCGCCTCGCCTATACGTACCTGAAGGCCACGTTCCGTGAAGGTTTTACAACGGTCCTCAACACCTTGAACACGCCGGTCAACGTGCCCGCCGGGAGCGTCCTGCCTGGAGTGCCGAAGAGCGTGCTCTACGGCGAGTTGCGCTATCGCGCCGAGCCGTTTTATGCACAGCTGGAAGGGCTCCACAAATCTCGCGTCCCGGTCAACGACCCCAATTCCGAGTTCGCGGACGCCTATACGACCCTTAACCTGATGGCCGGGGTGGTCCAGCAGGGCCGGCGCTGGCGCATTACCGAGTTCGCGCGCATCGACAACCTGACCGATCGGAACTATGTGGGCTCGGTGATCGTCAACGAGACGAACAGCCGCTTCTACGAGCCTTCACCGCGCCGCAACATGACCATTGGCATCCAGGCAAGCCTTCAGTTCTAATAACGCTTCCTACCGAGGAGCCAAAAACATGAGAGTCGCCGTTGCTGCCGCGGTGATGGCCGCGTTTACCGTTGCCCAAGCTCAGGACAAGCCCGCCGCAGCGCCGCCGCCGTCCTGGCACCAGGGCAAGCCGCCCGCATTGAGCGAGTCGACGCTGCACCCGTTCGCGCCGCATCTGACCGGGCGCCCGGCGAAGGACCTGCCGACCGACAAGCTGAAGGTCCCGGCCGGCTTCAAGGTCGAAGTCTGGGCCGAAGGCATTCCCGAGGCGCGCTCGCTCGCGCGCGGCGAAAAGGGCACGGTGTTCGTGAGCAACCGCCTGTCGAAGAACGTGTACGCCGTCGTGGACCGCGGCGGCGTGCGCGAGGTGAAGACCATTCTCAAGGGCCTCAACGCGCCGAACGGCATTGCCTTCAGCAAGGGAACCCTGTATGTCGTGGGGCCGGACGGGAAGCTCTACTTCAACATCGGCGCCCCCGGCAACATCGTCATGCCGAACTACATGCAGGCCTCGATCATGCGCGTGGATCCCAGGAAGGGCGTGCTAGAAAACGTCGCCCTGGGCGTGCGCAACTCGGTCGGCTTCGACTGGAATCCCAGGACCAAGGAGTTGTGGTTCACCAACCACGCGCGCGACTGGCTGGGCGACGATTCGCCGAACGATACGCTTCACCGGGTGACGACGAGAGGAGTTCATTTCGGCTATCCGTTCTGCCATCAAGGCGACACGCTCGACCCCGAATACGGCAAGAACCGGTCATGCTCGGAATTCACGCCGCCTGCGCTCAAGCTCGGCGCGCACATCGCGCCCCCAGGCATGAAGTTCTACACCGGCAAGATGTTCCCGGCCGAATACCGGAACAATATCTTCATCGCCATGCACGGCTCGTGGAACCGCAGCACCAAGCAGGGCTATAACGTGATGCGCGTGGTGGTCAACGAAAAGGGCAAGGTCATCAGGTCCGCACCTTTCCTGACGGGCTTTCTGCAGGACGAGAAGGGCGATCCGCCGATGTGGGGCCGCCCGGTCGACGTCATGGTGATGCGCGACGGTGCGTTGCTCGTTTCCGACGACTACAACGGGATTCTCTATCGGGTCAGCTACGCGAAGTGACGGCCGCATCGGCCGCCCGGAGCGGCGCGGCGATCGCATTCGCCGCGCTTGCGCTCGGTGCGGCGAGCGTCACCGGGGCCGATCGCGAAGCGGGCCGGCGCAAAGCCGAGGTCTGTGCCGCCTGCCACGGCCCGACGGGCAATTCCCTGAACCCGGTTGTGCCTTCCATTGCCGGCCAGCCGGCGCAGTTTATCTCCACAGAGCTGTTTCTCTTCCGTGAAGGCACGCGCAAGGACCCGCAGATGTCGCCGATTGCCGCGGGGCTTTCCAACGGCGACCTGAGCGACCTGGCGGAATACTTCGCCGCCGAAAAACTCGCGCCGCCCAGGCGCCGCACTGCCCCGGAAAACGCCGCCGCGGGGCCTGCTCTCGCGCATCAGTTCAACTGCGTACAGTGCCACGGACGCGAGCTGCTGGGGCAGCAGCACATTCCGCGGCTGGCGGGACAGCAGCCTGACTACCTGCTCGCGCAGCTCAGGGGCTTCAAGGCGGGCACGCGGGCCGACATCGACGGCAACATGACCTCGGCCGCGCAGGCGCTCTCGGACCGGGACATCGAGGTCCTGGTCGACTATCTCGCCGGCTTGGACGTCGGCAAGTAAAGGAAAAAGCTCAGCGCTTTCCTGTTTTTCCTGGCATGACGTACCTCTCGAGCTCCCGGACGTCGAACCAGGACAGGTCCTTGTCGATCTCCTCGGCGACGTGCTTCGCGGTTTCCCTGCCCAGATTCTGCCTGAGCAGCCCCAGGAACTTCGGCGGCGCCACCACGTAGAGCTTGTCGAAGCGTCCCTTGACGCGCGCCTGGTCGAGGTACCGGTCGATCTGCTTGGCGAAAACCTCGGTCTCGTGCTCGACAGCAGCGGTTTCCTGCCGGTCGCTGCCCGGCCCGCCGGTGGGACGCGCACCCGATTTGCCCACCCCGCCGTGACCGCTGAAGCGTGGATGGGCGTCGGTGATCAGCTCGCTGTCGTCCATGCGGCCCTTCGGGTTGACGAAGTCCTGGATTTCGACGAGCCGGTGCTCGCGGCCCACCACTTGCAGGATCCTGGCTCGGCTCGAGTCGGCCGCGACAATCCATGTGTTTGGCATGAGATTAGGCCGCCTTCGCCTTCGCCGGTCTTTCCGTCGTCATCAGCTCGCGCAGAACGAAGGGCAGGATCCCGCCGTGCTTGTAGTAGTCGACCTCGATCGCGGTATCGATCCTGGATCTCACGCTAATGCGGGATTCGCTCCCGTCTGACCGCCGGATCGCCAGAGCCAGATCCTGTTGCGGCACGATTTCCGCGGGCAGGACGACGTCGATGGTCTCGTCGCCTTTCAGGCCGAGAGACTGCGCCGAGTCGGCGCCGGTGAACTGCAGCGGCAGCACGCCCATGCCGACGAGGTTGGAGCGGTGGATGCGCTCGAAGCTGCGCGCGATCACCGCCTTGACGCCGAGGAGCTGGGTACCCTTGGCCGCCCAGTCGCGCGACGATCCCGTGCCGTACTCCTCGCCGCCGAACACCACCGTGGGCGTGCCGTCGGCGATGTAGCGCATGGCCGCCTCGTAGATTGTAAGTTTCTGGTTTTTATACAAAGTCACGCCACCTTCGGTGCCCGGCAACATTAAATTCTTGATCCGCACGTTGGCGAAGGTGCCTCGCATCATCACCTCGTGGTTGCCGCGCCGCGCGCCATAGCTGTTGAAGTCGGCGACCGCGACGTCGTGCTCCTGCAGGTAGATGCCGGCCGGGGAGGTGGGCTTGATCGAGCCGGCCGGGGAGATATGGTCGGTGGTCACCGAGTCGCCGAAGATGCCGAGGATCCTCGCGCCCATGATGTTCCCGGGATGTACGGGCGCCATCGAGAAATCGCGGAAGAACGGCGGCTCGGCGATGTAGGTGGACTTCGGCCAGCTGTACACCTGCCCGGCGGGTGCGGAGATCTTCTTCCACAGCGGATTGGTCTCGCCCAGGTTCGAGTACAGACGGCGGAAGGTCGCGGGGTCCATCGCCAGCTTCATCAGAGCGGCGATCTCCTCGCGGGTCGGCCAGAGGTGGCCGATATAGACGTCTTTCCCGTCCTTTCCCTTGCCGACCGGTTCAGTTCTGAAATCAACCAAAACGGAACCAGCGATCGCATACGCGACCACCAGCGGTGGCGAGGCGAGGAAGTTGGCGCGGAGGTTCGGGTGAATGCGCGCTTCGAAGTTGCGATTGCCCGAGAGCACTGCCGCGCACACCAGGTCGTTCTTGACGATCGCCTCCTCGATCGGCTGCGCCAGCGGCCCGGAATTGCCGATGCACGTGGTGCAGCCATACGCGGCGAGGTTGAAGCCCAGTTTCTCGAGATACGGCAGCAATCCCGCCTTGCCGAGGTATTCGGTGACCACGCGCGAGCCCGGCGCCAGGGACGTCTTGATGTGCGGCTTGACCGTCAGGCCCCGCTCGACGGCCTTCTTCGCCAGCAGCCCCGCGGCGAGCAGAACGCCGGGGTTCGAGGTGTTGGTGCAGGAGGTGATCGCCGCGATCAGCACGTCGCCGTGCCTGAGCTCCTTGCCGTCGAATGTCCTATGGCCTCTTCGGAGCTCTTCAGGTTTTTTCGCGAACCCGTTCTCCGCCACCGGTTTGGAGAACAGCCGTGTAAAGACGTCTTTCACCTTGTCGAGATCGATGCGGTCCTGCGGGCGCTTCGGGCCGGCGAGCGACGGATAGACGCTCGACAGATCGAGCGCGAGCTCTTCCGAATAGTCGATGGCGCCCTTCTTCGGGATGCCGAAAAGGCCCTGCGCCTTGTAATAGCTGGCGAGCGCGTCCACCGCTTCGTCGCTGCGCCCCGTGCCGCGGAAATATTCCAGCGTGCGCTCGTCCACCGGGAAAAACCCCATGGTCGCGCCGTACTCGGGCGCCATGTTGCCGAGCGTGGCGCGGTCGGTGACCGAGAGCGACTCGGTGCCTTCGCCGAAGAACTCGACGAACTTGCCGACCACTTTCGCCTTGCGCAGCATCTCGGTGACGGTGAGCACGAGGTCGGTCGCCGTGCAGGCAGGGTGCAATGTTCCTTTCAAGTGAACCCCGACGACATCAGGCGTCAGGATGTAAACGGGCTGGCCGAGCATCCCGGCCTCGGCCTCGATGCCGCCGACGCCCCAGCCGACGACGCCGATGCCGTTGATCATCGTCGTATGGCTGTCGGTGCCGACCAGCGTGTCCGGATAGCACACGCCGTCCTTCGACTTGTGCACGCCGGGCGCCAGGTACTCGAGGTTGACCTGGTGCACGATGCCGATGCCCGGCGGCACCACCTTGAAGGTGTCGAAAGCCTGCATGCCCCACTTCATGAACTGGTAGCGCTCCTCGTTGCGCTTGAATTCGAGCTTCTGGTTCAGGTCGAGCGCGTTCTTCGTGCCGTAGTGATCGATCTGCACCGAGTGGTCCACCACCAGGTCGACCGGGACCAGCGGCTCGATCATCTTCGGGTCCTTGCCCATCTTATGCGCCACGCCGCGCATCGCGGCGAGGTCGCAGAGCAGCGGCACGCCGGTGAAGTCCTGCAGCACGATGCGCGCCAGCACGAACGGGATCTCGTCGGTGCGCTTCGCGTTGGGCTGCCAGCCGGCGAGCTGGCGCACGTGCGCCTGCGTGACCTTCTTGGCGTCGCAATTCCTGAGCACCGACTCGAGAACGATGCGGATCGATACCGGGAGCCTCTCGATCTTCAGATTCAACGCTTTCCCGAGCATCGGCAGCGAGTAGAGCTTGCCGTGCTTGAAGCTCTGCAGGGTGTTGTGAAGGTTATGCGGCATTGACGTCTCCATCACGCTTTTTCAATTCATTCAAAAGTCGCGAGCGCTCTTCCAGCAGCGCCGCGAGCTGCTCGTCGCAGCGGGCGATCGGCGTCGGATAGTTGCGGATTTCCTCCGACAGCTCGGCAATCCGCCGTTCGAGGTCTGTGCTCATGGGACGAACAGATCCACGAATTCATTGACCGGCGTCTTCTCCAGCCGGCCGGGATCCGCGCAGAGCTCAAGAATAGTCTTCTGCTGCTCCGGCGGGAAGCGCCGCGCGAGATTGGTCTTGAATTTCTCGACCAGGATCGGCATGCCTTCCTTGCGGCGGCGCTGGTGGCCGAGCGGGTACTCGCAGACCACTTCCTTGAGCTTGCTGCCGTCCTTGAACTCGACCGTGAGAGCGTTGGCGATCGAGCGCTTCTTCGGGTCATGGTAGTCGCGGGTAAAGCGCTTGTCCTCCACGCATGTGATTTTTTTTCTCAAAGCATCAATTCTGGGATCCGCGGCCACATCGTCCTCGTAGTCCCCGGCCGTGAGCCGGCCGAGGATCAGCGGCACCGCGACCATGTACTGGATGCAGTGGTCGCGGTCGGCGGGGTTGCTGAGCGGCCCCTTCTTGTCGATGATGCGGATGGCCGCCTCATGAGTTCTTATGCGAATGCGTTTTATCTCGTCTATTCTATTTTTCACCAGAGGGTGAAGCTGCATGGCGACTTCCACTGCCGTCTGCGCGTGGAACTCCGCGGGATAGGAGATCTTGAACAGCACGTTCTCCATCACGTAGCTGCCGAAAGGGCGCTGGAACTTGAACTCCTTGCTCTTGAAGAGCACGTCGTAGAAGCCCCAGGTCCTGGCGGTGAGCGCCGACGGGTAACCCATCTCGCCGGTCCTGGAGATCAGCGCGAGCCGTACTGCGCGCGAAGTGGCGTCGCCCGCGGCCCAGCTTTTGCGCGAGCCGGTGTTCGGCGCATGGCGGTAGGTGCGTAGCGCCTGGCCGTCGACCCAGGCCTGCGACACCGCGTTGACCACCTGCTCGTAAGTGCAGCCGAGCATGGGGGCGACCACCGCGGTGGAGGCGACCTTGACCAGCACGACATGATCGAGGCCGACGCGGTTGAAGCTGTTTTCCAGCGCGAGGACGCCCTGGATCTCGTGCGCCTTGATCATCGCCCTCAGCACGTCCTTCACGAGCAGCGGTTGTTTCTTGTTTCTCGACAGCCAATCCGCTACCGCCAGAATCGCGCCGAGGTTATCCGACGGGTGGCCCCACTCGGCAGCGAGCCAGGTATCGTTGAAATCGAGCCAGCGGATCATGGCGCCGATGTTGAACGCCGCCTGCACCGGGTCGAGCTGGTAGCGGGTGCCTGGCACCTTCGCGCCATTGGGCACGATGGGCGCGGGCACGATCGGCCCGAGCAGCTTGGTGCACGCCGGGTACTCGAGCGCCTCCAGCCCGCAGCCCAGCGTGTCCATCAGGCAATAGCGCGCCGTTTCGTAGGCCCGCCTGCTTTTGATGTCGAACTTGGTCGCGTAATCCGCGATGAGCGTCAGAACCTTGTCGGGCTTCGGCCGGACGTTCGAGAGGGGGGCCGACATCAGAGGTCGGCCTCGTCGAGCGGCTCGAAGGTGTACTCGTTGCCCCCGGCCTTCGGCGCGTGGCGCATCGGCGGCGCCGGCGCGCGCTCGCCCGGCTTCTTGTCCCACCAGATCGCGCGTCCCTGTTTCTGCGATTCGACCTCCTCGGGATGCTCCGCGAGGAACTGCCTGATGAACTTCGTGAGGTCCGATTCGTACATGTTCACCGCTTCTCGATTGGAATCCACGGCAGGTTTTCCGGGCCGGTGTAATTGGCGCCCGGCCGGATGATCTTGCCGTCGACGCGCTGCTCGATGACGTGCGCCGACCAGCCGCTCGCGCGCGAGATGACGAAGATCGGCGTGAACATCGCCGTGGGCACGCCGAGCATGTGATAGGAGACCGCGCTGAACCAGTCGAGGTTGGCGAACATCTTCTTCTCGCGCCACATCACCTGCTCGAGCCGCTCGGCGATGTCGAACAGCTTCATGTTTCCGGCGCTCTTCGAGAGCCGCCGCGCCACGGCCTTGATGACCTCGTTGCGCGGATCGCCGGTGGTGTACACCGGGTGGCGCCGCCGTGCTTCGGGCCGCGCAGGGCGCCGATGCCGCCGCAGATCGCGCTGTACAGGTCGGAGCCGGTGCCGGCGATGACGCGGCAGGTGAAGGTGCTGGCGTTGAATTCGTGCTCGGCGTAAAGGATGAGCGAAGTGTGCATCGCGCGCACCCATTCCTCGCTGGGCTTTTTCCCATGCAGGAGGTTCAGGAAATGGCCGCCAATCGAGTCATCATCAGTCTCGATCTCGATGCGCTCGCCGTGATGGGTGAAGTGATGCCAGTAGAGCAGCATCGAGCCCATCGACGCGATCAGCCGGTCGGCGATATCGCGCGCGCCTGCGGTGCCGTGATCTGCCTTCTCCGGCTCCAGCGTGCCGAGCACCGACACGCCGGTACGCATCACGTCCATGGGATGCGCCGATCGCGGAATGTTCTCCAGGGCGGCCTTCAGCTCCCTGGGCAGTTTTCGCAAGCCACGCAGCTTCATCTTGTAGGCTTCCAGTTCGGCCCGGGTGGGAAGCTTCTCGTGCACCAGCAGATAGGCGATCTCCTCGAATTGCGCCCGGTCGGCGAAGTCGAGGATGTCGTAGCCGCGGTAGTGCAGGTCGTTGCCGGTGCGCCCGACAGTGCACAGGGCGGTGTTCCCGGCGACGACTCCGGACAGAGCGACCGATTTCTTGGGGTTAGCTGCTTTTACTTCTGGAGAAGAGCTCATCCAGTTTCTTTTCGTAAGAGTGATAGTCCAGGAACGCGTACAGCTCTTCCCGCGTTTGCATGTCCGGAAGCAAAGTTCCTTGCGAGCCGTCCCGTCGCACGCTTTCAAAAACCTTGAGTGCCGCCTTGTTCATGGCGCGGAACGCGGTCAGCGGGTAGAGCGCGATCGCCACGTCCGCCGAGCGCAGCTCCGCCACGGTGAAGAGCGGCGTGGCTCCGAACTCGGTGATGTTGGCGAGGATCGGCACCTTCACCGCGGCGGCGAACTTGCGGTACATCGCGAGCTCGGTGATCGCCTCCGGGAAGATCATGTCGGCGCCCGCTTCCACGTATTTCATCGCACGGGAAATTGCGGCATCCAGGCCCTCGTTTGCGAGCGCATCGGTGCGCGCCATGACGACGAAGGAAGGATCGGTCCGCGCATCGACAGCCGCCTTGACGCGGTCGGCCATTTCCTCGCCGCTGACGAGCTCCTTGCCGGGACGGTGGCCGCAGCGCTTGGCGCCGACCTGGTCCTCGATATGCATCGCCGCGGCGCCGGCCTTGATGAGCGAGCGCGTGGTGCGCGCGATGTTGAACGCGCTGACGCCGAAGCCGGTGTCAACGTCCACCAGCAACGGCAGGTCGCAGACGTCGGTGATGCGCCGGACGTCGGTCAGCACGTCGTCGAGATTGGAGATGGCGAGGTCCGGCATGCCGAGCGAGCTGGCGGCGACGCCGGCTCCGGAAAGATAGATGGCGCGGTAGCCGACGCGCTTCGCCATCACGGCGTGATAGGCGCAGACGGTGCCGATCGCCTGCAGGGGCTTTTCTTCGGTCACCGCCCGCCTGAACTTCGCTCCTGCGTTCATAGCAGATGCTTGATGCTATCGCGCTCTTCGTGGAGCTCCTTCAGAGTCGCGTCCATTCTTTTGCGGCTGAATTCCGAAATCTCGATGCCCTTGACGATCGAGTACTCGCCGTCTTTGCTGGTCACCGGATAGCCGTAGATCACGCCTTCCGGGATGCCGTAGCTACCGTCGGCGGCGATGCCCATCGTCACCCAGTCGCCCTGACGCGTGCCGCGAATCCAGTCGCGCACGTGGTCGATCGCCGCGTTGGCCGCGCTTGCCGCCGAGGACAGCCCGCGCGCGTCGATGATCGCGGCGCCGCGCTTCTGGAGTGCGGGAATGAAGGTCTGCTCGAGCCAGGTCTGGTCGTTGATCATCGGCCAGACCTTCTTGCCGTCGGCTTCCGCCTGGAAGATGTCCGGATACTGCGTTGCGGAGTGATTTCCCCAGACGGTGATCTTTCGAATCGAGCTGACGGGCTTTGCCACTTTGTGGGCTATTTGCGAAAGGGCCCTGTTATGGTCGAGCCGCATCATGCCGGTGAACTGCGCCGGCTTCAGGCGCGGCGCATTTTTCATCGCGATGAGGCAATTGGTGTTCGCCGGGTTGCCGACGACCAGCACTTTCACGTCTCGTTTGGCGACCTTGTCGAGCGCGCGGCCCTGCGGCGCGAAAATCTTGCCGTTCGCCTCGAGCAGGTCCTTGCGCTCCATGCCGGGCCCGCGTGGCCGCGCGCCGACCAGCATCGCGATGTCGACATCGCCGAACGCGACCTCCGGCTCGGAGGCGGCGACCATGCCCTGGAGCAGGGGAAAGGCGCAGTCGTCGAGCTCCATCATCACGCCCTTCAGGGCCTTCTGCGCCTTCTCGTCCGGGATCTCGAGCATCTGCAGGATCATCGGCTGGTCCCTCCCCAGCATCTCGCCCGCGGCGATGCGAAACAGCAGCGAGTAGCCGATCTGGCCGGCGGCGCCGGTGACGGCGACGCGTACGGGGGCATTGGGCATGTATGCTCTGGGAGGAGGGGTGCGGAGCGATAGTACCGCAGCTAGGCTGAGTTATTGCACTGCAGCGTTATAATGACAAGACTCCAATGGCGAATGCGGTGCTGAAGAGACGACGTCCGAAGTACCTGAGTCTTGCCGCGCTGCTCTTCCAGATCCGCCTGCCCCTGCCGGGCAAGGTCTCGATCCTCCACCGCATCTCCGGCGCGCTGCTCGTCTTTCCGCTGGCGGCATGGCTGCTCTATCTCCTCGACCAGAGCCTCGTCTCCGAGGAAGGCTTCAACCGCATCAAGGACCACTATCTGCAATGGCCTCTCGTGAAGGCGGGGCTGCTGGTCTTCATCTGGGCGTATTGCCATCACTTCTGCGCCGGCATTCGCTTTCTTCTCCTGGATATCAACCAGGGCATCGAACTGCAGGCGGCGCGCCGCAGCGCCGCGCTGGTACTCGTGGTGAGCCTTGCGCTCACGGCGTACTTCGGATACCGCCTATGGTGAACCGCGTCATCGTCGGCGCGCACTACGGCATGGGCAGCTGGCTCGCCCAGCGCGTCACCGCCGTGATGATGGCGGTCTACACCTTGATCATCGGCTTCGTGCTGATCGAAGAGGGGCCTTTAGATTACGCCCAGTGGCAGGAGCTGTTCGCGAACGGCTGGATGCGCGTCGCGACGCTGCTCTTCGCGGCGAGCCTCGCCTGGCACGCCTGGGTCGGCATGCGCGACATCTGGATGGATTACGTCAAGCCAGACGGGCTGCGCCTCGCTTTGCAGGTGCTGACGGTGCTCCTGCTCGCCTGCTACCTCGGCTGGACCGTGGAGATTCTCTGGCGATGATCCCGGTCCGCAAATTCGACGCCATCGTGGTCGGGGCGGGAGGCTCGGGCATGCGCGCCGCGCTGGAGCTCGCGCGCCAGGAGCTCAAGGTCGCGGTGCTCTCGAAGGTCTTCCCGACGCGCTCGCACACCGTGGCGGCGCAGGGCGGGATCGCCGCGCCGCTCGCCAATTCGACCGAGGACCATTGGCACTGGCACATGTACGACACCGTCAAGGGCTCCGACTACCTCGGCGACCAGGACGCGATCGAGTACATGTGCCGTCGCGCCATCGAGGTGGTGGTCGAGCTGGAGCACATGGGCATGCCCTTCGATCGCCTCGAGAACGGCAAGATCTACCAGCGCCCGTTCGGCGGCCATACGCAGAACTACGGCAGTCCGAAGATGGCCATGCGCGCGTGCGCGGCGGCCGACCGCACCGGGCACGCGATGCTGCACACGCTGTACCAGCAAAACGTGCGGGCCAACACGCAATTCTTCATCGAATGGATGGCGCTCGACTTGGTGCGCGACCCGCAGGACGGAGCCGTCATCGGCGTCACCGCCCTCGAGATGGAGAGCGGCGAGCTGTATCTGTTGCAGGCGAAAGCGGTGCTCCTGGCGACCGGCGGCGCCGGCCGCATCTACTGGGCGACGACCAATGCTTTCATCAACACCGGCGACGGCCTGGGGATGACCGCCCGCGCCGGGCTGCCGCTGGAGGACATGGAGTTCTGGCAGTTCCATCCGACCGGCGTGGCCGGAGCCGGAGTGCTCATCACCGAGGGCGTGCGCGGCGAGGGCGGCTATCTCGTCAACAAGAACGGCGAGCGCTTCATGGAGCGCTATGCACCGAACGCCAAGGACCTGGCGAGCCGCGACGTCGTGTCGCGCGCCATGATCACCGAGATCAAGGAGGGCCGCGGCTGCGGTCCCGAGGGTGACTACCTGCTGCTCAAGCTCGATCATCTCGGCCCGGAACTGATCCAGCATCGGCTGCCGGGCATCCGCGAGATCGCGATCAAGTTCGCCAACGCCGATCCGATCCGCGATCCGATCCCGGTGGCGCCGACGGTGCATTATCAGATGGGCGGCATCCCGACGAATTACATGGGGCAGGTGGTGGCGCCCGAAGGCTCGAGCAAGGAGGCCATCGTGCCGGGCCTGTTCGCCGCCGGTGAATGCTCCTGCGTCTCGGTTCACGGCGCCAACCGCCTCGGCACCAACTCCCTGCTCGACCTTCTGGTGTTCGGCAAGTCCTCGGGCGAGCAGATGATCAAGGACATCCATGCGCAGCCCAGGCCGCACCGTAACCTGCCGAAGGATGCGGGCGAGGCTACCCGCGCGCGCCTCGCGCGGCTCGAGGCGGCGAATTCCGGCGAGCGCGTGGCCGACGTTCTGAATGATCTGCGCCGCGCGATGCAGGCGCATTGCGGGGTGTTCCGCTTCCCCGAAGACCTGATCGAGGGCGTTAAAAAAATGAGGAGCATCGCAGAACGGGCGGAAAGAGTGTTCATCGGCGACAAATCGAAGGTCTTCAACACTGCGCGAGTCGAAGCCATGGAGCTGGAAAACCTGGTCGAGACCGCAATGGCGACGGTGGTGTCGGCGGAAGCGCGCAAGGAAAGCCGCGGCGCGCACGCCAGGAGCGATTTCCCCGAGCGCGACGACAAGAACTGGATGAAGCACACGCTGTGGTTCAAGGAAGGCAACCGGCTGGACTACAGGCCGGTGCACCTCAGGCCGCTGTCCGTCGAGACGATGGAACCCAAGGTACGCACCTACTGATGAAACTCTCCATATATCGGTTCGACCCGGACAAGGACGAACGTCCTTACATGAAGGACTATGAGGTCACGCCGGAGGCGTCCGACCGGATGCTGCTCGACGTGCTCGTCAAGGCCAAGGTACAGGACGATTCGCTGTCGTTCCGGCGCTCCTGCCGCGAAGGCGTGTGCGGCTCGGATGCGATCAACATCAACGGCAAGAACGGCCTGGCGTGCATCACCAGGGTCGCCGACCTGCCGCAGCACGTCACGCTGCGCCCGCTGCCGGGGCTGCCGGTGATCCGCGACCTGATCGTCGACATGACGCAGTTCTTCAAGCAGTACCACTCGATCAAGCCCTACGTGATCAACAACGATCCGCCGCCCGAGCGCGAGCGGCTGCAGTCGCCGCAGGAGCGCGAGGAGCTGGACGGCCTCTACGAGTGCATCCTGTGCGCCTGCTGCTCGACCTCGTGCCCGTCGTTCTGGTGGAACCCCGACAAGTTCGTCGGTCCTGCCGGGCTGTTGCAAGCCTATCGGTTCATCGCGGACACCCGCGATCAGGTGACGTCCGAGCGCCTCGACAACCTCGAGGATCCGTACCGCCTGTTCCGCTGCCACACCATCATGAATTGCGTCGACGCCTGCCCCAAGAACCTGAATCCGACGCGTGCCATCAACAAGATCAAGGAGCTCCTCGTCAAGCGCGCGGTATGATGAATTCCATCGATAGAAACCGACTGAAGTGGAAGTGCCGCCGCGGCCTGCTCGAGCTCGATCTGGTTCTTGAGAGGTACATGAAAAAAAATCCACAGGACGAGAGGCTTTCAGAGCTGCTCGACCTGCCTGACAACGACCTGTGGGACATCGTCTGCGGCCGCAGCGAGCAGTATGCCTTTCACCTGCACGAGACCGTGGCGCGGCTGCGCGCTGCCTAGAGGTTAACGACCATGGAAAAGATGACGACCGTCAAGCTGCCCGATGGCCGCGCCCTGGAATTCCCGGTGCTCACCGGCAGCATGGGGCCCGAGGTGATCGACATCCGCACGCTGTACGCAAGATCCGGAATGTTCACCTACGACCCGGGCTACCTGTCGACGGCGAGCTGCAGCTCGGCGATCACCTTCATCGACGGCGATGCCGGCATGCTGCTGTACCGCGGCTACCCGATCGAGCAGCTCGCGCAGCACTGCGACTTCCTCGAGGTGTGCTATCTCCTGCTGAACGGCGAGCTGCCCAACCGCAAGCAGAAAAACGAATTCGTCGGCATCGTCACGCATCACACCATGGTGCACGAGCAGCTGGCGCGGCTGTACCAGGGGTTCCGGCGCGACGCGCACCCGATGGCAGTGATGGTCGGGGTAGTGGGAGCGCTGTCGGCGTTCTACCACGACGCGCTCGATATCAATAATCCGCACCACCGCACCATCTCGGCGTTCCGGCTGATCGCGAAGATGCCGACCATTGTCGCCATGTCGTACAAGTACTCGGTGGGACAGCCGTTCATCTACCCGCGCAACGACCTGTCGTACACGGCCAACTTCATGCGCATGATGTTCGCCGTGCCGGCCGAGGAGTACAGGGTCAACGACGTGCTGGTGCGCGCGATGGACCGCATCTTCCTGCTGCATGCGGACCACGAGCAGAACGCCTCGACCTCGACCGTACGCCTTTGCGGGTCCTCGGGCGCGAACCCCTACGCCTGCATCGCAGCCGGCATCGCCTCGCTTTGGGGGCCGGCGCACGGCGCACCGCGTGTACAAGAACTACGACCCGCGCGCGAAATTGATGCGCGAGACCTGCCACGAGGTGCTGAACGAGCTCGGGCTGCACGACAATCGCCTGTTCAAGCTGGCCATCGCGCTCGAGAAGATCGCGCTCGAGGACGACTACTTCGTCAGCCGCAAGCTCTACCCGAACGTCGACTTCTACTCGGGCATCGTGCAGCGCGCGCTCGGCATTCCGGTCGCCATGTTCACCTGCATCTTCTCGCTCGCGCGCACCGTGGGCTGGATCGCGCAGTGGCAGGAAATGATCTCGGATCCCGAGTACAGAATCGGGCGCCCGCGCCAGCTCTACCAGGGCCCGACCAGGCGCGACGTCAAGCCCATCGACAAGAGATAAGCCATGGCAAACGTGATGCGCCAGTTCCTCGACAATTCGTACCTGTACGGCGCCAACGCGACCTTCATCGAGGACCTGTACGAGAAGTACCTGGTGAACCCGCAGTCCGTCGCCGAGGAATGGCGCGAGTACTTCGACCGCATCCAGGTGCTGCCCGGAAACGCGGCCAAGGACGTCGCGCATGCGCCGGTGGTCGAATCCTTCGTGCAGCGCGCGAAGGCCGGCCAGTTGGGAGGACCGGCCAGAACCCTGCCGGTAGAGCCGGTGACGCCGGAGCGGCCGCAGGTCGCCGCGCTGCTGCTGGTCACCGCATACCGCATCGCCGGCTCGCGCTGGGCGACGGTCGATCCGCTCAAGCGCATGCCGCGGCCCAGCATCCCGGAGCTCGAGCCGGGGTTCTACGATCTGAGCGAGGCGGATCTCGATCAGACCGTGAACGCCGGGTCGTTTGTAGGCCTGGACCGGACTTCCTTGAGAAACCTGCTGCAGGCGTTACGCGACACTTATTGCCGCAATATCGGTTTCGAGTACATGTTCATCAGCGAGCGCGCGCAGCGGCAGTGGATCCAGGAGCGGATCGAGCCGGTGCGCGCGACGCCGAACTTCCCGCCCGAGCAGAAGAAGCGCCTGCTGCAGAAGGTCACCGAGGCGGAGCAGCTCGAGCGTTACCTGCATACCCGCTACGTCGGCCAGAAGCGCTTCTCGCTGGAGGGCGGCGAGAGCCTGATCCCGTCGATCGACGAGCTGATCCAGCGCGCCGGCGGCAACGGCGTGCAGGAGATGGTGATCGGCATGGCGCACCGCGGGCGGCTCAACGTGCTGGTCAACGTGCTGGGCAAGATGCCGAAGGACCTGTTCCTCGAGTTCGAGGGCAGGCACGCTTCCGAACTGCCGTCCGGGGACGTGAAATACCACAACGGGTTCTCCTCGGACATCTCGACGGCGGGCGGCCCGGTGCACATCTCTCTCGCGTTCAATCCGTCTCACCTGGAGATCGTGGACCCGGTGGTGGAGGGCTCGGTGCGGGCGCGCCAGCGCCGGCGCAACGACAAGACCGGCGACCAGGTGATGCCCATTCTCTTGCACGGCGACGCCGCCTTCGCGGCGCAGGGCGTCGTGATGGAGACGCTGAACCTGTCCGGCACGCGCGGCTACGGCACCGGCGGCACGGTGCATCTCATCGTCAACAACCAGATCGGCTTCACCACTTCCGATCCGCGCGACACGCGCTCGACCATCTACTGCACCGACGTGGCGAAAATGGTCGAGGCACCGATCTTCCACGTCAACGGCGACGATCCGGAGGCGGTGCTGTTCGTCACGCAGCTGGCGCTCGATTTCCGCCAGAAGTTTCACAAGGACGTGGTAATCGACATCGTCTGCTTCCGCAAGCTCGGCCACAACGAGCAGGACGAGCCGTTCATCACGCAGCCGCTGATGTACAAGAAGATCGTGCAGCATCCGGGCACGCGCAAGCTCTACGCCGACAAGCTGCTCGCGCAGGGCCTGGTCTCGGCCGATGAGGCGGAAGCGATGATCAAGCAGTACCGCGCCATGCTCGATGCCGGTCAGCAGACGGTGAGCCCGGTGCTCTCCAACTTCAAGAGCAAGTTCGCGGTCGACTGGGCGCCGTTCCTCAACTCGAAGTGGACCGATGCTGCCGACACGCAGGTTCCGCTGGCGGAACTTCAAAGATTGGCAGAAAGACTTGCGGCCGTGCCTGAAGGCTTCAAAGTACACCCGACGGTGCTGCGCGTGATCGAAAACCGCAAGCAGATGGCAGAGGGCAAGCTGCCGGTCGACTGGGGCATGGCCGAGACGCTCGCGTACGCGTCGCTGCTCGCAAACGGCTACGACGTAAGGCTCTCCGGGCAGGACTCGGGACGCGGCACCTTCGCTCATCGACACGCAGTTCTGCACGATCAGGAGCGCGAGCGCTGGGACGAAGGCACCTATATCCCGCTGCAGAACATCTCCAAGGACCAGGGCGACTTCGTGGTCATCGACTCGGTGTTATCGGAAGAAGCGGTACTAGGGTTCGAATACGGGTTCTCGACCGCAGAACCGAACGCGCTGGTGATCTGGGAAGCGCAGTTCGGCGACTTCGCCAACGGCGCCCAGGTGGTGATGGACCAGTTCATCAGCTCGGGGGAGACCAAGTGGGGCCGCGTGTGCGGCCTGACCCAATACCTGCCGCACGGCTATGAAGGACAAGGACCCGAGCACAGTTCTGCGCGGCTCGAGCGTTACCTGCAGCTGTGCGCCGAGCACAACATTCAGGTCTGCGTGCCGACGACCGCGGCGCAGATCTTCCACCTGGTCAGGCGCCAGATGCTGCGGCCGTTCAGGAAGCCGCTGGTGGTGATGACGCCGAAGTCGCTGCTGCGCAAGAAGGAGGCGTCGGCGTCGATTCACGAGCTCGCCAACGGCTCGTTCCAGGCGGTGATCCCGGAGCTCGACCCGATCGAAGCCAAGGACGTGAAGCGCGTCGTCGCGTGCTGCGGCAAGGTCTACTATGACCTCGTCGCGAAGCGAAAAGAGCTGCAGAAGATGGATGCTGCAGTAATACGCCTAGAGCAGCTTTATCCTTTCCCGCACAAGCAGTTCGAAGCCGAGATCAAGCGCTATCCGGGCGCAGCCGAAGTGGTATGGTGCCAGGAAGAGCCGCAGAACCAGGGCGCGTGGTACCAGAGCGGCCACTATCTGCGCGAGAACATGCGCGACGACCAGAAGCTCTACTATGCGGGCCGGCCGGCGTCCGCCTCGCCCGCGAGCGGTTACATGGCGCGGCACAACGAGGCGCAGAAAGCGTTAGTGGAACAGGCCTTCGGTAAATTCAAATAGCAGGCACATCCCGGCGAGTTACTCGCTGGTTTTTCGCCAACCCGGGGGATGCTCAGCGGAACCCGGGGAAAAACTGAACGGGAGCAGTCATGATCATCGAAGTGAAAGTGCCGCAGCTGTCGGAATCGGTCGCCGAGGCGACGCTGCTCGACTGGCACAAGAAGGAAGGCGAGCCGGTCGCGCGCGATGAGAACCTCATCGACATCGAGACCGACAAGGTGGTGCTCGAGCTGCCGGCACCCACCGACGGCGTGCTCGTCAAGATCCTGAAGCAGAGCCGCGACCCGGTGACCTCGGGCGACGTCATCGCGCAGATCGATACCGAGGCGAAGGCAGCAACAGCCCCGTCTGCCGACAAAAAATCTCCTCCGGAAAAAGCGAGGACCACTCCCCCGGTGATGCCTGCTGCCCAGAAAATCGCGGCGGAGCAGGGCATCGACACCTCGAAGGTCCTTGGCACGGGCCGCGACGGACGGGTCACCAAGGGCGACGTGCTCGAGCAGGCGGCAAGAGTTCCCGCCGCAAAACCGGACCTTCAGCAACCCCCGCCGCCCGTCAATATCGACGCGTTGCTCTCGGGCCGTCCGGAGCAGCGCGTGCCGATGTCGCGCCTGCGCCAGCGCGTCGCCGAGCGCCTCGTGCAGTCGCAGCACACCGCCGCGATCCTCACCACGTTCAACGAAGTCAACATGGCGCCGGTGATCGAGCTGCGCAAGAAGTACCAGGAGCGCTTCGAGAAGGAGCACGGCGTGCGCCTTGGCTTCATGTCCTTCTTCGTCAAGGCCTCGGTGCACGCCCTGAAGCGCTATCCCGTGGTCAACGCCTCGATCGACGGCACCGACATCGTGTATCACGGCTACTTCGACGTCGGCATCGCGGTCGGCAGCCCGCGCGGCCTGGTGGTGCCGATC
>WNFI01098420.1_pt1 | contig 25052 bp, 20 predicted proteins | sample 5400471 | NCBI WGS metagenome assembly WNFI01 (sample SAMN13153348, study PRJNA577476) | soil metagenome | isolation source: 100 cm saprolite on Douglas fir-dominated hillslope | place: USA:California | collected 2013-09-17 | reverse complement strand
GCGATGCGCGATTCGTAAATCGCCCGCCTGGCCGGATCGGATGGCATGGACACTCGCCCGTTCTCCACCATTTTGAGCACCTGCGGCGGCGGGAAATTCGCCACCATCTCGCTCGTGCTCATCTTCAGGGTGCGAAACGGTTCCAGCCGGGCTTCCATTGCGCTGTTGTCAATCTTTTCCGGATGGAGCTGCTGTTCGAACCATTGGTCCAGTCCCATGGCGCGGACTTTTTCCACGTCTCCGGGACGCGGTCCGAAGGCAAAGCGATTGAGCACGTGGAGCACGCGCTTGTTCTCATCCATTTGTACGGAGACTGTGCTGGACGTTGCGGCACTTTTTGGCTTGTCGCCCGCCATGAGCCAGCCTGCGGAAGTGAGCAGCAACAGGGCCAGTACGAAGAGCAACAGTTTGCGAGTCAGTGGCATGAATCAACTCCAGACGTACGCTGGTATCAGGATATTAACCCTAAACTGAAGGAAAGTTGCAGGGTTACGGGGAAAGCCTTGACCCTGGCTGGCCCTGTTTTCGCGGGGAGTCTAAGCGGAGTAAGCGCGCCCGTGGCTGACCCGGCGTTGCATCTCGGAAACCAGGGTGTCAATGTCCGTCGGCGAGATCGAGCAAGGGATACTCGCGTCAAGGAATGGCCTTCTGGAGCGCTCTTCCGCCGATGCCCACGGACGCTCCGGCCCGATCGTGCGCGACGCATCGCGACGAAGCTGGACCAGCAGCGCGTGTACTACGTCAGCATCGAGCTTGGCCGGGGCCAGCGTGCTCAGCTCTTTGGCCGCTTCGCCTAGTGTCCGTTTTTTGCGATACGGACGCTCGCTCAACATGGCATCAAATGTGTCGCCCACGGCAACGATCTTTACCGGAAGAGAAACCTCGTCGTTGTGCAAATGGTCGGGATATCCGGAACCGTCGGCGCGTTCGTGATGCGAGCGCACGACCTCGGGGATATTCGGCCAGGGGAAATGCACGTTCGAAACAATGCGGTGTCCGAGCACGGTGTGGTCTGCCATCTCCTGGAACTCGGCAGGAGCCAGCGCGCTCGGCTTGGTGAAGATGTGCTTGTCGACCGTAACTTTGCCGATATCGTGCAGGTAACCGGCGGCGCGCATCTCCGTTACTTCCGACATGCTCATGCCCAGGGCTTCCGCCATGCCGGCGGCATAGCGCCCAACGCGCAGCGAATGTCCGTGCATGTTCACGTGCTTGACGTCAATGGTCGCGGCAAAAGCGGCAAGCGCGTCGTCCCAGAAGGAGTGTACGGAAGCGATCAGGCGCAGATTCTCCTTGGTCCGCTCCTCCAGGGACGCCATCAGGTGATGATTGTGAATGGCCAGCGCGATGTATGGCGCCAGATGTCCCATCTGCTCCAGCAATTCGTTTGTATATGCCGCGCCGCCCGCACGCTCGCCCAACATGAGCGCGCCAATCAGCTTGCCGCGTACGCGCAGCGGAGCAATACACTGAAACCACACGCTGGAAATATTGCCCGTAGAGCTGAGAAACGTATCGCAGCGCTCCCGGCATAGCTTCTGCGCTCCGGCAGCATGGTTGAGCGCATGAATATGTTTGGGCAGCAGCGGAAAGACGGCCGTCTGAGGAAAGAGAGCAAAGCCGGACGCGGCAATGGAAGCCAGCATCGCGGGTTTTTCCTGAAAACGGAAAAGCGCGCCGGCGGTAGCGTTGGACCCGCCCATGACCAGTTGCAGAGCCGCCATGGCGGTCGTCCGCAGATCACGCTCCCCCGTCAATACCGGCCCAAGATCGGCGAGGACTTGCGAGGCAAAATTCGTTTTGTTAACAAGAGTGTCCGCCAATTCGCGTGGCGAAAAATTCCAGAGCCTCTTCAGCGTAGCAGCTTGAAGTACGACAGGAAAGTGAGAGTGCTTTAATGATTAACAGAGGTTAGGTTCTGGTAAACATCGATTTCGCTCCCTGCAGACGCAGTCCGGGACTGGGCCCTCTCCAACTCACGCAGTCTCGCCAACCTTAATAGTCCTCAGAAATATTCCCTCAAATCCCCAAACCGCTCCACGTGCAGCAATTTCAGACCGTCAGGCGCTGTGGCAATGGTTTCATGCTCCAGCACCCAGGTCAGATCATGGGGCACAAATACGGCGTTGATCCCGGCAGCAAGTGCGGCGTTGATATCTGACTTGGGACTGTTGCCGACCATCCAGGTGGTCGCGTGGGCAAGCTCATACTTGCCAACAACGCTTTTATAGGCCGCGGCGTTCTTCTCCGGTACGATCTCAACCGCCGCGAAATATTCTTTTAATCCTGATCTCTCGATCTTGCCTGTCTGCTCGGTGAAATTGCCCTTGGTTACCAGGATCAGGTGATGCCGCTGTTGCAGGTACTGGAGCGTTTCTGGCACGCCGGCAATCAGCTCGATCGGAGTTTCGGAGATGCGGTGGGCGAACTTCCAGATGGTCTGGTGCAGCTCCGGCGTCACCGGCTCGACCGAGAGATGCTCAAATGTCTTGACCAGCGAGTGCGCGAAGCTGTGCAGGCCGTAGCCGCGTTCCAGGATGGTTTGCCGCTCCACGCCGTACAGGACTTCGCGAACTTCTCCGCGCGTCATGTGCTGATGGTTGAGAAACGATACGAAGTCGGCAATCGCCTGCTCGAAATAGACGTTGTTTTCCCAGAGCGTGTCGTCGGCGTCAATGAGCAGGGTCTGCGCCTGCGTAAGCCGCTCAGGCGCGCCGGGTCCGCGCGTGAGTTGAGATTGAGGAACGTCGGCGGGCATGTGGGGTCCAGGAGCTAGTTGCCCATGATAACCGAACCAGCCATGGATGACCGCATTGCCCGGCGATCCTCACAGCTCTCTTTTTAAAAGCTACGAAAACTTGAGGCGCTGAGCTAAAATCGGCGCTAGCAAACAGCAAACAAGTTCAGCTGGAGGAAGGGCCATTCGTCCGTTCAAAGAGCGTGTGCCATGAGCAAGAAAATTAGCGATTACGGTTCGGCCGAGCGCCGCAAGTTCGAGCGGATTGAAATTGCCTTCAGCAAGCAGGTGCTGGTGCTCGACGGCAAGGGCAAAAAGGTCGGCATGCTGCGACAACTGGGGCGCGGCGGTTTCATGATGCAGCCGGAGAAGCTCTATGCCCGCGACAGCAAGGTCCACGTCTTTGTGATCCACGAGCAGGAAGAGGATATTCAGGTGCGCGTCAGCGCCAAGGTGCGTTACTCCGATCCACGCTGCGTGGGTTTTGAGTTCGTGGACCTCGACGTGGAGTCCGCGGTGGAAGTGGGAATCATTATCGGCAAGTACTACGAGGCCCAGCAGACGCGACTGTAAAGAATTGGGTAATTGAGTAAGTTGGTAATTGGGTAATTTTAGGCTGGCTCCGCTCCGAACAATTACCCAATTACTAAATCCTCTCACACAAAATCGATCATCGGCTTCATTGGGATAATCCCAGCGCGGTATCCCATTCCCAACAGACGGTCCACGGCTTCCCTGCCGTCAGCGCCGTAGTCGAGCGTACGCTCGTTCACATACATGCCGACAAAACGGTCGGCCATTTGCGTATCGAGATCGCGGGCGAACTGCATGGCGTAAGCCAGCGCCTCATCACGATGGTCCAGCGCATACTGAATGCTGTCACGCAGGGCGCGCGTGATCGAACCCATCAGTTCCGCTCCCAGTTCCCGGCGGATCGCATTGCCGCCCAGAGGCAGCGGCAAGCCGGTGAGATCGAACCACCACTTTCCCAGATCGAGGACCTTTTGTAGTCCCGACACTTCGTACGTGAGCTGGCCCTCGTGGATGATCAGGCCTGCCTCGTGCTTGCCCGCCAGTATCTCCGGAATGATCTGGTCAAAGGGCACCACGACCGTCTCGATCTTGGGCGCAAACAGTTTCAGCGCCAGATAAGCCGTGGTCAGGGTCCCGGGGACGGCCACTGTCATCCGCTTCAAGTCTTCAAGTCCCAATGCACGCGTGGAGACGACCATGGGTCCGTATTTCTCGCCAACGCTGCCACCGCAGGTCATCAGCGCGTATTTGTCCTGAACATAGGGATACGCGTGGAAGGAGATGGCACTCACGTCGTAAAAGCCTTCCATGGCTTTGCGGTTCAGCGTCTCGATATCAGTCAGAGTGTGCGTGAACTTCAAGCCCGGTACCCGGACCTTGTTGGTGGCCAGGCCGTAAAACATAAAAGCGTCGTCGGAATCGGGGCTGTGGGCGACACTGATCTCGCGGGTTTGGACAGGAAGAGTCGATGAGGGCATGGGTTTGATGATCCTTTATAGCGGGGCGCGCTGGTTATGACTTCTGCTCCACGGTGTCGCGCTCATTTTCGATCTCGCCAAGCGCGTCCTTAAGCGCCAGGTCGGAGCGCCGCAAGTGCCGGGAAAAGCGCCACCACATGGCCCCCGCAGCCACCAGAATCGCCGCCAGGCACAGCACCAGCAACACGAATAGAGCTTTCATCAGCACCTGGATAGGATATCAAACCCGGCCGCCTGCAATTGCCCTTAAAATCCCTTACACGCCTACAGGGAACGGCTTAGTGTGCGGCTCGCGACCCAGCGATCTGCGCTCGAAGCGCCCTTGCAGTAATGACATGAGTCCGGTGTACCAGTAGCCGATGACGAACAGAAGCAGGAATGGAATGGTCCAATAGTTTCCGCTGTACGTCGCGTAGACACACATCATCGCGAAATAGCAGCCCACCAAAAGCTCAAACCACGGTACCAGGCCAAGCCTCCGCCTATATTTCTGCCCCAGGACCCGGTCGGTCTTGTCTTTCACGCTGTATTTGGGCGTGCGCTTGAAGGCGGACTGTATCCCGAAGAGCGCTTCCAGCACGGCTTTGGTGTTAGTGAGCGTGAGTCCAATGCCCATGGCCATGAGAAATGGAAGATACAGAAACGTGCGCGGCCAACTTCGCGGGAAAAGCTCTTTTTGCGAAACCAGATAAAAACTTGATATCGAGAAGGTTGACGCCATGAACAGCGGCAAATCAATCAGCAGCATCTGGAACCATCCGCCAAACGAGCGGATAATCATCGCCGGCAGAAGCAGCGTTGAGAGCACAATCATCAGCGGATAGCTGAGGTTCGCGCTCAGGTGGTACCAGGCTTCAACCTTTACGCGCCACGGCAGGTCGCTCCTGAACACGCGCGGCAAAATCTTCTTCCCGGTCTGGATCAGGCCTTTGGCCCAGCGCGCCTGCTGCGTCTTGAATGCCGTCATCTCGATAGGGAGCTCGGCCGGACACTCAATGTCTTGCAGGTACTCAAACTTCCAGCCCTTGAGTTGTGCGCGATAAGAAAGGTCGGTGTCTTCGGTAAGCGTGTCGTGCTGCCAGCCACCGGCTTCCTCAATCGCTTTCCGCCGCCACATGCCGGCGGTCCCGTTGAAATTAAAAAAGACATTGCTGCGGGAACGCCCGCCGTGTTCAAGAATGAAATGCCCATCCAGCAGGATGGCTTCTACTTCCGTCAGGAAGGAATAATTGCGGTTGAGGTGCGTCCATCGCGTCTGCACCATGCCGATCTTGGGATCGGAAAAATGGTGGATGACCCGCAGCAGCCAATCCTCAGGCGGAACAAAATCAGCGTCGAAGATGGCAATGAACTCACCCTTCGCCGTCTCCATGCCGTGTTGCAGCGCACCGGCCTTGAAGCCCGACCGGTTCGTGCGATGAATGTAGGTGATCGGATGTCCCAACGCGGCATAGCGATCGACCGCGGCTTGCGCAACGTGGACCGTCTCGTCCGTCGAATCGTCCAGCAACTGAATATCGAGCTGGTCTTTGGGATATTCCAGCTTGCAGATGGATTCCACCAGACGGTCAACCACAAACTGTTCATTGAAAATCGGAAGCTGCACCGTCACTCGCGGCAGTTCGTCAAATCTCTGTGGCGGCTCGGTGCGGTGGTTCTTGCGGTTCTTGTAGTACATGTAGACCAGCGCGTAGCGATGCAGGCCGTACGCCGCCAGAATAATCATGACCACGAAATAGGGGGTCAGCAGCGCCAGATCAAATGCGTTGGGCGAGTAGAGATCCGAGAGCTTCTTCAGGAATGGATCATTGAAATGCGTCCGCAAATAGTGGATGAGTCCTTTTTGCGAAAGGGCCATGAAAAAAAGCGCAAGGCTGGAACACAGAGCGTTCAGGCGAACTCCTATAAGCGTGAAAGTCGAACAGGCAGGAACCACAACGATTATAAAGAAATCAGTAGTTTCCCGGTAGTGGGTGCCGGCGCAAGATTGGGCTTCCTTTGCGTACTTCGCGACCTTTGCGGTGAGAGGGGGTCCTTAATTCAGGAAGTACTGCCGGTACAGCGTATCCCGCTGCTTGGGAAGGAAGCCGGCATCGCGGATCATGCGGCGCAGCTCTTCCTCCGTCGTGCAGTTAGTAACTCCGGCGGAGCGGACTACGTTTTCTTCGAGCATCACGGAACCAACGTCATTTCCGCCGAAGCGCAGACCGAGTTGGCAGACCTTCAGTCCCTGAGTAACCCAGCTTGACTGCACGTTCTTGAAGTTCGTCAGATAGAGCCGCGAAATCGCCAGGACCTTCAGATACTCGACCGCGGTCGCTTCATCCCAGTGCCGGCCGCCGAGCGCCGTGTTCTTGGGCTGGAAGCTCCATGGGATAAACGCCGTGAACCCGCCGGTCTCTTCCTGGAGGTCGTACAAATGCTGGAAGTGATTGATGCGGTGCTCCGGCGTCTCGCCTACGCCGAACATCATGGTCGCCGTGGTCCTCATGCCGAGCTTGTGCGCGGTGCGATGGACGTTGATCCAATCCTGGGTAAGGCATTTCAGCCGCGCGATCTTGTAGCGCACTTCGTCGTCCAGAATTTCCGCGCCTCCGCCGGGGATGGAGTCCAGGCCAGCATCACGCAAGCGGCGAATAGTGTCTTCAATGCTCAGGCCGCTCACTTCGGCGAAGTGTATGATCTCTGAGGCCGAGAAACAATGCAGATGCACCTTGGGAAAGCGCTGCTTGATCCCGCGCATCATCTCTTCATACCACTCGAGCTTCAGGTCAGGATGCAGGCCGCCCTGCATAAGCACGCCTGTCCCGCCCAGTTCGACTGTCTCGCGGATCTTTTCGTAAATGGTCTCGAAATCCAGCACATAGCCCTTGGATCGTCCCGGTCCCTTGACCGGCGCGTAGAAGGCGCAGAATGTGCAATACTCCGTACAGAAATTGGTGTAATTAATGTTGCGGTCAATGATGTAAGTGACCACGCCTTCCGGATGGTTCTTGCGGCGGACGGCATCCGCTTCCATGCCGATGCCGATCAGGTCGTCGGAGCGAAATAAGTCAAGAGCCTGGGCTTTTGATAGGGACATTTGGAAGACCTAAATTCTATAGCATTCCCGATCTGAGAGTCACACAATCCTGGTCGCTCCACGGCAGCTGAATATCAAAAAAAAGCCGTATTTATCTCTCGGATCTTAAACAAGAACATTCAATCGCAATGCCGATATAACAATGTTACCAAAGCTACTTGCGCTTTGTTAAATGTCAGTCCAAGCTCTCAACATTAAAGAAAACTAATACCTGCAAAATGCTTCTGGGGGAAGGTTTGTGCCACGTTTTGGTGTCGCAAAGACGCTGGCTGTAAGCAAACACCACTCTCTAGAAGCCCCCCTTTGCAAAGCCATAAAAAGTAATTTTGGGAGGGAGAGAGACATGAAAGTACTGCGTATTGTGCTCGGGGCATTGTGCCTGCTACTGACGAGCGTGTTCTATGGACAAGGAGTGGGCACATCAGGTGACATCGCAGGGATCGTGGTAGATCCAAGCGGCGCCGCTGTGGCGAACGCGTCCGTAGTCGCCGCTGATACCGCCAAAGGGTTCCAGCGCAATGCAGTAACGGATGAGAGCGGCCACTACCGCTTCAACGGCCTGCCGCCGGCTGTTTATGCCGTGACTGCCGAAGGCCAAGGTTTTGCGCGTGAGGCGCGGACGGTAACAGTGGCCCTGGGCGAGACAATGATTGCCGATTTTCATCTGAAGCTCTCGGGCGTTACCAACCAAGTCGAGGTCACGGCCGAAGCGGTTGACGCGGCGCCCGTGGTGGACGTGGAACGCGCGTCACAAGCTAACACGCTAAACCAGCAGTACGTCAATAGCCTTCCTATTGACCGGCGGGACTATCTCACTTTCACCTTGCTGATGCCGGGTGTAAGTCAGTCGCTCAATATTGCCGACAACCGCGATTTACGGGTCAACTACGTGCCACAATCGGGTCTTTCGTTCTATGGGAGTAACGGCCGCGGGAACGTCATCACCGTGGACGGGGGAAACTTCAACGGTTATTCCCAGTTTGTCATGGCCAACGTAAGCCAGGACGCGGTGCAGGAGTTCCAGATCAATCGCGCCGACTATTCGGCGTCCCTGGGCGGGGCCAGCGGCGCGTCCGTCAACATCGTGACCAAATCCGGCACAAATGCCGTCCGGGGCACGCTCTACGGTTTTTTCCGCAATGACGCTTTGGATGCACGCGATCCCTTTGCCTTCGGCCAGGCGCTGACTCCGGGCCAGCCGTTCTCGCTCACCGCGCAGGGCCAGCCAGTCAAGAATTCGCTAAGCCGCCAGCAATTTGGGGGGGCCGCAGGCTTCCCATTGAAGAAGGACAGGACATTCATGTTCATGGCATATGAAGGTCTGCTCCAGAACGAACAAGCGTCCATTCCTCTCTTCACCAACAGCAGTATCTTTGGCCCTCAGAGCGACCAGCAAGCGATTCTCAGCGGCTTGGCAGCGCTCGGCGGAACTCCAGTGCCGTGCCTCACTGGCCAGCCCGCGTTACCGGCGGCCACCTGCGCCGGCATTCTGCAAAATATTCTGACCATCAATCCAGCCAGCCCCAATCCCCTCAATAAGTTCCTGGTGAACCAATTTGAAACGAACGGCGGACTCCTGCCCTTTCCCATTACTTCACATCAGGGATCAGTACGCCTGGACCATTTATTCAATGACACGAACCAGCTCTCGGCGCGCTACATAGCCGCGCATCTTGCGCAGTCCGACCCGACCGGACATGCCCTGAATGGCTTCTCGAACGGCTATTCGGAGATGCAGTGGACCAGTTCTGTGCAGGCTTCCTGGTTGCACACTTTCAGTACGAACATGTTCAACGAAGTCCGGGCGCAGTGGAATATCAACCAGTACAATCTGCTTCCCAACGACATGGGCGGACCGGCGCTTGGTTTTGACATTTTTGGCGCGGTCGGACGCAACCTCACTCTGCCCAGCATCTCCAAGGAACGCGATTACGAGTTTGCCGATAACCTCACCCGTGTCCACAAACACCACATCTTTACGATGGGCGTGGGCGAGATACTCCGTGGCAACAAGATCAGTGACGCCATTTTTCAGGGAGGAGGGTTTACCTTCGGCAATCTGCCTGGCGGCATATTGAGCCCGTGTTTACAAGTCCCAGCCGCATGCGGACTCACCGCCTCTCCAACATCGATCAATGCTCTGCAGTCCTTCACCCTGGGACTGCCGCAGGCTTTCACCGGCGGCGGCGGAAACCCGGTGGTGACCACCATGATGCCCTGGACGAGCGCTTATTTTCAGGACGACTGGGCCCTTCGTTCCAATTTAAGTCTTCACCTGGGAGTGCGTTATGAAGTAGACCAGCGCAGCTTGATCAATACGACATACAAAAACTTCGCCCCCCGGGCGTCATTTGCCTGGGACCCGTTTGGCGACCACAAGACCGTCGTCCGTGGCGGTTATGGGATCTACTTTGCGCCTATTCCGTTGAATATAGATTCGGTCAGCGGCGCCTTCAGCAAGCATCTGCTGACCGCATCCATTGTTCCTTTGAACGGTCTTCCCGGAAACCCGGCGATCAACTCCGCCGCCATATTTCAAACGCTGTTTGCCCAGGGCAAGATCCTGTGTGGCCAGCCGACGGCCTGCATTACCCCGGCCGATCTGGCGCAATTCGGCCTCAGCTACGGAAACTCCGGGCCTCTGCCTCTGAACGCCTTCGCTTTCGGCGCGGCGCCAGACTTCCGGGACCCATATTCGCAGCAAGCCACCTTCGGAGTGGAACACGAGTTCTCCCGCGATCTCTCCGTCTCAGCCAATTACATTTACGTTCATACGCTTCACCTCACGCGCGTGGCAGACGTGAATTTGCTGCCCGGCGCCCCGGTAGTGTCCAACGTGCCGGGCACCAACGGGCTGCCCTTCCAGAACTGGGGCGCTCCGCAATGCCAGGTCATGGTCAATAATCCGTGCTTTGCCAATCCGTTGATCTTCAGCAACAACGTGTTCTTTTCCAACGCGGGGGCGGTTTATCACGGCGGCACTTTGGAATTGAAGAAGCGCTTCAGCCATCACTTTACGGTGATGGCGAACTACACGTACAGCAAGGCCATAGACGACTCTTCCGACTTCAGCTATTGGGCCAACAATCAACTCCAGCCAGGCGCCGAGCGCAGTCTCTCTTCTTTCGATCAACGGCACAAAGTGGTGGTGGCTGGAATCATTGACAGTCCCATTAAGTCCCACGGCCTGGGTGGTTTCGAACTGGCTCCGGTCCTGCAGTACAACAGCTCGCGTCCGTTCGGACTGTTCTCCGGAACTGACGTGAATGGCGACCACACGAACTTTGCCGACCGTCCGCCGGGCGTGGGCCGCAACACCGGAATCGGCCCAAATTATCTCAACGTGAACCTGCGCATAAGCCGGCGCTTCAAGCTGGGCGAACGGAGCAGCATCCAGGTCATGGCGGAGGCGTTTAATCTCGCCAACCGGACCAATTACTCCAACGTGAATGACTTTGTAGGGGCATCGTTTGCTCCTCCGTTTCAGGTCCATGGAAACGCCCATCTGCTGCCGGACCAGGCGCTGGGGTTTACTGCGGATTATCCCAAGCGGGAGATCCAGCTGGGCGCGCGATTCAGCTTTTAGGGAGGTCGTATGACTCTTGGGCATTCAACAGAACAGGAAATAGGCTCAGGGCCGCCACGTGAGCGCGCCAGTGGCCGACTCGTGGGGCGGCAAGGCATGTTGTGGCTGGTTCTCGCGGTTTTGCTTGCGATGACTTCTATCACAGCAGGGGAGGAAACCCGGAGGCTCAAAAGCGGCGACCCTCCTGAATATCCGGAGCTTGCAAAAAGACTAAATATTCGTGGAGTCGCCCGGATCGAAGCGACAGTCGCGCCGGACGGCTCGGTCAAAGAAATCAGGGAATTGGGTGGAAATCCGGTCCTGCTCCGAGCACTTATAAGCGCAGTCAGGAAATGGAAATATGAGCCCATGAACAGGACGAGCAGCATTGAGGTAAGATTTGTCTTCCCGGCGGAGTGAGCTGGTTCCGGATTAATGACGGGCCAACACTTGGTTGCTCATGTTTGAAGTACTTTGACCAGATCGCCGAGACCGCGCTTCGGATTGTTACTGCACGAGCACATGTTTCCCGAACCTTCGCAGTAGAATGTCGTTCTATCCCGTGGAGGACTTGCCATGCTTAAGAAGTTTTTGTTCCCTCTGGCCGTCGGGACTTTTCTCTTGGTGCAGGGATGCACGCCCGCCGATTCCCTCAACTCCCTCTTCACCGACAAGGACATCATTTTCGATCAAGCACTGCTGGGCCAGTGGGGAGATAAAGACGGCAATTTCGACGACGGCTATATGCAGTTGGACAAAGCTGGCGCCGATGGTTACCGGATCATCTTTGTCGACAAGGACGGAAGCAAGGTGGAGTACGACGCCCATTTGGGCATGCTGCGAGGCCATCGTTTTCTGGATGCAGTGCCGGTCGCGGCGCCCGCGCACTGGAGCGCACTGCCAGACTCTGATCTCGCTTTTACCAATAAAGGCAAGGCTGCCTTCAAGCCAGGACTGGTCAGTCTTGGCGACCAGGCATACCTTGAGTTTGCCGAGAGCGGTGCGGAGAGCAAAATGGGCCACTACAAACTGCGTCTAAGGATGGCGCACTGGCTGTGCAAAGTATCGGTGGAGGGTCCTGTCCTGAACCTGAATTGCCTGGACGAAGATTGGATCAAGAACCACATTGAAGACGCCAACATTCATCTCGCGCACGAGTACACAAGTTCAAGGAAGGGCGGATTGGTGATCACAGCGTCCACGTCCGACCTGCAGAAGTTTGCTCTGGAGCATGCGGACGACAAAGACGCCTTTGCCTGGAACATGACTGCTCACCAACGGAAAGAAAAGGACCCGTCCGGACTTAGCTTTTGAACCATGCTGCGCTGGAACGTCTACCGCTGCATCAGGCCCAGCACGTGAATCAGGCAGCCTTGGAGTCAGGAATCACGGGCTTGCCGCGCCGTTTGCACCGCCACACATAGATTCCACTGACGACACCGCCGATGACCGCGAGGGCTACCGCTGTCCACAGGATCGGCTGGTAATATTCGCGTAAGAACCCGAAGATTTGCTCGCTGTAAATGGATCCCAGGTATCCGAGAGCGAAGTAACGGATGGCGCGAGCGACACCCACGGCAACAAGGAATTTTCTCCTGGGATAATTCAAAGCGCCCGCGGCGATAAGAAACGGCGTAAACGGCACCGGAGGCGGAAGCAGCGCAGGGACAAAGAGCGCCAGGAATCCGTACTTCGCGAAGGCGCGGTAGACGCGCTCGGCTTTTTCGTGGGGTAGTTTCTTTTCCAGCGCTTCCCTGCCGCCCTTGCGGCCTAGCTCGTACGTCGCGTAGCCGCCGATCACGGCTCCGATTATCGCCATGACCGCGTAGTACCACCACCAGGTCTTCTCGTGGGCTGCAAGCACGACGGTCGCTGCATCCATGCTGCCCGGCAGCGGGACCACGGAATTGTCAGCGAGTCCGAGCAGAATCAGCCCCAGGCCGCCCAGGCGCTCCAGCCATGCCAACCACGAGATGTTGAATGCCAGAAACACTTGCCTGCCCGGTGGTGCTTAGGGTTTAGAGGCGAGTGGAGCGAGCAGTGTTGTTACACGGAGTCAGGAACCGGCTGCTCCACGAACTTCACCTCAGGAGCCATGGGAAGCACGTTCAACTCCGCCGCATAGCGGAAGAACAATTTCATTCCTTGCCGGTTTTCGCTGTCGAGTGAGTAATCGATGTTGGTAATCAGATATTCGCGCAAAAGGTCCTGTGGCAGTTTCAAATGCGGCGCCCAGGCCGTAGCAATCTCAGGAATATTTTGTAAGCCATGGTCACGCGACTCTTGGAATACCTGCGCGAGATTCAGGTTGCGGTCGCCCTCTTCCAGCGCATTCTTGCGCACTGCCCAGAAAGCGAAGACAAACGGATATCCGGTCCAGCGGTGCCACTGCTCGGCCAAATCATAGACGTAGCGTCCTGCAGCATTGGCCTGAAGAGCCGGATCGCCGATCAGCAAACACGCATCGTGCCAGCGCAGCATCTCCTGCGGGTCCGGCGCCTGCGGCGCGTAAGCCGGCGTGATGCCGACGAACTTGCGCAGGAAAACTTCCAGCAGCGCAACCGATGTGCGGGAGGAGTTGTCCGTGGCCACGCTACGAATTTTCTCGACTGGAACTTTGCTGATAAGCAGGATGGACCGCACCGGCCCCTTGGCCGCAATCGCAATATCAGGAATCACGACCAGGCCGGGAATCGTGGTAAAGGCGGCAACGGGAATGATCCCAATGTCCGCCGTTCCGGCTTGCAGTTCTTCCGCGCAGCGCGAGGGAATGGTGTAACTCAGCTCAAATTTGTTGGCGAGGTCTTTGGCGGTGTCGCCGTTCTCAAAATCCCACATTAGAGGAGCTGTGTTGAGAAAGCTGATGGCGGAAATCCGCAGACGGCGCATGAAAGCATTGTAGCAAGCAGAGATGCGGCCCTACTTGTGGGCGCAGGCGCCCTCGCCTGCGGCTTTTGTGATTTGACACTGTTCCCGCAATCCGTGTACAGTCCGCGAAGTTTACATCCGTCCGCTCAACAGGTCTTCATGTCAGGAACAAGTCCGGGAATTTCGCAATCCTTATATTGGCTGGCGCTGTCGCTCACGCCGGGGCTGGGACCAACGCGCGGCCGCAAGCTGGCCGAGCAGTTCCCTTCCGTCGAGGACATCTTCCATGCCTCGCTCACGGAACTGGAAGCACTGAATCTGCAAGCGCAGTCGGCACAGTCCATCGCTCTGGGAAAGTCGCTCGATGCGGCGCATGAAGAGTTCGCCAAGGCCGTGGCAGCCGGCGTAAAAATCTTGTCACGCGACGACTCAGGATGGCCCGCGCGGCTCAGCGAAATTTACGATCCGCCCCTGGTCCTTTATATTCGCGGCAATGCGGAGATACTTTCGCAGCCCGGAATCGCTATCGTCGGCACGCGCCATCCTACGCCATATGGCATGGGCATGGCGGAACGGCTGTCCAATGATCTCGCCACCCGCGGGCTCGTGATCTTCAGCGGTATGGCCCGCGGCGTAGACGCTTTCGGACACAAAGGCGCGATCAAGGCCAAGGGCAAGACGGTTGCCGTTTTTGGCACCGGTGTGGACGTGATCTATCCCCGCGAAAACAAGAAAATTGCCGAAGGAATTTTAGAAGCAGGAGGTGCATTAGTCAGCGAGTTCCCTCTCGCCACGTTCGCCGCGCCGCAGAATTTTCCCATTCGCAACCGCATCATCAGCGGCCTCTCGCTGGGTGTGCTGGTGGTGGAAGCGGGCGAATACAGCGGCACTCGCATCACCGCCCGTTGCGCGCTCGAACAGAGCCGCGAACTCTTTGCTGTCCCGGGAAATGTGACATCGCGCAACTCCTGGGGACCGAACACTCTCATCAAGCAAGGAGCCAAGCTAACTGCGACGTGGGAAGACATTTGGGAGGAATTGCCGGCCGAGGTCCAACAGCAACTTGAATCCCAGCACGTCAAAGCTGGAGGCGCAGCTTTCGTCCTCGGAAATCTTCGCGGCGCTGTTCGAGTTGGAGCTGAATGGAAGGATCAAGCAGATGCCGGGGAAGAGGTTTGTAAAAAGCTTCTAGCTGCTAGCTCCTAGCTGCTAGGCAGAAAGGGACTATGGAGGATTTTAAGAACCTGAAAGTTTGGCAGAAAGCACATGCTTTGGCGTTGCGTGTGTATCAAGAGACAAAGACTTTTCCGAAAGACGAAATGTACGGCTTAACAAGCCAAATGCGAAGAGCGGCCGTTTCCATCGGCGCTAACATTGCGGAGGGCTCCGGTCGGCGGTCTGACGGTGAGTTTGTAAGGTTCTTGCAAATCGCGCGCGGCTCGGCCGCTGAGTTGGAGCAACATTTACTTCTCAGCAGGGACCTCAAGATTCTCACTGCAGAATCGCATAACGTCCTGGAGGCACAGCTGCTTGAGATCCAGCGAATGATGGCTTCGCTTGTAAGTGCAATCGAAAATCGAGGAACAAAGATCGCTAAAAGCGGCAGCTCCAGCTAGGAGCTAGCAGCTAGAAGCTAGGAGCTACCACGATCACTCGTTTGTCCCCAGCGCCAACTTCGTGTTAGCTTCACAAATACCAAACCGGAAAAGAGAACATTGCCTAAATCACTCGTCATCGTCGAATCGCCCGCCAAGGCGCGCACCATCAATAAGTACCTGGGCAAGGACTTTGAGGTCGAAGCCTCGCTTGGCCACATCAAGGACCTGCCCAAGAGCAAGCTCGGGGTGGACATTGAAGGCGACTTCTCCACCGAATACATCATCATCCCGGGAAAAGAAAAAGTTGTTGCCAAGCTGAAGAAGATGGCCAAAGGCGCCGCCGCCATCTATCTGGCGCCTGACCCGGACCGCGAGGGCGAGGCCATTGCCTGGCATTTAGCCGAAGAACTCGGCGACAGTGGCGGCAAAAAGAAAAAAGACCGGATCCCGCTGCATCGCGTGACATTTAACGAGATCACCAAGAAAGCGGTGCAGGAGGCCTTCCAGCATCCGCGCGCCATCGATCAGAATCTTGTCGACGCGCAGCAGACCCGGCGCGTGCTCGACCGCATTGTGGGCTATCAGGTCTCGCCCCTGCTGTGGGACAAAGTCCGCCGCGGCCTCTCGGCCGGACGCGTGCAGACCGTTGCGCTCCGTCTGATCGTGGAACGCGAACGCGAGGTCAAAGCGTTCGTGGCAAAAGAATACTGGACCATTGACGCCAACCTGTCTGCCGCCAAGCCTCCGGCCTTCGACGCGCGCTTCATCGGCCGCGGCGAAGAGAAGACCGAGGTCAACAACGCTGAGGACGCGGAAAAGATCCGGGCAGCGCTGGAGACGGCGCGGTGGTCGGTCCGCGATGTCGAGAAAAAGGAGCGCCGCCGCAGTGCTGCTCCGCCGTTCACCACGAGCAAACTCCAGCAGGATGGATCACGCAAGCTGCGATTCAGCGTAAAGCGCGTGATGATGATCGCGCAGCGTTTGTATGAAGGCGTGGAACTGGGTGACGAAGGCTCCGTCGGCCTCATTACTTATATGCGTACCGATTCGGTACAGGTCTCGAAGGACGCGCTGACTGAGGTGCGGCAGGAGATCGAATCCGCCTACGGAAAAGAGTTTTTGCCGGAGACGCCGAACTTCTACAAATCGAAGAAGGCGGCGCAGGAAGCGCATGAGGCCATCCGGCCGACGTCAGCCTCCCGCCATCCTGACCTTATCAAGCGCTACCTTCAGGAAGACGAATACAAAGTCTACAAGCTGATCTGGCAGCGCTTTGTTGCGTCGCAGATGTCGCCCGCGGTCTTTGACCAGACCAGCGTTGATATTGAAGCCAAAGCGGCGAGCGAGTCGTTCACCTTCCGGGTAACCGGATCGGTGCTTAAGTTTGAAGGCTTCCTGAAAGTCTACGAAGAATCGAAGGATTCCAAAGACGAAGAGGACGAGGCGCTCAAGCACAAGCTGCCTCCGCTCGAGGCCGGCCAAACGCTCACGCTGAAAGAATTGAAACCGGAGCAGCATTTCACCGAGCCGCCTCCGCGGTTCAACGAAGCGTCGCTGGTGAAGGAGCTGGAAGAGCGCGGGATCGGACGCCCGTCAACTTACGCGACCATTCTTTCGACCATCCAGGAGCGGCAGTACGTTCAGAAGATCGGCGGCAAATTCATTCCCACGGAAACGGGTCTGGTGGTGACCGACCTTCTGGTCGCGAACTTTGCCGAGATTTTCGATCCTGCGTACACCGCGCGTCTGGAAGAAGAGCTCGACGAGATCGAAGAAGGCAAAGAGACCTGGAAGCAGGCACTCGGCGACTTCTACAAAAAGTTCGAGAAGGACCTCCGCTACGCCGAGAAGCACATGGAAAACGTGAAGCGGATGGAGAAGCCCACCGACGAAAAGTGCGAGCGCTGCGGCTCTCCGCTGGTGCTCAAGTGGGGCAAGCACGGCTCCTTCTACGCCTGCAGCGCTTATAAGAAAGATGATCCCGCCAGCTGCACCTTCACCAAGGAGAATCCGGTCAATCTGACTGAATTCGACACGGCCGAGATGCCGGAGACCTCGCAGGAAGAATATTGCGACAATTGCGGACGCGTGATGGTCCTGAAGCGCGGACGCTTCGGCCAGTTCATGGCTTGCACCGGATATCCGGACTGCAAGACGACGCGCCGGCTCGATCAAGGCAAACGCGTGCCTGATGTCGCTCTGGAAGAAACCTGCCCGCAGTGCAGCCGCAATCTGGTCCTGCGCCACGGACGCTATGGCGAGTTCATTTCGTGCAGCGGATATCCGGAGTGCAAGTACATCAAACAGAATTTCATCGGTGTGAAGTGTCCCCAGTGTAAAGACGGCGAACTGGTGGAGAAGAAGGCCCGCCGGCGCGGTAACACCTTCTACGGCTGCTCAAATTATCCCAAGTGTGAATTCACGTCCGCACATAAGCCCGTAGCCGAGCCTTGCCCGGAGTGCGGCAGCCCGTATCTGCTGGAAAAGCACCTGAAGACCGGCAGCGTGCTGATGTGCCCGAACAACACGCGCAAATCGGCGGATGAAGAAGACCAGCCCAAACGGCGTAAGAGCAAGAAAAAGACGGAAGAAGCCCCGAGCACGGTAAAATGCGACTACTCGCGTCCGCTGCCCGGTACCGGGGCCGTGGCGTAAACAGGAGAGCTGTATGGCAAAGAAGGAAAAAGGAGCGACCGCCAAGGACGCCCACATTCTGCTGGAACTCTATCGTCTTCGCTGCGAACCCACCATGCGCAAAGCGCGCACCTTCATGACCGGCGAATTCTGGCCGCAGAGCTATGAAGAGTTTCGCGCTCTGCTCTTCGACTTCCGCAGTTCCGGAAAGAATTCATCGATCCCGAGTTCGCCACCCGCATTGAGAAGCTGGTCAATAAATCGGTGAAAGCCAAAGAGCGGGTCAAACGGAACGAAGCCTTCTTCAAGGCACGCGCAGCTCAGGCTGCGGCAGCTGCGGCCAAAGCAGGAAGCTAGTCGCGCGGGGGCCGCGGGCGATATAATCGCGGCCTCAATGAAATCCATAAGCCGCATTTCTACGCTCCCGTTGCTCGTAACGCTGCTGACGGTTTTTCTTCCGTCCTTTGCTCAAACCAAGCCCGAGTTGCCCAGCGAGACGCCGAAGACGTTCACACCCGTCACCCAGAGCTTTGACTACGAGCGGCGTGAAGTCATGATTCCCATGCGTGACGGGGCGAAGTTGCACACGGTCATCCTGGTCCCGCGCAGCGCCACAACTCAAAAGCACGCTCCCATTCTGCTGACGCGTACTCCTTACAACGCCAGCGATCTCACCGGCCACGCACAGAGTTCGCACCTTGGTCCAATTCTTCAGGGATACGACAACGCGACCGAGGTTATCGTGGAAGGCGGTTACATCCGCGTGGTGCAGGACGTTCGCGGCAAATACGGTTCTGAAGGCGATTACGTGATGAACCGGCCGCTGCATGGGCCGCAGAATCCGACTCCGGTCGACCACGCCACCGACACCTACGACACCATCGACTGGCTGGTAAAGAACGTTCCGGAAAGCAACGGCAAAGTTGGCATTCTTGGAATCTCGTATGACGGTTTTCTGCCACTGATGGCGCTGGTGAATCCGCATCCGGCGCTCAAAGTGTCCGTGCCGATGAATCCCATGGTCGATGGCTGGATGGGCGACGACTGGTTCCATCACGGCGCGTTCCGCCAGCAAAACATGGCTTACATCCTGGAACAAGTGGCCACACGGGACAACAACGCCAAGTGGTGGTCCGGCTATTTCGATGACTACGACCTGTTCATGCAGTCCGGTTCAGCCGGCGAACTCGGACGCAACCACGGTCTGGAACAGCTCGGCTTCTGGCAGAAGATTCTTGCGCACCCCAGCTATGACGCGTTCTGGCGCGACCAGGCCGTGGACAAAATTCTCGCGGCCCAGCCGCTGCAAGTCCCGGTCATGCTGGTTGACAGTCTGTGGGACCAGGAAGACATCTACGGCGCGATCGCCGTCTACAAGGCAATCAAGCCCAAAGACACGAACAACGACAAAGTGTTTCTGGTGCTCGGACCCTGGCATCACGGGCAGGAAATCGGCGACGGCAGCACTCTTGGCGCGCTCAGGTTCAACAGCGATACGGGACTCTACTTCCGGCGTGAGATTCTGCGTCCCTTCCTCGACCACTATCTGAAAGACGACGCGCCGAAGTCTGACGTCGCTCCAGTCACTGCGTTTGAAACAGGTACGAACAAATGGCAGCATCTGACTTCATGGCCATCCAGTTCTCAAACATCTCGGCTCTATCTCACCGCCGGCCTCAAGTTGAGCTTCGATGCGCCAAAGTCCGGCGACGCGGCGTTCGACGAGTATGTCTCCGATCCGGCCAAGCCGGTGCCATTCCGCTCGCGGCCCATCCGGCCCGTTGGTTACGACATCGACAAAGGGTTGACCTGGCCGTTATGGCTGGTCGACGATCAGCGCGAGGCATCGGGTCGAACGGACGTTGTGGCATTCACGTCTGATGTTCTGACCGCGCCGGTAAAGATCAGCGGACAGCCGATTGCGAATCTGGTCGCCTCCACCAGCGGCACGGACTCAGACTGGGTGGTCAAGCTGATTGACGTCTATCCCGACGAGGTTGCCGCACAGCCGCAAATGGGCGGTTATCAACTCATGGTTTCCGCGGACATCTTCCGCGGACGCTATCGCGAGAGCCTGGAAACGCCAAAAGCCATCGCACCGGACAAGCCTCTGCTCTATCGCTGGGAGCTGCCCACCGCCAACCATGTTTTTCTGCCCGGCCACCGCATCATGGTGCAGATCCAGTCGAGCTGGTTTCCGCTCTATGACCGCAACCCGCAAACCTTTGTGCCCAACATTTTCTTGGCCAAGCCGGCGGATTACCGTAAGGCCGTGCAGCGCATCTTCCACGCGAACACGGCGGGACAGCAAAGTTTCATCGTGTGATAGGCTTCATGCCGTGCGAACCCTGAGCAATATGTCCGGGCTGCGATACGCGACGATCATGATTCTGCTGTTCCTTGTTGTGGTCATTACCATTGCCCCGGATATCGATCTGGAAGACGGAGTGCTCCGCGTGGAGTTTGCCGTCTATGCTCTGCTTCTGGCAGCGATCAGCATCATCGCGCTGCCGGTGATCACGGCTGCCAGTCCCAGGTTCGTAACCGCTCGCTTGTTCTCGGCTGATTCCTCCGGGCCTTCTCTGCCCCCAGCCAGTCAAACTCTGCGCTGCTGAACCCCATCCAGACCTTGTCCTGGAAGCCGGGCGTTCACGTCCGCGCTTTTGATTGGGCTTTTTGCGAGAACACTCGCAAGAGCCGGCATTGAGCGAAAGCAGAACCTATGTACGAGAGAAGAGCCATGAACGTTTCTCCAAGACCCTTGCAGCCACTTGAATACGAATCGCTGGCGGAATTCAGATATCAAATTCGCAAATTCTTGCGCCACATGGACAAGGAAGTCCGGGCTGTCGGTCTCAATCCGCAGCAGTACCAGGTCCTTCTGGCCATCAAAGGACTCCCGCCAGAGAGGATGATCACGGTGGGAGCGATCGCCGAAAGACTCCAGGTCAATCACAACAGCATGGTGGAACTGCTGAACCGGTGCGAGCAGCGTGAACTGATAACGCGCACCCGCTCCGACGCGGACCGGCGCCGCGTGGAACTGGCGATCACGCCCCGCGGCGACGAAATTCTAGGTAAGCTGTCCCGAGCGTCGCGGCAGGAACTTCGCTCCATCGGCAAGACCCTGGTGCGATCGGTTGGGCAGCTTATCCAACCACCTGCGCGGAAACCCTTGGAGCGCAGCCAGCACAAACGCAATGGAATGCGGGACGGCACGAATGGCAATCACCGTGCAGCGCCCAGCCAGCTCTCAAGTCTCTCCGCCAGATAGCGGGAGAAGACCGCTCGAAAAGTCGCGCGTCCCGGCAAACGCGCCGCAGTGTTCCTGTATCATAATTCGATAAGCCGCCCCGATGCGGCTGGCTCATGGACGGATCACAACGATTCAGGCCGGGTGACACTGTTCCGCGAACGGCGGTCTACCGTGTCTATCACTACGCGCACCGGCTCCCCCATGCCGTTCTTGCCGCAAAAGGATGCGTCTTCCCCAGATGCCGGCGGTGCGGCGGCAGAGTAAGTTTCTCTCCCATGATGATCGCGGATTTGATCGAGAGCGATCACGATTTTGTGCCCGTACAGCGACTCGAGGCCGACGCGACACTTTAGCTGAGTCCTAACACAAGCGCGGAGCGCAGGCGCCGGGGGCCCCTCGATAAACGCGGTTTTCGTGTGATGGGATGGAGGCGCCGTCGCCTGCGTTTGCTGGAATCCTTCAACGCAGGCGAGGGCGCCTGCGCTCCACATTCCTCCAGGATTTACGCCACTGAAGCCGGCTGGGCTGACTTGAGCCAGCTCTCCATTTGCGTATGGTCGACTGCTCCAGCTTGCTGGAAGACCAGGCGTCCTCCGGAGAACACGGCAAAGTTGGGAATACCGCGCACGTTGTAACGCGCCGCCAGTTCCGGATTCCGCTCCGTGTCCACTTTCACCACTACGGCGCGTCCTGCCATTTCTTTTGCGGTGCGCGCCACTTCAGGCGCGGCCATGCGGCACGGTGCACACCATTCCGCCCAGAAGTCCACGAGCACGGGAACGCGGGCGGTCTGGACGACTTCGTCAAACTGCTCGCCATCGACGGCCAGCGGATCGTCCGCCGGCGGCAGCGGCGACTTGCACTTGCCGCAGCCTCCAGTATCGGCGAGGTGCTTTCCCGGAACCCGGTTTTTTTGTCCGCAAACTTTGCACGCGCGAATGAACGGCATGTGAAGTCTCCTTCCTAAAAGGATATTCCCGCGGCAGCAAAATTCAAGTCTTCTCAACGATGGCAGGCAATAGATCGGATGTCACCAGGCGAGAAAGAGGTTTGCAGCGTTTTGAGAATGCCAGAACCCGGTAAACGTAACCACAAAGGACACGAAGGAACACGAAGCGAAGAAAGAACCAGTCAGTTTTTTGATCTTCAGTCTTTGATCTTCAATGCTACAGGCGGGTGTTATTGTGTCGGACTACGCAACCTTGATGGTGGAAATCCTCAAGGATAATGGACGACCGGAGGCTGGCGAGGTTTACACGGCCATGGACATGGGCTGGGCCACGCTTGTCGGCCAGGTCGCCCGGGCCTACGGAAAGTAAACCGACCTGCGGGCGGCCGGTTGCCAACCCGCAGAGGAGGCTTGGCTGATAAGCCCGTCTCCGAAGCGGGCGTGCGCGACGGTCTCCCGGCAATGGCGTAGCGATGTTTTCCCGATAAAAACTCCAACCCTATATCGAAGATGCTATCCCGAGGGCCGTGCGTTCGCGCGCGCTTTCATCAGCGCGTGAACAGGCCCGAGGGATCGGCTCCGCTGCTCTCTAGGTTTTAAAATGTTGTCAGCACCGAACGCGTGGTGCGAACGATACGGTACGCAATTCTGCAGGAGCCAGTGAACTCGTTCACCGGCTTCAGCGTCACCATCGGCCTCACCCGTTCTCGGGCTCCTGTGAAATACACCCGCAAGAATCCGCTTCTAACGCGTTCTGAGGATAGTTCTTGAATCATTTGCTGTTGAGTTGTTTGGGGGGGCAGATTTCCTCTTAATAAGGCGGTGCCGCGGATGCATAGCTATCGTAGAGCTGTGGTTCTGGTGTTAGCCACTCTGCCTTTCTTCGTCAGCATCGGTATCCATGGCCAGGACCTTCCCGCCGTACTTCCGCAAGGTACCGCAGAGGCGAAGTCCTATCGGCTTTCCGGACATGTAGTAAATGCAGTTACCGGAAAGCCTGTGTCCCGGGTCTTGATCCAGATCTCAAAGCTCGGCCGGGCCACACTGACTGGCGAAGAAGGCGATTTCTTGTTCGACAGCGTGCCCGCCGGAAGGACCGAAATCCTGGTCAGCAAGCCAGGCTATCTTCACGCCGACCAGCCTCTGAATCCGGACCGGTTTCACGAACTCAACAATTCTCCGTATACGATGACGGTCAGGCATGATAGGACTGGACTCGTGCTGCGGCTGCTGCCGGAAGCGGTCATCGCGGGCACCATTCGCGGCGAGGATGGAGAGCCACTGGACCGGGCGGTGGTCTATGTTGAAGCGGCTGATCCTCACACGAATCCGCGGGAGTTGCGAACGGTGCGCCCGGGTGTGGTGTCCAAGAACGACGGAAGTTTTCGCTTAGGCGGACTGGCTCCAGGACGGTACTATGTTCGCGTCGTAACGCCAGCACTACCGGCCAACATAGATGCATCGGGAAACGGCGCGTTTGTCGAGAAGCGTTACCCTCAAGAAGTCTATTTCCCTTCCACAGATGCCTCAGGCGCCGCGGGCATTGACTTAGCTGGCGGCCAGCAACGGAAAGTAGATTTCAGCCTTGTTCGTAGCGCGACACCAGTGCCCGCGAGTGATGACGCATCGCCTGAGGAACCAGAGACGTCAAAGCTTGAAGGTGGGCCATTTCAAGTAAGCGGCGTAGTTGTGGACACGGTGCACGGGCAACCGATTCGGCATGCCTATGTCGCGCTGAGTTTGGGAACAAAACCGGGCGGGGCCCTGGAAACAGGAGACGACGGACGCTTTTTTTTCTCCGACCTGCCGGCCGGAAAGTACACGCTGGTTGCGGAAGCACGCCACTACCCGCTTAAATATCTCAATGGACACGGAGGGTTCTATAGCGCATTGGCGGTGGGACCTGGCCTCAATACGGGAAGCGTAGTGGTTCGTCTCTCCCCAGAGTGTTCGTTCTCTGGCCGAGTTGTCGATGAGGCGCAGGAACCCGTCAGCAACGCGTCGGTCACTCTGTACCGGACCGGGACGCTGTCCGGCGGGACTCTGTTCGGCGGCACTCAGTCTTACAGGGCAGTAACCACAGATGAAATGGGCATCTACTCTTTCCGCAACCTGGAGCCAGGCAAATACACTGTGGCGGTAGCTGGGCGTGTGTGGTACGCACAAAGGCCGGAGATCCATGAGGCATCCGGACCCTTTTATGTAGCCGAGGCTTACTTAGACGACGCTTATTTACGCGACGGTATGTCCCGAAGCCCAGGGACCTATCCGGAAGACCAAGGATCAACTCTGGATATGGCCTTTCCGGTTGCGTTCTATCCCGGGACCGCGGACCCAGCCGCCGCAGCGCCAATTCTTGTGGCGGGCGGCAATCAGCGGGTCACAGACATCGTGCTGCAAGCTGTTCCGGCGTTGCACATTCGCGTCAAGATGGGCACCGAACTCATAAGCACCGGACCCACGTTTGGCTTTGGAGCGCTGGTTACAACCACGTCTTTGGACGGATTACCGTTCGGCGTACCCGCCGAAACGCGCATCGTCCCTTCCGGAGACATCGATGTTACAGGAATTGTGCCGGGGTACTATGCTGTCAACGTGACGAGCGGCGCCGCAGTGGTAAAGTCAGGCGAGCTGAACGCAAGGTCGAGCGGACGCCAAACCCTTGACCATGAAGTGTCGGCGGTGCCTATGCGGACCAATGTGCGGCTTGAAGGCGATCCGCCACGCGACTTCCAGGAATACCTGCAAATTTACAATTCACAATTGCGCAGATACTACGGGGTCCAGGTTTCTGATCGGGGCGAGCTGTTCTCATCGGGTGGAGGCGAGGTGGTCTCTGGCGAGATCGTTTT
>WNFI01473489.1_pt1 | contig 25053 bp, 21 predicted proteins | sample 5400471 | NCBI WGS metagenome assembly WNFI01 (sample SAMN13153348, study PRJNA577476) | soil metagenome | isolation source: 100 cm saprolite on Douglas fir-dominated hillslope | place: USA:California | collected 2013-09-17 | reverse complement strand
AGGTCCAGCATGTTGGCCGCCAGGTAATTGCTGTTGACCTGCCACTGATACGTAGTGTCGGTCTCCTTCAGCAGAGGCCCGGGCGCGGCCGGACCCCAGTCGTATTCCTTCACTGTCGCCGGATTGCCGGAAATCGGTCCGCCCGAAACCAAAGCCGGAGCATACGTCTTGGTCACCAGGCCCACCCGCCCGCTGGGATAAATCGTGGTCTTGATGCTGATCGGCGCCACGTTGCCCAGGGCCGTGCCCTGGCCGGTCTCGATATTGAAGGTGGTGCTGGAATAGGTAGTGTCGGTCTGCTGGAGCAGTTGCCGCGCGCCGCCCGTGCCCTGGTAGTTCTGCGTCCGCGTCTCAAAGAAACCGCACCCGCCAATACCGGTGCCGTCGAACGCGGTAAACGTGTGCACCGTGTCATTGCCCAGCGGATCCATCACCGTGTTGCTGATCACGCCATTGACCACTGTGCCCCACGTGTAATACCAGGAGTAGGAATTTCCGTTGTTGTCGTTGACCGTGCGCGTGGCCACCGCCCGGCTCACCCCGCCATCGGGATAGGCGCAGGAAGGGAAGGCAATGGTCGTCCAGGTATAGCTGATGGACCCGCCCATGGGCAGGCCCAGCGCAGTCACATTGCCGTAACTGTCATAGGCAAAGGTCCACTTGCTGCCATCGGGCAGCAGCACGCTCACCAGTTGCAGTGGCGTGTCTCCACCGCCTTCTCCGTACCCGGAAACATTGAACGCCGTCAACAAGGCCACGCGAGCGAAGCAGAACTTGAATGGCTGCGTGCTGCCATCCGGAGCGCTCGAGTTCACCACCAAAGCAAAAGCAATGGCCAGGCTGCTGGCGCATCCGCTGTAGTCCGTGGTGGGGGTCCCCAGCAAGGACGAAAAGGTCCGGCCCAGCGTGTCCGTATTGATCCCGGTGTTGATGGCCGTCATCCCGTCCATATACCCGTTCGCAATGGAGGCATACGACGTAAGGACGTTGCCGTTGCTGTCCGTGATCTGGCGGGCCACTATGCTCTGGGGACAGTACTGGTCGCCCATCGGGGCGTCGTCGATCAAAGGCTCAATGATGAGCGTGTGTCCGCCGGGCGGAAGGTGGTTGGTGCCCATCATGCCGCAGGACCCGCCTGAGGGCATGACCGCCACATACTGGTTGCCGTGCCGGTCGGTGATAGTCGCCGTAGTCATCACGCCATAGTTGTCCGGGTTGCTCATCTGCAGACGGTACCCTGTGGTGTCAATGGACTCAAACTGGGTGGATTCGCCAGTGGCGTCCGCGGCGCCGCCGGTGGCAGCGAATTGGTGGGTCGCCCCGTCCTGGCCGGTGAGGCTGTAGCCGAATGCAGAATAAGCCAACGAGCCAGTGCCACTGCCGTATCTGTCGATGGTCCGCTGCAGCGCCAGCCCCGGCGTCTGCTTCACATTGATCCCTTGCGCCACCGTGGTCCACTGGCATTGCAGGCCCCCCAGCTGGTCGACTCTGCAGGTGATCTGCCACCCCTTGGACGTCATGGAGAGAAAGTCCTGCACGTTCAGCCCGCCGCGCTGCGCATAGTTCGGCAGCAACGGAGCATGCAGCATCTGGTTGCCGTTCAGGTTGTTCACCGTGTCCAGGCTGCCGCCGTCATACGAGCCCCAGTGCTTGAACCCGTTCTCCAGGTTCGGCGACTGTTGCGCTATAGCAGAAATGCTTCCTGCCAGAAAGATTGCCAGAACAAGCCAGGTCTTTGCCGATCTCATCCTTGCCTCCGTCCCCACACTTTCCACAACGCAGCGCAGTCTACGCCAGCGCCATAGGTTATTGCAAGAGTAAAATCCACATCAGCATAGACTTGAAATGTTGTCCATGCTGTTGTATACACCACATGCACCCCCTTAACGGCGCGTCGGGCTGGCCACCTGACCGCCCGGAATAACTTGCTATGCCGAATTCTGTCAAACAGTGCTCCATTTGCCCGGAGCGAAAGGCCGGCACCACGGAAGTATATGTGTTACGGGAAGGTCCGGACAGCTATGTCTTCAATGTGGACAAAGCAAAGCGGATTGTGGCCGATGGAAGAAAACCCACCGCTCTTTCCGAACCAACGATCGCCAAGCTGGTCGCAGTGAATCACCACGCCCCGGAGCATTTGCCGCATGTTGACCCGCTCCGGCCCGGAATCATCGTTCATCGTTACGGAGGACTGGTCCTTCTCGACGGCATCCACCGGGCAGTCCGCTGCCTGCGCGAGAAGCGCGCGTTTTATGTCCGGACTCTCTCTTACCGGGAATCTCTGGCTTGTGTTGTACGGCAAGAAATTGCCGCAAGTAATCCGCAGATAATCGTGCAGAAGCTCCGCAAAGTGCTGGAGAACGACCCCCATGCGAAGGCCATTGAAGCGGAGATAGAGTGCGGGACCGAGGTGTTGGAACATGTGCGCGCGCTGCTTACGCCGCAGGAAAGAAAGCGGCTGATCTTGCGTTCCGTTCCTGATCTATTCGGCAAGCATTCGTCTTGAAGGATTTGTTTTTTGCATGTCCATGAAGAAGTCCAAACGGCCGCACCGCGCCAGACCTACAGAAAGCGGCGCGCGTCCGCCTAAAGATGGGCTGGAACGTATTTTCCCAGGCTTCTTTGTGGACAAAGACGGCCACGTTTACTTCTGGATGCGGGAATTCCTGCTGCATCACAATTTACCGAGCGACCCGCGATTGCAGGCCGTTATCTGGGACGAGATTGACACTGCATTTCAAGGCACTCTAGTCCGGGAGATTGCTGATTAAGACTAGCTTGACCTACAAAGCCCCGGAAAGCCTCTCCAGACAGTCGCCCCCGCAAAGGAAAGCCAAATGCTCGGCAGCATTCTTAATGATCGCGTAAGAATGGACCAGATCGAAGGAATCGACTCTGCGCAAGCGCGCAATTTGAGGGACCGGCAGAAAGGGCAACAGGTTCATCCGGATGTGCCAAATATGAAGTTGATACCGTATCCACAAGGCCCCTATCCGATACTCGGTGCAAGCGTGGACCAGCACCCGGGCTGCCGCTCTTACTTCCTCATCCAAAGTCTTCCGGCTCTTTTCACACTCGGCATCTCCCCACTGCTGAAGAAACATTGCATTGTGCGCTCTTTGTGCAATGAACTCGATGGCCAGCCGAATGCGCTTCAACTGCTCCTTGCGGAATTGCTTGTGCCCCAAATGCAGCAACAGGTTGCCCTCCAGAACATGGTCGAGCAGTTCTTCGAGGCTCTCCGGGTTGTCCCGGTGAAGATAAGGAACCATGTCGCTAAAGGTCCTTATTTCAGTTCGCCATAAGCGCCGGAGCAAAGCATATATAGGAAGTAAAAATACAAGAGCGAGAACAAAGCCGGTGATCATTTATCCCTGCCCAGGAACTTCCGGAAGATTTTGGTGTATTGCTGAATTTCCCCCAACAATTGCTGCGGAGTGATTGCCAGTTCCCATTTGAGTTCCGGCTCCGGCGGCTGGATGAAAGTGTAAATCCACAATAGCATCGCGACTAGGTATGCCACGGAAGTCGAGTATTTCGCCAGAATATTAAAACCTGTTCCGAAAACCGAACGCAGTTCATACGCAAAGCCGGCTAGGGCCATTACTGCAAAGCCATCGACAATCCGCAACGGGTAATTCTTGCGCCGAACCTGAAATAACCAGATCGCCCCGAAAAACAGGATAAACAGCCCGGATTGGATGACATTGACGCCGATTTCAACTGAAAGAATGACAGCAATAAGTGGTGGCGCCTGGATTGGAGGATGCTGAATCGCGTGCAAGACCGCAACTGAAGTAACGATGGCGACGACCGCAGGAAAGAGGACCCAAAACCAGCGGTAAATAGAGAAAAATGAGCGAAATACTCGATAGAAGACTTCATGAAGGGCCAACAGGATCAGAAGAGAATAAAGCGCCTCGTTAGACCAAAACACGACAAAATAAGTGGGGTAATCGTGAATCGTACACAGTTTTATGATTATGCCCAATACCAAAGACACAATATAAGCGAAGAAGAGCGGGAAGGTCAGGTATAACTTGCGCTTGAGAAGGACACACAAGAGCCAAAGCCCAAGGGGCAACCCGAGAAACAACATGAAGATATCAAGTTTTCCCATGGCAGTGAGTGGCCAGCATAAGCCAGCCACTCACAGGTAAGCAACTACTTAAGCCCCCCTGGACAAGGCTTCGGATAGCAGAGCGGCGCCGGCCCGGAATCGCCGGCCAACACCGGTGCTGCACCGCAACCTACGAGCAAGAGCGCAGCTAAAACAATACGAACAATAGTTCTTTTCATTTTTTCTCCTTCTGTGGTGAATTTGATTTGTCTTGAGAGACGGTCGGCCCGAGAGGGAAACCGCTCACAACAGGGAGCATAGGACGGTTTTCCCGGCCCGAAATTGGTGTTTCAGGGAATTGGGACTGCAAACAGAATCACGGTGTGCCGCCGTGCGGTCTGACCGCCTGGACGCGGCCATTGTTCTCTTTTAGATTCTTGTATTTAGGGACGGCCAGAGTTCCGGAAATTCAGCTTGAAGCGCCAGCCGCACGGTGCTATTTTTGTGTCGGCTGGGTCTATGCTGATGTGTCCGCCATAGACATTCGGTGGGGGACAAAATCGCGTGGTAGAATCCGGTACAAATTCACATGACTGAATGGACGCGGCAAAAGCGAATCGGAAAAAATCGTATGTCGGCCAGCGTGGTGGTCACCAAGTACACGATTCCCGCTGAAACTGCCAGGGAGATTAGAAAGGCCGGACCGATTTACGGGTCCCAGGGCCGCGCGCTCCAGGTGGCCACCGAAGTGTTGATCCGCATGGCAAGACCCCCTGAGGTGGAGCCCTTCAAATACGTGAGTGCGCCGGGATTCGTGCGCGTCAGCATGCGGCTGCACCAGCGCACATTTGACATGATCCGCAAACTGGCGGAACTGGAATACAACGATGACCCCGGACAGGTGATCTGTGCGTGCGTCAAGGTCCTTAAAATGAAGAGACTTAAGCTGTAGCTGCGATTGGAGGCTTACTGTTTCCAAACACCTCTGAGCCCACCCGAAAAACATCCGTAATTTTTTCACCTATTGCGCTTGACTTCTTCTAAATCTCGCGGTACCATCCGCGTCCTTGTAAGTCGAAAACCGGGCCCGCCCAGGCGGACCACCGGAAGATCTTTGAAAACAAAGCACTTAGCAATCCACGGCACGCCCCACGGCACGCCGGGCAGGCGGGACAGATTGGCAAATGGCAATCCACGGCTAAGCCGGGACAGGTTAGCCAGACCGAGGTAAACTCGAAATCCGCTAAGTCCTTTAGATATTGGGATCTGGAAGGAATTGCCGCCAAAATGAGTAAGCCAAACTCGCGGGAAGCCGCATTTTTATTGGGATTCTTGCGAGCCAGACCGCTCAAACCCGCTAAACATTGGGATCTCATTGGGATACACCCCTCTGAACCTCAATAGGCATTGGGATCATTGGGATCAAGGCAGGGGGGAGGGGTAGGGTGCAGATCGGGTGATCGGGTGATCGGTTTGGGCCATTCCGACCACGGCGACTTGTCCCGCCTGCCCCGGCAAGCAGTGGGGCTAGCCGTGGATCACGGCGATCCGCTCTCTCGTTCCCTGTTACGTCCCTGTTACTGCCCTGTTCGTTCCCTGTTCCGAATTCGAGGAGAAATCTTCAAGTGCCTATGGAATCAGGGGGTTGCAGGCCTTCGGGGAGCAAAACGCTGAAATTTTCCCTGTTTTACCAGGGAATTTGTGGAAGATCTGGTTGATCGGGGAAAAAGAAGGAAGGTGCCTCCGAGCTCCTCTGCGTCCTCTGCGGCTAAGAAATTTTGCCCCCGGGTTTCTCGTGGCTATAGGGTTCCCTCGCTTCGCTCGGGACGTTGGAAGTAGTAATCAGCCGGGCTCCCTGGTTGTACGTGAGATACGCCCAGGCCCACTCGATCATGACCATCAAGCGGTTGCGGAAGCCGATCAGGAACATGAGATGGATAAAGAGCCAGGCCAGCCAAGCAAAGAAGCCTCCGAAGTGCAGCTTACGCAAGTGGGCCACGGCTTTGGAGCGGCCGATGGTGGCCAGGCTGCCTTTGTCGAGGTAGTGGAAGTCCTGGCGGGGTTTGCCTTTGAGCGAACGCTTGATCTGGCGGGCGGCAAATTTGCCCATTTGAATTGCCGCCGGAGCTACTCCAGGGACGAGACTTCCGTCGGCTTGTTTGGCGGCTGCGAGGTCGCCGATGACGAAAATTTCCGGGTGGCCGGGGACCGTTAAGTCCGGTGAAATGACGACGCGGCCAGCTCGGTCAGTCGGCGCGCCGAGCATTTTCCCCAGCGGTGACGCTGATACTCCGGCGCCCCAGAGGATGACCGCTGCGGGGATCTTTTCTTGTTGGTCACCTTGCCCGACCGTCACCATGCCTTGCTCGATTTTGGTGACCATGGCATTAGTCCGGACTTCTACTCCGATCTGGCGCAGTTGCTTTTCTGCGCTGGCCGAAAGATCTTCGGGATACGCCGGCAGAACACGCGGACCGCCTTCGAGCAAAAGGATCCTGGCCCTTGCCGGGTCGATGGCCCGGAAGTCGTGTTCCATGTAGCGCTTGGAAATGTCGCTGATCGCGCCGGCCAGTTCGACCCCCGTGGGACCGGCGCCGACTACGACGAAGTTCAGATCCACCTGTTGGCCGTGGACCAGGGCTTCGCGCTCGGCCATCTCGAAGGCCAGAAGCACGCGGCCGCGGATTTCGATTGCGTCTTCGAGGGTTTTGAGTCCGGGAGCGAATTGCTCCCACTCGGGATGTCCGAAATAAGCGTGGGTGGCGCCGGCGGCCACGATCAGGTAGTCGTAGCCGAGTTCGATGTCGTCAATCTTGACTTTGCGGTTGGCGAGATCGAAGCCGGTTACGTCGCCGAGCAGAACATCGGTGTTGGTCGCTCCGCGCAGGACCGTCCGAACGGGAGACGCGATTTCAGCGGGTGAAAGCACAGCTAGCGCCACCTGGTAGAGCAGTGGCTGGAAAGTGTGGTGATTCTTGCGATCAACGACCGTTATCTGCACCGGAGCGCTGGCCAGCGATTTAGCCGCGTTCAGGCCGGCAAAGCCTGCGCCAATGATTACTATCCGGGGTACCGGGGCGGTTTGCGCCATCGGTAACATTGTAGCCAGAGACGGCCCGACGTACACTTGTGGTACCGTTTTGACGTGCCGGACTGGGCTACTCTGGTCTGGCGCCGGGGCGGAGCGTTGCCGGACTTTGGTTTTTGATTCCGCGCAAGAGAGTTCAACATGCATATTGACGATTTACTGCGAATAGCGATGGAACGCAAAGCTTCCGACTTGCACTTGAAGGTCGGGAACTATCCTCATTTGCGGATTGACGGCGAACTGGTTTCACTTACCGACCAGCCGCGCATCTCCGCCGAAGATATGCTGAACATGGCGTTCAGCATGATGTCGAACCGGCAGAAACAAAAGTTCAAAGAAGCCGCCGAACTCGACATGGCCTACGGCGTTGCCGGACTCGGACGCTTCCGTGTGAACGTGTTTCAGCAGCGCGGCAACGTTGGATTGGTGCTGCGCGTGATCCCCACGAAGATCCGCGCCATGGAAGAACTTTATCTTCCCAAAGTGACGGAACACATTTGCGAAGAGGCCCGCGGACTCGTACTGGTCACCGGCGTTACCGGCTCCGGTAAGTCAACGACCCTGGCCGCCATGCTCGACAGAATTAATTCGACGCGTCCCGAACACATCATCACCATCGAGGACCCAATCGAATTTCTGCACCGCGACAAAAAGGGTTTTGTGAACCAGCGCGAAGTGGAAGTGGACACACCGTCCTTCGCGTCCGCGTTGCGCGCCAGCTTGCGCCAGGACCCCGACATTATTCTCGTCGGCGAAATGCGCGACCTGGAAACGATTTCCACGGCGCTGCACGCCGCGGAAACCGGACACCTGGTGTTCTCCACGCTGCACACGCTCGACGCCGTGGAGACCATCAACCGCATCATCGCAGTGTTTCCGCCGCCGGAACAGAAACAGGTCCGCATGCAGCTTGGCGCGACGTTGCGTGCGGTCATCAGCCAGCGTCTGGTAAGACGCGCGGACGGTTCAGGCCGCGTACCCGCTGTGGAAGTTCTGATCTCTACGGCGTTTGTACGGGAATGCATTATGACGCCGGAAAAAACGCGGCTCATTCACGAAGCGATTGCCGCCGGAACTTCGCAATACGGCATGCAGACATTTGACCAGTCGCTCTACGATCTCTACACCCAAGGTCTGGTGAGCTACGAAACCGCGCTTGAAAACGCCAGCAATCCTGACGACTTCGAGCTCAAGGTACAAGGCATTCACTCGACCAGTGACGCCGCGCGTGAACAGATGGAGCAGACTGGATTCAGCGCCGGACGCGTCTAGCGCCGCATTGCTGAGGATCACTTGTCCTTCAAGCGCCCTAAGAAGACGTACGACGAAGCTGCGCTCTATGAATATGCTGTTGGCGCGCTCGGCCGGCAAATGCGCAGCGTGGCTGAACTCAAGCGTCTGATGCGCCCCCGCGTTGAAAATGACGAGCATGGAAAATTGCTGATTGAAGTGGTGATCGCGAGGCTGAAAGAACAGAAGTACCTCGACGACTCGAGCTACGCAGCTTCGTACTCAAGTTACCGCCGCGATAATGAAAAATTCGGACGCCGCCGCGTGATTACCGACTTGAAAGTCAAAGGTGTCCATCCGAACGTGATTGAAAAGGCCGTTGAAGAAGCTTATTTAGGCGTTAACGAACAGAAACTGGCGCGCGCCTTTCTGAAACGCAAGCGAATCAAGAAGCCGGAGAATAATCGCGAAGCTGCACGCGTCTTTCGTAGTTTGATGCGCGCTGGATTCGGCGTAGGCACATCGATCACGCTGCTGAAATCGTGGAACGCTGATGACGAACTGCTGACTGCGCTGCAAGAAGAATCCCAGCAAACGTAGCGCTCGCGGCATTCACGTCGGCAGCACGAGAACGACCCAGAAGTTGGCGTAACCGTAAACCGCGTCTGGACGGAAACAGACTTCGAGGTTGCCTTCGCGCGCGTTAGCGGAAGCAATTGCTCGTCTCGCCTGATCAGGAAAATTGTCCGGTTGTGACAGCGAGAAAACCATCGCTCTCGCCGATCTGCCGGTCACGTTGGCTGCAACTTCATTGACGTCCCCCTGCGTGCTGCATGCAGCCGCGCGGAGACTTGGATCCGGCAAGAAATGAATTGCGTGCAGCCGTTTGGCCTCGCGGACGCGGTGGAGAGCAACTACCAATGCGTCGCGGAATTCCTCGCCCGAGTAAACCTGAATCGCGCGGGCAAAATCCTCGGCGATGTACAGTCGTCCATTGCGTTGCACGACTGCGATAGCGACGCGATTATAGTTCGGATTCAGCATGTTGGCGCGATGTCCCGGCGAAAGCATCCAGCCGACATGAGCATCGTCAGCGACATCGACTCGGGCAACGTTTTCTGCGGAAGAAGTGAAGCGAAGTCCGGTGACGGCAATGCGATGCAGCAGCGGCGACTCGCCGGAGAATTGATGGGAAAGCTGCTCATGCTTCGCCAGCAACCTGGCGTGCGCAACTGCTGCCTGCGCAAGATGGCTGTCCCACTGCACGATGGGCAGTCCGGCGCGTTGTCGTTCCTGATTGAGCCGTTGGAACAGATACTGCTCCGGCTTGTCGTTGGAAAACCGGAGATCCTGCGCGCTCGCGCAGCCGAGCAGAGCGAGTGCGGAGATCACGGCAGTCCAAGCGGCGCGTTTCATGTGAGATTCATTTTACCGTCAGAGCGCGGCAAAGATGAAGCGCATCGCGCGGCGGAACAGTTAGTCAGCGCGAAAGAACGCTGCTACCACCGTGAAGCTGGCATATCCGCGTTCTTTCCCCGGTTTGAAACACACGCCAACGTTCATGCGATGCAGCTTGTAATCGGCAGCCGACTGCTGCATGTGTTGTGGCAGCTTCACCGGCGACGCAGCCGTGAATACGTCTACGGTGACAGCGCTGGGATTTTCAGAGAGCAGCGCGTTGGGATCAGGCTGCGCGGAACATGCGGCTTGCTGGAGATGCGCGTCGAACACCACCTTCATTTCGTCCAGTCCCCTGCTGCGTCTGGCTTGATTGAAGGCGAGAAGCATGGTGTTGCGAAACTGCGTCTCGGTAAATGCGGGAAGTGCGTGGGCGAAATTCTGGGCAACGTACAGCTCGCGTCCGGAGGAAATCACCGCTACGCCGACAGCGTCATATTGCGGATTCAGAATGTTAGCGCGATGCGGCCGCGAGTTCATGAGACCAAGATGCGCGCTTTCCACCGTAGGGGCGTAAGCCACGTTTTCGGCAACGGCATCAAACCGGATTCCCGTGGCGGCAACGCGCTCGTCCATGTCCGGCTCGCCCGGCAACAAATGGGAAAGCTGCCGCTGCTGCGCCATACGCTGCGCGTGGTAGCGCGCGGATTCCGCGAGGCGAGAGTCCCACTGCAATCTTGCGAGCCCGGCGCGTTCACGCTCCTGGTTCATCAGGTTGAAAAGCTTCATATCGTCGGCGCTGGGCGCGGCTTGAGCGCGAGCAGCGCCAGAGAACAACCCCAGACCGATCAAGAACGTGGCAAGAACGAATGGCTTGATGTTCATGTGCCTTTAGCATAAGCCATGTTTCGCCGAACACCTTGATTACCAAGGTCTAGTCACTCTTGAGGACGCCACAGCGCGAAACTTTTCAGCATCGCTGACTAGGCCCCGCGCTTGGCTTTCAGTTCATTCAAGATGCGATCAACCTGGTCTTCTTTTTCCATCTGGGCGAAGCGATCTTCAATGCTGGCGCTCGACTCGGCCATAAGCTCGGACTTGGCCTGGCTGATGGCTTCGTTGCGCATGACCTTGTTCTTCATTCGATCAAACGTGGCCACTTTGCTGTGGTCGCCCATTTTGGCGTGTGCGTCGGCGGCTTTGTCCAGTGTGCGTGCGCGACGATGCCGCGCCACCAGAAAGTCGCTCTTGGAGTGCGCTTCCTCCAGCTTCTGCTGCAACTTGCTGAACGCTGTCTTCAGCGTCTCCACTTGCAGACGCTGGTCGCCCAGTTGCTGGACAAAGCTTTCCGCCAGTTGTTTGTAATGCAGAGAACGCTCGATAGCGGCGCGCGCCAGATCGTCCTGCTGTTTGGTGACCGCGTATTCCGCTTTGCGGTCCCACTCGGAGATCTTCTCTTCGTTTTCTTTCCGTTTCTTTTCGAGAAGATGCTGGTCCGCAATAGCGATGGCCACTTGCGTCTTGACCTGGAGCAATTGGTTCTCCATGTCGAGAATGACTTGCTTGATCAGCTTCTCCGGATTCTCCGCTTTGTCGATCAGATCGTTCAAGTTTGCGCGAATGAGTGTTGAGACCCGTTCCAGTAATGCCATAACTCCTCCAAATTCTGTTGATCGTCTATTTTCGATAAAGTACATCCGGTGAAGTACGCTTCACCGGATCAGTCCAACTACTTCCCTGCTGCTTTCGGTTTGGCCGCAGAGCTATCACTCTCTGCCGGCGCCGCCTTCGAGGATGTATCTCCAATCTGCTTGATCTTGGAGAACAGGTCGGTCATCGTCATGCCAGAAAGCGCTTCAAACAGCGCCGGCACTTGTGCCGCGATCTGCGCCATATCGCCGGTGATCTTGCTGGCGCCTGCGGACGTGCCGTTGCCGGTCGAGACAATGGTGATCTTGTCCACGTTCGCCAGCGGCTCAGCCATGGCGCGGACGATCTCCGGCATATTGGTGATCAATTTGTCGACGACAGCGGCCTGGTTGTACTCCTGGTAAGCTGCAGCCTTGATGTTCATGGCCTTGGCTTCGGCTTCACCTTTTTTGAAGATGATGTCGGCTTCGGCTTCGCCCTGCACTCGTATGGCGCTGGCGTGGCCTTCGGCTTCCGCGATCAGGCGCTGCTTCTCGGCGTCGGCGATGTTCAGCACGCGTTGCTTCTCGATTTCCGCCTGCTTCAGAACGGTGGCGATCAGTTCGTTTTGATGGCGCGCGATTTCCGCTTCCTGCACCTTGGTCTGCTGTTCTTTCTCGATCAGTTGCACCTTGACCTGCTCAGCGATCACCTGTTGTTGCTGAATGTTCTGCTGAATTTCGTACGCTTTATCCGCTTGCGCCTGCTGCTTTTTCACCAGCTCGGTGTATGCAGCCTTCTTGACTTCCAGGTCGCGCTGCGCTTCCGCTTGCTTGGCTTGGGAGAGTGTCTCCGCCAGCACGCGTTCCTGGTCAGCTTGAGCTCTGGCGATGGCGGAAGCCCGCGTTGCCTCGGCGCGCTTGATCGCTGTATCACGATCAGCTTCAGCGGCGGCCACGTCGGCATCGCGCTTGATGCGCGCCACGTCAGGACGCCCCATGTTGGAGATGTACTCGTTCTTGTCGCGCACTTCCTTGATGGTGAACGAGATCACTTCCAGACCCATCTTGCTCATGTCGTCGGCGCAAGTGGAGCGCATGCGGTCGGCGACCATCTCCGGCTCTTTCACGATCTGCTCGACCGTGAGTTGGCCGATGATGCCGCGCAAGTGTCCTTCCATCACCAGACGGATCAGGCCTTCGCGCTCTTCCGGACTCTTCGTGAGGAATTGTTCCGCCGCGGTTTTGATCGAGACCGGATCAGACTTCACTTTGATTTGGGCGACCGCTTCTACGGTTACCGCGACGCCCTGGTTGGTATAAAGGTCCTGCTGTGGCGCGACGTCAAACGACATCAGTTCCAAAGACAGCAGGCGAAAACTTTCGATCATCGGAAATATGATCGTGCCTCTTCCGATCACAATGCGCGTGCCTCGGAAGCCATAGACTACGAGAGCTTCATGCGGCCCCGCTTTGCGAAACAACCGGGCAATCATGCCCATCAGGCACATAAAACCTACAATGCCCAGCCCTACAAAGCCCCATACAGATGCAACCCCAAACATACGTCCTCCTGAGAATTACGAATGAATAGCTTTCTTGTCTACAGCATCCGAGGTGGGACCGGTAAGCTCTTCCCACGGCCGCACATAAGCAACGCCATGCTCAAAACGCGTCACCACAACCTCTTCGCCCTTGACCAGCGGCTCGCCATTTTCACTGCGCGCGGCGCAAGGTTTGCGCACGCCTTCCTGGGTAAAAATCATTTCGCCAGTTCCTCCGGCGCGGACCGAGCTGCTGATACACCCAAGAACACCGACCATTTCGTAATCTATGGGATCAAGGTCCTTTTCGTTAGCCATTAGCACCTTGGCCACAAAAACGAACATCGCAGCAGCAGCAGCTAATCCGGCCAGCGTAGACAACGCGAGACCGGCGAAGACCCAGATATGCTTTAGATGAACCAGCAGATAACCAGTGCCGCCAAACCACGTCAGGAACGCTGCCATAGTCGTGGGATTAACAAATGGAAAATGTGCGCCCCGGGCGTCACTTCCCTTCGCGCCATCGCCCGCCGCATGGTGGCCGGCATGTGGAGCGCCGTGAATTGGGACGTGGCCACCTGCATGCCCTGCAATGTGTCCTCCGCCGCCGAAATGAAAGTGCTTGGGCACGTGCATGTGCAGATGAAAGCGGGACGACCCGCTCAAAAATGAGAGCACACTGAAAGCAAAGCCCACAACGAAACAAACCAGATAAAAGAGTTCCCAGTTCATCTAAGCCTCACTCTCCCGCATGTTGCCGTCGGTATGCGGACGCAACACGTGAAACAACTTTTCCGCCAGTTCAGGAGTTTCCAAAATGGCGTCCATCAGCACAAGGCAGCGACGCGAATCGTCATGCTTGGCCAGGTTCAAAAGTGCGCGGCTGACCGCAGGATCGTTGCGAAAACGCTCTCCGCCCTGGACCAGCCACAAATCCAGCTTGTCTTCCATCGCGCTCACGTCCGACAACAGCTCGTTATGAAAGCCCTCAGGATCATTCACCAGATATCCGGGATGGACCTTGAAAAACTTCGAGAGCAACATGCGCGTGTTGTTGGTCAAATGCGGGCGCGCGCCGCTTTCAATCTGCGAGAGATACGACTGGCTGATCTTTTGCTTCAGCTCTTTGCCAATGGCACGCACAACTTCCTGCTGTGTCAGCTCACGGTCGTACCCGCGCAGGCTGCCTTCGACCAGCCTGAGATACCGTAATTTCTCGCCTAATGTCATATTGCAGATCGCAATATATATATTTCAATTTGCAATACATGTCAAGGGAAATCGGCGGCCCCATTGTGAAAATCTGGCTGCATCGTAAGCATATGATTCATAAAGGTTTATGGTTTTACCCTTTCCTGTCGGCAAGGGGCTGGACGCAATGATTTCCAGCTTATCAGCGCCGAAATTGGAGAGAAACAAGCAGCGGCCGGATTCTTCTTTCCCTCCCCGCAAAGATGCTAAGTTTGGGAGCAGGAAAATGGCTGAGCATTTCCAATTTGCTGACCTGCGCGAGTTGCTCGTTTGCGCTAATGAAGAAAAATCCGGTGATCAGCTCGCTGGGATTGCTGCCCGGACAGAACGGGAGCGCGGCGCAGCCAAGCGCGCGCTGGCGGACATTACCCTCGAACACATCGTCGCCAACCCGGTGATTGCCCACGCCGACGTTCCAAATCTTGTAACTGCCTGATCCGAACAAGTGCATTCCGCCTTGACCATTTAGACTTAGAGAGCCATGTTTTATCGATTCAGACAAAACCTTTCAGAAAAACTTGTCTACCTCTGCCTTGCTGTGTCTTGTGGCGTAGTCTCTGCGGGCGCACAAGTCAGTTTATGCGGGGACCAACCGGGAATTGCCGTAAGTAACGGCATTTACAACGTGATTAACAACGAATTTAACTCTGCTGCCCCGGAATGTATTGACGTCACGGATAAGGGTTTTCGTGTTACGCAGTCAGCCATCACCAGTGGAAGTCCCGGCGGATATCCGTCGATCTATAAAGGGTGCCATTGGGGGGTCTGCACTTCGCAAAGCGGTCTGCCAATCCAGGTGAGCACGCTGGCCGGCTTGAAAAGCGATTGGGCTACTATACAACCCGCTTCAGGGCAGTATGTGGCCGCCTACGATCTTTGGTTTAACACCACACCTGCCACGCAGAAAAGGCCGGATGGAGCGGAACTCATGATCTGGGTAAACCGGGTTGGCGGCTTGTTACCTGCAGGGTCAAGGGCTGCCTCCAACGTTAAAATCAGCGGCGCCTCGTACAATGTATATCTTAAAAAAGATGAACATTACATTGCATACGTGAAGACGCAAGCGGCTACATCGGTGGAGAACCTGGATCTGCAGGCGTTTATCAAAGATGCGGCGAGCCGGAGCTACCTCCAGCGGGAGTGGTATTTAATTTGCGTTGCCGCCGGCTTTGAATTGTGGCAAGGCGGCGCCGGTTTGGCGACAAACTCGTTCTCAGTTACCGCAGAAAACAGCCTGAGTAAAGCCAAGCTGAAGGTCTGGTGGCCTGCCGACCAAGCCAAGGTTTCGGGAACGCAATCGTTCAAAGCACGCTTGGACAAAACTCCTATCACCGCATATCGCATGTACTGGAGTGTGGACGGAGGAAAATCCAACTTGATGGCCGATAGTAGTGAGGGCTTTGAGCATAAAGAGGCTTCTATTGATTTCAGTAGCTGGCGCTGGAGTGATGGCGGTGACTACTATGGCCCCTTTCTGGTGACCTTTACTGCGGAAGACCTTTCCGGTGTAACTGCTGTTCAAAAAACGATTAGGCTTTATGTTGCAAAATAGAAATCGTTGACAGTTATTTTGATGACCGCAGCTTCCCCAGAATCTGCCGCATCATGCCAAGCCATATCCCCACGTCGTTGCCGGCAAGGCTGAGGCGGCGGACCAGGCGGCCAGCTTGGCTTCGGTAAATCGGAGTGACTGGAACCCAGATGGCCGCTGGCGCTGAGAACGTCTATCAGCAGCGCAGTCAATTTTGACTTTCCTTACAGCGGTGTATTGTGTATTATTTGTGTATTACTATCCAGTAAATTTTGCTGTGCAGCATGAAGAAATTAGGGTCACGCTGCACTTAAAAGAGCGGGGCTCGGTTCTCTTGGCAGGTTAAGAACCCCACCAAGGAATCCCAGGTCATCAGCATTTGTCTGAGGGCGCTAAGTCTGAGACGAACACCCCCCCGAGGAGAATTCTGCGTATTTTCGGCTTCATCTAAAGAATGACCCTTGTCCGTGCGAGATGGAAAACACACTTTAAGGATCAACGAGAAGAACTATGGAACAAGAAAATTCGCAGCCAGTCGCCCCTCTGAGTCCGGCGCCTGCTGAAAAAATTGCTTCTGCTGAGCACTTGTCACGCTGGCGGCAATTGAAGCTTGCCGTGACCCGCGTGATCATCGTGCTGGCCACTATTTTTACCGCGCGTTATTTTGTCTGGCGGCTTCTGCACACCATGAACCCCGCAGCCAGGGTCTTTTTTTATTTCTTTCTTGCTGCTGAGCTCCTGAGTTTTCTGGAAAGCGTGCTGTTTTATTTCATCACCTGGAACCCCACGCATTATGCCCAGCCGAAGACAATTCCGGGGCATACCGTGGACGTTTTCATTCCCACGTACAACGAGCCGGTTGAACTTTTGCGGGAGACTGTGGTGTGCGCCGTAAACATGCGGTATCCGCACAAAACATACATTCTGGATGATGGTAACCGCAACGAGGTCCGCGAATTGGCCCTGGAGTTCGATTGCGGCTACATTGCCCGCAGTGAACGCACCAACGCCAAGGCCGGGAACCTGAATAATGCATTCGGCCAGACGGACGGAGAGTTTATCGTTACTTTAGACGCCGATCACGTTGCTTCTCCGGGACTGATTGAGGACTTGATTGGCTTTTTCGCAGACCCCAAAATCGCCGTGGTGCAGGCCACGCAGGATTTCTACAATCTGGATTCGTTTCAGCACAATGTGAATTGGAGCACGCGCGCGGGCTGGCAGCAGCAAGAGCTGTTTTTCAGCGTCATTCAGCCAGGCAAGGACCGCTATAACGCAGCTTTCTATTGCGGCAGTCCCGGCATCCTGCGCCGCAGCGCGCTGCAGGCCATAGGCGGCTTTGCGACCGATTCTATTACTGAGGACATGCACACGAGTCTGCGCATGCAAAAGCAAGGCTGGCGCGTGTTGTATTACAACCGCACAGTGGCCCGGGGGCTGGCCCCGCAAACCTTCACCAGCTTTGCCACACAATGGCAGCGCTGGGGCCATGGCGCGATGCAGATTTACCGGCAAGAAAATCCTATGTTTGGCCGGGGGTTGAGCCTGGGCCAGAGACTGTGTTATTTCGGCTCTTTCGTTTTTTATTGGATGAGCTTTCAAAGACTCTTTTTTGTTTTGACCCCGATTATCGCGCTGGGCCTCGGGGTTTTCCCCTTGTTGACGGACCCCCTTTCTTTTGCCAGCTTTTGGCTGCCCTACTTCTGCCTGAACCTTGTTTCCTCCGTCCTCTTGCAAGGCGGTTGGAAGAACTTTTTGTACAGCGAGCAGTTCAACCTGCTGAAAATGCACGTGCTGATGAAAGCGATCGTCGGGCTGTTTTCACGGGAGAGCGTGTTTGTGGTTACCCAAAAGGCGCGGGCGTCAGCAGCCAAGGTCTCGGAAGTATTGTTGCCGTTTGGGATTTTGGTAGGTCTAGTGCTGTCTATAGCGGTTGGCGTGCTGCGCATTCAGCAGGTGCCTTTGTGGGGATATTTCTTCTGGGCGCTGGCGGTAAACATCTTCTGGGGAATTGTCTTCCTGTTCATGATGGCTACCGTGGTCCAGCGTTCGCTGCAACGCAAAGAATTGCGCGCCACCTATCGGTTCCCTTTGCGCGCTGATGTTCGCCTGCAAATTACCTATCCAGACCAGGCTGGAGCGTCCGTGAGTCGCGTGAATTATGCCAGCAACCTGAACCGCACTGGCGTCTCCATCAACCTGGAGAACGCTCTTGTGCGGGGAACAAGTGTCCAGATGGAGTTGCAGTTGCCCGGGCATACGATTCGCGCCGCCGGAACGGTGGTGCGGAATACCGCCTGGCAGAACAATGGCCACAAGGGAGTGTCCAACGGCATACGGTTCGATGAAATTGCGCCCGCCGATCAGGACGAGATCTCCCAGTTTCTTTTTGGGCAAATTGCGCCCCAGCAGGGCCAATTGCTTACGCTTACGCACACCAGCCAAATGGAGGCGGAGTAGAGCCATGAAGACTCATAGATCATTAGTGCTTGTCGTTTTCCTGGTCGTGGCGCCCGTGTTGATCGCGGCTGCGCAACAATCGACCGAAGATGCGCTCAAAGCGGCCCGGGCAGAAGCGGCCGCCGGGCGTACCGACAGTGCTGTCCAGCGGTATCGCGAGCTGCTCCAGCAGGACCCGCAGAACGCCCCCGCTCTCTGGGAACTTTCCGGCCTGCTGCAGGCCAATGGAAGGTTGCATGAGGCCGTGCCGGTTCTGGAAGCCCTGGTCAAATTGGAGCCGCATGATGCGCTGGCCCTGTATCAGCTGGGCCGCATCAAGAGCTGGCAGGCGGCAGAACAGCGGGCGGACGCGGTTGACCTGTTACACCGCGCTTGCCAGGAAAGCGGAAACAATCTGGAATACTGCAACACCTATGCCGACGTCCTTAGTTGGAAGCCGGAAACCAAGAAAGAAGCGATTGCCAGCCTGCAAAGCACGCTGGCCACTCATCCTGAGGCGACGGCGTCCCGGATCAAGCTGGCGCAACTGTTAAGCTGGAGTGACGAAACCCGTCCGCAGGCTTTACAGCTTTATGAGCAAGGCCTGCAAATGGACCCCAAGAACCAGGAGATGCTGCTGGCTTCCGCGGAAATGATGTCCTGGCAAAATACCACGCGGCCGGAAGCCCTAACCCGCTATGACCGCGTCCTGGTGCAGAATCCGAATGAAACACGAGCCCTTGAAGGTAAGGCCCAACTGCTGGTTTGGCGTGGCCGGTCGGGGGAGGCACTGGGGCTCTACCAGCGAGTGCTGGCCCATGACCCCAAAGACCCCACGGCCCTTCGGGGCGAAGCCGAGATCATGAACCGCAAGGGGCAATACGCCAGAGCGCGCGAGCTGGCCGAGAGGGCCCATACCGGTAATCCGTCTGATCCCAAGGTAAATCTTGAAATTGCGCGGGCCAACCTTGGACTGAACAATTTTAGTGCGGCAAAACAAGCCATCACCGATGCGGGCGGGAATCTCACGCCGGAATTCGACGATGTGCGGCAGCAAGTCCGGCGTGGTCTCGGGACCTACGTAGAGTTAGGCTATGCTTTTCGGCAACAGCCAAACCAGACTTCCACAGGTCTTGAATTCCATCGCTTCGACGTGGCTGTTTCTACGCCTGTAGGCCAGTCCAGCCGGGTCACTTTCCTTTATCAGCCCACGCTCTATGACAACCATGTGCAGGGGTTCAACTCCAATTACTTTGGCGCCATTCTGGATTCGACCTTGAGTGACCGGGTCACCACTCATGTACAGGCTGGAGCTGAAGTCTTCTCGAATTTTCCGGTCAACGTGGACGCCAGCGCCGGCATCCGCTTCAAACCGATCCCTTCCACCGTCCTTAAATTCAGTTTTCAAAGGGCAGCGATCCAGGAATCACAGCTTTCTACACAAGGCCAGAAGGTCGCGGGCATAGTCCTGGGACAGGCGTCTTCCAATCTGGCGGAAACCGGCATCAGCTACGAGAATTCCGCGCACAAATACGATCTTTCGCTCGACTATACGGACGGCGTGTATACCGGGCAAAACCTGGCATCGAACCGGCGCTTTGGGATTGAAGCCCAGGCCGGCAAGTCCCTGCATGGAGACGCTCCGTACATACGCGTGGCCTACGACGTCACGTACATCAGCTTCGACCACGATGCTGACATCCAATTCGGGCAGCCCCTGACCCCTCAGACGGGTGGTTATTTCAGCCCCACGCGTTATTTGCTGAACCAGGGAGTGCTGAACATTTCCCACAATTTCCGCAGGAATGTGCAGTGGGGAATGACCGGGGCAGCCGGCGTGCAGAACGTGGAAAATACGACCTCGGTTTTTTCCAACAACCAATTTGCCTCAAGTTTTGAAACGCATCTCCTATGGAGAGTGACGCCTTCGAATGAAATCAGGACCAGCTACGATTACCTCAACGTTTTCAATGCGTTCGAGCGCAATCTTTACCGGGTGTCATGGCGGCATTACTTTTGAGCAGCTCCCCGGGGGGTACGGCACATAAGCCCGCTTTATCGCCGGCTTCTGATCTGTTCACAATAGAGCGCGCCCTGGCGTTGATGGTGATCGTTGTCGCAGCGCTTTATCTGCGGGTACTGAACCCTCTCTTCTCCACGGCCTACATGGACGAGTCTGTCTATGTGATTTACGGCCGAATGTTCCTCTCCCATCATTTTGAGGCGCCTCTGGACACGCCTTTGCAATGGAGTTTTGGATGGTACTTGTGGCCGGCCATGGCGGCGGTGGCAGACCGCGTCGGCGGACTGCTGGCGTTGCGCGAGCTGGCTGCTGGGTTGGGTACGATTACCGTAGTGGCAACCTACGGGTTCGCCAGCCGGGTGTTTTCCAAAGTAGTCGGACTCGGTTCCGCGGCAGTGATGGCCGTGCTTGCTCCGGCGGTCCTGGTATCACGAATTGCCACTCGTGATACCGGATCCATATGCTTCTTTGCTCTCGGCCTATGGGCATTTGCTGTTGCCTGGGGAAAAAACAGGAAACGCGATTGGATACTTGCAGCCCTGTTTTTCTTTGCCGGGTTCCTGTGCAAGTATCTGATTGCCTTGTATTTTCCCCTGCTCGTTATCTTGTCGCTGGGGAAAGGCAAAAAGCCAGGTTTTCTTTTTGCTGCTCCATTGTCTGCTGCCTGCGCGATTTACGGTGCTCTCCATTTTGCCGATTTATCACACTTGCTGCGCTACGGATCCAGTTATGGCTCTTTGCGAGCGCCTGGAAACCAAGCCTGGAGCATTTATGGTTGGGACCGTGCAGACTTCTGGCTGCTTGTGTTGCCGGCTGTTCTGGTGATTTTCTCGCGTACATGGAAAACCCGCGCTCTCTGGCTTTGGGCCGGCGCTGCCATCATGCTGCTGTTTCAGTGGAAGTCGCGCGCTGATTACGATTACTGGAAACATGTCAACTATTCTTTCCTGTTCCTGGTTCCGCTGGCCGTGGCGGGAGTTGTCTTTCTAGCCCTTGCTCTACAAAAACAAAGCCACTTCGGGCAGATGCTGGGGGGGATTTGCGGCGTTCTGGCCCTGGTTGCCGGCACTGGCTGGATGGGGCGGGAGCAGAGCGCGGAGCGTTTTATGTTCTGGCCTAATGTGACCCCCATTGTCGCTTATTTTGAAAATACATTGGCTCCGACGGACCGCGTCCTGGTGGACGATACCGTCTTGCGCTATTACTTTCAACCCGTACTGCATCAGCCGCAAATCACTGATCCCATGTATTTCCGGTATAAGGGCCGGGAAGGAGTGGAAGCCTATCAATCGGCCACGCAAGACGGCGTATTTTCTTACATCGTTCTTGATGGCGGCATCGGGGAAGAGGCCCGCCGGATGGATGCAGCGGTCCATTCCCAACTCAGTGGGTATCAGTTACAGATGATGGCAGCAGACCCCACGATGGGCCAAAATATCGAAATATACGCAAAAGCTAAAGCCCCCGGAAGTGTTGCGGCCAAAGAAAGCGACGTTAGGGTCTTGACCCCGGCTTCCAACACTGTTGTATCTGTCAGCCCAGGCTCCGTAACCGTAGCCGAGGGGATGGCAACTGGGGCCCATCCAGGATGGTATATTCGCATGGAGGTTTTCACCGATCGCTGGTATGCTCAGGGAGACCGCATAGAAATTGCTCCCGGCGGCAGCTTTCGTCAGGAAATTTACCTGAGTGGGGAGCACCGACAACAATGCTTCCATATCTTGCGTACGCGGCTCTTCGACCAGGCTGATTCGGTTCGCGCTGTCAGCTTTAACTACGGTATCGCGCGCGCTAATCCGGATGGAAGCATTCCAGCATGCCGTCCAACACTGGAACTGAACCAGCCGGCGGTTACTACCACAGCGACAAACCCGTAGAGTACTCCGAATATCTGGCGATATCCGGGGTTGGCGGAGATCAGCTTTTATATGGCCGGTGCCCGACAGTCCGTTCGCTATTCAATAACCGTTCCGCTCTTTAACGAGCAGGAAAGCATTGGACCTCTTTATGAACGACTGAAGCAAGTCATGGAGCACGTGGGGCGTCCATTTGAGTGCGTCTTTGTGGACGACAGCAGCACGGATGGCAGCCTTGCCCTGCTGCGGGAAATCGCCCACCGTGACAACCGGATTAGCGTTGTCGGGCTTCCTCGCAACAGCGGTAAGTCCGTGGCCCTTTGCGCCGCATTTGGTGTGGCCAGAGGGGATTTTGTGATTACTATGGACGGCGATTTGCAGCATGATCCTGCAGATATTCCAAAGTTCATCGCGAAGCTAGAGGAAGGCTTTGACATTGTTTGCGGCCGCCGTACCCGGCGCAGTGAAGGCTGGCTGCAAAGGCTCTCTACGTGGAGCGCCAACTGGGTGCTGGGGAAGCTCACCGGGATTCACATCCGCGACTGGGGTGGTGGCTTTAAAGCATACAAGCGCGAACTGGTTTCGGAACTTCCGATTTACGGTGAACTGCAACGGCTTATTCCAGTGCTGGCTTTGCGGCGCGGGGCCCGCGTCTGCGAAGTCCCGATCACAACTGCTCCAAGGGAGCATGGCATCTCCAAATACGGGATCGTTCGCAAACTGCCGGTTTTTTTTGACCTCATCACCGTTCGCTTCCTGCTGCGTTATCTTAACCGGCCGCTGCATTTCTTCGGATCGCTAGGTCTTTTCTCACTCGCTGCCGGTATTGCGACCGGCTTGTGGTTAGCGGTGCAGCGTCTGGCACACGGAACACATATCATGGCGGAGCACGGCCCTCTCATGATTTTTTCCGCTGTGCTCATTGTTGCTGGCATCCAGCTTCTCGCGCTCGGTCTGCTGGCAGAGTTGCTGGTGCGATATTTCCATGAAAGCCGCGGACGAAGTCTTCTCTATGAAGGGGCCAGTATTCTACTTGGACAAAGCGAAACCGAGCGACAGACGTGAAATGGTTTTTAGCTGGCGCCTGATTTTAAGGCCAGCCTATTGACGGCTATTCGTATTTTTCTCGGCTAACGGGCCATTAAGCTCTTTCAGGACGCTGCCAGGATTTTCCCGTAACGGGCGTTACTGCATCAAGGCTTTCTTCAACTGCGCGATTTGCCCGCCATGGTACAAGCTGTGCTGCACAATGCCATGGAAGAGATAGTAAAAATCATACTGCCGTCCGGGAACGGTTTCTTGTAAGCGATCGTCCCCAAATCCTGCGATAGTCCGCGCAAGCTGCTCAGCGGTGATGAAAAGACTGCCCACCGCGACGTCCCACGCCGCCACATTTGTGTCGGTAACTGCGGGCCAATCTTTCTCCGTACCATAGAGCTTGGGCATCGGCACACCTTGCGTCGATTCCAGCGCAGCTCGCGTCCAAATTTCAATATGCAGGACAAGTTCCCAAATCGTATGCGCCGATACCACAGGACGGCTGCTAGCCTGTTGCCCAGCGATGCCGTCCAGCAGCTTGCGCAACGGATCGCCGTGCCAGGGATCACCGGTAAAAGCGCGGCGCAGTTGATCGGCGATGCGGAGACATTCAGTGTTCATAAAGTGTGCTCGCAAAAAAAGGCTGGCATAAAAGATGCATGCCAGCCCTCGGGTGATGCAAAAATGGTTTTCAGCTGGTAACGTACTTGCCAGCTTCGATCACGCGGCCGGCGATCTGCCGCGTCAGGGCGATCACGTTGAACGGCTCATGCTTGAACAGCCGGCGCAAGATCACCAGTTGCGTCCGCAGCATGTCCCCCTCGGCCACCGCAGCGACAACTTTTCTTGCCGCAGCTTCCATCTTGTCCATGGCCTGCGTAAGACCTACTTGCGCCATGGCGATGGCCAATTGACACTTGGCTTCGCCATCACGGGCAATCAGTTTTTGGGTGCGCAGGACCAGCGAGTCCATGGCAAAGGTTTCAATCACCATATCGGCAATGGCCGCCAGAATTTCCTGCTGCTCAGCCAGCGCAGTCATGTATTTCTGGACGGCAGCGCCGGCCAGCATGAGCGTTGCTTTCTTGGCATTCGCGACCATGGTGCGTTCGGCCGCGAGTGCTCCCTCCAGCGGTTCTGCGCTGCCCGGGCCGGACATGATTTCTTCCGTCAGCTTCTTGATGGCCGGCATGAGCGCAAGCTGGCCGCCCATGGACCGCTTCATCAGCCGGTCAAGAATCAGCATACGGTTGATCTCATTCGTCCCTTCGAAGATTCGGTTCACGCGTGAGTCGCGATACGCGCGCTCCGCCGGATACTCTTCCACAAAGCCGTAGCCCCCATAAATCTGGACGGTTTCATCGACAACGTAATCGAGCATCTCCGATCCCCAGACTTTCAGCACGGAGCACTCGACCGCATATTCTTCGATGCCCTTGGCCGTTAGCTTGTAGACGTTGGGATCGTTCTTGTCGATGTCCGCCAGCCCGGCATCGATCATGCCTATAGTGCGGTACGACATGCACTCGCCCGTATAAATACTTGCGGCCATATTGGCAATTTTTTCTTTGATCAAGCCAAAGTCCGCCAGGGTCTTGCCGAATGCCTTGCGCTGCTTCGCGTACCCGATGGCGTTCTGCAACGAATACCGCGCGCCACCCACCACACCAGCGCCCAGTTTGAAGCGACCGATATTGAGAGTGTTAAAAGCAATCACGTGTCCTTTGCCGATTTCACCCAGCAAATTGTCCTTGGGCACGCGGCAATCATTCAGGATGATGGGCGTAGTTGAGGACCCGCGAATGCCCAGCTTCTTCTCTTCCGCTCCCGCCTGGAACCCGGGGAAGGTCCGCTCAACGATGAACGCGCTGAACTTCTCGCCGTCAACTTTGGCGAAGATGATGTACACGTCGGCAAAGCCGCCGTTGGTGATCCACATTTTTTCGCCGTTCAGGATCCACTCTTTG
>WNFI01232368.1_pt2 | contig 25056 bp, 23 predicted proteins | sample 5400471 | NCBI WGS metagenome assembly WNFI01 (sample SAMN13153348, study PRJNA577476) | soil metagenome | isolation source: 100 cm saprolite on Douglas fir-dominated hillslope | place: USA:California | collected 2013-09-17 | reverse complement strand
CGATCGGCCAGGAGAAGGTTCTGACGCCATTCACCGCAATAGAGCATCTCGTAGCGGACGGGTGTCCCGACAGCCTGCTCAAAGCGCTGTTTCATTTCCCCGTCTGATTCGACAGCGGCGTGGAGCGTCCAATGCCGCTTCGAGTCCTGCATAATCAGAAAGGTCGCCCATTCGTCCGCAACCAGGTAGTGCCGCCCTCGGCCAGGCCCCTCACCCAGTGGCAGACGATCGTAGAGCTCGTCACAACGATAAAGTCCCTGACGAAGTTTAGCCAAGTTGGCTTCGCCTCTGAGTCGTATGCCAAGCTGTTTCCGCACCAAGCTGGATCCACCATCGCAGCCGACCAGATAGGCCGCTCTTATTTTCGTGGACCTTCCGTCCCATGATCGGACGGTCGCTACGACACTCGGTCCATCCTCTTCAAAATCCATGAGCTCGGTGCCATACCGAACAGTTACTGCTGGAATTCGCTCCGCGGCACGCTTGAGCACGGGCTCCAACGTGTACTGCGAAATGAGCTGATACGGCTCGAGCGGGGTCGAGCCGTCGTTGATCTGGCGTATCTGCTCTCTGGCCACATCGACCGACGGGTATTTCAGATGCAGCAAAGGCACTCGAGTTATTGCCAGGATGATATACACATCCATGACCGCGTCGGTTGTCAGTCCGGCTGCGCGAAGTTCGTCGGCCAAGCCTATGCGACGGAACATCTCCATCGAGCGCGCATTGCAGCGCTCCATCTTCGGCAGAAATTGCGGCTCACGCTTTTTCTCAACCAGGATACAGCGTGCGCCGCGAAGCCCTAGGTCAACGGCCAATGTGAGTCCGACGGGACCGGCGCCGACGATGATAACCTGAGTATCCATTCAATCACGTCCCACAACGTCGCGCCGGTGGCTAACACCGACTCCCAAATTTCCGATGCCAAGCGAAGTTGCAGTGGGCCTCTCAAAAGATTTCCGTGAGCGCCGGGGCCGACGGACAAGTCTCTGCAGGAGCGACGCATTGGCCTGATTGACACGTAGACGGACTTTGCCCCGCCTTGGTCTTGCGGCCAAAGCATGGACTAATGCGCTCATTGTGCATTGATCAGAAACGGCGCGATTTGAACAAGGGCAGTGTTCGCACCATTTGCTGGCCCTTGGCGACCGGACTAAAGCTTTACCGGTCGTCGATCCCGCCGGGACACTTAAGGTCAAAAGAAATTTGGAGTCCACGTGACCGCACCGAAGCGCGAGGAATAGCCGGATCTCCTGCGCACGATTTGGTCGAGATCAGTAAGTTGGTCAAGCTTATAGTGGCAGAGAGGCCTTAAGCCTTAGCCTTCGGGAACTTTCGCCGATTCTAAACACGCCGATTGCGATCAAGCCTAGCTCCATGTCTGCGATTATCTAGGGTCTGCTCTTCGCTATGGGAGCCAGATCAATCTAAGATCTATTCGCAGCCAGCGGTTTGGGCGAGACTGAAGGCCAATCTCCTCGACATCGAACAGCAGAGGCTGGAGCGAATGGAGGAGGGCGGCACTGCGTTCTCAATCCTCTCGCTCAACTCGCCCGGCATTCAGGGCATCCCAAATGTCAAAGAGGCCATTGATGTTTCGCGACGCGCCAACGACGCCCTTGCCGAGCATGTCTCCCGCCACCCCGCGAAATTGGGCGGGTTTGCGGCCCTGCCGATGCAGGATCCGGACGCGGCGGCGTTCGAGCTCGAACGCTGTGTCAAGACGCTTGGATTTCACGGCTTTATGGTCAATGGCTTCTCGCAAGCCGGTAGTGCGGAGACGGTCGTGTATTATGACGCGCCGCAATTTGCCGATTTTTGGAACAGCGCGAACGCGCTCGGCAAGCCATTTTACATGCATCCGCGTGATCCGCTGCCTTCCCGCGAACCAATCTTCGACGGCTTCCCCTGGCTGACCGCGGCCACTTGGGCCTTTACGATGGAGACCAGCACCCACGCGCTGCGCCTGATGTCGTCGGGCTTGTTCGATCGAAACCCGAATTTGCAGATGATTCTCGGCCATTTGGGTGAATGCATTCCGTTTAACATTTGGCGAATAGATAACATCGTCCGAAAGGCGCCCCGCGGCATCCCCTGCAAACGCGCGCTCGGGGAATATTTTCGCGAGAACGTGTACGTAACAACCAGCGGAAACTTCCGAACACCGTCCCTCCTGTCGACGATGCTCGAGGTTGGGAGTGACCGCATTTTGTACGCGGTTGACTATCCATTCGAGAGCTTTGAAGAGGCCTCCCGCTGGTTCGACAATTGTGAGATCAGCGAGACCGATCGAAATAAGATCGGCCGTGAAAACGCGCGGCGGCTGTTCGGTCTTCTTTGACAGAACTCATTCGCAAACTTGTTGCTCGGTTACAGCCGCGAATAAGAACGATCCCGCGACGCGAGCCAGGGCTCCGACTTTTAATGCTGGCGAGCACTTTAGCCGCCTTGCCGCGAGCAGCCGCAGCGATGGAGTGCCGGCCGGCAGCGTTGCAGGTTCGCACCCCTGCTCACAAACGCGGCCGGGCGCGGGCGGACCTGCAATCCCAAACGTGCGCATCCGTATCAAGAAGCCTCCGGAAACGCGAGTGAGGATGCAGCGTTCGTCATATGAAGTGGGGCCGATAGAGAATCCGGAGTGACGGTCGATGAAACTGATCGAAACGGATGTACTCGTCGTCGGCGCCGGCCCAGCCGGACTCACCGCATCCGCTTTCTTGGCTCGGGCCGGCGTGAAGGCCATCGGCATCACCAAGTACGGTGGAACGGCTGATTCCCCGCGCGCCCACATCACCAATCGGAGAACGGCCGAGGTCTTGAGGGACCTGGGCGTCGAGCGCCGTCTGCGCGAAAAGGCGATGCCGCAGGACATCATGGGCACCCAGATTTTCGCGACTTCGTTTGCCGGGCTGGACCTGTCGCCGACGATGGCGTGGAGAGCGGGGATCGATCGCAGGACGGCGCCAGCCCGAGGGCGATGTGCAACATCTCGCAACACAAGCTCGAGCCCATCATCCTCGAAGCCGCGTTGCGGCATGGGGTGCAAATTGGCTTCAACGCGGAGCTGGTCGATCTGCGATAGGATCGGGAATCGGTGACGGCAAAGATTCGTGACCGCTTGAGCGAGGGCGAGTATGAAATTCGCTGCAAATATCTCATCGGAGCCGATGGCTGCCGCAGCATCGTCGCGAGCAAAGCCGGCTCGCCCGCCACGCATGAATTTCTGCGGTAACGCGCTCGACCACGCTGTCGAGGCATTCTCGCAGGAACTTCCGGCCGCGCCCGACTGGTTCGAACAGCATCCCGGCTACTCGCGGCGAGTTGCAGGCACTTGACCATGCTTCTACCAACGACAATCGAGACCTTTCGCGCCAACGACGCGCACAACAGATCTCTGGCCGCCACGCTGCGCTCCACGATCGCCGCGGCAGCCCGAGGCGGCCAGGCGAAACATCGCGAGCGGCATGTTGAGCGAGGCAAGCTGCTGCCGCGTGATCGCGTCTGTCGGCTTTTGGATCCTGGCTCGCCTTTTCTCGAGATAGGGGCCTTGGCTGCTAATGGGATGTACGACGACGAGGCGCCTGGTGCTGGAGCGATCGTCGGGATCGGGCGTGTGTCCGGTCGAGAGGCAATGATCTTCGCGAACGACCCGACGGTGAAGGGCGGCGCTTACTTCCCAATGACGGTGAAGAAGCATCTCCGGGCACAGGAGATCGCGCGCGAGAACCGGCTGCCTTGCATCTACCTTGTTGATTCAGGCGGCGCCAACTTGCCACACCAGTCCGAGGTTTTCCCGGATCGAGACCACTTCGGTCGGATCTTTTACAACCAAGCGCAGATGTCGGCGGAGGGCATTGCGCAGATCGCCTGTGTCATGGGCTCCTGCACCGCCGGTGGCGCTTACGTGCCAGCGATGTCGGACGAAACGGTGATCGTGCGCAATCAAGGAACAATTTTCCTTGGCGGGCCGCCGTTGGTGAAGGCCGCCACGGGCGAAGTGATCTCCGCGGAGGAGTTGGGCGGCGCCGAGACGCACGGGCGCAAATCGGGCGTTGTCGACCACGTCGCTGAGAACGATATGCACGCGCTGCTGATCGTGCGCGATATCGTGGCGACCCTCAATCAGCCGAAGGCGCCGGACGTCGAGCTGCTGCCGCCTGAACCGCCAAAGCTCGACCCGCACGACCTTTACGGCATCGTGCCGATGGACGTTCGTGCGCCATATGATGTTCACGAAGTTATTGGCCGCATTGTTGACGGGTCGGCGCTCCACGAATTCAAGCCACGCTATGGCAGCACCCTCGTCTGCGGTTTCGCACACATCTGGGGCATTCCTGTCGCGATCCTTGCCAATAATGGCGTGTTGTTTTCCGAGAGCGCGGTCAAGGGGGCGCATTTCATCGAGCTTGCCTGTTTTCGCCGCATCCCTCTTTTATTCCTGCAAAATATCTCGGGGTTCATGGTCGGGGGTAAGTACGAGGCCGAGGGTATCGCCAAGCATGGTGCAAAATTAGTCACTGCAGTGGCGACCGCGACGGTGCCCAAAATCACCGTACTCATCGGCGGGAGTTTCGGTGCCGGCAATTACGGCATGTGCGGGCGGGCTTATGGTCCCCGCTTTTTGTTCATCTGGCCCAATGCGCGCATCTCGGTCATGGGCGGCGAACAAGCCGCGTCCGTCCTGGCGACCGTCCACCGCGATGCCGAGAACTGGACGCCAGAGGAGATGGAGGCTTTCAAGGCGCCGATCCGGCAGAAATACGAGGATGAAGGCAACCCCTATTTTGCCACTGCGAGACTCTGGGACGACGGGATCATCGATCCGCTCCAGACTCGCGATGTGCTCGGCCTGGCCTTCGCGGCTACGCTCAACGCACCTATCCCACGGCAGCCGCGATTCGGCCTTTTCCGGATGTAAGGCCGGTGCTCGGAAAGATCTTGATAGCTAATCGCGGCGAGATCGCCCGCCGCATCATCCGGACCGCGGACCGCCTCGGCGTCGCCACCGTCGCCATCTACTCCGAGGCCGATGCTGGCATGCCGTTCGCGCACGAAGCCGACGAGGCTCATTGCATCGGCCCGCCGGCGGCGCGCGAAAGCTATCTGAAATCAGATCGCATCATAGAAGTAGCGTTGGCGTCAAAGGCGCAAGCAATCCACCCCGGCTACGGCTTCCTCTCCGAGAACGCCGAATTTGCAGAGGCCGTTGAGGCTGCCGGTCTCACCTGGATTGGTGCGCCGCCCAGCGCAATCCGTGCGATGGGACTCAAAGATGCCGCTAAGAGGCTGATGATCGCCGCTGGTGTGCCGGTAACACCTGGATATATGGGCGAAGACCAGTCACCCTCAAGGCTTAAGGCCGAGGCCGACCGCATCGGCTATCCGGTTCTGATAAAGGCCGTCGCGGGCGGCGGCGGCAAAGGGATGCGGCGTGTCGATGCGGCACGGGATTTCGCAGAAGCGCTGGTCAGCTGCCAACGGGAGGCAGCCTCCTCGTTTGGCGATGATCGGGTCCTGATTGAGAAATACATCCTGGGCCCGCGGCACATTGAAGTGCAGGTGTTCGGTGACCGGTATGGCAACATCGTACACCTGTTCGAGCGCGACTGCTCTCTTCAGCGCCGGCATCAAAAGGTGATCGAGGAGGCGCCGGCCCCTGGCATGGACGTCGTAACCCGCGATGCGGTGTGCCAGGCGGCAGTCAATGCGGCGCGGGCGGTCGATTATGTCGGCGCCGGAACCATCGAGTTCATTGCCGACACGAGCGAAGGGCTGCGTGCCGATCGCATCTGGTTCATGGAGATGAACACCCGGCTTCAAGTCGAGCACCCAGTCACTGAATCGATCACGGGCCAGGATCTGGTCGAATGGCAGCTGAGAGTGGCCGGCGGCGAGCCGCTCCCGGTCAAACAGGCGGATCTCCAGATCTCGGGTTGGGCGATGGAAGCGCGGCTCTACGCCGAGAACCCGACGACTGGATTCCTTCCTGCAACGGGTCCACTGCATCATCTGCGACTCCCATCCGGGATCCGCATCGACAGCGGTGTCGAACAAGGGTGCGAGATCACCCCCTTTTATGATCCGATGATTGCAAAGCTCATCGTTCACGCACCGACGCGTCGGCAGGCCGCGGCCAAGCTAGCCCAAGCGTGCGGCCAGGTAGAGATCTGGCCGGTCCATACCAATGCGGCGTTCCTAGCTCGTGCTGCCGCCGACCCGGATTTCATTGGGGGGGTGGTCGACACGGGTTTCATCGAGCGGCACTCACAACGGCTGATCCCCGGCGCCGAACCAAGAGGCGAAGTCATCGCGTCGGCTGCAGCAGCGCTCCTGCCTGCGATCTCATCGGACCCTTGGACTGCACTGCGCGGATTCCGGGTCAACGCGCCCCGCGACGACGAGGTTGTCGTCACAGTTGGGGGGCGGGTCTACGAAGCAACGCCGGCCGCGGCCGCGGCTTCCGTAGCGGTTATCGGCGACGCGCGCGTGCTCTTCCTCGACGGCGAGGCCTGGGCGTTCGGCCCACCAGTTGCTGGGCAATCGGGCGACAGTGGGACGGGGGACGGCGCGCTGCTCGCGCCCATGCCGGGCCGCATCGTGCTTGTAGACACCGTCCAGGGATCAGTGGTCAGCAAGGGACAGAAGCTCATCGTCATGGAAGCCATGAAGATGGAACTCGTTCTGTCGGCGTCTTTCGACGGAGTTGTGGAGACAGTCAAAGTCAGGGTTGGTGACCAAGTCACTGAGGGCTCGTTGCTCGCCATAATCGCCGCCACCCCATAGGTGCCCCATGATCCGTGACAAACACGGGGTTGCTATCACCGATCAACGGAGCCGGACCGAGTTCGGCGTCGAGGAGGTGGCTTGCGAGGTGCGCTGGCTGACGGAACCCGGCTGGCTGACGTTGGAGGCCAGTGCGCCGACACTCTGCGTGATGACGACCGAGATCGGCGGACGATGTGAGTTCAGGGGGAAGCCCGATCAACCCGTGGACGGCGAATACTTCGGATCAGGCGCTTTAGCATTCGCGGCAGCTGGCTCACGGGTTGCGATCTATGCTGCGGAGATGCGTCAAGCCCGCCTGTGCTGTTTCGCATTCCGCGACACGGACTACCTCACATCCGAGGATATCGCCGTCGCCGGCCGTTTGCGAACGCGCTACATGTTCCGGAACGAACGGGTCAGAACGTGCGCGGCGCTGTTGGATCGTGGCCGTCTTCAAGGTGACTCAACGGCGTTCATCCTCTCCCTATCGAAGGCGCTGTTTGCGGCGGTGCTCGAGTTGGCGGACGGCGAGCCGTCGAAAATCGCTGCCTTGACCGGCGCCAATTGGGACGCGATCTCGAGGCATATTCGCGATAATCTGGGGGAGCCCATCACTGTTGAAACTCTGGCTGAGATCGCCCAAATGCCCCCCGAGCGATTTGGCAGCGCATTTAGGGACGCGACCGGTATGTCCCTTCGACAGTGGCAGACGGATTGTCGCGTTCGCGGCGCGCAGCGGCTGCTGACGGACAATCCGAACGAAAGCCTTACCGAGGTCGCGACTCTTTGCGGCTTCGCGGACCAGAGCCATTTCTCGCGCGCGTTCTTGAAAGTGGTCGGGCTGACGCCGACTGCATGGCTGCACAGCCTGACGTGAACCGCAGCGACAGCGGCCCGCATTTCAGCGGTTGTGGAAGACCATGTCCGGCGGCTCGATGTCGCGATCGAAGGCCTTTGCGGTATTCAGGAACCCGCGGGTGCAATCCTCCGTGTTGAAGAGATCCATGGTGATGTCGAGCATCATGGCATCGGCAGCCGGCACTCCGCCCGCCGACCAGGCCTTCAGGAGTGTTCGGGTTGCTGCGTAGGACTTTGTCGGCCCGACCGCCAGTTTCTGGGCCAGTGCCTCCACGGCGCGGGCGAGATCGGCGTCGGGGACGACTTGTGTGGCGATGCCCAGTTGGTCCGCCAGGGGCCCCGGGATCGGCTCTCCGAGAATGGCGAAGCGCGATGCCCGTCCCCGACCGACGCGTTCAGCGAGGCGCTGCAGCGCCCCGGCGATCGGCAGCATCCCCGTCGTCACTTCGACGCAACGCAAGACGGCGCTCTCGGTGGCGACAATGAAGTCGCAGGCGAGAGCAAGTTCGAAACCGCCGCCAAACGCGACCCCCTGGACTGCCGCGATGGTGGGTACCCTCAGCGCCTCAATCGCGCGGTAGGACAGGTTGACTTCCGCCACAAAGGTACGGAACCAGTTGACGTCCTTGCCGGGCCATTCGCGCACCTCGCCCCCGAAGCTGAAGTGAGGCCCCTCCGCCTGGATCACCAGAACACGGATATCGCTTTGGCTTGCATCATGAACGGCCTGCCGAAGACATTCCGAAAATTGCAGGTCAAGGCGATTGTACGGCGGGTTGGCAAGCACGATGCGTCCGACCGCGTCTTTGCGCTCGAACCGAATGGTCTTCTTCATGGCCTGAACTCCTTTCATCCTCGGGGCGATGAGATCAGGAAATCACCGGTATCAGTAAATGCGAGGGATGCTCTGCATCGTGGTAGATGCTGTGCGTCACGGTCTCGCTTCGGCAGACGTGATAGGGGATGTATTCGACGTCCGTCATGGCACCCGTCCCGGTGGGAACGTCCATAGAGGTGATTTCGAGACAGAGCCGGTGGCCCGCCTTGAACTGATTGGCGGTAGCGAGAATCTGGATTTGATATTCGACGATCTCACCGGCCCGAACCGGCTTGATGGAACTGCGCGTCAGCTTATGGAAAGGCTCGCCGGGTTTGGAGCGCGCCGGGTCGATCGCCCGGTAGGAAGCCTTCAGCCATCCGCGCGTGAGCTCTCGCTCCGGCAGGTTTGCCGGCACGGTCCTTTCACCCTGGCGAGCGGTGACGACCGACACGTCAGGTCCGACGTCCTTGAGAATCACGATCCAGTTGGTATCTGCATTGTCGATGGCGGCGTACAAGGTCAGGCTGATCGGGCCCGCGACCGTCAGGTCTTCAGCGAGCGGTTCGGTCATGTAGCGGAGCCGCTCGACTTTCATGGTCTTCTTGAGCGGCATCTGCGTGAATACGTCCGGCTCGCGCGCGGCCCGTCCCGTTTGGTCGGCCGGATGAGGAGGGGTCGACGTCAGCCGCTCCCAATCGCTGAGATACAGCTTCCGCCACCGCGTCTCGGGGAGCGGCCAATCGGCGCCGGTCCGCCATTCGTTGGCGCCCATCAGCCAGTAGCGCACCGGCGGTTCGTCCATGATTCCGTTGTCGACGCCCTTCAGCCAGTGGTCGTACCAGCGGATGATCTCGTCATGGTATTCATGGAAGGGCCGCTCCAGATGTGCCGGGCCCGTGAAGAGAAGCTTGCGCTGGGGTTGCTTTATATTCTGAAAGTAATGCTGTGCGCCGAGCCAGTGAAGCTTGTAGGTGTAAGCGTAAGCACCCGATCCTGTATAAAATGGAATATTGATCTTCTTGAAGATTTCTTCCGCCGCTTCGACGGTCCCATCCGGCTCCCAGGGCGCGACCATCGAATGGTACATAATGAAGGTGCGCTTCCCCTTCTGAGTCAGGATGTTGTAGAGGTTCGCGTACATCTTGAGATCGGGATTCGCCAAGGCCGCTGCGAACAACTTTTCCTGTTCCGGGGGAAGCTCCCCAGGCACGTCGCGGTGTTCATGGACCGTGCTGAACACATCCAACAGGTAGGGGAACGTGTGGAGGACACCGCCCGGATAGAAGTCGCGGAAACCGAACATGCCCCCGTAGGCGCTGCAGGCGTCGTACGGAAAGATCGCCTTCAGCGCCGGGTGCCCTTGCGCCGCCGCGCGCCACTGTTCGCCTGCGTAACCGGAGATCCCGACCATGCCGACGTTACCGTCACACCACGGCTGCCGGCTGATCCACTCGATCACGTCATAATGGTCGGTATTTTCACTGCCATAGTGGCCCTCGGATTTGGCCGAACCCCGCGGTTGCGCGATCACGTGGACGTAGCCATTGGCGATGAATCGTCGCGTGTCGCCCGCTTCGATCGGTCCGAACCAAAGCGGGACGTTCGCCGGCTGAGGCGGCAGGACATCGGCCATGTCAGGGCCTTGCATGTCCTTGTTGTGCAGGGCGGCGGCATAGAGAACCGGAAACGGCCCTTGGCCGCCTGGACGGTAGATGTCGATCGCGAGATGAACTCCGTCCCGCATGCGGATCCGAAGGTCGCGCTCTTCAATCATCCTCAACACTCCCGATCGTCCGGCAGCCGGACTTTCGGAGAAGCGTTACGCGCATGCAGCGCGTGAGGATTGTCGTTTCCCGCTACGAATGGGACCGCGGCCGCGGGCCGCGGGGCAGCTCGTCACATCGCGATATCGCGCCGCCATGCGCCGGGCGAGACGCCGGTTGCAGCGCGGAAGGCTCGCGTGAAATGGCTTTGCTCGGAAAAGCCGGTGTCCAGCGCGACCTCAGCCAAACTAACCCTGCGGTCGGCAAGCAATCGCTTAGCGCTCTCGATGCGCGCGTTCAAATGCCATAGATGCGGCGTGCGTCCGGTGGAGATCTTGAAGGCTCGGCCGAACTGCGAGGGCGACAAATCTGCCAAGCTCGCCAGTTCGGACAGTCGGATCGGTCGCGCGAGATTGTCGCGGATAAAATCCGTAACCACGGACAGCTGGCGCGCCGAGAGGCCAAGACGGCGGTGATTTCTCGGAGGCAGGGGATCGAGGTTGGACAGCCGGGCGACCATCGCGGCGACGAGGCTCTCGCCGAACAGTGAAGACCATTCGGCCGTGTCCTCACTGGTCACCAGCAGACGGGCGAGAGCCTGGAGGCTCTCGTCGTTGAAAACCAGGCGGGGCTCTTGAAACGGTGCCGAGGTGAACTCCTCGCCCATGATCTCCTTCATTCGGTCGACGTCGAGAACGAGCCGGATCTCCTCGACCTGGTCGATTCCGTCGGAATAGCCCCAGACGGGCACGCCAGCGGGGATCAAGCTGATGTGGCCCATCGGTCTTTGCCTACCCGATTGCCGCGACGTGCTGGCGGCGCTCAAGTCCAGGCGCGCCTCGCATTGCCCGCGCAGTTCGTTGACGACGATTGATAAAACAGGCTGGTCGCAATTGAGGGGATGCCATGAACGGCCCGGAAGGGTCTTCATGCGGATGTCGTGCACCTGAATGCCGCTCCACACGTGCCGCACGACCTGCAGGGTGACGACGTTATGCAAGCCGCTCGACTCAGCGCCGGACCGATCCATCGTCTCCTCCAGGCGCCGGTGCCGCGGAGTCGGGAGCGGATCCCCCCTGGGCCACTAGCGCCTTATTAATCCAATAGATCGGATGCGGGGAACTTGTTGTCAATGTCGTGGACCCCGGCAGTCGCACAAGCGCGTCGCGCCACCCTCGCCTGTCACCGCCCAGAAATCGAGTCCAAGCATGCGCATCGCGATCAAGAACGCCCAATGGAGGGCGCCTAGGTTTTATGCCTCAACAGGTGCGGAGGCTGTGCGGTGGAAGCCCTCAGTTACGTCCATGGCAGCGCCGGACCGTCGCTCGTTGCGGCGACGATTGGTGCCTTTCTCGACGACGTTGCGGCGCAAAAAGACGCGTTCGCCGCCGGGCTCTTGGCCCTGGGCCTGGAGCCTGGAGATAGGTTGGGGATCTGGTCCCCGAACCGCGCCGAATGGGTGGCCGTTCAGTTCGCCGCGGCCAAGGCAGGGCTGATTCTGGTCAACATCAATCCAGCCTATCGCGTTGCAGAACTGGAACATGTCCTACGGGTCGCCGGGTGCAAGGCTCTGGTCACCGCCTTCCAGTTCAAATCCAGCAACTATCCGGCCATGGTGGCGGACCTCGTTCCAGGCCTGGTCCGCAGCCGCAAGCCCATCGCCAGCGAACGCCTGCCGGAGCTCCGCCGCCTGATCGTGTTCGACGACGCGCAAGGCTGTGATTGCCTTCATTACAGCGACGTCATCGCCCTTGGCCGCTCATCCGGCTTCGAGCGTCTGTCGGCCGTCAAGTTGGACTTCGACGCGGCGGTCAACATCCAGTTCACCAGCGGCACCACTGGACTCCCGAAAGGCGTGACTCTGACCCACCACAATCTGCTGAACAACGGCTTGCACGTCGGCGTCGTGACCGGGATCGGGCCCGAAGATCGCGTCTGCCTTCCCGTTCCGCTCTACCACTGTTTCGGCATGGTGATGGGCGTACTGGCCTGCCTGACGCAAGGGGCCACGATGGTGTTTCCCAGCGAAGGTTTCGAGCCCCTCGGGGTCCTGCAAGCGATCGCGGGCGAACGGTGCACCCACCTCTATGGCGTGCCAACCATGTTCATCGCCATCCTCGGGGAAGACAGGTTCGCCGAATTTGACCTGAAATCGCTGCGCGGCGGGATCATGGCCGGCGCACCTTGTCCTGTGGAGGTGATGAAGGCTGTCATGCGGGACATGCACATGGCCGAGGTCACCATCGCCTATGGCATGACCGAAACCAGCCCCGTGAGCTTCCAAACGCGAATTAGCGACCCGGTGGACGTGAGGGTGTCCACCGTCGGCCGCATCATGCCGCATCTCGAGGTCAAGATCGTGGACGACGCGGACCGTATCGTGCCGCTTGGACAGGCCGGGCAACTTTGCACCCGCGGCTATTCCGTCATGCTCGGTTATTGGGGGGAAGAAGCCAAGACGCGCGAAGTTCTGGATACAGCGAGTTGGATGCACACAGGTGACCTCGCCGTTCTCGATGAACAGGGCTATTGCCGCATCATCGGGCGCAGCAAGGACATCGTGATCCGGGGAGGCGAGAACATCTCGCCACGGGAGGTCGAGGAATTTCTTTATCGCCATCCGTCGGTCCGCGACGTTCAAGTGGTGGGGATCCCCGACGAGATGTTTGGCGAGGAGCTTTGTGCTTGGATCGTGCTCCAGCCGGGAGCCTCCGACGGTGCGGACGAGATTCGCGCGTTCTGTCGCGGCCAGATCGCCCATTTCAAAATTCCGCGGTACATCAAGTTCGTCGACTCGTTCCCCACGACGGCGACTGGCAAGGTCCAGAAGTTCGTCATCAAAGCAGCCATGATCGAAGAGTTGGGGCTGCGGACCGCCCAGTCGTGACTGGGCTCGCGTTTGTCCATCAAGCTTCGCAAACGCGCGTTGTTTTCGCGCCAGGCAGCTTATCTCGCCTCGGCGACGAGGCAGGCCGGCTCAATCTCGAACGCGTGCTCGTCCTCAGCACTGTTCAGCAGATCCGGCATGCCGAGCAGGCCGGGGCAGCGCTCGGAGCGCGATTGGCAGGCACCTTCGCCGGTGCCGCGATGCACACGCCCGTGGAGGTGACGAACGAAGCTTTCGCGTTGGTTCGAAAGACCCAGGCCGATGGGCTGGTGGCGATCGGCGGCGGGTCGGCGATCGGCTTGGCGAAGGCGCTCGCACTGAGAACCGACCTGCCTCAGATCGTTGTACCGACGACGTATGCCGGGTCAGAGGCGACCCCGATCCTTGGCGAAACAAAGGAAGGGCTCAAGACGACCCAACGGTCCGTGAAGGTGCTGCCCGAGGTCATCCTGTACGACGTTGAGCTGACTCTAAGCCTGCCCGTCGCTCTTTCCGTTTCGTCCGGGCTGAATGCAATTGCCCACGCCGCGGAGGCTCTGTACGCCGAGGACCGCAATCCCTTGATCCAGGTCATGGCCGAGGAGGCGGTGCGCGTATTGGCGGCGGCCTTGCCACAGATTCACGCCCAGCCAAGCAATGTCGCGGCACGGTCAGAGGCGCTCTACGGCGCTTGGCTCTGCGGGACGTGCCTGGGCGCGGTTGGCATGGCGCTGCATCATAAAATCTGCCACACGCTCGGCGGTACCTTCGGCTTGCCGCACGCTGAAACCCACGCAGTGATGCTCCCGCATGCGCTGGCGTACAACCTCCCCGCTGCTCGCGAGGCCGGCCAAAGACTGTCCCGCGCGTTGAACGGTCAGGATCCGGCTCTGGCGCTGTTTCGCTTGGCGCGCAGCCTTGGCCCACCAAGCGCGCTGCGGGATCTCGGCATGCCGCAGAACGCGCTCGACCAGGCGACGGATCTGGCCACCCAGAATGCCTACGCCAATCCTCGCCCAATCGAGCGTACGGAGATCCGCGCGATGCTCGCCCGGGCCTGGTCTGGCGATTCACCTGCGGACTGGGGTTTCAGCGCCGCTGCACATGCGGCGGAGTAATGTGTATGCGCGAGTTCGACGAGACAACTATTACGGATGCTGTGTTGGAACGGGTCGCCAATACACCAGATCTACGCGCGCGGCGCGTCAGCCGGGCGCTGGTCAAGCATCTTCATGCCTTCATCCGCGAGATCGAGCCGACCGAGGCGGAATGGGAGTGGGGAATCCGCTTCCTCACGGAAGCCGGCCGGCTGTGCTCCGATACGCGGCAGGAGTTCATCCTCTTGTCCGACACGCTTGGCGTATCGATGCTGGTGGACGCGATCAACCATCGGATGCTGTCGGGGGCAACTGAAACAACGGTGTTCGGGCCTTTCTACGCCGCTCCTCCAGAATTCGAGTTGGGCGAAGACATCCGCGGCCACCTTCAAGGTCGGCCCATGTATGTCGCTGGACGAGTGACCAATCCCGACGGACGTCCGCTCGCGGGAGCCGTGGTAGATGTCTGGCATTCCGACGACCAAGGGTTCTACGATCTGCAAACGCTAGGCGATACCCCTCGCTATGGCGGCCGCGGGCGCTTCCGGAGCGGAGAAGACGGGCGCTTTCACTTCTGGACGATACGCCCATCGGCGTATCCCATACCCAGCGATGGCCCGGTCGGCAAGATGCTGAAGGCGCAAAATCGTCACCCGTTTCGACCCGAACACATTCACTTCATGGTCGTCGCTCCCGGTCACCGCAAGCTGGTAACCCACATCTTCGCCGCCGGCGACCAATACCTGGATTCGGATGTGGTTTTCGGTGTGAAGAAGTCTCTGGTGGAAGAATATCGGGCTCATCACGGTGGCAAAGCGCCGGATGGCCGCGGCATTGATGGCGACTGGTTTAGCCTCGAGCGCGAGTTCCGGCTCGCCAGTCTGGACTGAGAGGACAGCCCCTAGATTAGCGGACCAAACTCTATATTGGGTCGGCGCGGAGCCTTTGAAGCGCGGGGATGATTAGGAAAGAGATGCCTTCACGCGTTTAGGCGTCATGGGAAGCTCGCGTAGTCGGCGCCCCGTAGCATCGGCGAAAGCATTGGCCAACGCCGCCGATGTAGGAGGAAGAGCACCTTCACCGGCACCGAGCGAAGGGTCGCTGCGCTCCATCAGAACGACTTCAATACTGGGGACCTCAGGAAACGTAAGTATGGGGTACCCCGACCAGTCCCGGCTCGTGACCTCCCTTCTGTCGAAGCTGACCTGCTCCTTCAGAGTGAGACTGATCGCCTGAACGATACCTCCTTCGAGCTGATTCTTCGCCCCATCCGGATTGACGACGAGTCCGACATCAGCCGCCATTACAACGCGGGGGACCTTGATGACGCCCGTCTTGCGGTCGACTTCCACGTCCACCACAGCGGCCGCATACATCCCGATGCTTTTGTATCGGCAAAAGGCTAGCCCGCGTCCACGTCGGCCATCACCCTTCTTTCCAGGAGTCCAGCCCGCTTTGTCAGCAGCAGCTTGAAGCACAGCCTGGGCCCGGGGATCTCTGAGATGCAAGAGGCGGAACGACAACGGGTCGATCCCAGCGACGTCGGCGAGCTCGTCCATAAAAGATTCGATCGCGAAAATGTTTCCATGAGCTCCCAGCGTTCGGAAAGATCCGTTTCGGACCGGTGCATCGAGCAGGAGATGGTTTCGGATCTCCTTCCTCGGCAGTTCGTAGAATGGTACCGCGTTGCGATCTCCGTCGCCGAACGGCTGAGGAATGTGCGGGGGTGCTCAAATCCCAAGCAGCGAGAAGATTCACGCTGACCCGGCCGCATGGCATGACTGTTGCTCCAAAGATCGTACGACCAATCTACGATTCTTCCGTCAGATGTGAGTGCCGCCTCGACCCTCATCGCCATTCCGGGGCCGAAAGGCGCCCAGGCGAACTCCTCATCCCGCATCCACTGAAGCTTGACGGGCGCGCCTGCGACGGCACGGGCCACCAGCGCCGCGTCTAAGGCCACGTCGTCCGCACCGTTGTGGCCGTAGCATCCCGCTCCCGGGGTGTGAATGACATCGACCTCACCGTTATTCATTCCCAACACCTTGGCCAGATCTCCCCTCAGGGGAAAGACGCCTTGCGTATGGGACCAGACCGTCATGCGACCGTCTTTCAGCCATGCGACCGCGCAAGAGGGACCGATTGATGCGTGAGACACGTACGAGCGGGTATACTCGCCACTAACTCTTTTGACCTGACCTGGAACCGGCTCCGACTGACCGGTGGCGCCTACTATGATGGTTTCCGCGCGAAACCTCTTCAATTCTCCATGCAAATCCGCAATATCAGGAAGCGTCACCGCGTCGCCGCTCCAGTGCGCTGCCGACGCCAGAGCATTGCGGGCGACGATTGCCTGCTCTTCGCGCTTCGCGGCGACCGCAAGAAAATTGCCGTCGCGAACGACCGCGACCACACCAGGAAGCGATCGAACTGCGGCTTCGTCGAGCGAGACCAGTTTCGCCCCGTAGCGCGGTGGACGAACGACTCTCGCAAAGACCATTCCCGGCAGCCTCATATCCTGTACGTAGGATGGCGCTCCAGTCAGCTTTCCGGGCAGGTCGATCCGATTGATCGATTTGCCGACGATGGAATAGTCGCTCGGCTTCTTCGGCGCTGCTGCGCCTGTGATGTCTCCCTTCAACAGGTCGGGGTCTGCGCTTGCGACTTCCCAGAAAGTCGCGCGCTTCCCGTCCGGAGAAGCGATGATACCAGCCTTGGTACGCAAATCATCCGGGCGGGCACCGAACCGCCGTGCTGCCGCAGCAAGAAGAATGCCGCGCGCCTGCGCGCTTGCCGCTCGAATAGCGCTTCCACTTTGCTCGACCGATTGACTACCGAAAGTGTACTGCTCATCGGGGCCACGCGACGTGTCGGCGGAGACCATGCGGATGTTGTCGAACCCGACGTCAAGCTCGTCCGCCGCGATTTGCGCCAACGCAGTGAGAATCCCTTGACCAAGCTCGGCCTTCCCGGTGAATACGGTCACCGTTTCGTCTGGCTCCAATCGAATCCAACCCTCCAACCTTCAGTTGTTCCCCAGACTGAACGGTAATGCTCCCGCTTTCTGGCCAAACGCCGCAGCAGGCGCCAAGGCGAACGAAGCCGCGAAGATACCAAGCGATTGCGTGAAGCGTCTGCGCGATAGACCCTTGTCCGTCATCTCGCCAACTCCGCTGCAGCACGCCGAACCGCGTGCACCACCCGATTGTGGACCCCGCAACGACACAGCTGGTCAGCAAGAGCGTTCTTGATTTCTTCGTTGCTGGGATTTGGATTGCGGTCCAACAAAACCTTTGCGGCCATCATCATGCCGTTGGAGCAGTACGCGCATTGAGCGGCTTGCTCGTCGATGAACGATCTCTGCAAAGGGTGCAGCTTCTCCACGGTACCCAATGCCTCGAGTGTGGTGACCTTATCTTCACCGACGTCCCGCAGGGCTATCGAGCATGTCCTTGTGAGTTTTCCGCCCACGATAACGGCGCAGGCACCGCACTGCCCGAGACCGCAGCCGAACTTCGGGCCATTTAATCCGAGATCGTTCCGCAGCACATACAACAGCGGAGTATCGGGCGCGGCATCCACCACATGCAGTTCGCCGTTCACCTCAATTCGATGCGAAATCCTTGCACCACAAGGCTGGAAAACGATCCATCCGAGACTGCCGAAAAGGACATCTTGCCGGCCGACTGCGTCGGCCGTTTCGCCAAACAAACGCAGTCCGGAGCGCCGTGTCAGGCCAGCAAGATGAAGCAAAGGGGCGTACCGGCGATCAGTGAGCCGCCGCCGCTTTCGCGACCACTTCCCGGTCCCTGGAGAATCGCTTGTCGAGACTGAACGCCCCCGCACCGAACGCGGCGATCTGGAGCAAGCCGCCCGCCATCATCACGTTCTTGAGGAAGTGGATCATCTGATTCTGGTCAGCGAAGTTGCTGTGGAACGACACCGCCGCCGCAATTGAGAACAATGCCAGCGCAATTGCGACGAGGCGAACCTGATAACCTGCGACGAGCAGAAGTCCGCCGCCGAGCTCGACGACGACGGCCACGGCGTAGGCCAGCGGCGGGACTGGTAAGCCCGCTGCAGCAATCATTGCGGTCGTCGTACCGTAAGTTGCAAGTTTGCCAAAACCGCTCATGGCGAACGGAAGGCCGATCAACAGACGGCCTAAGAACGGAAGGTAGCCGCTGGCGTCCATAGCGTTTGTTCCTTCTGCTAGTGTGAGTTCAGGCGGTATCGACGAGGATGAATTCAGCGTTCTCCTCAGCCGTGATGGTGAGTTCCGGCTCGTCGATGGCGGCGATGCCGTCACCGACCGCAACCCGCTGCCCATTGACGAGGATCGCGCCCTGGGAGGGGGCGAGGTAGGCGTGCCGATGAGTCGGCGCGTGGGTAAGTGTGGCTCCGGCAAGAAGCGTGGCGCCCAGGACCCGCGCATCAGCGCGGATCAGCGGGGTATCGGCATCCTCCGGCTCTCCGCTTGCCAGCTCGATGAGGCGTCCGGCGCGATCCGCTTTGGGGAATTTGCGGGTGTCCCAGCGCGGCATCCCGCCGCGGCGGCGCGGAAGCAACCAGATCTGGAAAAGCTTGAGGGGGTCTTCGTCGCGATTGTACTCGGAATGGCTGATGCCGGTGCCAGCACTCATGACCTGGACGTCGCCAGCTACAGTCCGGCCGACATTACCGGTGCTGTCCTCGTGTGTGACCGCGCCTTGCTGGACATAGGTGACGATTTCCATGTCGGCATGGGAGTGACGGCCAAAGCCCATGCCGGGCGCGATCTCGTCGTCGTTCCAGACCACGAGCGCGCCGAGGGCACTGTTCGCCTTATTACCGTCGGCCGAAACGACGAAATGATGGCGCGCCTTAAGCCAGCCGCGATCACCGTGATCGAGCGTCTCTTTGGATCGAAGTTGCAACATAGCCCTTCCTCGACTTCGGACTCGATGGGTGTCCGTTTCGGGAATGGTTATGGCGCCGAACCGATCGCGTGATTAGTCACCAGATTATGGACACGTCGTTCCATATGGCGAACGAGCAACCGACTATCCGCTCTATGAGATGGCTGACGACCTCAAGGCCACGGAGCGTGGTCGATCACCACCCGAAGCTTGGCAAGATGCCGTATCCCGAGGCAAAGACGAGATACATGATGCCCTCCGTGCCGCTGCATTCGCAACACTCGGACGAGCGCACCGGTTGCGAGGCGTCTTGGCAAGACGCGACTGGCAGCGGCGTAATCCCAACGCCTTTGCATGCAGACCTAAAGGTTTCGACTACTGTGTCGCCTTAGACGATTTGGCATTCGGATTTCCCGGAGCAGGTGCCTCGACTTTTTTGCTTCTCAAACCTTGGTCGCGCCGAAATTTGAAGTGCTCCCCCAAGTAGTCGATCAGGAGCCGTACGGCCGGCACCAGTCCCCGTTTCGTAGCGAATACAAGATGGATGTTGACCTCTTCGGAGTGCCAATCGGGCAGAATCCGGATGAGGCGCTTCATCCGCAGCTCATCTTCAACCACGTCAGACGGCAACAGGGCGACCCCCAGACCGAATGCGGCGACCTTGAGCAATAGGTTGAAATCGCCTGAGGTCAATACAGGATCGAACGAGAGGGTCTTCGTTGCGCCATTCGGACCGATGAGAGTCCATGTCGGCCGTCTCACGCCCTCCAAGAAGCTGAGGAAAGGCAACGAGGAGAGCCTATCTGCGGTTGCCGAGATCTGATGAGTTTTCGCAAATGCGGAGCTTGCTACGAAGATCAACTCGCTCTTGTAGAGCATTCGCATCGTGGTGGCCTCATCTGCCAATCGAACGCGCGCGCGGATCGCAATATCGACGTTATCCTCGACGAGGTCGATCGCTCGGTTTGTTGCTAGAACCTGCAAGCGGACCTTTGGATAGCGGGCTAGAAATTTCGGCAGTATTTTTGCCAGCACGAACTGGGAAAGGCCGGTTGGGCAGCTCATTCGGACCAGGCCGACGGGTTCCGCGCGTTGTACGGCAACGACGCGCTCGGCTGCATCGAAATCGGCAAGGATCGCGCGGCATTGATCGTAGAACGCATTGCCGACTTCAGTGCAACGCACGCTCCTCGTCGAGCGCTCAAGCAGGCGCACGCCGAGACGGGCTTCGAGGTTGGCAATGTGCCGGCTCACGCTTGACTTCGGGAGGTTTAATGCTCGGGCTGCCGCCGAGAACCCCCGGTGCTCTACTACAGCTGCGAAATATTGGACATCATTCAGGTCGCGCATGCTGTTGGACTCGGTCGGGTCGCCGCAGGTGATGGCATGAACGCGCATTGTTCCATGCGCCGAACGCCGTGTCCCGAATTCTTAGGCTGTTCGCTCCGTCAACCCGTCCGTAATTTACGGGCAGTTGTTGCGCTGGTCATTGCTCGATCGGCGCGTAGCGAAAGGCGCGGATCATGAACCTCCTCCATGTTGACTCCGGTATTTTGGGCACCTCCTCGGTATCGCGCCGCCTTTCGGCAGCAGCGGTAGCGCAATGGCGCGAACGTTATCCCGAAACGAATATCGTCTACCGCGATCTCGTTTCCGACCCGATCGATCATCTCACAGGCGACCTCCTCGTGGTGCAGAGGGTCGATGCTGGCCAGCACTCGACCGCGATGCGCCATGCGCTGGCCGTCAGCGAGACGGTGCTCGACGAATTCATGGCCGCGGATGTCGTGGTCATTGGCGCTCCGATGTACAATTTCGGAATTCCGAGCCAGCTCAAGGCCTGGATCGACAGGCTTGCGGTGGCCGGCAAGACATTCCGTTACACCGAAAAAGGACCGCTCGGCTTGGCCGGCGGAAAAACGGTCATTGTCGCATCCTCGCGAGGGGGCTTTTACGGTGCGGACAGCCCGTTGAACGCCATTGATCATCAGGAAAAGTACCTGAGCACCATCTTCGGCTTCTTCGGCATCACGGATATCCGCTTCCTCCGCGCGGAAGGCGTCAATGTGAGCGCGGAGCAGCGACAGAAGGCAATCGCCGGCGCGGAGCGGAAGATCGGCCAACTCCTCGCGGCTTAAGCGGGATTGGTCCGCGCGCCTGTTGGCGCAAAAAAAGTCGGACGCGCGACTTGGTCGGCGCCAAGAAATCTGGCGGAAATAAAAGGAGCATCAACCGTGGCAAACAGTTTATTCGCAAACTGGCGCTTCACCGCTCAGAGGGGGTTCATGTTGCTGGCAGTCATTGCGGGCGGCATTGGAGTCTTGTCGGATGCCGCGCCGGCTCAATCGCAGGGCCGAACCGTGACCTCTGATGCTCTAGGCGCCAGCGCTCGCCAAGTCATGATTGATATCTTTCGTAAGAAGGATCCGACAGTAGTCGATCGGTATTTTGGCGAATCGTTCATACAGCATGACCCAAACCTCGCCGATGGTCTTGCTGGAATGCAGTCTTTTGCCGCGGAAGTAGCGAGTTCACCTGCTGCCGATATAACAATCTATCGCACGCTTGTGGACGGCGATTTCGTTCTGCTGCATTCCAGATACCAAGGCGTCGGACGCTACGCCGGACCGGCGATAGCGTTCGACCTGTTCCGGTTTAAGGACGGCAAGATCGTTGAGCATTGGGGTGGGCAGGAGCCCGAGGCGCCTCCTAATCTGTCAGGCCGGACGCAAGTCGACGGCCCCACCGAAGTCCTCGACCGCGAAAAAACCGAAGCCAATCGGACGCTAGTGCGGATGTACAGGGAGACAGTCATGGTCTCACTGCGCGTCGATCGCATCGAAGAGTTTATTGACGGCGCTCACCTTGCTCAGCACGCGTCAAAAATCGGGGACGGAATTGGTCGGTTGAGGGATCGAATTGCAAGCGTGGCCAAGGAAGGAGGCCAGCTGTATCTCACACCCCGTCGTTACGTAGCTGAAGGCAACTTTGTGCTTGTGCTCACCGAGGGAGACCTCCCCACAGGGCCAACTGCGCTCTACGATCTCGTTCGGCTCGAGAACGGAAAAATAGTCGAGCATTGGGATGTTTTGACTCCGATACCTCCGCGGGATCAGTGGAAAAACGCAAACGGACCATTCTAGGTGCCGAGATCGGGCGTAAATGGCAATTGCGAACACAGGAGAAGCAGATGGCTACCGAGTTTCGCATCAACGGCCAGGCGGTCAGTTCCGATGCGCCGCCCTACACGCCGCTCTTGTGGGTCATTCGGGAACAACTCAAGCTGACCGGCACGAAATTCGGGTGCGGTGCCGGTCTGTGCGGGGCGTGCATGGTCCACGTTGACGGCGAACGCGCATTTTCTTGTCAAACGCAGATTTCCGAAGTCGCCGGCCGCACCGTTATGACCATTGAAGGCTTGTCGCCGGATTCGTCACATCCGGTGCAGAAAGCCTGGCTAACCGAACGTGTGCCCCAATGCGGCTATTGCCAGTCCGGACAGATCATGAGCGCGGCCGCGCTGCTCATGCAAAAGCCGCATCCGACACGCGACGAGATCGTTGCACATATGAGTACGAACATCTGCCGCTGTGGAACCTATCCGCGGATTCTACGCGCGATTGAACGCGCTGCCAGGGAGGCCTGAGCGATGACGCCACGTACCCTCGACCGCCCAATGGCCGTCCTCTCACGCCGTCAGTTCATGACGGGTGCCGCTGGACTCACCTTCGCGTTCGCGATCGATCCCTGCGACATTGCGGCGGCCGCCGTGCTGGGAGACGGAGCAAACGGCGCAATCCTGAGCCCCTGGGTAAGCATTGCGCGAAACGGCGTGATCTCAATCACGTCACCGGCAGCCGAGACGGGCCAGGGGTCGATGACATCGCTTCCTCTGATCTTGGCTGAGGAACTCGACGCCGAATGGGACCAGGTGCGCATCGTACCCGCGCCGGTCATTGAAAAGATCTACGGCAATCCCGCCTTCGGCGGCGCGATGTTCACGGCCGGCAGCACAGCGGTAAGCGCCTATTTTACTCCCCTTCGCACCTTTGGTGCCCAGGTGCGTCGCGTTCTTTTGGATAATGTCTCCAGAAAGTGGAACGTGCCAATCGAGGAGCTGACCACTGAGCCGAGCACAGTTATTCACGGAAAGTCGGGCCGCCGGCTCAGTTACGGCGAAATTGCGGCCTTCGCTCAGATTCCCGCAACGGCACCAGAGATCAAGCCTGGACAGCTCAAGAAGACAAGCGAGTTTCGCTTGATCGGCAGGGATGTGGTGCGGGTCGAATTGCCGAAAAAGGTTAACGGTACTGCCACCTATTCGATTGATTTGCAGATACCGGGGATGATTTATGGGACTGTGCTGGAAAGCCCCGTCGAGGGCTCAACCCCGGAGCAATTTGACGAAGCCAAGGTCAAGGCGATCGAAGGTGTGATTGCGACTGTACGCCTGCCTTACGGGATCGGCGTGCTTGCGGAAACCCCGTGGGCGGCCTTCGACGGGAAGGCCGCGGTCGGAGAGACCATCACCTGGAAACGCAGCGGCAAAGCTTGGGGGTTCGATGGTGACAAAGGCATGGAGGGTTTCGCCGCTGCTGCCCGCGACCCGAGCGTCTCGGTCAGCTCTGATTGGTTCAAACAGGGCGACGCTGAGGGCGCTCTCGGTCGTGCGGCAACGGTTATCGAAGCGGAGTACCAGTGCGACTATGCCTATCATGCGCAAATGGAGCCGCTGAACGCGATCGCGGCGGTTTCACCCTCGGGCGATGCTGCAGAAATATGGTGCGGCACGCAGGGCCTTACCATGGCGATCGACACGACCGCCAGAGCGCTAGGCATCCCGCATGAAAAGATCAAACTACATTATACGCTGCTCGGCGGCAGCTTCGGCCGGCGCGGTCAACACGATGACGACTATATCGTCCACGCCACACTGCTATCGAAAGCCGCCGGCCGTCCAGTCAAAATGATGTGGACGCGCGAGGATGACGTGCACAACGGCGGCTGCGACCCATGACGGCGCACTATCTCCGCGCCGGCCTCGACGCTTCCGGAAAGATAATTGCCTGGCACCAGCGTCTTGCGGGCGATCGTGTGCTGCCTTTTACAGATCCGGAGCGCTACGAGCTTTCCGGCAATAAGGACGTCCTCCTGATGCTTGGCGTCGAGTTGCGCTCGTATGATATCGCAAACCAATACTGCGGCCTCATCTATCGCGATACCGGTGTGCGCACCTCCTCGCTTCGCGGTATTGGATACACGGCCAACAAGTTCGTGACCGAAGCCTTTCTTGATGAGATCGCACAGCGGCGCGGCGTTGACCCCGTACAGCTGAGACTTGATCTCTTGAGGAATACGCCGCGTGGCCGGGCCGTCGTCGAGCGTGCGGCGCAAATGGCCAATTGGGGAGCAAAGCGTCCCGAGGGCCACGCGCTCGGTTTCGCTTTCATCGATTACTCGAAGACGCTGCTAGGTGGCATCGCCGAGATTTCAGTCGATCGCGCAAGCGGTAATATAAAGGTGCACAATTTCTGGTGCACGATAGACTGCGGCATTCCGGTGCAACCGGACAATGTCGTCGCTCAAACTGAGGGAAGCATCGTCTACGGCTTAGGTATGGCGTTGACGGAACGCATCTCGATCACGGATGGTGCCGTCGATCAGTCCAACTTTTATGACTACCAGGTCATGCGCATGAAGGACATACCCGAGATACACATCGAAGTCCTCGCGACCGACAACCATCCGACGGGAGCGGGACAGATGGGCACTCCACTGGTGGCACCGGCAATCAACAACGCGTTCGCGGCCTTGACTGGCAAACGCCTCCGCGAAACGCCAATGACCCCCGAGCGGGTGAAACGGGCGTTGGCCTGAACGCGGTCTAACTTCAGAACTCCTGACATAGCGTAGCGCAAAAATGTCCGGTTTTCGCGGCGATTAGGGGACCGGGGCGACGGCCGTGGCGGTGCTGCGCTCGACCGGCGAG
>WNFI01252208.1_pt1 | contig 25059 bp, 18 predicted proteins | sample 5400471 | NCBI WGS metagenome assembly WNFI01 (sample SAMN13153348, study PRJNA577476) | soil metagenome | isolation source: 100 cm saprolite on Douglas fir-dominated hillslope | place: USA:California | collected 2013-09-17 | reverse complement strand
GGTGCCTTCAACATGACTTATGGCGCCACGCTCGGCGCGCATTCGGTGCGGCACGCGGTGGAGCGCGCCGGCATCGACCCGGCCGAAGTCGAGGACGTGATCATGGGCTCCACATTCGGCGAGGGCACCACGGGCGGCAATGTCGCGCGTGCAATTGCCCTGCGCGCCGGTCTTCCCACGAGCACGGCGGGTTTGAGCATCAACCGTTTTTGCAGCTCGGGATTGCAGTCCATCGCTCTGGCGGCGCAACGAATCATGACCGAGGGCGTGTCCGTGATCGTCGCCGGAGGCGTCGAGAGCATTTCCTGTGTGCAGAACGAAGCCAACACGCACATGCGCCGCGATCCGTGGCTCATCGAGCACAAGCCCACCCTGTACTGGAACATGCTGCAGACCGCCGAGCAAGTGGCCAAGCGCTATCACATTGCCAAGGAGGCGCAAGATGAGTATGGCGTGCGGAGCCAATTGCGCGCCGCGGCGGCTCAGGCCTTGGCTAAGTTCAAGGACGAGATCGTGCCGATGACCACCGTCATGGGGGTGGCCGACAAGGCGACCGGTGCGATTGCCACTCGCGAAGTCACCATCGCCGCCGACGAAGGCATTCGTCCCGACACCACGCTCGAGGCCGTTGCGCAAATTCGCCCGGCCATACCGGGCGGGGTCGTCACGGCCGGCAATGCCAGTCAGTTTTCCGACGGCAGCAGCGCCGTCGTCGTCATGGACGGCAAGCTGGCGGAGCGGCGCGGTCTCAAGCCGCTGGGGATATTCCGCGGCTTCGCCGTCGCCGGCTGCGAGCCCGACGAGATGGGCATCGGGCCGATTTATGCGGTACCGCGCCTCTTGCAGCGTACCGGCTACAAGGTCAGCGACATCGATCTCTGGGAACTGAACGAGGCCTTCGCCTGCCAGGTCCTCTACTGCCGAGATCAATTGCGCATTCCCGACGACCGGTTGAACGTCAATGGAGGCGCGATTGCGGTCGGTCATCCCTACGGGGTCAGCGGTGCGCGTCTCACCGGACACGCCCTCATCGAAGGCAAACGGCGCGGCGCCAAGCTCGTGGTGGTTACGATGTGCATCGGCGGCGGGCAGGGCGCCGCCGGCCTGTTCGAGGTGGCTTGAAATGGGAGTACGCGAGTTATTCGAGCTCAAGGGGAGGGTGGCTCTGGTCACCGGCGGTTCGCGCGGGCTCGGGCTGCAGATCGCACAGGCCCTTGGCGAAATGGGTGCAAAGATCGCGATCAGTGCGCGCAAGCCCGCCGAGCTCGAGGAAGCCAAGTCGCAGCTTGCGAAACAGGGCATCGATGCTCTGACCGTGGTCAACGATCTCACCAAGCCGGAACAAGTGCCGGCGCTGGTCGAGGCGGTGGTCGGTCACTACGGCGGGATCAACATCCTGGTGAACAACGCCGGCACGAGCTGGGGCGCGCCGGCCGAGCAGTACCCTCTCGACGCCTGGAACAAGGTCATGACTTTGAACTCCACCAGCGTGTTCATGCTGAGCCAGGCGGTTGCGAATCGCTGTTTCATACCGCAACACTCGGGCAACATCATCGTCGTGGCCTCCGTCGCGGCGCTGCGTGTCGGAATGACCATGGAAGCTGTCGCATACTACGCATCGAAAGCGGCGGCCTTGCATCTGACGCGTGCCCTCGCTTCGGAGTGGGGGCCGCACGGCATTCGAGTCAATGCCATCTGCCCGGGATTCTTCCCATCGAAAATGTCGAGCGTCCTGCTGGAAAAGATCTCAGCCTCGGTCATCAAGGGAACTCCGCTGGGACGAATCGGTGGCGACACCGATCTAATGGGTGCGGCCGTTTACCTTGCGTCGGACGCGTCGCGCCACGTGACGGGCCAGTACATTGCCGTCGACGGCGGCGCCTCGAGCGTATGAATCGCGCGGAGCGGCCCATCATCGCGATCAGACCTGACAGACCCAGCTTTCAGGCCGCGGCGTGAGCAGTCCGGCTGAGGGACTGCGGTCTCCCCCGGCGCAACACGCTTTCGACACCGCGCGGCTCGCCGACTGGATGCAGGCGCACGTCGAGGGCTTCAGAGGTCCCATCGACGTGCGGCAATTCGCCGGCGGACAGTCCAACCCCACGTTTCTGGTGCGGTCGGCCGATCATCGCTACGTGCTCAGGCGTAAACCGCCGGGCAAGCTGCTGCCGTCGGCGCACGCCGTCGACCGCGAATATCGGGTGATCGTGGCGCTCGCAAATACGGCGGTGCCCGTGGCGAAGGCCTACGCGCTGTGCGAGGACCCGGCGGTCATCGGCACCGCGTTCTATGTGATGGACTATGTCGAGGGACGCCTTTTTTGGGATGCCGCGCTGCCCGAGGTGGTCAAGCCTGATCGCCGCGCGATCTACGACGAGATGACGCGCGTGATCGCCGCGCTGCACTCGGTGGACTATGCTGCCGTGGGCTTGGGTGATTACGGCAAGCCGGGCCGGTACATCGAACGTCAGGTGGCCCGATGGACGCAGCAGTATCGCGCCTCGGAAACCGAAACCATCGATGCCGTGGAGCGGCTCATCGAGTGGCTGCCGAAGCACATTCCCGCGGATGAGGAAACCGCCATCGTGCACGGCGATTTCCGGCTCGATAACGCGATATTTCACCCGAACGAGCCGCGAATTCTGGCGGTTCTGGACTGGGAATTGTCGACATTGGGCCATCCCCTCGTCGATCTGGCGTATCTCTGCATGCGCTATCATCTTTCGGCCGCCGAGTTCCGCGGTCTCGGCGGATTGGATCCGGCGTCGCTGCAAATTCCGAGCGAGGCCGAGTGCGTGGCGGATTACTGCCGTCGCCGCGGCCGCGCACCCGTCGCGCCGCAGGATTGGGCCTATTATTTGGCGTTCAACATGTTCCGGCTGGCGGGGATTCTGCAAGGCGTGCTGGCACGCGCGATACAAGGCAATGCCTCGAGCGCGACCGCGCTGGAGGCGGGCCGCAGGGCACGGCCGCTGGCCGAACAGGCATGGGGATTGGTGCGGCAATCATTCGACGTCTAGCCGACAAAGGATCCCTGGCGGCCCTCCGAGGTGGTGGAGGACCTGAAGCGCAAGGCAAGGGCGGAGAATCTGTGGAATCTCTTCCTGCCGCACTCCGAGCACGGCGCCGGACTCTCCAACCTCGAGTACGCGCCGCTGTGTGAGATCATGGGGCGCTCGCATCTCGCACCCGAGGCCTTCAATTGCTCGGCGCCCGATACGGGCAACATGGAAGTGCTGGCCCGCTATGCCACACCCGAACAGCAGCAGCGCTGGCTCGAGCCGCTGCTCGACGGGCGAATCCGCTCGGCCTTCGCCATGACCGAGCCCGACGTCGCGTCGAGCGACGCCACGAATATCCAGTCTTCCATCGTGCGCGACGGCGATCATTACGTGATCAACGGCCGCAAGTGGTGGACCTCGGGCGCCGGCGATCCGCGCTGCGAAATCCTGATTTTCATGGGCAAGACCAATCCGACCGCGGCGCTGCACAGCCAGCAGTCGATGATCCTCGTGCCCATGAGCACGCCCGGCGTGAGGCGGGTGCGCCAGCTCCATGTGTTCGGCTACGATCACGCGCCCCACGGCCACTCGCAGATCGACTTCGTCGACGTGCGTGTGCCCGTGCAGAATCTTCTGCTGGGCGAGGGACGCGGCTTCGAAATTGCGCAGGGCCGCTTGGGACCGGGGCGCATCCATCATTGCATGCGTCTCATCGGTCTGGCCGAACGGGCGCTCGAAATGATGTGCAAGCGCGCCCAGCAGCGCGTGGCATTCGGCCGGCGCATATCGGAACAGGGCGTTACGCTCGAGCGCATCGCGGAATCGCGCATCTTGATCGATCAGGCTCGATGGCTGGTGCTGAACGCCGCTTATTTGATGGATACCGTGGGCAACCGGGCCGCCAAGAAGGAAATCGCCATGATCAAGGTCGCGGCGCCCAACATGGCCTGCCAGGTTCTCGATTGGGCGATCCAGGTCCACGGCGCCGGCGGCGTCAGCGATGATTTCCCGTTGGCGGCAGCCTACGCCGGCGCGCGCACCCTGAGCATTGCCGACGGCCCGGACGAAGTGCATCGTGAGCAGATCGGCAAGCTGGAATTGTCGCGCCATCGACTCTGAGGGCCGCCGGATGTCGGATCGACACTTCAAATTCTGGCCGGCTCATGCGATGCACAAGCTGGCCGCGCCGGCCACCAATGTTTTCTACAACGCCGAGGTGTCGGCGCGCCGCTATCCGGACAAACCCTTCCTGGTGTTCTACGACACCGCGGTGACTTTCGGCGCAACGCCGTCGTGGTGCCGCTCAATCCCATGAATCTGACTCAGGAACTGCTGCGGTTCACGGAGGATGCGGGAGCGAGCACGGCCCTCGTGTCGCAGGAACTGTATCCGCGCGTCGAGCCGCTGCTCGGGAAGTCGATTCTCAAATCGGTGGTTGTCGCCGCCTACTCGGATTATTTGAAGCAGCCGACCACGCTCGCGGTACCCGACTTCATCGCCGCGCCCCGCTCGGAGCTTGCCGCACCGAACGTCACTCTGTGGCGGGACGTGCTGGCGAGCAGCCTGCGGCCCGGACCTCTCACGGCGGGCCCGGACGATCTATGCGTGATGCCCTACACGTCCGGTACCACGGGGACGCCCAAAGGCTGCATGCACACTCACCGCACCACCATGCACACGCTGGTCGCCAGCATGCGTTGGTTCGCGATACAGCCCGAAGTCACGCTGATGGCGGTGGCTCCGATGTTTCACGTCACGGGTATGCAGGGCGGCATGAATGGCCCGTTGTATGTCGGCAATACGCTGGTGATGCTGTCGCGCTGGGACCGCTCCGCCGCCGCGGAATGCGTGCAGCGGTACCGGGTTGCGAGCTGGACCGCCGTTCCGACCATGATTCAGGATTTCTTCGCCAACCCCGATATCGCCAAGTACGACTTGAGCTCGATACGGCGCTTGAGCGGCGGCGGCGCCGCCATGCCCGCGGCGGTGGCACAGCGTCTGGAAAGCATGGGCGTCACTTACTACGAGGGGTATGGGCTGTCGGAGACCATGGCGGCCACCCATATCAACCCCCCTGATCGCGCGAAGAAGCAGTGCCTGGGCATCCCCATCTACGACGTTGACTCGAGAGTGGTCGACCCGGTCACCTTGAACGAATTGCCGGCCGGCGAGGTCGGCGAGATCGTGACGCACGGACCCCAGGTGTTTCTGGGTTACTGGAACAAGCCTGAGGACAGCGCCCAGGCCTTGGTCGAGATCGACGGCAAGCGCTTCTTGCGCACCGGCGATCTCGGCAGAGTCGACGAGGACGGCTACTTCTTCATGGTCGATCGCCTGAAGCGCATGATCAATGCGTCCGGATTCAAGGTCTGGCCGACCGAAGTCGAGTCCCTGATGTATCAGCATCCCGCGATTCTCGAAGCCTGCGTCATCGGCACCCAGGATGCGCACCGTGGCGAGACCGTCAAGGCCGTGGTGGTGCTCCGTCCCGATTGGCGCGGCCGGATCGACGCGCAATCCATCATCGACTGGTGCCGAGAGAACATGGCGGCCTATAAATATCCGCGAATCGTCGAATTCGTCGACGCCCTGCCGAAGTCCGGCGCCGGCAAGATCATGTGGCGCGAGCTGCAGGATCGCGAAGCCGCCGCGGCCAACCAACGAGCGACTCTGTCATGAAAGCATTGCTCAGCAAGAACCCCGGCGGCCCCGAAACCTTGGTGCTCGATGACATCCCGGAACCCATCCCCGGCTCGCGGGAAGTCCGCGTCGCCGTGCGCGCCTGCGGAGTCAACTATCCCGATCTCCTGATCATTCAGGATCTCTACCAGTACAAGCCGCCGCGTCCGTTTGCACCCGGTGCTGAGGTCGCGGGTGTGGTCGACGCAGTGGGAGAGGGAGTCGACCACCTTCGAACCGGCGACCGGGTGCTCATGTCCCCGGTGCGCAACGGCATGGCGGAGAAGGCCGTGGGACTCGCGAGCAATTGCTGGAAGATCCCGGATACCATGCCCTTCGACCAAGCGGCCGCTCTGATCATGACTTATGGCACTTCGCAGCACGCGCTCAAGGACCGTGCGCAGCTGCGCGCCGGAGAGACGCTGTTGGTGCTGGGCGCCGCGGGCGGTGTCGGGCTCGCAGCGGTCGAGCTGGGCAAGGCCATGGGCGCGCGCGTCGTCGCGGCTGCGTCGAGCGCCGAGAAGCTCGCGCTGGCGCGCGAGCACGGTGCCGACGAGGGCGTGCGATATCCGGCCGGACCTCTCGACAAGACGGAAGCCCGCGCGCTCACCGATCGCTTCAAGGCTGCCTGCGGCGCCGACGGCGCCCAGGTCATCTACGACGGGGTGGGCGGCGACTACACGGAGGCCGCGCTGCGCGCCATCGGCTGGCAGGGCCGGCACCTGGTCGTCGGGTTTCCCGCCGGCATTCCAAAGCTGCCGCTGAACCTGCCGCTGCTCAAGAGCTGCCAGATCGTCGGTGTGTTCTGGGGCGAGTTCACCGCGCGCTATCCTGCGCTGCACGCCGCCAATGTCGCAGCGCTGATGACCATGTATCTCGACGGCCGCATCAAACCGGCGGTCACCGAGCGCTTCCCGCTCTCGCGCGGCGGCGAGGCAATCGCCAGGCTCGGCGCACGCGAGGCGCGCGGCAAAGTGGTGGTGTTGATCGGCGGCTGATTATCGCCGGCGGGCAAATTGTCGCCGGCGGTCAATAAGTTGTCGCTAAAAGCACGGCACTCCGGGCCGTCCGATGCCATAAGGATAGGATGGAAAATCTCTCGTGGATCTGAAATACACCCCCGAAGAGGAAGCATTTCGCGCCCGAGTGCGCGCCTTTTTCGAGGCCGAGCTGCCCGCAGACATCCGCGACAGGATGCGGCTTGGCAAGCGCATCCGGAAAGAAGACTTGGTGCGCTGGCAGCGCATTCTTCACGGTCACGACTGGGGCGCCGTGATGTGGCCGACACGCTTCGGCGGCGCGGGCTGGAACGTCATCCAGCAGCACATATTCGAGGAGGAGCGGGCGGACATCGGCGCGCCTCCGCAGAACGCGTTTTCGTTGAAAATGCTGGCGCCGGTGTTGATGACGTTCGCGAATTCGGCGCAGCAGGAATATTTCTTGCCGCGAATCATTGCGGGCGAAGACTGGTGGTGCCAGGGGTATTCGGAACCCGGCTCCGGTTCCGATCTTGCATCGCTGCGGACCAGCGCGGTGCGTCACGGCGATCATACGCTGAAGCCCATCACCATGCTCGACGGCGAGCATGAAATCAACGAAATCTGGTTCGACAATGTACGAGTGCCGGCGCAGAACTTGGTCGGCGACGAAAACAAGGGCTGGACCTATGCGAAATTCCTGCTGACGCACGAGCGCACCAACAATGCCGGCATCGGCAGCTGCAAACGCGCCTTGAAGAACCTCAAGGAAATTGCCGCCGCCCAAGTTTCCCACGGCCGGCCGCTGATCGAAGACTCGCGCTTTCGCGACCGCATCGCCCAGGTGGAACTCGAGCTGATGGCGCTCGAGATCACCAATCTGCGGGTGCTGTCGGCTACCCAACCCGAGTCGCGCGCGCTCGGACCGGAAGTGTCGGTGCTCAAGATCAAGGGGTCGGAGATTCAGCAGGCGCTCGCCGAGCTGCAAATGCAGGCTCTGGGGCCCGACGCGCTGCCGTACCTGCGTGAAGCGCTCGAGATGGACTGGGCTGCCGATCCGTCGTTCGCGGAGCACTACCGCCCGTACGCGCCGCCGCTCTCCGGCCAATATTTCAACCTGCGCAAGACCACGATCTACGCGGGCTCCACCGAAATCCAGAAAAACATCATCTCGCAGCTGATCCTGGGTCTTTAGCGCCGACATGGACTTCAATTACAGCAATGAGCAACTGGCGCTGCAGGAAACTTTGCAGCGTTTCATCGGCCGCGACTACGGTTTCGAACGGCGGCGCGAGCTCGCCCGCTCGGCGCTGGGATTTTCCGCCGAGGCGTGGGCGCAGTATGCCGACCTTGGTCTCCTGTCACTGCCATTCCCGGAGGAATTCGGCGGTCTCGGCGGCAACGCGGTCGACATCATGCTGGTAATGGAACTGGTCGGGCGGGGCTTGTTGCTGGAGCCCTTCTTGAGCACCATCGTGATGTGCGGCGGATTGATCCGCGACGCCGCCTCCGAGGCGCTCAAGCGAACCATGCTGCCGCGGATCGGCGCGGGGGAGCTCAAGCTCGCGCTCGCCTGCTACGAGGCCGCGGGGCGCTACGAATTGTCGCGGGTCGCGTGCGCCGCCGTGCGCGGCACCGGAGGCTGGCGCTTATCGGGCCGGAAGACCGTGGTGCTCGACGCCCCATCCGCCGATTACTTCCTGGTGTCGGCGCGCACCGGCGGCGACGCGGCCTACGCCCAAGGCATTTCCTTGTTCCTGGTCGGACGCGAGGCGGCGGGCGTGACGCCGTTTGCCTATCCCACGCAGTCGGGCGGCCGCGCCGCCGATCTGCGTCTGGACGACGTGGCTGTGGACGCGAGTGCCCTGATCGGCGCGCCGGAGCAGGGACTCGCCCTGGTCGAACGCGCGGTGGACCGAGGCATTGCCGCGCTGTGCGCCGAGGCCGTCGGCATCATCGCGGCGCTGAACGAGGCGACCTTGAATTATTTGAAGACCCGCAAACAATTCGGAGTGCCCATCGGCAAGTTCCAGGCGCTGCAGCACCGAATGGCGGATATGTTCATCGCCGCCGAGCAGGCGCGCTCGATGGCCGTCATTGCGGCGGTGTACGTCGATTCCGATGACGCGGCCGAGCGCCGGCGCGCCGTATCGGGGGCCAAGGCGTATATAGGACAGGCCGCACGGTTCGTCGGACAGCAGGCGGTGCAAATGCACGGAGCCATGGGCGTGGTCGACGATCTCATCGTGAGCCATTATTTCAAACGGCTGACCATGATCGACTTGAGTCTCGGCGATACCGACTTTCACCTCGCACGCTTCAGCGACACGCCGGTGACCTGAACGAGCGAACCTCCCGCGCCGGCCGATTGTCGGGGTGAATGCGGATCGGCTAACATGCGGGCGCATGAAAAATCGCATTGCGGCCCTTGCTCCGTTGATCTTCCTCGGCCTTACAACCAGCACCGCATACGCGAAAGATCCCGCGCTGCTGTCACTCACCCTGGAGCACTTCAGGGATACCGCGACCGTCAAGGATGACCCGGCCGATGCCGTCACCATCATTTCCACCGAAAATGGATATGAGGAGCACAAGGGCCCGATGCGAATGGTGTGGAACGACGAATATCTGAGGAGTGTGATCGACAAGAGGACGGGTCAGAGGTCGTTTCAAGTCTATGCGTGGACCATCTACGGCGGGCGCTGGCGATCCTACGAGACGGCGAATTATCAGACGCCGGCCGGCCCGAAGTCGGTGCCTGCGATTCAGATCGGCAAGGAAACGGCAAATTGCGCAGTGGGGGATTGCCTGTACACCGAGCGGGTCGCTTTTCCGGTCGATGAGGACCTGCTGCGTCAGCTCGCCGCCGGGAATGCACCGGGCAAACCGACGATCTGGGCTTACAAGTTCATCGCGAAGAGCGGTCCCGACTTCGCGGGCGGACTGTCGAGCGCCGAGATCGCCGGATTGCTGGCCAAGATCGATGAATACACCAATGCGCTCCCCGCCGTTAAGGCAAACGCCGCCAGCGCATCGCTCAAACGCGATCTTGGCATCAGCGGCATGCCGGTTGCCGCCACCGTGGAACAGCCGAATCGAGCCGGCATCCTGGTCTTCGGCGTGAACAGCGGTTCCGTTGCACAAAGGTCCGGCATCATCACCGGGGACATTCTCTACGAGTTCGATGGTCATCCGATCAAGGCGCTTGACGAGCTCGAAGCCGCCGTAGCCGCGTGTGCCGCGAATTCGACCGTTGCGATCAAGCTGTATCGAGGTACCAACGGCATGGCGGTGAATGCGAGATTTTAGGCATGGTCAAAAATTCATCAGACGGGCGCAAGCAACTGAATCCCGGTGACGTTTTGATGACATGTTTCAGGTTGTGCACAGGCTTATCCCCCGGGATTGGGGATATGGCGAAAAATTCCGGACGCGTCGCCGGACTCGAACGACAGTTACCCGTATCTATTGGCGCCGGTTCGTACTTCGCCTAGGATGCTGCATGGCGAAAAAACCTGAGCCTGTCGACAACCTTCTCGATGCCCTCGTTTGGATGCGACGCAAGGCAAAAAAACATGAGGCGGTCGATGACCTCATCGATGCGCTGGTGAAAATGCGGCGCAGGGCAAAGAAGAAGGTGCGCAAGGAAAAGAAGAAGACGGTCAGTCGGAAGCAGACGATAAACAAGCGGACAATGAAAAAGCTGACAGGGAAAAGGCTGACGGGAAAAAAGCGACGGTAATCGCAGGCAAGCAGCCCCACCGGGCGCCTTGCTGCGGTAATCCCAGGCAAGCAGCCCCATCGGGCGCGTTGCTTTCAGCCCTGATTCCGTTCCTGCTTGCGGATGTCGGCTTCCACGGTGCGCGAGCCCGCGAACAGCACCAGCGATGCCAGCCCGGCCAGCACTGGAATGGCGTACATGGCGCTGTGCAGGCCGGACGCCTTGAATGCTTCGGTCATGGCGCCGGCTCCCGCGACGGCCATCGCCTGATCCGCAAAGTGATCGCTGAGCAGCCCCATGCCGAGCGGGCCGAGACTCGCACCGAGCACGTACATGGCGCAGAAGTAGATGGCCACCGCCGTGCCGCGGAGGCGCGGCTCGATCACATCTTGAATGGCTGCATACACCGTGGCGTAGTACACGAACATGGTCATGGTGCCGATCGCCATGAGCACCATGAACGCCGCGATCGACCCCTTGGGCTGATTCAGCGCGAAGAAGATGCTGGGGGCCGCGACCGCCATCGAGCATGCCGCGCAAAGGAGGCGCCCGTCGCGGCGCTTCGCGCTCACGGGGTCTGGAAGGCGTTGATGGCATACATGTTGAAGTTGTGGAAGATGCCCGACAGGATGATCCACCACATGGTCGGCAGCTTGAGCACGGCCGCGTAAGGCGACCTCACGGCGGCATCGGAGGCGGCGGCCGATCGTGCGGCATCCAAGGCGCCGCGCACGGGTTCGGGAATCCGCAGCGCGAGCCAGGCGAACAGGAGTCCAGGCAGACAGGCGAACAGGAACGCCGCACGCCACCCGAACGCGGCACCGATGGCGCCGGCGCTGAAGTAGGCGAGACAAAGGCCGGCGGGCAGACCGAGCATGAATACGCCCATGGCGCGCGCACGCTGCTGCGGCGGATACAGATCGCCGATCAGCGATTGGCCGGCGGGTGCGCAGGTCGCTTCACCCAGCCCCACCCCCAGCCGCGAAACGAACAACTGCGCATAGTTCTGCGCGAGACCCGACGCGGCCGTGAGCAAGCTCCACGAGGCCGTGCCGATGGCGATGAGGCGCGTGCGGGACCATCTGTCCGCCAACCGGCCCAACGGCAGGCCCACCAAGGCGTACATCAACGTAGCCACCGTTCCCAGCAACCCGAGCGAGGTGTCGCTCAGGTGAAATTCCTTGCGGATCGGCTCAGCCAGAGCCCCCGGCAACTGGCGGTCGAAGAAATTCAGCAAATTGATGGCGAACAGCACGAAGAGGGCAAACGAAGCACTCGATGCGGGTTTCGTAGACACGCGATTCCGACAAATGCGGCGGCGATCAGAACTTCGTTCGCGCCGTGATCCCGAAGGTCCGCGGATCAGCCAGGAACGCGTCGATCTGGTTGTACTGAATAGGCGCATCGAACGCGACCTGGTAGTAGCCTTTGTTGGCGAGATTGGCGCCCCAGATCTCTACCGTCCACTTGCCGTCCGGCGAGCCGAGGCCGAGCCGCGCATTCAGCAATCCGTCGGCGCAAATGACAGCCGGTTGTTCAGGCGGCTGAGCGACGTGGCCAGATTGGGAGCGAACAGCGGCAGCGAGCCGCCGAAGTCGGTGATGTTCGTGAATGCGTAAGTCACGCCGCCGGAGAGACTGAGCCCTGAAATCGGGCTCGCCCATGTCGTATCGAATTCGGCGCCCTTGGATTCGACCTTACGAATGGAACTGACGACGAATTGAATACCCGTGTAGGTGTTCAGCTGAAAATTGGTGTATTTCTGATCGAACACGGAAGCATTCAGGCGCAGCGTCCTGTCGGCCAGCATGCTCTTGAGGCCGAGCTCATACGACTGGACCGTTTCCCGGGGGAATGAGGTATCGAAATTCGGCGTCAAAGCTCCAAAGGGTCCCGTGGACGCCGTCGTGCGAGCCAGGTTGAATCCGCCGGCCTTGTAGCCATTCGCCCAGGACACATAGGCCATCACATCGTCGGTGAAGCGGTAGGAGAGCTTGACCGTGCCGGACACATTGCCTTCGCTCAAGGATTGGGCGGTCGATTGGCCGCCGAAGAACGGATTGAACAGCGTCGCGCATCCGTATCCGACCAGGAATAGATATTCGGGACTGGCGGGGTTTAGCCCCCTGACTCCCGGGGACGCAAGCAGCCGTCCGCAGCCCGAGCCCCCATCCGGATTCACATAGTTCGAATCCGCGGTTTTCTTCTCCGACGTGTAGCGCAAGCCCGCCGTCAGGTCCAAGCCCTGCATGATGTTGTAAGTCTCGTTGGTGAAGAACGCATAGCTCTTGGAAGTCTGGTGGTAGAAATCCGCTTCGCCGGACACTCCCGGGATGAATGTGTGGCCCGGCGGCTGCGCGGTGAATCCCGGTATCAAGAGGAAGTTCGGGTTTTGCCCGGGCGGAGTTACGGACGCGGACGCAAGGCCACCGACGTACAGGTCCCAAGCGTTGCCGGCATAGATGGCCGTGTTGCTGGTCAGTATCTCGCTCGAGAAGAATCCACCCACCAGCCAGTCGAGCGGTCCATTCTTGCCGGCCAAACGCAATTCTTCGCTGGCTTGCTTGAAGTCGGTCTGATTGCCCTCGTTGCCGGGCTGTTGCAGGATGTCGAGGCCGGTGTAATCGACATCGTTGCCGGAGACGATGCTGTTGTCGCGCCACGCGGTGATCGAGGTGAACTTTGCGAATCCAAGATCCCAATTCAGTTCGCCGGATATTCCCATGTCGCGAATTCGCTGCGGCTGGGGTTGGTTGGCGTACGCCTGCCGGCTGAACGGCGATAACGGGGGACTTGCTTCAGCGACTGCGCCGGCTCGACCGCCCAGAAGCGGGTACGAGGCAAGAAAGTTAGCGATTCCGGCGAATGGACCGATGGCCGTCTGAACAGCTCCGCAGCAGAGCTCGTTGCGCTTCGAGTAGTCGCCGATCACCAAGAAGTTCACGGTGTCGGTGGGCGTGACCAGATATTGGCCCCGCATCGTGTACATGTTGCGGTCATCGGTCCGATTGTCGGAGTTGGGGCCGAGTCCGGTATTGATATTCAAAAAGCCGTCGCGCTTCTGGTACCCCGCATAAAATCGAGCCGCGGAAATATCGCCGAGCGGGCCGGTCACCGAGGCGTTGATTTCTCGATCGTTATAATTGCCGCCGGTGGCCTCCGCCGTCACGCCGAAGGTCGTCGACGGCCGTTTGGTCGTTATGCTGATGACGCCGGCGTCGTTGTTCTTGCCGAACAGTTCGCCCTGGGGACCTTCAAGGATTTCGATTTGCTCGATTTCTCCGAGGTTGCCGAAACCGACGCCGTTGCGTGGGCGGTAGACGCCGTCGATCACGATGCCGACCGACGACTCGAGGCCCGGATTGTCGCCGACCGTGCCGATGCCGCGGATGCGCGCGGTGGTCACGTTCTCGGACGTGGTGGACGTGACGGTCAGACCCGGCGTCAACGCCTGTAGATTCTTGATGTCGGTGACGCCCCCTTCCTTGAGCTGCTGTGCCGACAGGGCGATAACGGAAATGGGTACGTCTTGGATGTTCTGCTCGCGCTTCTGCGCGGTGACGATGATTTCGGTCAACACCGGCGGGTTTGCCGCCGGTTGTTGTGCCCAACTGGAACCGGTCACGACGGCACCGGATACTGCCAATACCAGAGCAACACCTTGTCGCAAAGGCACACGTCGAATTGTCATAGCTCCCCCCTTGTCCAGTTTCCTTATGCAATTCTTGATTGACGAGGGTGATTCTTTGCCACCCCCTGTGGACTGACCGCCACAATATATCTGTATCGAGCCTACGGGAAGGGTGGCGTAGGCACCTCGCTTCGGGCGTCAACTTGTTGACCGTGGGCGCCATTCCCGATGACGAACCCGGTCCCCTCATCCAGGCAGCGCTCCCTGTTGCATTTTAGCCACGCCGGGCGCTGCAACGGATTTGCAAGTGCGCGCGAGTTGGTCAGAATTACCCCATGAGAAATCCGGACAAATGGTCGCCCATGGAACCGGAGGAGCCGGACCCGCCTCACGTCCCCAAGCTCCTCGACCGGGATGGGGGCGGAGGTTCGTCCAACACGCGCCGCGGTGCCCTGGTGGGGCTGGTCATCATCCTGCTGTTGGTGGTCGGCGGACTGATGCTGACGCGCGTGTTGCGCGGCATGTCGCAGCTTCAGGACTGCGCTTTGTCGGGCCGCTCGAACTGCAGGTGACCGCCCACGCTCGGACAACCGGCGGGCGTGGTCCGGTCTGCCTGCGCGGGATATAGCTCGATGAGTTCTCGCATCACGCCATTGGTCCAGCCGAAGCCATCTTGCAGCGGGTATTCGCCGCCGCCGCCGCTGCGTCCGGTGGCGACGACATTGTACTTCTCGACCAGCTTGCCGCTTTGCCGGTAGACGTCATTGACGTTGGCCATCCATCGACACGCGATCGCCGCGGCGAGCGGCGTCTGACCGTAATCGCGCAATCCCGAGACGGCGATCCATTGCAGGGGCGCCCAACCATTCGGGGAATCCCATTGTTGGCCGGTCTCGACAGGGGTGGTGACGATACCGCCGGCCTTGAGCAATTCTCCGGCGGTGATCGTTGCCACCGCGGCTGCCTGGGGTTTGGAGGCCAAAGATACGAACAGTGGGTAGAGCGTCGCCGCCGACACCCGCGGCATGCGGGTCTTTTTCGTCCAGCGATAGTCGAGATATGCACCCTTGCGCGCATCCCAGAGATAGCGGTCGATGGAACCGCGCCGCGCGGCCGCACGGCGTTCAAACTCGAGCGCACAGACCTTGTCGCCGCGCCGCTCGCAGCCCGCGCGGATGGCCTTCTCCAAACCGAACAGAAGACTGTTGAGATCGACGGGCACGATTTCCGTGGTATCCATGGTCGCGCGTGTGTGTCCGTCGGCGAACCAACGCGAGCCGAAGTCCCAGCCGCTTTCCGCCGCAGCGCGGATATCGCGAAACAATTGGGGCGCCGGGCGTCGGCTGGTGCGCGCAAGTTCAGTGTCTTCGCGGTATGACTCGTCGCGCGGTGTGTCACTGTCGTCCCAGAAACGGTTGAGAATGGATCCGTCGGGCAGCGCCACCACGTGCCGATGGGACGTCCCTGCTGGCAGCCCCTGCTCGCCTTCCATCCAAAAAGCGAAGGGCGGCTGCGAGCGGCTGAGATAGTAGGTGCGTGCGCCGTTCGGCACATGGCCGTAGGTATCGATGAGATAGGCGAAGTCGCGGACCATGCCGTCCACCAAGTCGTGGCGGCCGCTGGTCTCGAGCCCGAGCATGGTGAAGTACGAATCCCAGTAGTACATTTCCCTGAAGCGGCCGCCCGGAACCACGTACGGACCCGGCATCGCCAACAAGGACGAGTAAGGCGGCGCGGTGATGGACGTGCGGGTCAGCGGATCCCAGAGACCATCGATGTGTGCAACGATGGATACGCGGTCGGGCGGGGAGGGTGCTCCGACGACTTCCGATGGCAGGGTGAAATGCGCCTCGACGAAAGCTTTTAGCGCGGCCGGTGAATCGGGCCGCTCGGCATGGTACTGCGTCAGGATGTCGGCCGGCGGCGCGTTGGGGACCGCATCGGGAAATGCCTTGCCGTCGGCATAAATCTGCGCAGTTTGTACCGCGACGAACAGATCCTTGAACAGCGCCTGCGGCGGATCTGCGGGAGCGCTCGAGGTTCGCGGCTGGATCGATGCGATCGGCAGCAGCGCCAGCCATAGCACCCAGCCAAGGCCGCTACGCCTAAGCCGGGGAGTCACGCGTTGCGCCGTCATATCATTACCTCTGATCAGGAATGCTCCGCCGCCTTGAAGGTCACTCGCCGCACGACGCGGCCCGACGGCAGGCGAGAAATCACCACGTCCAAAGCCTTGCCGCGAAACTCGAGATTCACCAGCCTAAGATACGACAGGGACTTGGGAAGCGTCGGCGCGAATTTTTCGACCAAACCGGCCTCTTCGATGCGAAGACCGGTGAGACCGTAGACGAATGCCTGGACGAAACCGCCGGAGCTGGCCAGCAAATACGTGGAGTCATTCTGCGGCGTCTCACTGCGCACATTGAATGGAGGCTTGAGAAACGGGTCGTTGTCACGCTCGCTGCCGCCGATGAAGTCGCTGAAATAGCCGGACTCGCCGACATTGGCGGCTTGGATGGCAAGCATCAGCAGCACCATTTGGTTGGCCCGGCCGCGCACCGGACCGATGGCAGTGGTGGAGTGTCGAAAAAGTCCCTTGAGCGTGTCGGCGCCGGCCTCGAAATCCAATGCGGGAATGCTGAGCATGGGCACGGACGTCGCCATCCACGACGTGGATTTATCATGGGGCGTCGTGGGATCGAAATCGAAGAAGGCGCCGCCGTCGCCTGCGCTCGGCAGGTAAAGAGTATCGGCTACCTCGCGCCATTTTGGATCGGGCGCCACGCCGAGGACCCGGGCCGCTTCGATGGCGGCTTCGAGACTTTGATGCGCGACTTGGTTGGTGTATATCTCGTTGTTGACATCGGTGTAGTCCTCCTCAGGCGATGTCACTCCGAGTATCTCGTACCGGTGCTTGGCCGAATTCAAGGTCGCTCTGCTGCTCCAAAAATCCGCGACCGAGCGGATGACAGGGAAAGCGCGATCCTCGAGCCAGGCTCGATCGTGAGTCGCGAGATAGTACTGCCACTGCGCCAATGCCACGGCGCCGTTCACGTGAATTTCACGATCGGCATTCTCAACGGCGAAGGCCGGAGTCACGTCCTCGCCGCTCCAGGGATCCGCTTCCCAGGGGTACATCGCTCCCGCGAATCCATGCGCCGTCGATCTCGAGAGCGCCTGCGGCAAACTGCGCTGGCGAAATTGAATCAGGGATTTCGCCCGCGCCGGATGCAGCAGCAACAATGACGGAAACACCCAGAAATCGTTGTCCCAGAACACATGACCGAAATAATGGCTGCTGAATCCGCAGGCTCCGACCGGCCACGCCGTATCGACGGTGGAGTTTTCGAGAAGATAAAAGAGATCCGAGTGAATGGTTCGCTGCAGCTCACCGCCGCCGCCCACCAGAATGTCGCTGCGCCACAGTTCATGCCATGCCTTTACGTGCTCCCCGAGCAGTGAACTCAAGCCGCGTTGCCTTGCGTTGCGGGCGGCTGCGAGATCCTCCGCTGCGCCGCCGCCCCAGTCCGCGCTGGAAGCGGCCACGAATTTGGTGAATCGATAACGATGATTGCGCTGTACGCCGACCTCCATCTCGAGAGCGGTGGCGTCGGTCGCTGTTTGCACGGTTTTGTGAACTTGCTCCAGGTGCGCCGGCAGCGCAATGGCCGCCGCCAGCGCAACGGTTCTGCCGCGAACGGCCGCGCCCGTCATGAACAGAGTGTCCGTATCGGTGTCGCCGCCCGAATCCCCGACCTCGACATGACCGGGATACCAGATGGCGTCGCGATGGCCGCCCGACGCGAGGTCCTCTTGGTGAGCGGCTTTGGGCAAGGCGTTGAACTCAACGGCGCTCATCCGCGCCAGCGGCAGTCGCTTGGGGAGAGGCGGCGATTGCAAGGTGAAGCGCAGCCGAATCCGGCCGCTGAAATGCGGCGTCAACTCCAGGCTGACGACGGCTAGGTGCGGCGAGCTCTCGCTGACGAAGCAGGTCACCGATACGTCGGTCGTGCGCTCGCCGTCGATCCACCGGTAATGCGTGCGCAGCACGCCATCGTGCATGTCGAGCGTCTGACCATAGCCGGTGTGGGTTTGTGCGCCGACAGTGCTGCCGTTCAGCCACGCGCTGCCGTCGAAATAGTCGATCTCATTCCAGCTCGGGATGGCCGCGGGCCTCGATACGTCGTCGGCGTCGTAGTCCATGATACCGACCATGTGGGCCACGGCGGGCGCGGTGCCGAGCAGGGAACTTGCGACCGACCAGTAGCCGTTGGCCAGATAGGTTGGATAGTACTGCGAAAAATTAGCCTGAGTGGCGGTCAGGGTGAACGTGTCGGCAGCCGCTCGTGCCGTCGCAGTCGAGCCGCGCGCCCTCGCAGTCGAGCCGCGCGCCCTCGCAGTGGAGATGGGCGCCATCCCGGTCGGGACGCTTGCCATCGCGGCCGGGACAATCATGCCCGGCACCAAAATCACGCCGCACACCCAAAGAGAAAGCAGCGCGTTTCCTATGATACTGATCATCAGGCGGTCAAGCGGCCCCCAGGCCGGTTTCATCTCCACGGGGCGCGGCCTCGCTGCATGGGCGTTTCCGCGGAAACGTTGCGTCATCCGCTGCTTGGTCACTCCGGCGTTTCCGCGGAAACGTGCCCCCATCTCGAAGTTGTTGGCGATGCCGCTGCCCGAACCCACCGCAACACGGGCATTGCCTTCGGTCAAACCCAGCTGGTTGCTCAGATTACTGCCCTGCAGGCGCACCTCGAAGTGGTCGCCGAGCTCAGAGACGATACCGGCGTCCAGGGTGTAGTAGGACGGCAGGACCTGTTGGTTGGTGGGATCCCCGTAGCGCAGACCCACATGAGTGTAGGTCATGAAGAAGCGCACGGAGCCGAAGTCCATGGGCAGCTCGTAAGCCGGGGTCAGGCGGAACTGCAGCCGCGGCTGGCGCTGCAGGGTGAAGCCGTCGAAGGTCGGATTGTGGGCGTACAGGGCACGCTGCCAATCGCCGCTCAGGTCGAAAGTCAGGTGCCTGATGGGTTCCCACCGTGCTTCGACATTGGCGACCCAGGATTGGGCACCGTACACCGCGGTGATCTGGTTGCCGCCGCCCGTGAACTGCTGGAAGGGTACGCCGCTGAAGATCTTGCGCGAGCCGTCGATGACGCCGTAGAAGGTCTCGGTCTGCACGCGGTAGCCGACCTCATAGTTCTTGATGCTCTGGATCTGCGGCTGGCCGCTGCGCAGGTCATCGAAACCGGGGAAGTGAACGCCCTGGTTGATGCGCGCGTACGCCGCCATGTGCGGCGTGATCTCGTAGTTCGCGCCCACGGTCCACGTGCCTCGGGTGTGCCTGAATTCGGTGCACTCGTTGGTGCCCGATGTATCGCAGCTCACGCCTTGGTTGTAGGTGCCGTTGGGGACGCTGACGCCCTTGTTATAGAGATTCCGTACATTACTATCGAGGTCCGTGGAAGTGTCATTCTCGATGGTGCCGTGGTCTCGCTGCTCTTCGACGCGGTAGCCGGCGTCGAACAGCCACTGGTCGAACTTCCATTGATCGGAGAGGAACAGCGCCGTATTGAAACCGGTCCAATGCTCATTGAGCGCGAAGAAAGTGGCGCCGAGCTGGCCGGCCGGATTGGTGACATTGACGCCGTTGTTGAGCGTGAGGTCGATCAATTGCGCGTTCGGGGTGGCGGTGATGAGCTCGTTATTGCCCAGCCACCAATGATCGTCGGACTTATAGGCGGCGAGATACCCGCCCACGGTCAGCTTGTTGCCCGGAACCACATCGAAGGTGACGCGCAGGTCATCGGTGAAGGACTGGATCTTCTTCTGCACGATCCAGAATCCCAGCGAGGCCACGTAGGAGTTGGGATTGACGGCGGCACCCGTGCTGACCAAGGTCGCGGTGCCGCTGCTCGCGAGACCGTAGGGCCCCGTGATGGCGGGATTCTTGTTCGCCGTCGTAATTTCGTTGCTGATGAAGGAACTCAAGGTCTGCGGTGCGAAGTTGTTGAACAGGCAGTAGCAATTGACGTCGCCGGCCGAGTACATGAGCTTGTTGCTCAAGGAGATCCCATCGGTGATCTGAACGTCGAGGTCGTTGCCGAACGTGTGCAGGTCCGCGCCGCGGCCATTCGCGAGGTCTGCGGTCACGGGCGGCCCGGTGGGAGTTTCCTGCACCGAGATACCGCGCAAGCCGCTGCCGGCGAATGTTCCCGTGTTGGGATTGAATCCGGGAAAGGCGGAGACGCTCTGGCTATTGCCGGTACCGGTGACGGTGACCGGAATGTCCGTGATGAACAGATTCTTGTCGTTGAGCTCCCGAGCGAAGAACATGATCGTTCCATTCTCCAGGGTGTGCGTGAGGGTGGCCGTGATCTGGCCGCCGTCATCCGCGGGAAACTGCGAGCCCCGAACACCGCTCGAGTAGCGATAGAAGCCGCCCACGCTCATGTACCAATCGGGCGCCAGCGGCCCGCCGTAAAAGCCGTCGATCCGGTACATGCCCTCATCGCCCCAGGTGATGCCGAGGTCGCCGCGCGGCGTGGCCGTGCCCTGGCGCAGGATGAAATAGTTTTCCATGAAGGACAGGGTCGGCACCGGAAAGACCGGCGAGCCGTTCAACTGGTAGGTGACGTAGGGCGCATCGCCGCCGCCCGGAAAGCCGGACAACTCGATATTCGCGCCGGATTCGCCGCCGCTCGACTCGGCCCAGATGCCCGGCACGATCTTGAGCAGATCCGCCGAACTCGACGGGTTGACGTCGCGAATTTCTTCCAGGCTGGCCGTCGTGATCGAGAAACTGGCATCGAGCTTCCTGATGCCCTTGGCCTCGGCCGTGCCGGTGACCACGATCTCATCGAGCGTGCTGGTGTTGGCGGCGCTGGCGTCGGCCGCCACCGCCGGCGTTGCCGTGTCCTGGCCGTAGGCGTGACCGCCGGCCAGTACGGCACCGCTGAGCGCGAACAGCGCGGCTATGCGCGTGAATAATCCACGGTGATTCATGTTGTCGTCCCCCTTCGTTTGATTTGCGTTACCCGTAGGGTCAGGCACCGTGCCCGGCCCGCTCGCCGGCGGATGCTGCGGTTCCGCCGCCTTGTTCTCTGCACTGATGGCTATGGTCGTCGCACTCACCTGCGTGAAGGACAATCCGGTGCCATCCAACAATTTTTTCAAGGCATCGAGAACCGTGAAGTCCCCCTTGATGCCGACCATCCGGTGTTTGTCGACGAGCGCCGACGCGAACACCAGAGTGATATCCGCTTGCCGCGCAAACTCATTGAGCGCCGACGCCATGGCTTGTGTCTGGATGTCGAAGTGACGCAAAGTCGGGTCCGCGAACGCCTGCGCCCCGAGCATGGTCAAAGCCAAGCAGCGGATCAGGACCGCGAGCCGTCGCCTCATTGCACTCCCCCTACACACACCCTTCGCGTCGTTTATCAATCGTTGACGTGTAAAGGCCTTCGGTATGAATAGACGGTTGGCGAAGAATAAACCGCTACTGCGGATATTGCGGCGGTACGGCCGTCGGATCGCAGCGGCACGGCCCGTTGGATGCCGCAGCGGTACGGCTCGTTGGATCGCAGCGCGATGGCCTGCTGGATGCCGCGGCGGATACGTCGCGACGGCTCAGTGCCGGGGGTCGATGAATACCAGTCCGGCGTTGGTATGGCGGATCGAAACCGGCAGCGCGGTTTGCAGCGCGTCAAAGAACTCCTGCACGTCGCCCGTGCGGAAGCGCCCGCCGACCCGAAGCCCCGCGATCTCGGGATCGCTGACGACGATGCGGGCATCGGTGTAGCGCTCGATCTCGGCGATTGCCTCCGACAGGGGTTGACCATCGAAGATGATGGCGCCTTCGCGCCATGCGAGTTCGCTCGACATCTGCTCCGCAGTGATGGGGGTTACCGCATAGTCGCGGCTGGCGGTGGACAGTCGTTCTCCCGCATTGAGCGCACGCACGGTGATCGCGGCGGCCGCGTGTGCGTGCATGGCCGGATTTGGCGACACCGGCAGAGACGCGGTCGCCTGCACCTCGACACGACCTTCATTCACCACTACGTCCACGTGCTGATCCGTCAGCACGCGAACTTCGAATGCGGTGCCGACGGCCCGCACCACCGCATCGCCGGCGTGCACCAGGAAGGGCCGCGAGCGGTCGTGCGCGACTTGGAAGTGCGCCTCACCCTTTCGCAGATAGATCTCTCGAATGTGCCATCGCAGGTCGGTTTCGAGGATGGTGTTGGTATTCAAAGTCACGGTCGAGCCGTCCGCCAAGGTGACATTGCGCTGCTGGCCGACGGCGGTCGCCAAGGTCTGCAATTCACTGCCTTGTTGCAGCCATATCGCACCGACCGCGACCGCGGCGAGCACGGCGGCGGCGGCAAACCACCAGCGCTGCGGATGGTGCAACAGGGGCAGATTCGCAGTATTGGTGAACGTGGCGATCTTCTCTTCGCGCTTCGCCTCCGCAAGCCCATCCAGGGTGCTCCACACCGCGGAAAGCGCAGCGGCCGCGCGCCGGTGGCGCGGATCCTGGCGGAGCCACGCCTCGAACGCTTGCCGGTCGGCGGTCGCGACCGCGGCGGAGTCCATGCGCCAGATCCACACGGCCGCTTCCTCATCGATCTCGGCCCGGGTCCGTAGTTTCACAATCTCACTCATTCACCGTCTCCAACGTCCCGCAACGCACGCGGCATATCCGCCCCATCTTTCGACCCGATTGCATCGAGCAGTCCGGCGTCGCGCAGATAGTCGCGGCAGCGAATCAACCCCTTCGCCACGTGCTTCTCGATGGTGCTGTGCGAAACGCCGAGAACCTCCGCAATTTCGTCGTGGGACAGTCGATACACTTTTCGCAATACGAACACGCGCCGGCACAGCGGCGGCAGCCGATCCACCGCCGCGCAGAAACACTCGAATCGCCGGCGCGCGTCGATCTGCTCATCAGCGGGAGCGTCAGAAGAGTAGACGGTTAGCCGCTCGAAATCCCCCACGTTGTCCGTCGCCTGGGATTTTTGGCGCCGAGCGCGTTCCACCGCCATATTATGGGCAATGCGAAATAGCAACGCGCGCGGCGAGTCGACCGCTTGGGTGTGGGAAAGGGCGTAGACCCGGACGTAGGTCTCTTGCACCAGGTCCTCGATATCTTCCGCCCCGGACGTGAATTTGCGCAGGTAGCGATACAACGCCGCGCGATGACGGAATATCTGATTCAAGAACCATTCGTGTCGTTCGTCGGCCATCCCTGGCGGAGTGTAGATGCAAGCGTGTGTTTCGCCAAGGCAACAGACTGCGGAGCCAAGGCAACGGACCGCGGAAGCGGTGGGCGAAATAAAATGCGGCGCTGCGCCTCACTAACGGCGCAATCGCAATGCTCCACTGTCACGCGTATGACACAGTCCGCGCCGCGGCGCGCGGCAAACTCATCGTTGGTGAATTGTAAATATCTGATTTGGAACGATTTCTCATCAGATTCTATTTTCTTTTGGTATTTGCGGCGGATGGCATAGGCATTGCTATTCCATAGGGCGGCCCAAGGCGGTGGTGCCTATCGCTGACTTACCATCTCGTTGGGATCAGACTGGCCGCGTCAGGAATGCGGCCGGACGAATATAAACAATAGGTAAGCATTGCGAAGGAGGGAGTTTTGGCAGTAACGACTAACAACGATACGCAATTCCGCACGGCACCCTTAGATCAAGGACTGTGTGCACGCCGTTTGCGACAGCAGCGGCGAACAGCAGAGACCCCACGCAGCAGGAGAATGAGATGAAATGGCTTACGTCAAAACATCAGGTCAAGATATTTTACGCCGTCGCAGCGCTTGTAACGACCTGTGGTGCCGCGATGGCCGCCTCGGATTCCGAGCAGTTCCAACGCTTCAATGACCCCAATCAATGGGGTGCCCCGGCGGGTAATTTGAATCAGACCCGCTACAGCTCACTGAAAGACATCAACACCGGCAACGTCAAAGAACTGCAGATGACATGGTCGCAGTCGAGCGGCACTTTGCGCGGTCACGAAGGTCAGCCGCTGGTGATCGAGAATGTCGCCGGCAAGCCGATGATGTTCATAGAAAGCGGTTGGCCCAACATCGTTCAGGCGCTCGACTTGAGCGATCCGGATCATCCGCTCCAGGTGTGGCACTACACCAAGACCAGCGGCCGCGATGAGTCCGCAGTACCGCGCGCCTGTTGCGATACCGTGAACCGGGGTATGTCGTACGCCGACGGAAAACTCGTGTTCGGCACCCTGGACGGGTATGTGATCGCTCTCGATGCCACGACCGGCAAGGAAATATGGGTCGTCAAGCACGCGCACCCAGATAAAGGCGAAACCATTACGCCGGCGCCGATCATCGCGAACGACAAAGTCTTCATTGGCTTCGGCGGCGACGAATTTGCAGCTCGCGGCAGAGTCACCGCCTACAATCTTGCCGACGGCAAGAAGGTGTGGGAGTGCCACTCCACCGGCAGCGATGCAGACGTGTGTCTGACCAAGAACACCAACAAGAAGCATCCGGAATACGGCAAGGCCGGCAAGGATTTGGGTATCAGCACCTTCCCGGGCGACGAGTGGAAGCGCGGCGGCGGAGCCGCGTGGGGCTGGTATGCCTACGATCCGGCGCTGCACCTGGTTTACTACGGAACCGGCAACCCCGGCCTCTGGTCGCCGCAATACCGTTGCGCCGAGCCGATAACGCAGGAGAATTGCAACAGCGGCAAGTTCGACAACAAATGGTCGATGAGTATTTTTGCCCGCAATGTCGATACCGGCGAGGCGGAATGGGTCTATCAGATGACTCCATTTGACCAGTGGGACTATGACGGCATCAATGAAGTCGTGCTGGTGGATATGAATGTCGACGGCAAGGATCGCAAGACACTGGTGCATTTCGACCGCAATGGCTTCGCGTATGTTCTGGACCGCACGGACGGTACTCTGCTGCGTGCCAACAAGTACGTCACCACGAACTGGGCGGAGAAGGTCGACATGAAGACCGGCCGGCCGGTCAAGGTCCCCGAACATTCTCCGCTCAAGGCG
>WNFI01449616.1_pt1 | contig 25076 bp, 21 predicted proteins | sample 5400471 | NCBI WGS metagenome assembly WNFI01 (sample SAMN13153348, study PRJNA577476) | soil metagenome | isolation source: 100 cm saprolite on Douglas fir-dominated hillslope | place: USA:California | collected 2013-09-17 | reverse complement strand
GCCAAGGCGATGTCAACGGGAAATCTGAAGCAGGTGTGGACCAACGAGGGGCGAGTCATCGATTGGTTCAACCGCAAGCAAGCCGAAGGGCGCTGGTATCTTGAACATGCCACTCAGGTGAAAAATATCTGGGTCCCGTACGGCGAATAGGTTTGCCCTCGAGGGTCCTCTTAGCCTTTGCTTTTCTGTCGCGGTGGGACTAGCATACCTGCGTTCGCTTTCATCCGTCCGGCATCTTTCTCTGCGGACGCACTCTGCACTATGTTTTCTGTTCGATCAAGGAGGCTCTATGGGTATCGCACTTTCCCCTCAAATTCATCCGCGTGTTGCGGAGTTCCTCGACAAACCCCGCAAGATGTTAATCAATGGAAAATGGGTCGCTGCCGCCTCTGGCAAGACCTTTGCCACATACAATCCGGCGACGGGCGAAGTTCTCGCACAAGTTGCTGAAGGTGATCGCGAAGATATTGACCGGGCAGTACGCGCTGCTCGCAACGCTTTTGACAGCGGCCCCTGGCACCACATGACAGCGTCCGAACGGGGACGCCTGATCTGGAAGCTCGCTGATCTGCTCGAGCAGCACACCGAGGAGTTCGGCTACATCGAAACCCTCGATAACGGCAAGCCTCTCAACATAGCGAAGGCTGCGGACGTTCCGTTGGCCGTTGATCTTTTCCGCTACATGGCTGGCTGGGCCACCAAGATTGAAGGCAATACGATTCCATTGTCCGTGCCCTACACACCCGGCGCAAAGTATCTCGCCTATACTCTGCGCGAACCAGTCGGGGTTGTTGGCCAGATCATTCCGTGGAATTTTCCGCTACTCATGGCGGCATGGAAACTGGGTCCAGCGCTCGCCACCGGCTGCACGGTGGTGCTAAAGCCGGCTGAGCAGACGCCTCTATCGGCGTTGCTTCTCGGCGAGTTGATCATGGAAGCTGGATTCCCCGACGGCGTGGTCAATGTCGTCCCCGGCTACGGAGAGACCGCTGGCGCTGCCCTTGCGGCTCATCCCGATGTCGACAAAGTTGCTTTCACCGGCTCTACCGAAGTCGGCAAACTCATCGTCCATGCAGCAGCGGGCAACCTGAAGAAAGTATCGCTGGAACTCGGCGGCAAGTCTCCGAACGTAGTTTTCAAAGACGCCGACATCGATGCTGCCATAGCAGGCTCGGCCAGTGCCATCTTCTTCAACCATGGCCAGTGTTGCTGCGCCGGTTCCCGACTCTATGTTGAGAAATCGATTTTCGATCAAGTGGTCGAAGGTGTTGCCGACCAAGCGAGAAAAATAAAAGTCGGTTCGGGTCTCGATCCTGACAGTCAGATGGGTCCGCTTGTCTCCGAGGAACAGTTGAATCGTGTCTGCGGATATCTCGAAGCCGGATTCTCAGAGGGCGCCAAGGCCCTTATTGGTGGCCACAGAGGGAGCGACAAGGGATACTTCGTCGAGCCCACCGTTCTGGTGGATACGACGGAAAACATGAAAGTTGTGAAGGAGGAAATCTTCGGACCGGTAGTCGCGGCGATGCCTTTTAGTGATCCGGAAGAAATTCTGCCGCGCGCTAACGACAGTGCGTACGGATTGGCGGCAGCCGTTTGGACGCGCGACATCGGCAAGGCGCATCGCATGGCGGAGCAACTTCGCGCCGGTACGGTCTGGATCAACTGTTACAACATCTTCGACGCCGCGTTACCTTTTGGTGGATACAAACAATCCGGATGGGGCCGTGAGATGGGGCACGACGCTCTCAATCTGTACACACAAACCAAAGCGATCTGTACCCGGCTGTCGTAGAGGGTACTTCGTCGAAATGAAAAGGACGGTGAGCTGACAGCCCACCGTCCTTTTTAGTCTTCGAAACGCCCTGTTCCAAAGTTACAATTTTTCCATTAAAAGTACTTTTTCAGCGTCGTCGATTTCTGTCAGTTTCACCTCGATTACTTCACTCGCGGTGGTCTGCACATTGCGGCCCACGAAGCTGGCCTCGACCGGGATTTCGCGATGTCCGCGGTCAATCAGCACACAGAGCTGCACCCGGCGCGGTCGCCCGTGCGAGAACAAGGCGTCGAGCGCGGCCCGAGTGGTGCGTCCGGTGTAAAGAACGTCGTCCACGAGCACAATATTCTTATCCTCGATTTCAAATCCTATTGCTTTTTCCTGTACCACAGGCTTCGGTCCCAGCGTGGAAAGATCGTCGCGATAAAACGTGATATCGAGAGTTCCCACGGGAACGTCCGCATTTTCGATGCGCGCGATAATCTTGCCTAACCGCTCCGCGATGGGCACGCCCCGGCGGCGAATTCCCACTAGCCCCAGGCCCTCGACACCACCGTTTTTTTCCACGATTTCGTAAGCTAACCGCACCAGCGTGCGCTCAATTTCAGATGCGGACATCAATTGCGATTTTTGCTGTAGGCCGGTCTTTCGCGCGGGAGTCTTTGCAGTCATTGGAGGTTAGCCTCGGGCCAGGAAGCTGGCTCTTCACTGTAGTCAACCTCGCTCACGCAGGTCAAGCGTCGGATTGCTAAACGGATGAAGCAGGCAGAGAGGACTGCTGGGAGACGAAACTATGTGCGAGGCTCTTCCATGAGAATGGGCGTTTCGACGGCTGAGGGAACGGAACCGCGGGCCGGACATTCCGTTCGGACGGCGCGGGCGAGCGGAGATCGACCCTCCATGATCGCGGCGAGTTCGATTAACTCGGGATTGGCGCTGGCTGCGTCGGTCGGCAATATGCCGACGCTCTGATTTCTACCGAGTGCCTTGGCCCGATACAAAGCTGCATCCGCTAATGCAATCGATTCCTCTGCGCAGATTGCTTCGAACGCGCTTCGGCTCCAGGGATACGGCGCCCATCCCACTGAGCATGTTTTCCGCACAGATATGCCGTGGCCCAGATCGAAGTCATCCATGGCCATGACTTCCAGAACGCGGCTGCAAAAAGCTGGAATGCCGGAGGGGTCTGTCGAGCGGCTCATGATGAGGAATTCTTCTCCGCCCCAGCGCACCAGCACATCCGACTTCCGCACTACAGTAGAAAGCCTTTGCGCAATCAACTGCAGCAATACGTCTCCTGCGGGATGACCATGCTGGTCGTTCACGTCCTTGAAGAAGTCGATATCTATCATGATGAAGACCAGATCGCGATGATCCAATTTACGAATCTCGCTGCCCCGCGCGCGTTGGTAGTTACGCAGGACCTGGCCCGCTTCTGCGGTAATGATCTCTTCCAGATAACGCCGGTTCCATACTCCGGTCAGCGTGTCGGTAAACGAAATCTCCTGTAGTTCCAGATTCTTCCGCTGCAACTCCAGGCTATGCCACCGCAGCGAATGTTCTTTGTTCTCCAAGTCGTCTTTTAACCGGCAGGTTTCATCCAAACTCTGGCGTGACAATTGCAAAAGGCTTAGTAATTCCTGGTCCAGAAGATGTTGTTTCAGAAAAACGAGTACACCCATCACGATCATGACGCCGACGGTTAACAGCAGCCGGTAAGTTCGGACACTCTTCGGTGCATCACCGCCGAATTCCGCCCAAGCGATCATTAGCGGCGTAACAAACACTGCAATCATCGCCAGCCGTGCCTTCCACAGTCCATATCCCTGCGCAGGAATTTCTTCCGCAGACTGTTGGATCGTGACCTCGCGCGCGAGAAAGCCGATGCGTACAAACCACACCATCGCCGCCACCAGCGGCACATCGAACAGGCTGCCCGTGTAGTAGATATGAGAATCGATGGCCTCGCTGGCGCTGAAGGAAGCGATGCTGTAGAGCAGAACCGCTCCGAATAAGTGTGCGTAAACTCTTCGCCACTCTCCCCTGCTCCACCGCCAAACGAGAATCAGCCCCACTATAAGCACGACTTGCTCAACCAAATAAAGGATGTCGAAACTGTGGCCGTACAACGACTCCACCGGATGCACGTACTGCCAGGGAATTACAACGAAGAGATAAAGGAAGAGCCACCAAGTCAGCAGCAGTAAGAAATCGAGCATCCCCAGACGCAGGGCGCGGTCATCGTGGCGCATGTGCGGCTGAACGGCGACAGCCGCCATTATCGGCACAATATGGAGAAACAGGACGACATCTCCAACAAAAGGATTCGGCGCTTCGTGCCGGAGGAAGACCTCAAAGTAGCTCCATAGTGCTTGAGAACAGAGCCATAGTCCCATGCCGAGTCCAAGTAGCACCCAGAACAGTCGCGCCTTCTTGCCTGCTGCCCTAACATTGGAGAGACTTATGACGGTTGCGCACACCAATAAGATGGTCTGCAACAGATCGCCGAAAGCGGTGAGCGCAAAACCACGTGGTGCAAGAAGAGACAATACGACATGGGCGCACACCACGGCACACACGATGGCCGTCCACTTCCGGGCGTGCTGAAGCGGAGAATTCCCCACGTTCCGAATTGTATGTTCGCTAGAACGGAGCCAAGCGTTACGGAAGTAACTAACAGGCTGGAAGTTTCTGCGCCTGGCTGAGAGCCGCAAAAAAACGTTGCACAAAACGGTACACATCCAGGTAGGAGTTATAGAGCGGCACCGCGGCCACGCGGTAGGTATCCGGTTCACGCCAGTCGCCGATTACGCCATCTGCGGTCAGTGTTTCGCAGAGATCGCGTCCACGGTGCGGCAAGCGGATTGAGAGCTGCGCTCCCCGGCGCTCCGGTTCGCTCGGCGTGACGATCTCAAATGCCGCTCCGTATTGCTGTTTGAGCAAGAATTCCATGTAAGCCGTGAGCGATAAGCTCTTGGCGCGCAAGTTCTCGATGCCAACCTCGTGAAAAATATTCATGGAAGCGCGCAGGGCGGCCAACGCTAGAATCGGCGGATTGCTCAATTGCCAGCCCTCCGCGCCGGGCATGGGGTGAAAGTCGGGCCCCATCTCAAACCGCGTTTTTTCGTCGTGGCCCCACCAGCCGGCGAATCGCGGTAACTCCCAAGTCCGCGCATGGCGCTCGTGCACGAAACATCCACCCACGCATCCCGGCCCGCCATTCAAATATTTATAGCTACACCAGACCGCGAAGTCTGGCCTCCAATCGTGCAAATGCAAAGGCAGGTTTCCAATTGCATGCGCCAAATCGAATCCGACTGCACATCCCTTGCGGTGTCCGGCTCTTGTGATTCCGGCCATATCGAAAGCCTGCCCAGTGGCATAATTCACGCCACCCAGCATGATTAGCGCGATCGCATCGCCTTCACGGTCGATCACCAACTCGATGTCTTCATCGCGAATGCACGACTCGCCTTCCCGCGGAGTCAATTCCAGCAACGAAGATGCAGGATCAAACCCATGAAATCGAATCTGCGACTTCACCGCATACTGATCCGATGGGAAGGCTCCTCGTTCAACTAAGATCTTGTGCCGTGTGGCCGTTGGCCGGTAAAACGAAGCCATCATCAAATGGAGATTTACTGTGAGTGAGTTCATCACCACGACTTCAATTGGTTCAGCCCCCGCTATCGCCGCTGTCTGCTCGGTAAGGAGCCGGTGATATGGCATCCACGGATTCTTCGCGTGGAAGTGACCTTCTACGCCGAACTGCGCCCAATCTTGTAATTCCTGCTCCAGATATTCCTTCGCTGAAACGGGCTGCAATCCAAGAGAATGCCCGCAGAGGTAGATGGAATCATCTCCGCCATTTGTCTTGGGAAAATAAAACTGTTCGCGATAACGCGCTAGCGGATCACGCGTATCCATCGCAACAGCAAAATCTTCAGTCGTCTGAAACGCTGTCACGAAGCCAGCTCCAGCGGGGCGAGTTCACTCCGAATCAACTGATCGGCTTTGCGCCAGTCGAGGTCTTCCACGCGATCGATAGGATCGCACAGTTCCTCCAGCATGCGGTCCTGTATCCGTCCACGCGTCATCGCTGTAGCGTAAGGGACACGATGGAACGTCACCATCGCATACTTCGGCACAAAGATACCTGGATACCTCGCTTCCAACGCCAACTCTACCTTCTTACGGAAAAGAAAGCGTGGGTCGGCCACGCGGTCCCGCATCTCTGCAAAATTCTCTACCGCGAGGTCGGCAATGGCATCAGTATTGATCTTCCGCGCTTTCTCAAACTCCACGAAGATGTGCTCCCACTCGGCCCCATGCCGATCGAGCAACTTCATAAGAGTAGTGCAGTCTTCAAAACCGCAGTTCAGTCCTTGGCCGAAGAAGGGAACAATGGCATGTGCGGCATCGCCCAGGAGCAGCGCATGGTTCTCCACATGCCAGGGAGAACACTTGACGGTGACCATGGCTCCCGTTGGGTTGGCGAAGAAGTTGTCTGCGAGATTGGGCATCAGCGGCATCGTATCCGGAAAGCGGGAGCTAAAGAATTCCAGCAACTCAGGTTCGGTTGCTATCTGGGCAAAGCTATCGGTACCTTCAAACGGCAGAAATAGAATGCAAGCGAACGTACCATCGATGTTGGGCAGTGCAATCAACATGTAGTTCCCGCGAGGCCAAATATGCAATGCGTTCGCTTCCAGCAGATGCTTTCCTGCAGGACCGGCAGGAATCGTCAACTCTTTATACCCGTAATCGAGATACTGCTGCGAAAAGTTGAAGCGGTTGAGCTTTAACATCTGATTGCGAATTGCCGAGGCCGAGCCATCGCACCCAATCACCACTCTAGATTCGACAACCCGATCTTCCCCGGTTCGCTCATCGTGAAGGCGAATCGCTCCACTCTTCAGATCAATCCCGGAGCAGCGTTGCTGGAAGTGTATCCGCACTCCCTTTGCTTCCGCGGCGTTCATGAGCGCAATGTTCAACTCAGGCCGCGAAATGGAATGGATGACGTCGGTTTCTTCTTTCCCGTACGGCTGAAAGGTCAATTCGGACTGCACCGAGTGCATCATCCGTCCTCTCATGGGGACAACGATCTTGCCCATCTCCTCCCAGAGTCCTGCCGTTTGGAGTGCGTGAATACCGCGGGTCGAGAGTGCCAGGCTAATGGACCGTCCGGCATCCATGCGAACTTTTCGCATGTCAGACCGCCGCTCGTAAATTTCGACCGGGAATCCACGCTTCGCCAGAAAAAGGGAAGAACTTCTTGTCCAGGGTAAGTTTCAGGTACGACGACCCTGCACTGCCGCCAGTTCCCATCCGGACTCCGATCGTGCGTTCCACAAGTTGAATGTGACGCAGTCTCCAGCTCACAACGAGTTCATCGAATTCCGTGAGCCGCTCGCATACGTCGATCCAATCCCGATTGCTCCGCTCATCCTGATACAGCAAAAGAATCGCCTGAGCGCGCGCATCAAAGCGCTCCCGGTCCGTTGCTTGCGGCTGGAACGGCGCCAATTTCCCCATGGACTGCAAAGCTCCAAAGAGGGCATCGTGCAAAGACGGCTCGCGCAGCCGGCGCTCCAGTTGCGCGTGCGCTTCCGGAGTTGGCTTATGGTAACGCAGCATCTTTGCGTCTTTAAGCCCGCACAGAAACTCCAGCTCGCGGAATTGTTCAGATTGAAAGCCGCTAGCCGGTTCCAGCTTCCCACGAAACGCCAAAAAGTGCGTCGGCAACATCGTTTCGAGGATCGTGAACTGCTCCACCAGCACTCGCGTAATTTCCGTGCAGCGGCGTAGCAACCGCGCCGCCTCGTAAACTTCATCCCGTGAGCCGGGATTTCCGCCCGCTGCTTGCAGGTTTACCACGACCGCTTCCAGGTCGTGCAGCAATTCCTTGAACCACAATTCGTATGTCTGATGGACGATGATGAACAGCAACTCGTCGTGATGTTGCGGCGAGGATTGTGGATGTTGCAACTCAAGTAATTCGGGAATTTTCAAATATGAGCTGTAAGTAAGCTGCTCTCCGGCCGGCACGATCGGAGAAGGCACAATCGAGGAAGGCCCAGGCACGGCGGACTCTTCACTCGTCTCAACCTCATCGGGGCCAATGCTGAGGAACTGTTGCGCATTGCCGCGAAGCAAGCATTCTTTCGCTTGCGACGGCAGCTGACTTGATCGGATCAACCCACCCATCGGATGTTCGCCCAGCGGAAATGGATAATCCGAGCCAAACACAACTCTTTCCGTCCCCATCGTCTCGACCAAAAACTGCAACGCGCGTTGGTCGAATACCGCCGAATCCACGTAGAACCGGTTGAGATATTGGCTTGGTGGCAATTCGCAAACTCCATGCGCTGAAGGATGATGACGCCACGCATTTTCCAGCCGGCCGAGCAGAAAGGCAAAACTGCCGCCACCGTGAGCAAAGCAAATGCGCAAATTCTCCGGCAGCTTGTCGAACGCCCCACCCAGAATCATCGCGACGATTGCCAGTTGCGTCTCCGCTGGCATGCCCACGGTCCAGGGCATCATGTAGTTAGGCATGCGTTGCCGTCCCATCATGTCCCAGGGATGAACCAGCACCGCCGCGCCTTCGTCAGCGCAATGATGCAGAAACGTCACAATGCCGGGGTCGTCGAGATTCTTCTCTCCAACATGGTTTCCAATCTGCACGCCCAAGTGTCCTGCGTGTATGCATCGAGTTAGTTCTTTGCAGGCAGCATCGACATCTTGCAGCGGCACCTGGCACAACGACTTCAGTCGTCCTTTGCCCTGTGCACACAACTCCAGCGCAGCATCGTTGAACAACTGCGCGCAATCAATCGCATGTTCTACCGGTCGTTCATAAGCAAAGAGCACTGGCGTCGCGGAGATGACCTGTAACTCCACGCCATCCTCGTCCATCTCCTTCAGCCGCACGTCAGGATCCCAGCATGCCGAATAGATATGGCGAAAAAAGCGGTCGCCCACCATAATGTCGGCTTTACCGGGCTCCGTGTGCTTGATCCATGGCCAGTCAGGAGTGCCATAGCGTGCTGCCAGATCGGGCCAGGCGCGTGGAAAGAAATGATTGTGGATGTCGATAATCTGCATTTGGGACTGCACTACGATCTGCCCGGATGTACTGCGCCGCAGTGGGTACACTTGCGAAGAGTATCGTTGCCGTAGAATTGCTGGAACAGAGGCGGAAGGTCATGCACGATGCTTTTCAGCTTCACTTCCGCACGATGCAGCAGCTGATGGCAGTTCTGGCAATACCATTCGAAAGCGTCTAAAGAGCCTTCCGGGCGCGGCACTTCTACGACGACCCCAATAGTGTCCGCCGGACGCTGTGGCGAATGCCGCATGTGCTTCGGTAGAAGAAAAATCTCACCCTCTTTGATCGGAACCTCCAGCGGCGGCTTGCTTTCCATCAGACGCAGAGAAATGTTGCCCTTCAGTTGATAAAAGAACTCTTCCGTCGGATCGTCATGATAATCGTGCCTCTGGTTGGGCCCCCCGACCACTGTCACCATCATCTCGCCGTCTTCCCACACCTGCGCATTACCGACAGGCGGCTTAAGCTTCTGTTTGTTCTCATCGATCCAACCCTGAAAATTAAACGCCTTCAAATTCTTGATGGAGGGCATCGCGGCTCCTACTTCTTCGGTTTATAAGCCATGGCTCGAATTTCAATCAGCAAATGGGGATGCGGCAATTGATGCACCGCAACCGTTGTTCGCGTGGGGCCATCGTAATCAAAATATTCCCCATACACTTCGTTGTACCCGGCGAAATCGTCCATGTTCACAAGATACGTAGTTATTTCAATGACATCGCTCAGGTGCGCGCCCGCGCTCTCAAGAATCTCGCGCACATTGTCGAGCACTGCCCTGGTCTGTGTTCGAATGTCCAGATGCGTCCTGCCCAACTCGTCAACACTTTCTCCAGCAATGGTGTTGTCTGCACGCCGGGCGCTCGTTCCCGAGACAAACAGAAAATCCCCCGCCCGCTTGACGTGGGGATACTTGCCGAGTGGCTTCGCCTTACCCTCAACGACTCTGCTATCCGTCTTTGCCATGTCGCGTGTGTAAACACAAACTTACAACCGGATGCAAACATTGTTCAGTTCAGAATAAAAATTCAGCGAATGTATTCCGCCTTCACGCCCAATTCCCGAGGCCAGCCCGTACTTCGTATCATTTGCCAGGGCGACCGCTTCCTCTTCTGAATCGAACGGAGCAACATGGCACACGGGCCCAAAGATCTCTTCCCTCACGCAGCGTGCAGTTTCCCGCAGTCCAGTATAGATCGTCGGTTGCACATAGAAGCCTCCATCCAACTCGTTGCCAAACTTGGGAGTGCCTCCTCCCGTCACCGTAGTCGCTCCCTCTTCAGTGGCCAGTCGATAATAAGAAAGCACTTTCTCGCGATGCTGCGCCGAAATCAGCGGACCCAGATCCGTAGTGTTGTCAAGCGGCGATCCCAGTCGTAAGCTTTCGGCCTTTTGTTTCAATGCCTCGATGAATCGGTCGAAGAGTGTCCGCTCCACGTAGACCCGCTCGGCACATAGACAGACTTGTCCCGTATTCAGAAAGACCGCCTCGCTGATACCATTGACCGCTTCATCAAACTCGCAATCGGCAAACACGATCGCAGCATTCTTTCCGCCGAGCTCAAACGATACCGGCTTTACCGACGCTGCAACGGTCTTCATAATAGCCGCTCCGGTTCGCGATTCCCCGGTGAACGTGACTGCATTTACGTCAGGATGTTGTGTGAGAAATTCGCCTGCTGAGTTCGACCCAAAGCCGTGGACCACGTTGTAAACGCCACGCGGAATTCCAGCATCTTGCATCGCTTCGGCCAGCAGCGTTGCAGTGGCGGGTGTCTCCTCTGAAGGTTTCACGACGACAGTGTTACCGCAGGCCAATGCCGGTGCGACTTTCCACGTCAGGAGCAGCAACGGCAAGTTCCAGGGAGTAATAACCCCGACCACGCCCAGAGGCTTGCGCATTGCATAATTCAACGCACTCTTTCCGTCGGCAGTTTCGGTTTCAAACGACTCCAGGCCGGCGGTTTTTATGGCGTCGGCGAAAGCACGAAAATTCGCCGCCGCCCGGGGAATATCTAGCTTAGCGGCAAGCGCTAATGGCTTGCCCGTATCCGCAACTTCGGCCTGAACAAAACAATCGAATCGCGCCTCAATTGCATCTGCAACTCGATACAAACGTGCAGCGCGTTCTCGAACTCCAAGATTGCCCCATTCGCCGCCCAACGTTTTACGCGCCGATCGTACCGCATTGTCGACCAATTCCTGATCGGCCTCCGTAACTTGGGCAATCACGGTTCCGTCCGCGGGATTAACGTCGGCAAATTCTCGCCGCCCACGTACGAACTGACCGTCAATATAATTGAAGATCGACTTCACAGGATGCTCCGCGCCGCATCGTAACAGGCCATCTATGAGCGAAGCAAAGGCAGAAATCAACGCTCGGCCAAATATCTTCGCAGAGCGTCCTGCCATGACGGCATGGCAATGCCAAAATTCTGTAAACTCGCCGACGAAAGAACGGAGTACGCCGGTCGCGGCGCTGGTCGCGCCATTTGCTGGCTGCTTACCGGCCGTACTTCGGCAGGCAGGTCTGCACTTTTCACAATCTCCTGCGCGAATTCAAACCAGGAGCACTCGCCCGCATTGGTCACGTGCACAACTCCGCTCGCATCTTTTCTGCATAGTTGAATGATGGCCCCCGCTAAATCTACCGTATAGGTCGGGCAGCCGCGCTGGTCATTCACCACATCGAGCGCAGGGCGGCTTGCCGCCAGCTTCAGAATCGTATCGGGGAAACATTTCCCGCCCTTTCCAAACAGCCACGTAGTCCTCGCTATACAACAGTCTGGCAGTATCTCAAGCAACCGAATCTCCGCTTCTGCCTTCGCGCGTCCGTAAACACTTTGCGGATTTCGCGCGTCCCCTACTTCGTAGGGCGTGGTTCTCTGCCCATCGAAAACGTAGTCCGAACTCAGAAATAACAGCCGCGATCCCACTGCCTTTGCTGCCTCCGCGACGTTCACTGCTCCGTCGCGGTTTACTGCAAAAGCGTGATCTTGTTGATTTTCGCAGCCATCCACGTCGGTGTAAGCAGCCGCTAACACAATCCAGTCGGGGCGTGTCCTCTCCACTATCTCCCGCACTTTGCCACTATCGCGAATGTCGCCGTCGATAGAACTGAGGCCGGCTATCTCGTCTCCGTTCCATTCGCGAATCAGCGCTTGGCCGAGAAGGCCTCGGACACCAAAAACCGTTACTCTCATAATCCCGGATCCAGTGCCTACTCGAAGATCTCGGCGTCGCAAAAACTAACACCATGCTGATCTTTTTGCGACACGATGGGTGATGTGCCATTCAGTTCCCACTCAACCTTCAAATCCGGATCGTTCCATGCCAGCGTGCGCTCATCCTCTGGCGAGTAGTAACCGGTCGACTTATACAGCACGTGCGCCCTCTCAGAGATGACGCGGAATCCATGCGCAAACCCAGGTGGAATCCAAAGCATTCGCTTGTTTTCGCCTGAGAGGCGAACTGCCTCCCATCGGCCGAAAGTTGGCGCACTTCTACGCAAATCCACGGCGACATCGAGTATCTCGCCTTCCACCACTCGAATTAATTTCCCCTGCATTCTCTTGACTTGATAGTGCAGCCCACGCAAGACATTTCGTTGCGAAGAGGAATGATTGTCTTGCACAAAGCGGTCAACGATGCCGACTTCCGCCATGACCCGTTCGTTATAGCTCTCCAGAAAAAATCCCCGCTCGTCGCCAAACACCCGCGGCTCAAGGATGAAAACGTCGGGAAGGGAAGTCGGAATTTTCTTGATGGCTGTCATGGCGCTGGCCGCTACTGAAACTGAAGTCATTTCAAAATACCTTTTCGCGTAACATTTGCAAAAGATAGGCGCCGTAACTGTTGTGCTTCATTGCGTTTCCGGATTGCTCGACCTGCGCGGCGGTAATGTATCCCGAACGGTACGCGATTTCTTCCGGGCACGCCACCATCAACCCCTGCCTCTTCTCGATGGCCTGAATGTAGAGCGCAGCGTCCATGAGCGATTCGTGCGTGCCGGTGTCGAGCCATGCCATGCCGCGTCCCATGACCGCCACTGCGAGTTCACCTCTACCCAGGTACGCCTTGTTAACATCGGTAATCTCAAGTTCGCCACGCGCACTGGGCTTCAACGACTTTGCAATCTCGACCACTTGATCGTCGTAAAAATAAAGTCCGGTCACCGCATACCGTGATTTCGGATGTTTAGGTTTTTCTTCAATGCTTAATGCGCATCCATCGGTGGAAAATTCCACCACACCGTAACGCTCGGGATCGTGCACTGGATAGGCAAAAATGCGCGCCCCTCTATCATTGCTAGCGGCAGCGCGCAAATCTTTCGCCAGATCGTGGCCGTAAAAAATATTGTCTCCTAGCACTAGCGCGCAAGGATTGCCCTGAATAAAAGTCTCCGCCAATAAAAATGCCTGCGCAATGCCCTCGGGCCTCGGCTGTACCTTGTACTCCAAGCGAATCCCGTACTGGCTCCCATCCCGCAGCAAGGCTTGAAAGTGGGGCACGTCGTCGGGAGTCGAAATCACCAATATGTCGCGAATCCCCGCCAGCATCAGCGTACACAACGGGTAGTACACCATCGGCTTGTTGTAAACCGGCAGCAGGCTCTTCCCCATCGCCTGGGTGACTGGATAAAGGCGCGTACCTGAACCCCCGGCGAGGATAATGCCTTTGTAGTTCGTCGTTTCCTTCATATCTTTTGTGCATTCAAACCGAGTAATGCGCGGCGATCCACTGCCGGTAACTTCCGCTGGTCACATCCTGCACCCAGGCTTCATTCTCCAAATACCACCGCACCGTTTTTCGAATTCCGCTTTCGAACGTCTCTTTCGGTTTCCATCCCAAATCTCTCTCCATTTTGCGCGCATTCATGGCATAGCGCCGATCGTGTCCGGGCCGGTCCTTCACAAATGTGATCAGATTCCGCCGCGATCCTTCGCGGTCTGGTCTCATTTCATCTACAAGATCGCAGATCGCTTCCACGATCTCCATGTTGGACTTTTCATTCCATCCGCCAATGTTGTACGTCTCACCTGGCCGGCCGCTCCTCAACACCGCGGCGATTGCTTCGCAATGGTCCTCAACGTACAGCCAGTCGCGAATATTCTTCCCATCTCCATACACGGGCAGCGCCTTCCCGTCACGCGCATTCAGAATCATCAGCGGAATCAGTTTCTCCGGAAACTGAAACCGTCCATAATTATTCGAGCAGTTGGTCGTGAGCGTCGGCAAACCGTATGTGTGGTGATAGGCGCGCACCAGATGATCGGATGCCGCTTTCGACGCCGAGTACGGGCTGTTCGGAGCATATGCCGTGGTCTCGCAAAATGCCGGATCATCTGGCCCCAGCGAACCGTAAACCTCATCGGTTGAAACATGCAAAAAGCGAAAACCATCGCGCTCAGCAGGGCCGAGAGCCGTCCAGTAAGCGCGTGTTTCTTCCAGCAGAGCGAAAGTGCCGTCGATGTTTGTGCGGATAAAATCACCGGGCCCGACAATTGACCGGTCCACGTGACTCTCTGCTGCGAAGTGAACGATCGAATTGGGAGAATGTTTCTTTAGTAGGTCACGGACGAGGCCGCGATCGGCAATTTCGCCGTGCACAAATTCGTACCGACGATCACCTGAAATGCTTTCTAGATTCCGCAGATTACCAGCGTAGGTCAACTTGTCCAGATTGATTACACTGATATCTGGCTTTCTCATCTCCTGCAGGACGAAGTTCGAGCCGATGAAGCCAGCGCCTCCCGTGATAAGCAGCGTATCCAGCACGTCAAGAGATCCTCGGCGCCAGCGTGTTCTTGTAGTTCACTACCGTCGGCTGGCAAACATTTTATTGTAAATAAAAAGGACGGGGTTTCCCCGTCCTTGGCTAAATAGTGAGAAATGTTTGTTTAAGAGGACCGACTTTTACCCGGCTGTGTTCGGCGGATTTTGCGGCTGTCTCCGGATTACCCTACTCTTCGTCCCATCCCCTCAGCATTGCTGACAGCCGTAACCCGTGCGCTGGGCTTCTTTGGCACTGCCGATGCCGTCCACCCAACCAGGTCGAAGTACGTTTTTTCAATTTCCGCGGCGATCGACTGCCACTGATAATGCTCCCGAATCCGCGCTTTCGCTGCCTTTCCGGCCGCTTCACGCGCCCCGGGGTTAGCGATCAGAAACCGTAGTCGATCCGCCAAATCCGTGGAGTTCCCACGTTCAAAAGTGAATCCTGCGCCGTCGATCACCTCGCGATTTTCGGGAACGTCGCTTGTGAGTACGCACAAACCAGCTCCCATCGCATCCAGTAGTGCACGGCCGTAGTCGTCGCAATAGCTGGACGCGCCCGCTAGAACAAGTTTTACGTTGGTGTCGAGTTGCTCAAACGCTTCGATTAGCAAGTGGCATCCCTTCTCAGGCGAAAATCTTCCCAGGAACAAGACGTAGTTGCCCGGCTCCAGCCCCCACTCCAGAATCTTGCGGGGAGGCTGGGCCTCCCGCAGCACTCCGCCATTCGGGACGTAAGTCGGCTCAATGCCATGCACATTGCGATAACGCTGACGCAGCGTCTGCGAAACCACCATCGTGCTATTCGGAAGCGTCACCGATGCGTGTTCTCCGAGCTGTAGCACCGCTGACGCTACCCGCCCCCATTTTTTACGTTGCCAATCCAGTCCCTGTACCGTGACTGCGGTCTTCTTTCCCATGAGCCGCGGCAGGAACGAAAACAAGGCCGGCCCGAGTGCGTGGTAGTGAACCACATCGCAGCGCGTAGTCATAACGTGGGCCGTACTCAGCAGTGTGTGTACCAGTGTCTCCAAATGCTTCGACCGGATGGTCGGCAAACGAATCAGCCGCATGCCGTTGTATTCCGCTTGCGCCGGTGTGAAATACGAACGGCAGTAGATGGTGACTTCGTGCCCCATCTCGGCCAGGCACTTGCCCACCTCTTCGTAATACGCTTCGATGCCGCTGTATTTCGAAATCACTCCGCGCCCGCCAATAAATGCCACACTCAGCTTCCTCTTCGGGCTGGCCGCCGACATTGCTGTCGCTGCTTTTACTGCCGTCGCAGTATGCCTAACCTGTGCCGGCGCAGTGCAATCTGTCCCCGCGATGACGCCATCGTTCATGTTTCCCGCGACCAGACGTGCATACAACATCATTAACTTCTGATAGTGTCCCTCCGGCGTATGCCGAGTTCGCACAAACTCTCTGCCCGCGCGCCCCATCCGGGCCGTAAGTTCCGGGTTATCTCCCATCACCGCAATTTGTCTCGCTAGCTGATCCACATCCCCAGTGCGATAAAGCATTCCGGTTTCGCCTTCCTGTACCAATTCCCTGCGAGAACCCATATCTGACGCCACGACGGCCCGTCCCTCTGAGTAAGATTCCAGAATGGTCTTTCCCAAGGTTTCGTAAGCGTGCGAAGGAAGCACAGTGAACTGCGATTGCGCGATCAATGCATCCCTTTGCGCCTTTCCGACGTGTCCCACAAATTCCACATTTCTCAGCCGCAGCGACGCAGCGAGCTCCTGAAGTTGGACCCGCTGCGGGCCTTCTCCGGCAACAATCAACCGCATCTGAGGAACCTGCTGCATCGATCGCAACAAGTCGTCGACGCCTTTTTCCTCTGACAGCCTCCCGAAATACAACAAGGGCCCGTCAGTTCCTGTCCGGGCAACCGGATGAATTTTCTGAAAATGTTGAAGCACTTCGAACTTCTTACCGTCCCAACCGTGCTCCACAAACTTGTCGCGCACAAATTGGCTTGGTGCCAGGAAAAGATCGACGCACTTGCGGTAAGTGCCCAGCCACCGATGGACGTAAGCTTCCATCATCAGGGTTATCCGCGCCCCCGCGCCCGGATAGCACCGCTCTTTCAGTTCGTGCCAAAACTCTCCGCCTTTGCAGGCCTCACAGGCTTTTCCGTGCGAAACCAGGTTATAGCTGGGACACAGAAGCTTGAAATCGTTGAGGTGATATAGCACAGGAACTCTCTGGGCTTTCAATTCCCACAAGATGGATGGCGATAAATGGTGGTAGATATTACGGACGTGCGCCACATCCGGGCGAAACTCCTTAATCATGGCGCGGATTCGCCGTCGCGCTTCCGTCGAGTAGACCGCATGCCCCGCCCGTCGCATTTTCTTCCACAGCCCCGTTTTTTCTTTGAAGTCGATGTGGGGCACAAAGTGACGGTCGTACGGAGTGGGATCACCCTTGGGGTCGGCCATCGAAAACAGCGCCACCTCGTGCCCCTGGGAACGCATCAATTCCATTACTTCGAACAGGTAAACTTCGGTACCGCTGAAGGCATAGTTATATTTGTTGCAGTACAAGATCCTCACGGGGAAGGCTCTCAGTCTGCGGTGTGATCCGCTCGATGAACAAGTCGCCGAATGATTCCAGATTCTTGGCGCGGTTATAGTTGTGAAGAATTTGCACCCGCGCCGCGTGCCGAATCCAGTCCAGCTGCATGGCGATGGGATGAATGGTGGTGTGGGCTCGCAGTTCCTCATCCACTCGCTGACGGCCCTCGGAGGCAGCTGCCAGTGAATGAACCATGAGGGAATGTATAAAGAGAAGCTGGTTGACAAAGCTGTCCTGCGAACCCACCTCGTATAAGAAACCTGTCTTGCCGTCAATCACGAGCTCAGGAATGCCGGTGATAGCTGGAGCCACGACAACTTTTCGGCGTGCCATCGCCTCCATCAACACCAGCGGAATGCCTTCGCTACGGCTGGTAAGTACCACCACATTCGGCCGGTCGTATAGAGAATCCATCTTCTCGCGGGGAACGTGGCCGAGTAACGTAACTTTCTCTTTCAGCTTCAGCTCTCGGATAAGCTCTTCAAGATTGCGCCGTTCCGGCCCCTCGCCAGCGATCGAACAACTAACGTCGATTCCGCGCGCCCTCATCGCAGCACAAGCCCTCACCAGAAAGGCATGATCTTTTACCGCATGCAGCCGCCCCACTGCCAACAATTGAAGCCCGGAGCCGAAAGCCTTGTCAGCTGGAAGCAGGCGCAAGTGGGGGCGGTGATTGAATTCCACCCCGAGCCGCGCAACCAAGACCTTCTCGCCATCAATTTCGGGATAGCGCTCAAGAATGTAGCGCCGGTTATACCCTGACACTGTCAGACAGAAGTTGCAGGCGCCGATCTTCACGTCGAGATACTTCGCATGCAGCAGCAAGTCCGAGCCGTGGACGGTCATGCTGAAGCTGACATCCAACAGTTTCGCCGCCACCATTCCGAGCCACGATCCGAAATATCCGTGATGCACGTGGATGTGCTCGATCCCGCGGCTCTCCAACACCGCGGCGTAATATGCGCCAAGCACCGTATGAGCCAAGGCCTTGATCCGCTGGATCGGGCCTTCTCGACCGCGAAACAGCGTGCGAATGAGCAGCGGCGCGATCCGACGACCTCGCGATACGCAGATCCACACCGCACGAAGCAGCAGGCCCATCCGAAGAGGCTGCAGCACGATCTCTGGGGAGCACATGCGGGCGTGCGCCTCTGTTTCGGTCGCTTCCGCCTCCCGAACACTGCCGGCAATGACGCGGATTCCCCGCCTCCTCAGTTCCAGAATCTCTTCGCTCACATAAGGCTCAACCTCGGAGGGAAACTGATTGGCGAGATAGGCGACAGACATGACAGACGCGTTCATATTGCAAGCGCCCTGCGCTTCTGTGCCGCCAGCATCCCCGCCATTGTGAACAGCAGTCCATTCACGAACTGATAGTTCATCACTACCAGCGCCGCATTCACCCAATAGACGCCGAGCAAAATCGGCCACAAGTCGTGAAACTGCTGATCTAGAAATCCCGATCTTTCTCTCTCTGGGATCGCTCCGCGCCGAAGCCGCCAGATCTCATACATCAGCCATAGGTACAGAGCCAGTCCCGCAACCCCGTGCTCCACGAGTAGTTCGAGGTAGGTGTTGTGCGGAAACAGCACTTTCTCTTTGTATCCGCTGACATACCGCGGCAATTCCCCAGGCATTTGATTGGTACCCCACCCAGTGAGCGGACGCGCCAGGAACATCTGCCAGCCGCCCGCATACACGGCTCCGCGATAGTCCACTGGCCCGCGTTCTTCCAGGCGATCTTGTAATTCCCCGCGAAACTCTCCGAAGCTCAATGCCACCGCCAAAACCACTCCCGCAAATAGGGTTAGGCCTATATAGGTCCGCCGCATCCTGGTGTTCTTCGCCAGAAAGATCAGCATCACGATGGTTCCCGCGAATGACAGCCAGACCGCCCGCGTCATGGTCGCCAGAATCGCGATGGGCACCGATGCCAGCAGCACCGCGACTTTCGCTCCGCGCACACTCCCGCGCCGGTATGCATGTAGCGCCAGCAGCCCCAGCGTATTGAGCGAAACCCCATTTGCTACCGCTTGTAGCAGTGGTCCTCGCGCGCGGTCCGCGTGATGCCCGAGGCTTTCGTCAAGAATGAACTGGGGAAAAATCAGCGCCTTGGCATCCACGAGGAATGCAATCGCCGTGAAGCTCAGGTAAGCCAGTACAATGAGCGCGAAGATTTCGAACGCACGCAAACCACTCTCACCGTTGAACACCAACCCAGCCAAATGAAACAATGCGAATGGCACGATGAACTTTGCTGCCAGCAGGCACCAGGTCTCGTTGTCGAAGGGTCGTCCAATGACGCTGCCTACTGCCAGCAACGTTAAGCCGATCATCGGCCACGTCGCCCGTTCGATCACGAACAATGGTTGCCGCATAACCACCGCGCGTGCCGCGACACCCACGACCAGCAATACAAAGGCAACGCGGTCAATTTCATAAAACGCCACGTCGGGATGCCTAAGCAGCATCGCCGTAAGCGCCCCCAGAAACAAGACTATGGGTGCTGCCAACAGCGCCTGCATCGGACGCACGGCAAACTCCACGGACCTTATCGCGAACTCTTTCCCCAAGCGGACTGGCATCGGTCGTAGAGAGACTGTGCGCATCAAATTCCGCTCCCCGGTGCTGCCAGTAACGCGTTTTCGCGACTGATCGGAGCAGCAGACCTGGCCGAATGCGGCATTGTCTTCTTTTTCTCGATCTTGAACGCGACAGTTTCCCCGGGACTCAGTTGCGAGCAATCGACCGAGGACAAGCTCTTTTGTCTAGGATTTAGAAAGGGTGAAGGCACTTCAGATCATTCCACTTCTCTGACAGGATTCCACTCGTGGCGCAGCACCACTACAACCGCCGGTAAATCCTCTCTGGAATTGGGAAGTCTCTATCACTCAGCACGGTTCCCAGGATTCGCGCCTCTGCCCTTTCGAGCCCTTCTTTTACGTTGCGTGCCGTGACCCGGCGTGTCCGCTGTGCCGAGAGCACCAGGATGACGCCGTCAGCCAGTTGTCCCATGGCCGCCGCCCGATTCCATTCTTCTGCGGACGGCCCTGCGACAATCGAATACTCAAACTCTCTCCGGACCGCACATAAGAATGAATGCAGCGAAGCGGTCGTGAGATTTCCAGATTCATCTCCCGTCCCAGCTGACGACACCAGCCACAAATTGCTTCGCACTCGGGCGGACATCTTCCGCAGTTCCGGGCTCTCAGACTCTTTCCCCAAGCTCTTGGTATCCAAAGCGACATCCTGGCAAACCTGAGGGTATTTCCCGACTACGGCGACGCTCCTATCTGTCTCGAGCGCCAAGGATTCCCCTGCTCGCAGGCATATACTTCGCACATCAGTCTCCCGTTCGGTCGCGCTGAACACTAGCTGCCGGATCGGCTTCGTGCCGCTCGAAAAAAAAAGTTGTCGCACCATGCCGCGAATTTGATCTCGGGCGAACTTCTCCGCATTCCATCCGGCGGTTTGCGGCAAGTCTCTGATTGCGGAACGCGCCGCGCGCCGCTCCGAGGCTGGTACTTCCTTCGAGACGGACCACCTCGTACCCATTATTCCTTCCCAGGTGCCGAAATTCCTCATGCGGAAATCTCCCCTCGTGCTTTGCTTCGCGGTAGAGTCGCCAGCACCGGAGCGTTGAGATATGCCAGCACTTCATCTCGTGTGCGAAATGACGGATCCAGATAATCAGCCCCGAAAGCCGCCCCAATTCCCGAGACTCCGGCGGCGACAAATCCAACTGCCAGCACTGCCCACGCCGACCTCACCGGTAGCGCCGGGACAACCGGCTGCTCGGCAATGGCGACGTTCACAATGCCGTGCTGATCGAGTGCATCTGCCATGCGGGCCTCCCCCTGCTTCTTCACGTACAGAAGATATGTCTCCTCAGCCGCCTTCTCGGTGCTCGCCAAATCATCCTGGGTGATTGCGTCTTCTCCCAGCCGCTTCGCTACAGTACGGTAGGATCTTTCCTGTATCTCCGTCGCAGTCGCTCTCGATTCCAGTCCTTTTAGCTGCACCTCGGCTCGCTCCAGCTCCGTCTTCGCCCACTCATAGTGAGCATCCTTGTCGGTCGTCCGATCCTGAATAGGAGACCTGCCTTCCGCCTCGATCGCCCCCTCTGCTTGAGAAATCTGCTGTTCTACTTCCTGCACCAGGCGATGGCTGGGCTCGAACTTTGTCAGCAACTGCGTCCGCTTTAGCTGCAAATCCAGCAAGCTCGCTTTCAAAGACTTCAGCAGTTCCGGATTATCCGCGGTTCGCACTTGCGTAGTGGTCCGTTCCGGAAGTGCGGCCAATTGAATCTTCAACTCCCAGACGCGCCTCTGCGTCTCTGCCAAATCGATTTTGGTTTGACGATAGCTGGCATCGATCTCGCTTAATTTCTGCAGCGTAAGATCGCGCTGTTCGCTTGCCGCGATCACGCCATGAACGGAACTGAACTGCAGCAGTTTGTTCTTTGCCCCTTCCAATTCCCCTCGCGACTCCGCCGTCTGCTGCTCAAAAAAATGAAACTCGCCCGTCGGACGGTGAACCTCCATGTGCTTTTCCAGATACGTGATCGCCACCGATTGCAACACTTTCGCCGCCAGCTGCGGATCATTCGACGCATAGCTGATCTCGATTAAGTTCGTCTTCTTTATGGGCGTAACCTTCAGTTCCCCGGCTAGCCGCCGAGCTGACCTTTCGATCTTTGCCTCTGGTCCTTCGCCCCTTCTCAGAAAATGCAACCAGTCATGACCCTGTAGGGAGTTCGCCTCGACCACCCTGCGCAGAACTTCGTCATCCCGCAGCAGTTCCACCTCGGAATTCAGGTCTTCTTCTGTCGGACTCATGCGGGTAAGGTCCAGGGGAGCATTTTCCTGCGCGCTTACCGGAGCATCCGCCCGTCCCCGCCGCACCAGCACTTTCATGTGCGCCTGATACTTCGTTCCGCCAGCCGCGTACAACACTGCCGTCGTCAATACCAGCCCGGATACCCAGACGAAGACCTTCCGTTGACGGAACAGCACCATGGCCACATCTCGTGCGGTCGGCGTAGGTGACTGCAATTCCCTGCGAATTGGGTCTTCGTCGGGCATATGGAGGGTGGGGGAAAATTGTTCCTAAAATTGAGCCGAGTTCATGTACATGCTCACGGAAGGCTTCGTTAGGAAGCGCGCGATCTTCGAGATCGCGTTCTGCGGTACAAAGATCATGTCGCCAGGCCGGAGATGTGCATCTTCTTTTAGGTTTTTCTCCTTCAGCATTTTTTTCAGATCAAGGAGCCGTGTCTCCACCAGGTCATCGTTCACGCGCCGGAACAACACCACTTGGGAGTGTTTCGCCTGTTGCGTCAGGCCACCGGCAATTTGCACCGCTTCGGCCACGGTCGTGTCCGAGCGCAGTTCGTACTTGCCCGGCCGCCCTACCTCGCCTCCAACCACAAAGGACGGATGTTCGAAATCTTTCAAAGACACCGCAACCTGCGGGTCGTGCAAATATCCGCGGTACGCGTTTTGTACTGCCTCGCTGAACTCGACTAGGTCGAGATCCTGAACCTCCACCATTCCGGCGTCTTTTAACATCACGTATCCATCAGGTTGCACCGTGAGTGTCTGGTTGAACTCAGGCGCGACCGTGAAACTCACTTCCACAACATCGCTAGGTCTCAGCCGATAGAGCGGATGGCGATTCCCTCCGAGCGAAGGGTTTCCCACGCCACCCGCTCCCCCGGCTTTTGCGGCCGCCGTACTATTGCTTCCCGCTCCAGCCCCGGTTAAGCCAGATTGAGAAGTGCCCTTCTCTCCGCCCAAGACCTTCTCCGCTACTTGAGCGAACACGGCCGAATTACACAACGCCAGCAGCGCAATCGCGATAAATCCCCCGAATTTGAAAAGGCGGCTCATCTCGAGTGCTTTGCGCGGTGCATTAGCACCGAAGCGTCACTTGTTGTCTCAACTCCTGTTCCGCAAGTTAAGCCCGCCCTCCTTTATCGACAAGACATTGGAAGTATCGTCCACGAATGGCTACAGGGCTTGCGCGGTTGGAAATTCAACTGGCCGCACCGAGTGACGTATCGAATCAGAGGTTTGCGATCAAACTGCGTAAATGCGGAAAGTAAAACACCTTCGGCGGTAGCCCCCTAATCGGCTTACCCACAAAAGTAGACTTGCATGTTCACCACGTCACACCGATCAGAGTCCAAATTCGGCAAGAGATGACCAAACGTGCCCTCCCCGAAAGATCGCAAAACTTACAAGCTGCCCAAATCCTGCAATCGGCAGCTATTTCGAAAACGTGAAACCGTCGGCTTTCCACAGCTTCGTCGTCCACGTCCCCGCTCGCATCGCGCAAAAGTATTTATTCCCATTTTGAAAGAGTGCACTGTGATTTTCTTAGTAGTTTCCTTGTAGAACGCCGTACCGATCCCTACAATCGCCACAGTCTTGGGAGCCCTCGTCTATGAGTCCGTCGTCAGGCCCGGCGTCGGGCCCGATTAGTGTCCTCGTTGCGGACTCCAATCGCATGCAGGCGCAATTGCTCACCGGCGCTCTGCGCCGCCGCACCGAGTTCCGAGTCGCCACCTGTCGAATGGAAACCGTCTCCATTCTGAATGCGGTCTCCTCCTCTCTACCGCAGGTCGCGGTCCTTTCGTTGGATTCGCCGGCGAACATTCCTGAAACGGTCATGACCCTGCGCCGCTTTCATCTTTCTTATCCTGATCTTCCCAAGATTCTTCTCGTCGACGCCTGCGACCGCGAATTGGTCGTGAGCGCCTTCCGTTCGGGCGCGCGCGGAATCTTCTGCCTCACCGAAGCCGATATCCGTATGCTGTGCAAGTGCTTGCTTCGGGTGGCTGCCGGTCAAATCTGGGCCAGCACCGACCAGCTTAATTATTTGATCGAGTTGATCTCTGAAGTCCCCTCACTGCGTGTCGTAAATTCCAGCGGAGACCGCATCCTCACCCCACGAGAAGAGCAAGTCGTCGCCCTGGTCGCGGAAGGCTTCGGCAACCGGCAGATCGCCCGCGAACTCGCGCTGAGCGAGCACACCGTCAAGAAATATCTTTTCCGGATCTTCGAAAAGCTGGGTATCTCCAGCCGCGTCGAACTAGTCCTCTACGCCGTCAACAATGGCGATCCCCTTCATGCCCAGTGGCTCGCGGGAGCGAGCCGCACCGTTCTCCCTATCTCCTGAAGGGAGGGCATTCAGCCTGAAATATCGATTGAAAACGGAGTCTCCGTGCCTGTATAAATGGACGGAACTCCTTGACTGACGCCACTTCTCCGCCGGCCTCATCCCAAAAACCACGTCGCTGGACAATCTTTGCCGCAGCGTTGCTCTTGCTCGCTCCCGCTCTGATCGTGATCTACACCGGCCCCGCAGCATTCTCCAGCCCTCTGGCGCTGGTCGTTGTGGCGGCCATTGGACTTGCCGCGCTCCTGCTGCAAATCCGCCTGCGTCAGGATATTGGAGCCACGGTTCGCGCTCCGCTTTGGCTTAATGCTCTGGGATTAGTTTCCGCTGTCGCAGCCGTACTAGCCGATGTCTTCCACCTCAGCCCCCACGCAATGGTGGTCGCTGCCCTGGGAGCTGTAGGCTGCTTCGCGGTCAGCGGCGTCATTGTCCTTCGCGCACTGCGCAAACCCCGCCCGTAGAAAATAAACGCTCGCCTTTCGACTCTGATTTTGAAAGGGAGTGGCTTCCAAGCCGTCGTAAGGCTCGCAAAATCATTGCGGCTTCACAGTTTGCTGAAAAACTCGCTTTTGGGTGGCGCAGCGCTTTCAGCGCTGCGATAAAGCTTTTCTTTTCAGTCAGGGCTTTAGCCTCTGAGGGTTCTGA
>WNFI01452281.1_pt2 | contig 25084 bp, 19 predicted proteins | sample 5400471 | NCBI WGS metagenome assembly WNFI01 (sample SAMN13153348, study PRJNA577476) | soil metagenome | isolation source: 100 cm saprolite on Douglas fir-dominated hillslope | place: USA:California | collected 2013-09-17 | reverse complement strand
GCCCCCGGCAGCGATCGAGGCACTTGGCGACAAGGTTCAAGCGCGGCGCATTGCCAAGATGGTCGGCGCGCCACTCGCGGCAGGCACCGACGGCCCGGTCAGCAGCGCGGAGGAGGCGGCCGCATTCGCTGCCGAGCACGGGCTGCCAATCGCGATCAAGGCGGCTTTCGGCGGCGGCGGACGCGGCCTGAAGGTGGCCAGGTCTGCTGACGAGATTGCCAGCCAATTCGAGTCAGCCGTTCGCGAAGCAGTCTCCGCGTTCGGCCGCGGCGAGTGTTTCGTCGAGCGTTACCTGGACAAGCCCCGGCATGTCGAGACCCAGTGCCTGGCTGACGCGCACGGCACCGTGGTCATCGTGTCGACGAGGGACTGCTCTTTGCAGCGACGTCACCAGAAACTCGTCGAGGAAGCGCCGGCCCCGTTCCTCACCGCCGAGCAGGACAAGCAGCTGCGGACTGCGTCGGCCGACATCTTGCGCGCAGCCGGTTACGTCGGCGCGGGCACGTGTGAGTTCCTGATCGGCCAGGATGGCACGGTCTCTTTCCTTGAGGTGAACACCAGGCTTCAAGTCGAGCATCCGGTGACTGAGGAGGTCAGCGGCGTTGACCTGGTGCGCGCGATGTTCCGCATCGCTGAGGGGGAGCCGCTCAACTTCAGCGACCCTGACTTGCGCGGCCATTCGATCGAGTTCCGCATCAACGCTGAGGACGCCGGCCGCGGCTTCCTGCCGGCCCCGGGCACCATCACCGGCTGGCGCCAGCCAGCCGGGCCCGGCGTGCGGCTCGACGCGGGCTACAGCACGGGGATGACCGTACCTCAGGCGTTCGACTCACTCATCGCCAAGCTCATCGTCACAGGCGCGACCAGGCAGCAGGCGCTCGAGCGAGCGCGCCGGGCGCTGGATGAGTTCGAGATCGACGGGATGCCAACGGTCTTGCCGTTTCATCGCGCCGTCGTGCGCGACCCCGCTTTCACCGGTGAGCCATTCGCGGTGCACACGCGCTGGATCGAGACCGAGTTTTCGGCCGAGATCCCGCCCTACCAAGGCCCGGCCAGCGACGCCGCCGAAGCTGAGCCGCGTGAGCGGATCACCGTTGAGGTTGGCGGTAAGCGCCTCGAGGTCACCGTGCCGGCCAGTCTCGGCACGGCAGCCGGCGCTGCCGGGACCGCTCCGGGCGCGGCCAGGCCGCGGACGGGCCGACGGCGCGGCGCGGTAGCCGGCGGCGCGCCGAGCGGAGATGAGCTGGTAAGCCCGATGCAGGGGACGATCGTGAAGATCGTGGCCGCCGACGGCGAGCAGGTGTCCGCGGGCGATCCCATCGTGGTGCTTGAAGCCATGAAGATGGAGCAACCCCTGACCGCCCATAAAGCAGGCACAGTCACCGGGCTGAGCATTCAGGTCGGCCAGACGGTACCGGCCGGCGCCGTGATCTGCCAGATCCGCTGATGGCTCCCGATTTGCGCGATCGTCGCGACTCTGCTGCTGACGCTGTCTCCCGCGCCGGCCTGGTTCGCGGCCATGATGGTCTTGCTGATCCTGAGCGGCAGTATTTTTACCGTGGTTGCTTACGCCGATGACATCAGGACGTCGCGGTTGCGCCAGCACGGCCTAGACGTGCCCGACGACCCTGACCTCGGCCACCCAACGCACTAGGGCCCCGCTCCATTGCCAGCCGATTAGGTGCGTGTCCGGGCCCCCATCCTTGTAGTCCGCGGTCCGGCGGGCCGATACTGCTGTGATGGGCGATCGCAACGTGCTTGGCGGTGAGCTTGAGCCCTGCGGCACTGACCCGGTCACGGGCTTCTACCGAGACGGGTGCTGCAGTACCGGGCCCGAGGACCTGGGTAGCCACACCATATGCGCTGTGGTCACGGCTGAGTTCCTTGATCACCAGCGGAGCATCGGCAACGACCTGAGCACTCCGATGCCGCAGTACCAGTTTCCCGGCCTGATGCCGGGCGACCGATGGTGCGTGACGGCGGCGAACTGGCTTCGAGCCTATCGCGACGGTGTCGCGGCCCACGTTGTCCTGGCGTCTACCCATGAGCGAGCTCTGGCGATCGTTCCCTTCGGGGCGCTTACCGAGCACGCCGTCGATGTTCCGGATCATCCCGGCGCACTTGACGGCTGACCGGCTGCCAAGTCGTTCTCCATATCCGGCAAACCGGCCACCAGGGCAGCCCGGACCGATGGAACGTGTGGTGGCGAGCGCCGGCCGGGCTAGACGGCAGTGCTGTCGGCCGGGCGCATCAGCTTGCGAGCGGCTTCGGTCAGGCTGCCGGACAGCGACGGGTATACCGCGAACGTATGCGCGACCTGATCGACGGTGAGCATCTGCTCGACCGCCAGCGAGACCGCGAGGATCAGCTCGCTGGCCCGCGGCGCCACCACGACGCCACCGAGGACAACCCCGCTGCTCCGCCGCGCGATGAGCTTGACGAAGCCATCCCGGAAACCCTGCATCTTCGCCCTGGCATTAGTAGCGAGTGGAAGTTTCACCACGACCGCATCCGGGACAGTGCCTGAGATGACGGCCAGTTCTGGCACGCCGACCGTGGCGATCTCCGGCTCGGTGAAGATAGTTGCCGCGACATGGCTAAGCCGCAGCGGCGTGACCGCCTCGCCGAGCGCATGCCACATGGCGATCCTGCCTTGCATCGCGGCAACAGAGGCCAGCATCAGCACGCCGGTGCAATCACCGGCCGCGTAGATTCCCGGCGCTGACGTCCTCGATACCTTGTCGACCGGTAGGAAACCGCGGTCATCCACTGCGATGCCGTGCTCGGCTAGGCCGAGACCGCCGGTGCTGGGCACCATGCCGACGGTGAGCAGACAGTGCGAACCGCGCACCGTCCGTCCATCAGCCAGCACTACCGACACATCGCTGCCAGTGCGGGTAACGCGTTCGGCTCTGGACTGGCCGAGGACTGTCATGCCGCGCCGCCTGAACACGTCCTCAACCACCATTGCGGCATCGGCGTCCTCATGTGGCAGCACCCGCTCGCGCGAGGACACCAGCGTGACCTGGGAGCCGAGTGCCTGGTAGGCGCTCGCGAACTCCGCGCCAGTAACACCAGAGCCCACCACGATCAGCTCGTCCGGCAGGCTGTCCAGGTCGTACAACTGCCGCCAGGTGAGGATCCGCTCGCCATCAGGCTCCGCGCCTGGCAGGACCCGTGGCTCGGCACCGGTCGCGATCAGCACCGCGTCAGCCTCGATGGTGGTGTCGCCGACCGCGACGGCGCGCGGCCCGACCAGGCGGCCGGATCCGGCGATGACCTTAACGCCCTCCGCCGAGAGGCGCGACGCGACATCCGCTGACTGCGCCCTCGCCAGCGCCCGCACCCGGGCATACAGACGCGGCGCATCGAGCAGGGCCCCGTTCCCCTCCGAATTGAGGCGAATCCCAAGGGCGGCGGACCCCTCCAGCGCGGCCATCATGCCGGACGTGGCTATCAGGGTCTTGGACGGCACGCAGTCGGTCAGCACGCATGCCCCGCCGAGGCCGTCGCGCTCGATGACGGTCACCTCGGCGCCAAGCTGCGCCGCGACCAGGGCGGCCTCGTACCCGCCCGGTCCGCCTCCGATGATCGCGATGCTCGCGCGCGGCTGACTCACGTTGTCTTATTCTGTCGTATCCAGCCGGTGCCGCCTGCATTGGCTCCGCGCGGCTGTCGTTAGAGCTTCAGCGTCGGCGAGCTGGCAGCCATGTTCCGGAGTCTGTCGCTAGGCGCTAGCCAAGGCGCACCAGGCCACTGATCGTCAGGTAGGCACCCAGGACCAAGGCGATGCCGACCATTAGCAGCTTGGCGTTAATGACGAGCCAGTCCTGTATTTTCTTGAGCCGCGTCTTGGTGGCCTCGGGCCGGAGCTCCAGCAACGTCCACGGCACGATGATCAGCGCGAACTCAATAACGACGAAGATCAAGACGGCCACGACCTGCGTCGCGGTTGACGAAGTCCCGATGATCAGATTGTGCAGCGCGGTCAGGTAGGAAGCACCCGGGGAACCCACTAGGACGCCGACCAGCGCGGCCAGTCCGAGCCGCGGCTCGCTCAGCGCCCGCTGGGCCCAGCTGGCCACGTCCCTCTTTTGCTTCTTCGGTGCTGGGTCCCTCGCGCGAGCGGTTGCCTGCGCTCTGCTGTGCAGACGGCCGGTCGCGACCAGGCCGCCGAGAGCGATCAGCAACAGGCCGAGCCCAAGGTCGAGTCCGGCGCTGACAGAGATCTGAGTCCTGGTGGCATCGGGTTGGGCTACGAGCGCGACCGCGAGGCCGAACGCTACAGCTACGGTCATGCCGCCGATCAGGACACACAGGAACATCGCCCGCGGCCTACGGTTCTCAATCAGTAGCAGGTCGAGAGCCAGCAGCTTCGGATTCAGCGCGGCTACGAACGCCAGGGCAAAGAACTGGGCGTTCATAGTCGGTTAGTCACCACGTGCCTGTCCCCGATCGCCAGTAGGTCCGTCGCGCCCAGTAACCACCAAATAGCTCAGGCGGCCAGGAAAACCTCGCCGTGCGTATGGCGCCTACGGACCGGCGGGGCATACCACGTTCACCGTGCTCCCCGATGGCGATCAGCGCATCACCCATGCCGGGTGGCCGGGGCAGCATTCTCGACACCAGAGCAAGCGTCAAGGCTGCTCAGGACGCGATGCCACTCTGCTTGGGTAATTCATGCGGCTAGTCCGAGCGGCCGAGGTTGGCCAGCTTGATCGCGGCCGGCCCAGGTGCCGTCCTCTTGAGCGTACGAACGCCAGATATATATTCACTTTTGGTAATCTCCATGCAGTGCGGGCCAGGGAGAGCCCAGCCTGGCGTCCCCCCCCAACGTCCGGCTCGGCTCGATCCCAGGCCCGCACGTATTTTGCAAGGCCCGCATCCATTGCGCTCTTCAGTTGGAGGCGGCTTGCCCGGCACAGAAAAGCTCCGGATTCCTGCCCGACAGCTTTCGCCAAAATGAAAGCTGCCGCCAGGGTCCGGAGCGGAATTTAGAGGCTACCTGACTGGTAATTAGATGTACAGGACCAGGCAGGACGACGCGTCACGCCGGAGGCCGAAACTCCACGGATGCCCAACCGGGCGAGCACGCGAACGGTAACGCTGCATCGCGCCGGGCCGACTCGTAGGCTTGTCAATCGTGGCGATATACGCGGCCTATGGCAGCAATATGGATCCTGCGCGGATGGCGCACCGCTGCCCGCATTCACCGCTGCAGGACACCGGCTGGCTGGAAGGCTGGCGGCTGACTTTCGGCGGCGAGGATATCGGCTGGGAAGGCGCCCTGGCCACCGTGGTCGAGGGCTCCGGCCAGCGGGTATTCGTTGCCTTGTACGAGATCACCGAGGCCGACGAGGCCGCCCTCGACCGGTGGGACGGCGCAACACTGGATTATTACCGCAAATCGAAGGTCCGCGTCAGCACGGTCGACGGCGAAGTGCTGGCGTGGCTCTACGTGCTGAACGACTATGAGGGCGGCCTGCCGTCGGCCCGTTACCTCGGCATCCTGGCGGATGCAGCCGAAGCGGCGGGCGCGCCTGCGGACTACGTTGCCTGGGTTCGGCTGCGGCCTTGCACGACGGTTGGCGCCTAGTCCGGGCCGGCTATCGGAGCAAGATGATCGCCAGCGTCGCGGCAGCTAGCGCCAGGGTGCTAACAAGCGGCAACCAGGCCCACTGGCTTTCCAGCACAGCCTCCGGCACCCCGCGCTCCCTGGCGTCCTTGCAACGGCCGCCGAGTTCGACGGCCATCAGTTGCACCATGTCCGTCCGCTGCAAGTCAGCGGACTCGTTCGCAAGGCGGGCGCTTCGCCCTATCTTGAGCAGCGACCGTTGCGTCTGTGCTCGCATCCGCGACCGGCGAGCGGTGTACAACGCCCAGCAATAGATGGTCTTGTCCTTCTTCGGAGCGGGCCTCGCGCAACTGAATTCGATGGAGTCACCGAGGAAGACTCCTCTGATCGCGCCCCAGCGAAGGTGGTGATCGCGGAATGGGTTGTAAATCACGACAGATTCGTCATCGGCGATCACTCTCGGTCGTACCGCGCAGGCATAGACAAAGGCCGTAACGGTCAGCAGGCCGGCGACAACCTCCACCGACAAGTAGCTATGCGCCGGGATGACGACGTCGACCAGGCTGAAGACCACAAAGGCCAGCCAGGCCCACCACAAGATGATTGGCGTCAACCGGCGATACAGGATCTTCCCGTCCGGGGTGGCCTTGCCTGTGGTCAGTCCGCCCACGGCGGTGGCCTTCACCGGGCCCGCTGGCCCCGTCAGCCGCCATGCGCCAGGCTTGCTGACCTGCGGCATACTGGTCTGCTGGCCGGCCGCCGGGGGGGCGGCGGGCAGTCGGCCAGTTTGCGGGCTGGCGTGCGGCTGGCCGGTGGCCGGCTCGCGCGCCTCATCCCTGGTGGCCGGCTCGCGTGGGTCACCCTTGCCGGTGTCATTGCCTCCCGCGGCATGGCCACCGCCAGCGTTGGAACCAGCGCCATCGGGCACTGCTCCACGCATCGCTGCCTCGTTTTGCTGGGACGACACGAAGCGCCACTCCAGTCCGGTGAGTCCGGTAGCAGGCCCGAAGGCCGCCAAGCGGCCACCTATCAGCCGCCGTCACCCGGCCCCACTGTATGCGCAACAGCCGGTACGGGCGATTTCGGCCCGCTAGCCCAGTTCCGGCTTGCGGTAGCGCCCGGCATGGCGTCTGGCGCCACTTCTCCGCCTGCTGACATAGCCGTGAGCGCTGTCGCGGCCAGCAGGCGCACTCCGCAGCCGATCGCCCGCTCGTCAACGTCGAAGACGCCCTGGTGAATGTCGAAGTCGGCCGGAGCTTCCGGAGTCCGGGTGCCCAGCCTCGCTAGGGCGCCCGGAATCGACTCCAGGTACCAGGCGAAATCCTCACCGCCGAGGCTCTGCGGTGCCTCGGTGATCGAGTCCGGCCCCAGCACCCGGTCAGCGGCCGCCTCGAACATCGCCGTGCTCATCGCCTCGTTCACCGTCGGCGGCACATTGCGCTGGTAGATGATCTCGGGGACGACGCCGTAGGCGCTCGCTACCGACTCCAGCAGCGCCTTGACCAGTTCGGGTGCTTCGTGCCACGCAGTGTCGTCCAGGCAGCGCACGGTGCCCTCCACCATGCCATCGTCCGGGATGGCGTTGGCTGCAGATCCAGCGCTTACCCGGCCCCAGACCAGGCTCAGGCTGGACCGCGGGTCAACCCGGCGCGACAGCGCCGCCGGCAGCTCGGTGATGATCTTGCCCAGCGCATATACGAGGTCCGCGGTGAGGTGCGGCCGGGCAGTATGCCCGCCCGGTCCGGTTACCTTGACCGTCAGCTTGTCGCACGCGGCCGTGATGGGCCCGGTCCTGGTGCCGATCTTGCCGACGTCCAGCCTCGGGTCGCAGTGCAGCGCGAAGATCCGGTCGACCGACGCGATGCCGCCAGCCGCGAGGACGTCCACGGCGCCGCCGGGTACCTCTTCGGCCGGCTGGAAGATCAGCCTGACCTTTCCCGGCAGGGCCCTGGCCGCAGCGACTCTGGCGAGGAACAAGCCGGTGCCCAGCAAGATCGAGGTATGCACGTCATGGCCGCAGGCGTGACAGGCTCCCCGGTTGATCGACCGGTACGGCACGTCCTTCTCGTCATTGATCGGCAGGGCGTCAATGTCGGCCCGCAACGCAACGACGGGCTCGTCGGCCGAGCCAGCGCCGATGTCGACGGTCAGGCCGGTGCCCTTGGGCAGGATGGCAGGCTTCAGCCCAGCCGCCGCCAGGCGCAGGGCGATCCGCCTGGTTGTTCGGTACTCGTGGTAACCGGTCTCGGGGTGAGCATGCAAATCCCGCCGGAATTCGATGAGCTCTTGCCCATGTCCGGCGAGGAACGCGTCGAGTTCCCCTTCGAGATCATGCTCGGCCATGCGCTGCCTCCCCGTCGGCAACGAGACTTGGCGGTTTGACCGTTGGCGCGGCACGGTTGCGCCGGAGCATTTCGGGCCGGTTCCATCCGGCGCTGAGCGACGTCTTCATGTGAACCTCGACCACTCCAGTCCGCTAGCAAGCGTGGCCGGGCCGGAACGGCTGCCGTCATTGGCACCCTTCCCGGCACGAGCCCGGTACAAGCCCGCTCCAGAACTGACCCGCCGCTCTCACGCCGGGGAAAGCACTGCGCTCCCGCGAATCCTCTGCCCTAGCTACCAGCCTTTGCGCTCGCGAAACGTAGCCGCATGTGACTGGCGATTCGAAGGAGATTCCCTCTACTGGCCAGCATCGTACCGCTCAGATTACTGATCCGCTGGTCTTGCGCGATTGTCGGCTGCGCGGCGGCCGTCCGGATCAGTAAACCTCGGGCGGCTGGTATACGCCCCAGACGTCCCGCAGGGCGTCGCAGACCTCACCGATCGTGGCCAGCGATCGGAGCGACTCCCGGAGCGGATAGAGCAGATTAACCTCGCCCTTCGCAGCGCTCCGTACCTCATCGAGGCGCCGCCTGACGTCCGCGGAGTCGCGCCTGTCCCGCAGTTCCGCGAGCCTGGCGGCCTGCTCTTGCTCGATCGCGGGATCGACGCGCAACGGCTCGTACGGCTCCTCAGCCGCGTTTGTGAAGGCGTTCACGCCTACCACGATCCGTTCCCGGCTGTCCACTTCGCGCGCGATCCGGTAAGCCGAGCGTTCGATCTCGGCCTTCTGGAAGCCCTGCTCGATGGCTGCGACCGCGCCGCCGAGCGCTGCGACCTGATCCATCAGGTCGCGCGCCTGCGCCTCGATCTCATCAGTCAGCGACTCGATGGCGTAAGAGCCCGCGAGGGGGTCAACAGTCGCGGTCAGATCGGTCTCGTTCGCCAGCACCTGCTGTGTCCGCAAGGCCAGCGTGGCCGCCTTCTGCGTGGGCAGCGCGATCGCCTCGTCGTAGGAATTAGTGTGCAGCGACTGCGTGCCGCCGAGCACCGCCGCCAGCGCCTGAAGGGTGACGCGGGCTAGGTTAACCTCCGGCTGCTGCGCGGTGAGCTGCACGCCCGCCGTCTGCGTGTGGAAGCGCAGCATCTGCGACCTGGGGTCCTGCGCGCCGAACTCGTCCCGCATGATGTACGCCCACAGCCGCCGGGCCGCCCGGAACTTGGCCACCTCCTCCAGCAGGGTTGTCCTGGCCACGAAGAAGAACGACAGCCGGGGCGCGAAATCGTCCACGGCCAGACCCGACGCAATAGCAGTCCGCACATACTCGCGCGCATTCGCCAGCGTGAACGCGATCTCCTGCACCGGGGTAGCACCGGCCTCGGCCATGTGATAGCCGGAGATGGAGATGGTATTCCAGCGCGGAATCTCGGTCCGGCAGTAGGCAAACGTATCGGCAACCAGGCGAAGCGAGGGCTGCGGCGGATAGATATAGGTGCCGCGCGCGATGTACTCCTTCAAGATGTCGTTCTGGATCGTGCCGGAGATCGCTCCCGGACTGACGCCCTGCTCCTCGGCCACGAGCTGATAGAGCAGCAGGAGCAGCGCGGCCGGGGCGTTGATGGTCATGGAGGTCGAGACCTTGTCCAGGCCGATCCCGTTGAACAGCAGTCGCATGTCCTCGATCGAGTCGATCGCGACGCCAACTTTGCCGACTTCGCCGCTGGCCTGCTCGGCGTCGGAATCAAAGCCCATCTGGGTTGGCAGGTCGAATGCCACCGACAAGCCAGTCGTGCCCGCCTCGATGAGCTGGTGATAGCGCCTGTTGGAGTCGGCGGCAGTGGAGAATCCGGCGTACTGCCGCATCGTCCACGGCCTGGTCACGTACATAGTCGGGTAGATGCCCCTGGTGAACGGGAACGCACCCGGCTCCCCAAGGTCAGCCGCCGGGTCGAGATCCTTTACGTCCTTGGGCTCGTAAATCTCCGCTATCGGCGTACCGGACTCCGATTTGCGACTCATGTGACAAGACTACGGGGCCAGCGCGACCCCAGCTTCTGTGAGCTACGCCACGATTCCCCGCGGTAAGGTCCGCGATCCTCAAAACATTCGCAAACTTCTTTGAAAGTCGTCTGGATAAGGTCGTTACCGCCCGAATGTCGGGTGTGCCAAACGCCGCTGAGCTGGGGAAAGTCACAGTGCGTGAGATGGGCACCGCATTTACGACATAAGCTGCGTTTTGGCCCAGTCGCGATCAGCACGGACCCCGGGAACGTCCGGGTGCCCAGAACGCGGGATTGAGGGACGGGATGAAGTCTGGCTGGCTACCTGCGGTGGGGCTAGGAGTGCTTGCGGCCGCGGCCTGCCCGGCCGTGCTCGCCGGGCCTGGCGCCAGCGCGGCCGAGATCGGCGCAATCGCCGAGGCCAGCGGACCAGGCGCAGCGGGCGTGCCAGCGCCCGGATCGATCGCCGCTCGCGAGGTCGGCGGCCCCTTGATGGCCGGCACGGGCGTCGTGGTGGCCAATCCAGCACGGGACGGCCTGAAGCTGCCTGAAGTTCCGGCCTCCGCTTGGCTAGTCGCCAATGCGGGCACCGGGCAGGTGCTTGCCGCCAAGGACCCGCACGGCGAGTACGGCCCGGCAAGCACCCTCAAGGTGCTGACAGCGATTACCTTGATCCCAAGGTTGAATCCGGCGGCCATGATCCCGGCGACGAAGCTGGCGACGTCGGTCGAGCCGGTCGTTGCCGGGCTCATCACCGGGCGCAAGTATCGGGTAGCCAGCCTGTTCCAGGCCCTGCTACTGATGTCCGCTAACGATGCAGCGGTTGCGTTGACGCAGGCTGCGGGCTCGTTCGCCACCGGCATGGCCCTTATCAACGGCGAGGCGCGCCACCTCCAGGCCTACGACGTCGTGGCCAAGGTGCCGAACGGCTTGCCAGCGCCCGGCCAAGTAGAGTCGGCTTACGACGAGGCGCTAATCGCGCGCCAGGCCTTGGCCATGCCGGCCTTCAGGCGCTACGACGAAACCCTGGCCAGCAAGTTCGAAATCAAGCCGCACGACTGGGAGACATTCGTCAACCAGAACTCCCTGCTCACCCACTACCGCGGCGGTATCGGCGGCAAGATCGGCTGGACAATCAAGTCCGAAGCGACTTACGTCGGCATGGCCAGGCGAAACGGCGTCACCTTGATCGTCACCTTGCTTCATTGCACGCCCCTGCAGGAGATCGCCGCCGGAGAACGCCTGCTGGACTGGGGTTTCGCGATGAACGGCAAGGTGAAGCCGGTCGGCCAGCTCGTGCCGCCGCTGGGCACCGCCGCCGCTACCGGTCACCAGCCGCCCGGCCAGCAGCAGCCAAGCCAGTCCGCGGCCCGCCAGCCACGACGAGTTGGCGGCCTACGCAGCTGCCGCCGTGGCCTTCGCGGTTGCCGGCCTCGGCCTTGGCGGCCTGGTCAGGGCGCGCCGACGGATCAGGCCTGGCAGCCGAGAAACGCCCTGACGCGCTAGCGTGCGCTACTCCGCCCGGCCGGCGCCAGCTCCCGCCCCGGTCTTGCGAAGCTCGGCCTTCTTGAGGCGGATTGTCGGGAACCTCGACTGCGTGGTTTCCGCAGCGGCTGCCGCGGCCGACTCAGCCACCATCGGCTCGGTCACCGCGTCGCGCGCCGCAACCACGGTCAACCTGCCCAGCGCCAGCGCACTCACGAAGACCATCACCACGCCGAGGCCGGTGAAGAAGCCGATCTGCTCCAGCGCCATCCGGGCGGAGCCGCCAACTGGCGCGCCCGCGGCCGGCAGCGTCGTCCAGTGCGCGGCAACCACACTGCCGACGGCGAACCACGTCCCGGCCAGCGCCGCGAGCCAGGCGGCGAACATCGCCAGCGGCCGCAGTCGGCTGACCAGCACGACAATGCCGCTCACCAGTGCCACGGCACCCGGCAGCACCTCCAGCCACATCCGCCCCGCAGTGACCGCCCAGGCGCGGTCGGGGGTGTACGCGTAGTGGAAGTACGGGCCCACGAACGGGATAACCGCGCCCCAGATGCCCAGCAGCACGAGCAGCACGCCGCTGAGCGCACCGCGGCTGCGCCGGACGCGTAGCGTTAACGTCCCAGCCATCATGATCACTCCTTGCGCAAGCAGAGTCTGTTGTACTTGCGCCGACCAGCTACCCAGGTACCGGGCCAACACACATCATGATAGAGGGAACGTGGTCGAATCGTCCCCCGGTGCGCAGAGCGCTCGGGTACCCCGGCGGAAACCTTTGCTTAGGCACACCCGCGGGGCGTGCACCCAAGGCCGGGGCGGCCCGGGTACCAGCGCCGTTACCCCGCTGCCGATGGCAGGAACCCGACCCGGTCGCGTACCCGCGCCATCGTCGCCGCCGCAATCTTGTGCGCGCGGGCGGCACCGACCCCAAGCAGCCGATCCAACTCGGCCTCATCGGAGAGCAGTTTCTCGGTGCGCTCCCGGATTGGCGCGAACGCGTCGACGGCGACTTCAGCCAGATCCTTCTTGAACGTGCCGTAGCCGGTACCTGAGTACCGCTGCTCAAGGCTCCTTACCGGCTCGCCGGCCAGCGCAGAGTAGATGCGAAGCAGGTTGGTGACGCCCGGTTTGGCGGCCTCGTCAACGCGTCCCTCGCCGTCGTTGTCTGTCACCGCGCGCATGATCTTGCGGCGGATGGCGTCCGGCTGCTCAAGCACATCGATGATCCCCTGCGGCGCGGACGCCGATTTGCTCATCTTGAGGGCCGGATCCTGCAGGTCGGCGATCTTGGCGACCTCGGGCAGGATGTACGGGCCGGGAACCACGAAAGTCTTGCCGAGCCGTTGATTGAACCGCTGGGCCAGGTCCCTGGTGAGCTCCAGGTGCTGGCGCTGGTCCTCGCCGACCGGTACCTGGTCGGCGTCGTAGAGCAGGATGTCGGCCGCCTGCAGGATCGGGTAGGTAAACAGGCCGACGCTGGCCGCGTCCGCGCCGCCCTTGGCCGATTTGTCCTTGAACTGCACCATCCGGCTGGCCTCACCGAACCCGGTCATGCACCCGAGCACCCAGGCCAGCTCGGGATGCTCAGGTACGTGACTTTGCACGAACACGATCGAGCGGTCCGCGTCCAGACCCGCGGCGAACAGCTGCGCGGCGGCTATCTTAGTGCGGCGGCGCAGCTCGGCAGGTTTCTGCGGAACCGTGATGGCGTGCAGGTCGACAACGCAGTACACCGTCTCGTGGGTTTCCTGCAGTGCCACCCACTGGCGGAGCGCGCCCAGGTAATTGCCGATGTGAAAAGAGTCGGCAGTGGGCTGGATGCCGGAAAGAACGCGTGGTCGGGGCATGGGCCGAAGTCTAGCCAGCGGGCAGGCGCCGTCAGCCTCCAGTCGCATCGGCGACCACGACCGGCACGATCTCGGGCGCTCCGAGCCTGATCGCATCCGCGTCCTGGTCCGTGTCGGCCTCCTGGGAGGCGCGCTCGGCGGCGACCCGGACGCGGTAGTTCTCTACTTCCCTGGAGACCTGGCGCGACTTCCACTTCATCGGGCCGGCCATCAGGAACGCCGCGTCGTCGGCCGCCGACAGTCCGCGATCCCAGGTCTCGATCGAGATATGCGTGCGCCGGGCGAGCACGTCATCCAGATGACGCGCGCCCTCGTGCGAAGCGGCGTAGACCACTTCGGCGCGAAGGTAGTCCTCGGCTCCTTCGAGCGGTTTGCCCAGTCCAGGCTCGGCCCCGATCAGTGCCAGCACCTCCGTGATCATCGAGCCGTACCGGTGCAGCAGATGCTCGATCCGGGCCACGTGCAAGCCGGAGGAGCCGGCCAGGGCGTACCGGGAGTTCCATAGCGCGACGAAGCCGTCGGCGCCCGCCAGCGGCACGCTGTCCGTGCAAGAGGGCGCGACCTTGCGGTCAAGCCCGTGCGCGACGGCGTCGACCGCATCCTTGGCCATGATCCGGTATGTGGTGTACTTGCCGCCCGCGATCATCACGAGGCCGGGGACCGGGTGCGCAACAGTGTGCTCGTGCGCCTTGTCCAGCGACCAATCCGTGTCCGTGGTGCCGATGATCCAGTGCCGTCCCCACGGGATCACGAACAGGACGCTTACCGGCGTGCGCAAGATGATGCCGGTGCTGGAGTGAATACGGTCGCGCGGTACCACCAGGTGAACGCCCTTGGACGCGCGGACGTTGATGGTGCCGCGGCCGCCCACCATCTCCTGGATATCGTCGGTCCATACGCCGGTGGCATTCACTACCTGCTGGGCCCGGATCTCCATCTCGTTGCCCGTTTCCAGATCGGTAGCCCGGACGCCGGTGACCCGTTCCCCTTCCCGCAGGAAGCCGGTGACCTGGGTGCGCGAGGCCGCATGGGCGCCGAACCCGGCCGCCGTCCTGACTAGGGTCGTGACATACCGGGCATCGTCAACCTGGGCGTCCCAGTAGACGAGCCCGCCGGTCAGCGCGGACCGTTTCAGCCCTGGCGCCAGCCGCAGCGCGCCATGCCTGGTGAGCTGCTTGTGCCGCGGCAGGCCCCTGGTCTGGCCCATCGACAGGCCGAGCATGTCGTAGGCGGTCACTCCGGCGCCGACGTAGGCCCGCTCCCACCCGTGGTGGGTGAACGGAAACAGGAACGAGACCGGCTGGACCAGGGGCGGCGCCAGCCACTGCAGCAACAACGACCGCTCGCTCAGCGCCTCCCGCACCAGGGAGACGTTGAGCTGTTCAAGGTAACGCAGCCCGCCATGAATGAGCTTGCTTGATCGCGACGAGGTCCCTGAGCCGAAGTCCCTCGCCTCGACAAGGCCAACGGTCAGCCCTCTGGTGACGGCGTCCAGGGCGACTCCAGCACCGACGACGCCGCCGCCGACCACCAGCACCTGATGCTCGGTATCGGCCAGCGCCGCCAGCGCGGTGGCTCGTTCGGCCGGGCCCAGCCGCGTGGTGGCAGCCGACGGATCGGCCGATCCGTTCTGCCCGTTGCTGCCGCCATGTGATGACCGGCCACCCGGCCAGACCCGGATTTCAGCGCGCCGTGGCACTGGGGGTCACCACGACCTCCACCCGCTGGAATTCCTTCAGATCTGAATACCCTGACGTCGCCATGGTCCGGCGGAGTGCGCCCATCAGGTTCATCGAGCCGTTCGACGTGCTGGACGGCCCGAGCAGGATTTGCTCGAGCGACCCGATAGTGCCGACCTTGAGCCGCGCGCTGCGCGGCAAGTCGGGATGGTGCGCTTCGCTGCCCCAGTGGTATCCGTGGCCGGGTGCCTGCGACGCCCGTGCGAGCGGTGACCCGACCATCACCGCGTCGGCACCGAGCGCTAGTGCCTTGGCAATGTCCCCGCTGCGGCTCATGCCTCCGTCGGCGATCACGTGCACGTAACGGCCGCCCGACTCGTCCAGGTAATCTCGCCGGGCCGCGGCCACGTCGGCAATGGCCGTCGCCATCGGGACCGCCACGCCGAGGACCGCGGCCGTTGTGTGGCCAGAGCCGCCCCCGAAGCCCGCGAGCACGCCCGCCGCGCCGGTCCGCATCAGGTGCAGGGCAGCGGTATGGGTCGCGCACCCGCCAACGATCACAGGAACGTCCAGTTCATAGATGAACTGCTTGAGGTTCAGCGGCTCGGCCGTGCCCGACACGTGCTCGGCCGATACGGTCGTGCCGCGGATCACGAAGATATCGACACCCGCATCGATGACAGCTTTGTAGTAACGCACGGTGCGCTGCGGCGAAAGCCGGGCCGCGGTGGTGACCCCGGCTGCCCGGATCTGCTCGATCCGCTGACCGATGAGCTCCTCCTTGATCGGCTCAGCGTAAATCTGCTGGAGCCGCCTGGTGGCCGCCTCGTCGTCAAGCTCGGCAGCCTCGGCCAGCAGCGGCTCGGGGTCGTCGAACCTGGTCCACAGGCCCTCCAGGTCAAGCGCGGCCAGTCCGCCGAGCTTGCCGACGCTGATCGCCGTGGCCGGCGAGACGACGCTATCCATCGGCGCCACGACCAGTGGCATCTCGAACCGGTATGCGTCAATCTGCCAGGCAATCGACACTTCCTCGGGATGCCTGGTCCGGCGCGACGGAACGATGCCGATCTCGTCGAGCGAATACGCCCGCCGCCCGCTCTTGCCGCGCCCGATCTCTACCACGCTCACGTTGTCTCCCACCCTGCGTACGCGAACGCCCGGCAGCCTAGATTAGCGTGCCGGGTTCAGTTTCGCCGGCCGCCGTAATTGGGCGCCTCGGCGACCATCTGGATGTCGTGCGGGTGACTCTCGACCAGTCCCGCGCTGGTGATCTGGGTGAACTGGGCCTGCTGAAGCTCGGCGATGGTCCGGGCCCCGCAGAAGCCCATCGCCGCGCGCAGGCCACCAATAAGCTGGTCGGCCACGGCGGACAGCGGACCCCGGTAAGGCACCTGACCCTCCACGCCCTGTGGCACTAGTTTGTCCTCGCGCAGCACGTCGTCCTGGAAGTAGCGGTCCTTGGAGTAGGAACGGCCACGCTCGGTGTTCCGCATGGCGCCCAGCCACCCCATGCCGCGGTACAACTTGTACTGCTTGCCGGACACGAAGACCAGCTCGCCGGGGCCTTCCTCGCAGCCAGCCAGCAGACTGCCGAGCATCACGGTGTCCGCACCCGCGGCGATCGCCTTGGCGATGTCACCGGAGTACTGAACGCCGCCGTCGCCGATAACAGGCACGTTCCGCTCCCGGCAGGCCAGCCACGCGTCGTAGATGGCGGAGACCTGCGGCACACCCACGCCAGCCACTACCCGCGTCGTGCAAATAGAGCCAGGACCAACGCCGACCTTCACTGCATCCGCGCCCGCTTCGATCAGTGCCTGCGCGCCGGCCTTTGTCGCGATGTTGCCGCCAATGACCTCGACCCTCGAGTTGGCCTTGACCTGCGCCACCATGTCGAGCACGGCTTGAGCGTGCCCGTGGGAGGTGTCCACGACCAGGAAGTCGACGCCGGCCTCGATCATGGCCTGGGCCCGGCGCTTGGCATCCTCGCCGACACCGACGGCGGCGCCAACGACCAGTCGGCCTTCGGCGTCCTTGGTCGCGTTCGGGAACTTCTCGCTCTTGGTGAAGTCCTTGACAGTGATGAGGCCGCGCAGCCGACCCACCGCGTCGACCAGTGGCAGCTTCTCCACCTTGTTGGTGCTGAGCAGCCGAAGCGCCTCCGGCCTCGTCACCCCGACCGGCGCGGTGATCAGCGGCATCGGCGTCATGATCTCGGCTACCCGGCGCCGGTGGTCGGACTCGAAGCGGATGTCCCTGTTGGTGACGATGCCGACGAGAATGCCGTCATCATCGGTGACAGGGACGCCAGAGATCCGGAAGCGCCCGCACAGCTCGTCCACCTCTGCCAGCGTCGCCTCCGGCCCGCAGGTCACCGGGTTGGTGATCATGCCAGCCTCGGACCGCTTGACCATGTCGACCTGCTGGGCCTGCTCCTCGACCGACATATTGCGGTGCAGCACCCCGACGCCGCCCTGCCGGGCCATGGCCACAGCCATCCTGGCCTCGGTGACGGTGTCCATTGCCGAGGAGATCAGCGGAATGCGCAACGAGACCCGCGGCGTCAGGGTGGCCGTAGTGTCCGCTTCATTGGGCATTACGGAGGAATGTGCGGGAAGCAGCAGAACGTCGTCGAAGGTCAGGGCGGGCGGGCCGAACTTATCGTCACTCATCTCTCGTTCCGTCTACCGGGGCGCTGGGATCCCTACATCTTAGTAACCACACGCCCCAGGCATCGCTGCCAGTGCCCTGCCCGCGGCTGCCCCCTCGGGGGTATGCTGCCGGCCGGCGGTGCCCTGGCCCGCCGGACACGGCCGCGGGGGCTGGGATCCTTGGGGGGCGGCGGATCCCAGCCGCCGCGGCCTGGACCAGGCTCCCTGCCACGGGCAGGCTCCCTGATCCTGCCAGGCCCGGACAGCGCCGGCCGACATGCCGAGCTCGTTCCCTGTCTCCTCGGCAGACAGCCCTGACAGCACGCGCAATACCAGCAGCTCGCGCTGGTGGACCGGGAGCCTGGCGAGCAGCGCTCGGGCCCGCTCGGCCTCGAGGTAAGCGACGGCGGTCTCCTCCGGCCCAGGCCGGTCGTCCGGCCCGTCCGGCAAATCCTCCGTCGGAATGGCCAGCCGGGCGGCGGACCGCTTCGCGTCCGCCACTTTGTGCGACGCTATCCCGAACACGAATGAATCGAACGGACGTCCCATGTCCTGGTAACGCGGAAGCGCGGAAAGGACGGCAATGCATACCTCCTGAGCCACATCATCGGCGGCGTGATAATGCCCGGAGATACGGCTCAGGCGAGCCCGGCAATAACGGACTACCATCGGCCTGATTTGTCGTAGCAGCATATCTATTGCGGCGGGCTGACCACGTGCTGCGAGGTCGGTCAGGTTGCCCATGCTGGTGGTTCTGGCCCCATCTAGCTGCGATTCCACCCGGTCCCCCTGCTCAGTGGCGGTATCACGCGGTGCATCCGTACGAAGGCGTGATTCCCCATAGCGCAGGTAAAGGCAACATCAAAAAAGGCAACGGAAAGGTTACATTTATGTGCCGGTCCGATACGAAGGTAATGTCATCACCATAGGTAATGCAGCGACTACTCTAGGTATTTCCAAGTGACTGTTAAAACTCTTTGTGCAAACAGAAATGATATTCAAGCGAGTGATGACATGCTGAGTGCGTACAAGACCGCAATATCAGGACTGCTGCTGCTCGTGGTGCGGAGTTACCACGGGTCTAGCCTGCATCCTTCGTGATCTCGGGTTGGCTTCCTGTTGTGCTAGCCGGAGCTGCGCTGCATGGGCAGCCTGTCGCAGCCGAACCTGCCTGAGAGCTTGGGTAGCGGTGTACGTCTGAACGGATTATGATGCCAATGTGCATAGCACTAAGGCCACTGTGAAGACCGCACCGCCCGGCTGGCTGGCCGGTGCTGGGACAGAGCCGGAGGCCCTGATCAGGGAGGCGCGCGGACGCCAGCGCCGCCGTTACCTGGCGCTCGGAACGGCCATTATCGCGGTCGTCGCAGGTGCGGTCGCTGTCAGCACGGGTTCCGGCGCAGATAGCCATCCGCAGCCGCCAGGCCGCCATTCCGTCGCCGCTGCGAACCCTGTGCCCTCGGCGATGAGCGGGCTGCCCATGCCGCCGGGCAACAGCGTGCGGTTGTTGCTCACCGGTCCACGCCCAGCGTGGTTCTCGATGGCCTCGCGCCAAACCGAGCGGATCGCAGGCCTGCCATGGCAGAGGCTCGGCTATGGTTTCGCTCGCGTGGCGGGCGGCTGGTCGGCTCAGCCCAACACGGCTGGTCCGCATTGCCTTCCTACCTGCGCCGGGCCGCCCTTGCCGAACTACTTCATTGCTGACGGCTCCCCAACCGCGACGCGCATTGGCCCTGGGTACGGGGTGAGTGCGGCGTACCGCAGCGGCGCTGTGTGGATGCTCACCTTCCAGCGAAGCACGGACGACATCGGCGCGATGTCGGCCCGCGCGCAGGAGGTCACTACCGCGGGGCGGCCAGTCGGCCCGAGGTTCCGGCTGCCTGCCGGGTACTGGATCCAGCGTGCGGTCGGCGCTGACCTCCTGCTCGCACCCAGGTATGAGGCCCCTGGGACAGTGACGTACAAGCTCTGGGATCCGAACACACGGCGCGTCACCGGTACCTTCAGCGACGTAATCGCGACCAGCCCGGATGAGATCGCCTGGGGTCCGATCTGCGTGAACTGCCCGGTGCACGTGCTCGACCTGTCGACAGGGATGAGCGCGACGATCCCGGTTCCCCGCGGAACATGGGCGTCGAACAACGGCACCTTCAGTTCCGACGGCCGATTTCTGACCCTTCTGCTGGGTGCGGGCGCAGCGCCGGACGGCGCGCCGGTGGTAACGCGCATCGGGGTCATCGACATCGGAAGCCGACGTCTGCTCCCAGTGCCCGGAACTACCCTCAGCGGGGTCGTCTGGAACAGATTGAGCTTCGGGTGGCAAGCCCGCAGTCACCGGCTGATTGCCGTGCTGCCAAGCTCCGGCGACACGATTCAGGTCGCGTCCTGGCAGCCCGGAGGCGCACACCTCCTGGTAGCGACCGCGCGGATTCCGCGCGGCACCTCGGTGGTCCTCGGCCAATACGGGTGACGACGGCTGCGGAGCGGGATGGCCACGCCTAGTCGAGCGGCCTCCCCGACCGGCGCTGGCTCACGCACGGTGGCTGGGGCATCGTGCGCCATGCCGAGGTACGACGACGGCCCCGGCACCGCGCCTGATGGCGCGGTGCCGGGGCCGTCTGGGTACGGGAGGCTGCGAGCCGCCCCGTGTTAGTGCTGGTGGCCGTGCCCGTTGGCCGGTGCCGTCTCGGGCTCCGGCTTCTCGCTGACGAGCACTTCGGTAGTCAGCAGCATGCCCGCGATCGACGCCGCGTTCTGGACTGCCGACCGCGTCACCTTGACCGGGTCGATGACGCCCTGCGCTAGGAGGTCGCCGAACTCGTTGGTGGCCGCGTTGTAGCCGTGGCCGGCTGGCATGTCGGCGATCCGCGCGACCACGACGCCGCCTTCGGCCCCTGCGTTGATGGCGATCCACCGGGCCGGCGCCGAGAGAGCACGCCTGACGATCTGAACTCCAGTCGCCTCGTCGCCGGTCTTGCCCAGGTCGCCGAGCTGAGCTGCGACGTGTATCAGCGCGCTGCCGCCGCCGGGGATGATGCCTTCCTCGATGGCGGCTCTGGTGGCGGAGATGGCGTCCTCAAGCCGGTGCTTCTTCTCCTTGAGCTCCACCTCGGTAGCAGCGCCAGCGCGGAGCACGGCAACGCCGCCCGCGAGCTTCGCGACGCGCTCCTGGAGCTTCTCCTTGTCCCAGTCCGAGTCGGTGTTCTCGATCTCGGTCCGCAGCTGGCGGATCCGCTCCTCGACTGCGGACTGCTCGCCGGCACCGTCGATGATCGTCGTATCGTCCTTCGTAACCACCACGCGACGGGCCTGGCCGAGCACGTCCAGGCCGACCTGGTCCATCTTGAGGCCGACTTCTTCGCTCACGACCTGCGCACCGGCCAACACGGCCATGTCCTCGAGCATCGCCTTACGCCGGTCGCCGAAGCCCGGTGCCTTCACGGCGACGACGTTCAGCAGGCCCCGGATCTTGTTGACCACGAGGGTCGACAGAGCCTCGCCGTCCACATCCTCGGCGATCACTAGCATCGGCTTCTTGGTCTGCGCGATTTTCTCCAGCAACGGCAGGAAGTCAGCCATCGAGGAGATCTTGCCGCCGCTAAGCAGGATGTAGGCGTCCTCCAGGACTGCTTCCATGCGCTCGGCGTCGGTGACGAAGTAGGCGGAGACGTAGCCCTTGTCGAACTGCATGCCCTCGGTGAACTCGAGCTCGATGCCCATCGTCGGGGCTTCCTCGACGGTGATGACGCCGTCTTTGCCGACCTTGTCGAACGCCTCGGCGATCACCTCGCCGATCTTGGCATCCTGTGCGGAGATCGTCGCGACATTGGCGACCTCGCTCCGCTCCTCGACATCGCGGGCCGATTTGAGCAGGGCCTCAGCGACCGCCGCCGAGGCGGCGTCGATGCCGCGCTTCAGCGCGATCGGGTTGGCGCCGGCCGCAACGCTGCGCAGGCCTTCGGCGACCATGGCCTGAGCCAATACCGTTGCCGTGGTGGTACCGTCGCCAGCCACGTCGTTGGTCTTGGTCGCAACTTCCTTGGCGAGCTGAGCGCCGAGGTTCTCGGTCGGGTCTTCCAGCTCGATCTCGCGCGCGACGGTAACGCCGTCGTTGGTGATCGTGGGCGCGCCCCACTTCTTGTCGATGACGACGTTGCGGCCCTTAGGACCCAGCGTCACCTTCACGGCGTCCGCGAGGCGGTTCACGCCGCGCTCCAGGGCGCGCCGCGCGTCCTCGTCGTATACCAGGCTCTTGGCCATCTGGTTACCTCAGTGTCCTTGTGTGGATCTGTTGCTGGATGTAACTAAGTCCTGTTTTCACGCCACCGCCCCGGACCGGGCCGCCGACCGCAGGAGGCTCCTCCGCGAGCCGCGAACCGAGCCCGGGCGGTGCCGGGCAGGCAGCCGCCCGCCCGGCGCGGGCCAGGCCCGCGCGCATAATTTGCTCGCTACTTCTCGATGATGGCGAGTACGTCACGGGCTGAGAGCACCAGGTACTCCTCGCCGTGATACTTCACCTCAGTGCCGCCGTACTTGCTGTACAGCACGACATCGCCGATGTTGACATCCATCGGGACTCGCTTGGCTCCGGCATCGTCGAAACGGCCGGGGCCCACGGCCAGGACTTCGCCCTCCTGGGGCTTCTCCTTGGCAGTGTCGGGAATCACCAGGCCAGATGCGGTGGTCTGCTCAGCCTCGAGCGGGCGCACCACGATCCGGTCTTCGAGCGGCTTCAGAACAACCTTGGTGGCGGTCGTCACGATCTGACCTCCCCCTCCGGAAAGGGCTAGCTGAATTAGAGAGTCGACCATGTCGGCCTGCCGTCGCGGGTGCCAGACCAACCTCGTCGTGTTAGCACTCTACCCTAGTGAGTGCCAGTTCCGAACTTTAGCCTCCCCGGTTTGGCTCGTCAAACCCGGCCGGCGCAACCAGCCAGGTCAGCTCGCTGCCAGCAGTGCCACGTCCCGGACCAGGTGCACGTCGGTCCGGCTGCTCGTCGTCGCCCCGGTGAAGGCAGGCAGGGCCGTCGCGGTTAGGGTGGGCACGGCGTGCTGAAGTACCTGGATGCCATCGAGCCATACGGTCAGGATGCTGGTTCCGCTGCTCTGCGTCACCGCGACAGTGACAGTATTTGGCCCAGGTCGCAGCGGCGCTATCCCACGGGCTATCTGACCGACGCTCAGCGTGACGTTCCCTGAGGTGCTCGTGCAGACCGCCATCCAGTTGGTTACCCCCCTCGCGAAGATTGACCCCAGCACGACCGAGACCCCGTCTAGCCCGCCGACGCCCTGCGCGGCCCCGTCAGCTCCCAGCGAAGTCGCCTGGGAGTCCGCGGGGTTCAGCAGTGAGAACGTCAGGCCGGCGGCACCTGAGCCGCCGGAAAGCTGTGCACTGAAGGTCACCCGCAGGCCGTCGGTCGACACCGGTACGGGGTACACGACCGCGCCTGCCTCTGACCGCCTGGCCTGGGTCAGCTCGACCGCCGAGCCGGCCATGGCCGTCGATCCGTTGAATGACCAGCCGCCGCCCGGCGCGGGCAGCGCGTCGCCGCCCGCGGTCACCGTCGCGGCCTCGACTAGCTGGGATCCTGCCAGCTGGCCCGTACTCCCGGTGAACCCGATCAGCGCGGTGGCCGGAATGGCATGCTTGCCGAGCACCGTGGACAGCACCTGCGTGCCGTCCACCGACAGCTCGACCGTGCTGCCAGTCACCGTCAGGCTGATGGCGTGCGGACTGGTCTTGAGGTTGGGAATGTTCGTGGTGGTAGCGACAAAGGTCATGTTCCCGCCGGACGTGCTGGTCGCGATGGCGGCGAAGTTGCCGGACGGGTCGCCCGCGAACTTGCCGGTGTCCAGCACCACGGCCACGCCTGGCAATCCGCCGAAGCCGAGCTCGCCGCGGCCGCGGCCCAGCGATGACTCCGTCGCCTTGGTCGAGTCGAGCAGGCACAGGGTGAGGCCGCCGTTGCCGCCGAGGCTCGCGGTGAAGTTCACCGCGAGGCCGCTGCTGGGCTCCGGCATCGCGTAGATGGCCGATCCGGTCCGCAAGGCCGCTGCATTGGTCAGCGCGAGGTTCTCACCCTGCATCGCGGCGCTGCCGTTCAGGGTCCACCCACCGCCGGGCGGCGGCACGGCTTTACCGGTTGTCGCGGCGATAGCAGTGCCGGTCAGGGCCACGGTGAGAGTGTGCCCGCCGTCCGCGTCGTGCCAGCGCAGTACGAAGCTACCGGAGATCGTCCCTGGGCTGGCAGGTGTGATGGTTACAGGGAAGCCGACCTTGTATCCGGGGTTGACTGGCACCCCCGCTGCTGTCTGCGCCTGCGATCCGAAGGGGAACGCCGGCCCGGCTGTCCCGGTGATCACTGCCGGCAGGTTGCCCTGGTTGGTGACCACGATGGTCCGGCTGTCCCGGCTGCCAACCTGGACGGTGCCGAAGCTGATCGAGGCCGGGCTGGCAGCCAGCCGACTGACCGCAGCCACGCCGGTACCGGTGAGCCTGACGGTTAGCACCCGCCCGCCGGCCGTCGTAATAGTCAGTGCAGACGAGCTACGCCGGGCGACAACCGGCCGGTAGGTAACCGGCACCAGCTGCGACTGCCCGGGCGCGAGCACCTTCCCCGCGGCGGGCAGCCTGGCGCTGAATGGCGAGCCGGGCCCGCGGGCGGACCTGATGGTTTGCCTGACTGTGCTCGCGTTGGTGATCATCACGGACTGCTGCACGGAGGTCTTGTCAGCTACCTTGTGGAAACTGATCGTGGCGGGCGAGGCTTGCAAGCCGGGCTTGGTTCCCTGCCCGGTGAGGCTCAGGCTGACGGTCGGGAAATTGACAGCGGTCGTGGCCACCTGGAGAGCCCCCGCTAGCCCGCCGACTCTCGCCGGAGTGAACGTCACCGGTACCCTCAAGATGTCACCGGCCTTGAGCGTGACGGGGAGCTTGGCCGCGCTGCCGTTGACGCTTGCGCCGCCTGCCCTGAACGCGGTGGTGCCTTGCTGCTGCATTACGGAGAGCCGGTTCACGGTGACCGGGCCCGACGCGGTCAGCCGGGCGGTCGCATTGCCAGACTTGCCGACCGAGACCCGGCCAAAGTTCAGCGGTGAGCCCTTTAGCGGCAGCGCATCCGGGCTTCCGAAGCCGAACAGGTCGCCGTTCCGGTTGCCGACGTACACCCGGCCACTATCGGTCGCCGGGATCGTGAACTGAGCAGCCGTACCTATCGGCGCCGACCAGATGGGAGTCATCGTGCACGGCGCGGTGCCTGTGCAGGTACTCGGCGGCACCGCGTCAAAGGCCTCAATGCTGCCACCGGTGCCAGTGTGGCCGGACGAATACACCTCCCAGACGACGCCAGATGCTGGGTCGTTTCCATTCGAGGTGACTACCGGCGAACCCGAGCTGAAGCCGAAAGACGTACTGCTGTTGGCCACGTCAGTCAGCACGGGCGTGCCAGCCGAGTCGGCGCCGAACTCAAGGTAACGCATCTGGTCGGCCCTGCCGCCGCAATACACATAGTCGTTCGACGTTGCCGTG
>WNFI01108736.1_pt1 | contig 25084 bp, 8 predicted proteins | sample 5400471 | NCBI WGS metagenome assembly WNFI01 (sample SAMN13153348, study PRJNA577476) | soil metagenome | isolation source: 100 cm saprolite on Douglas fir-dominated hillslope | place: USA:California | collected 2013-09-17 | reverse complement strand
GACACGACGGCCGATTCCGAAATCGCGGGTGTTGCAGATCACCGTCTCGGTTCGGAGGGCGCGTCCCTCCTTTAGATACTGCTTGATACGGCTGGACTTATAGCTACAGCTGACCTGGGGGTCGACACCCTTGGTCAGGACCTTGGTCGAGAAGGTTCCCGTCTGCCTGGGCAGTTTTTCTCGCTTGAAAAGGAGCACCACGTGCTGTGGCCGGCCGATATCAAGGTGGTCGCGGATCAGTCCCTCGAAGAAGGCGCGCCCGGACTGCGGGCGGTCGAACACGCGAGTGTCCGCAACCTCGATCTGTCGCACCGCCAGGTCATAGGTATAACCGGCATGCAGGTCGGCCGCCGTGAAGGGCGAGGGGAGGCGATAGAACCATCGCCAGAAAAAGTTCTGCACCGGTCCGGGCCCGAGGCGTGCGCAGATCCGATGCAAGGCTGCTGGGTCGGCGCACGAACGAAAGCCGTTGTCCAGCGCTTCGTAGGCAATCCCAGCCTTCTCGAGTTGGCGCTTGGCCCACTCGTGTCCGTTGAGGGAGATCCAGATCGGCCATGGACAGTAGGTGTTGGTCTTCCAAAACGCGCCGCCCCAATCCGGATCCCACAGGTAGAAGTAGAAGTGATTCACGAAAGCCGCCTGTCGACCCCACTCCATGTGCGGCTGAGCCGCGTGCTCCTGGCCCTTGGCCCGCCACGACTTCCAGCAGAGCGTCTTCTCCTGGGCGATGCCGAGCAGAACCACTCGACCATCGCCGCCCTCGTTGGCGGCCGCCTGGATCAGTGGTCGCGCGTACGCCTCTTTGCTCTCTCCCTTCTGGAAGTAATGGATGGGAATGTTGTTGGCCTTCGCCCAGCGGCGGATGTCCGCGAGGTATTGATCGCCAATCTTGCCCAAGGCCAGGCCAGATGCGAAACCGAAGTGGCGTTGGTAGAGCAAGAAGCGGGCCACCCAGCCCGGCGTCTGCAACTGCGGCACGTACGCCTGCAGAAAAATCCGATCCACCGACCGACAGGTCAGCGTGACGTGATCGCGCAGCAGCGTCGCATAATCCATCCCAGCCACCTCCTCGTTTAGCAACTCGGAGGTTAAGGCCGCCGAGGAGCCTTTGGCTCCTCGGCTCCTATTCAGACCTCGTCGGCGGTATGAGGTTGCTCGTTATCGATAACTGAAGGTTTTAGCAAGCTCGCCCCACGCTGTTGGGCGTCGCACTTCTGACTGAAACGCCTAGGTTGGCAGCCGCTTGCGCGGTGAGTTCGAGAGCAACCACGCCATCTCAATCAACCCATCGATGACCGCCGAAAGGCCTAGAGGGAGGCTGACGGCCGAGAGGATACGGAACCAATCGAGCACCTTGCTCCCGCTCGAGCAACCGCGACAACAAGCCATGAGTATTTGGGGACTTAGTTGCCTGAATACCGTCTCACGCAGACTCGATCTGCTACCAGCTCTTTAGGCGATGGGCTTACAGGTTCAGGTCGAAGCCGGGCGTCCAGCCGTCGCTGCGTGGACTGTGGATGAAGATCGATCATTGTTTATCCAAACGCTTGACGGATGTTAATTCCACCTGTAAGGTCGCTCCTGGGATCACCGAGCGCGACTGAAGCGACGTTCTCTTCAGCCGTCACGCTCCGCTGATCAGGGAGGAAGGGCTTGCTCAGCACCAACCGTTTACCTGTCTCCACGCCGATTTACGAATCGCGATTCGTGTCTAACGTTGTCGCCGCGCCTCGAGCAGCAGCGGCGACGTCTTGGTAAAAGAACTTCTCCGACGCCAGGTCGCCCTTCTCCTCGCCGCCCTCGTAGCACTGAGCGTCATCGCGGGCGCCATCATGCCCGCTTACGCGTCGGCCAACTACTCGCCGTCGATTCTGTCCGACACGCCGTACAGCTATTGGCGCCTCGGGGAGGCGGTCGGCGCGACCACCGCCGCGGACGTCAAGGGCCATAACGCGCTGACCTACTCGGCAGGCGGGGTCACGCTGAACCAACCTGGGGCTATCCTCGGCGACCCCAACTCTGCCGCAACGTTCAACGGGTCGACCGGCGTTGCCACGGCCGCTGTCGCCGGAATGACGGCGACGAGCAACTGGAGCGTTGAGGCATGGGTCAATCCCAGCAACCTCAACCAGGCGGGGACGATGGTCTACAACGGCGTCTCCGGTACGAACGGCTACGGCTTTGGAATGTCCTCGCCAACCTCACTCACCACCGCGGGATCTGAGTTGACGGGCATCGTCAATGGCACCATCGCGGACTCTGGATACGGATTCCCGTCACCAAACACCTGGTACCACGTCGTGATGACGCGTGACACCTCGACCATCAGGTTCTACGTCAACGGGACGGCGACGAGCAGAACCAGCGCGACCGCGCCCGCCGCGATTGGCGCCCGCTTCTCTCTCGGTGCGGGCATCAACAGTACGAGCCAGGTCGTGAGGCCATATGCCGGCGGCATCGACGAGGCTGCGGTCTACACAGTCCAGCTGAGCGCCGGCCGCATTGCCGCTCATTTCCAGGACGGCGCGGCTGCGCTCTCGGGCATCGGTCAGTGGACTTCGCTCTCGCCGGCGACGGTGCCCGCCGGTCGCTATGACGCCGCGTCGGCATTCGACGCCTCGGCCGGCGACGGCACCCACGGCAAGCTGGTCGTTTTCGGCGGAGAGAACTCTGCGTCGGCCGCGGTTCAGGAAACCTGGACCTGGGACGGTACGAACTGGACCAAGCTCACTCCGGCCACCTCTCCGTCTGCCCGTTGGGGCGCGCGAATGGTGTACGACGCCGCCACCGGTCTCATCTACTTGTTCGGTGGCTATACCGGTTCGGGGCAGGGCTACCTCAACGACACGTGGAAATGGGATGGCACCACGTGGACGAACCTGACGCCCGCGACCTCACCGACCATCAGGCTCGACATGGCGATGGCGTACGACGCTGCGACGAGCACGGTGGTTCTCTTCGGCGGAAGCAAGGGCACCACCTACTACGCCGAGACGTGGAGCTGGAACGGCACCACCTGGTCGAACCTCGCGCCCTCGCCGTCGCCAACGCTGCGCGCCAACGCGGGCATGACCTACGACGCAGCCCACAGCAGGATCGTCCTGTTCGGCGGCTACAGCGGAAGCGCGTACCTCGCCGACACCTGGCTCTGGAGCGGGACCGCGTGGGCCGGCCAGACGCCCGGAACCGCGCCATCGGCGCGCACCTCCGCCGCGATGGCATACAACCCGATCACCTCGACCACGATGCTGTTCGGAGGCCTCAACGGCACTTCCTACTACGCCGACAGCTGGAGCTGGGATGGCACCAACTGGGGCCTCGAGAGCTCGACCAGCAATCCAGGAGCGCGCTCAACCGCTGTCATGGCTTGGGACGCGACCACGGCCAACATCGTTCTCTTCGATGGGCGCAACTCGACCGCGCCGCTGACTGACACCTGGAACCGAAACACGCCTCCCGGCGTCGCGACCGGCGTTGCGGGGGTTGCCGGCAACACTCAGGTCACGGTCAGTTGGACTGCGGCGCTGAGCGGCGGCTCGGCCGTCACCCAGTACGTGGTGACCGCCTCACCCGGCGGTGCGATCAAGACCGTCGCGAGCAGCCCCGCCGTAGTGACCGGGCTGACCGCCGGCACCGCTTACACGTTCACCGTTGTGGCCACCAATGCGCTGGGGATAGGTGCGCCTTCGGCCGCCTCGGCCGCGGTAACGCCGTACACGACGCCAGGTTCACCGACAGGCGTAATCGCCACAGCGGGCAACGCGCTTGCCGATGTCAGCTGGACAGCACCTGCCAGCAATGGCGGCCTGGCAATTACCAGCTATACGGTCACGCCGAACAACGGAGCCAACGGCACTGCATTCAACACGGGCAGCACAGCCACCAGCTTCACCGTCACCCAGTTCACGACCGGGAATCTCTTGGTCAATGGCACCGCCTACACCTTCACGGTCTACGCGACCAATGCGCCCGGCAGCAATGGCCCGTCTGCGAGCCCCTCCAACTCGGTTACGCCTTCGACGACTCCAGGAGCGCCGACCAACGTCGTCGCCACGGCCGGCGACAAGCAGGTGAGCCTGACCTGGACAGCGGCCCCTAACAACGGGGCGACGATCACGAGATATGTCGCTACTGCATCTTCCGGAGGCGCGAGCGGCGAAGTCGATGGCAACCCCGCGGCCACCAACGTCACCGTCACAGGTCTGACCAACCTCACGACCTACACGTTCACAGTGGTCGCCCACAACTCAAACGGCGACGGCACGGCTTCGGCGGCGTCCAACGCGGTTACGCCCTCGGTCTTGCCCGGAGCGCCCACCAACGTCATCGCGTCGGCGAGCAACCAGAAGGCGACCGTCAACTGGACAGCACCTGCCCAAAACGGCGGTTCGGCGATCAGCGCCTACACGGTCACGCCTTACCAGGGCACCAACCAGGGCACTGGGGTAACGGTCGGCGGCAGCGTCACCACCGCCACGATCACCCAGTTCAGTAGCACTACCCCGATCACCAACGGAACCACTTACACATTCCAGGTGACGGCGACCAACACGGGTGGCACTGGGGCGGCCGGCGTCTCAAATGCGGTAACCCCCTCGATCACACCGCAGGCTCCGGTCAATCTCGCCGCTGTTCCCGGCAACCACCAGGTCGCGCTGACCTGGACGGCGCCTGATCAAGGCGGGTCCGCGATCACGGGCTATGTGATCACGCCCAACACCGGCGGGACCGACGGCACACCCGTCAACGCCGCCGCCGGCGCCGCGGGCATCACCGTGACCCAGTTCACCACCGGCGTGGCGCTGGCCAACGGCACCGCCTACACCTTCAAGGTCTACGCCACCAACTCATCCGGGAACGGGTTCACCTCCACCGTGTTGAGCACTCCCACCGGGCCGCCTTCAGCCCCGACCAACGTCTCCGCGTCGCCTGGGAGCGCACAGGTGACTGTGAGCTGGGGGGCCCCGACGGACAACGGCGGGTCTGCCATCACCGGCTACACGATCACTCCCCTTCTCAACGGCAACCCCGGCACACCCGTCAGCGCCGGCGCCACCGCGACCAGCGCGACCATCACTCAGTACAACACCACTACAGCACTCGCCAACGGCAGCACCTACGTGTTCCAGGTGAACGCCACCAACAGCACCGGCTCGGGGGCGGCCGCTTACACGCTGGCCATCACGGTGGGCGCGCCCACCGCGCCGGGCAGCCTCGCGGCGACCGCCGGCGCGAACAGAGTCACCATGACGTGGACGGCCTCTTCGCCCAACGCGTCCGCGATCACGGGCTACACCGCGACTGCGTACATCGGAACGACGGCAGGCATATCGGTGGCACTCGGTCCGACCGCGCTGGCCGCGACGCTGAGCGGTCTCAAGGGTGGGACGGCCTACACAGTCACGGTAGTCGCCGTCAACAGCTACGGCACGAGCCCGGCGGCGATCTCGTCATCGGTCACGCCAACCGGAGCCGCGACCACATACGCATCCACGGTTCTCGCCGACGGAGCGGCGGTCTACTACCGCATGTCAGACACCGGTACGGCCGCGGCCGACTCCTCCGGCAATGCAAACCCTGGAAGCTACCTCGTCACCTACACGCACAGCACGACAGGCCTGATCGGCACCGACCCCGCGGACACTTCCACGAGCTTCGACGGCAGCTCGGGCTACGCGACGGCGCCGGCGCAGCCCCCCCTGCTGGGAGACCACGCACGGACCATCGAGCTCTGGTTCAACTCCACCTCCAGTGCGCAGCAATTCCTCTTCGACAGCGGCGGCACGGGCACCAACGGGCAGTCGTTCACCGTCGTGATAACCAGAGATGGCGGCGTCTGTGGCGCGCCGGCGAGCTCGGCGGGCGTCTACATCGCGCTGTGGAATGACGATGTGTACATCCCCGGACTCCACCTCAACGATGGCGTGACCCACCAGCTGCTCGTCACGCTCTCCGGCTCGTCCTTGTCGGTGTATGCCGACGGAGTGCTCACCTCGGGCTATGTGTACAACGGGTCATGGTCGTTGCTGACCGCCCAACCGTTCTCGCTGCCGGTTATACCCAACACCACCGGCAATCCGATCTGGATCGGAAACGGCCGCGTCCAGATCTCGTGCGGGGGCGGCGGCAACTTCGCCGGAATCCTCGACGAGGTGGCCATCTATCCGACGGCTCTCTCGGCCGCGCAGGTCACCAATCACTTCGCGCTCGCGGGCGATGGTGCCCCCGGAGCTCCGGGCAACCCGGCGGCTGTCGCCGGTGCCAACCAGGCCACTGTTTCGTGGACGGCGTCACAACCAAACGGCGCTCCGATCACGTCGTACCTGGTCACCGCATACGTCAGCGGCGTCACGCCGCAGAATGCAATGTCTGTCGGCGGCAGCGCAACATCGGCCGTCATCACGGGCCTTCCGTCGGGCGGCCTGTACAACTTCCAGATCACAGCACGCAGCGGCTTTGGGTCGTCCTCAGCCGCGACGTCGAGCGGATTCATCACGATCGGCGGCACGGCCTCGACGACTTACTCCTCGACGGTGATCGGCAACGGCCCGATCGCCTACTACCGGCTCGGCGACACCGGCGCCATCGCGATGGACTCGTCGGGCTTCGGCAACTCGGCACTGGTCAAGAGCGGCGTGACCGAAGGCGCAGGCGGAGCCTTGCCGGGCGACGCCGACTCCGCATTTGCTTTCAACCGGGGCAACGTGCAGGAGCAGACCTTCACGACCCTGCCCAGCGGCACCTCTCCTCGAACCTATGAGGCCTGGATCAACACCACCTCGACCGGAGAGGAGGTGCTGTTCAGCTACGCCCAGCCGATCAATTGCGGCTACTCCGCCAACGGTCTAGCGCTGACTTCGGGCAACCAGGTCGACTTCATAATCGCCTACGACTGCAACGGGGGCTGGAACTACCTTCCCTTCACAGCGCCTTACTGGGTTGCCAACGGAGCCTGGCACCAGATCGCCGCAACCTGGGACGGAGCCACGGTCAGCATGTACCTCGACGGCCAGCCGATCGGAACCAAGCCGTACACGACCAGCCTGGGCGCGGCCGACGGCAACGGTTTGATGATCGGAAACCTCTACAACAACCGCTTCCTCATGGGCAGCCTGGACGAGGTGTCCATCTATCCGAGCGTGTTGACCGCGACACAGGTCCTCGGCCACTTCCAGGCCAGCGGCAACAGCCAGCCGGCGGCCCCGACCGGGGTCACCGCGGTTGGCGGAACGAACAGCGCCACGGTCAGTTGGACCGCGGTCACCAACGCGTCGCCGGTGACCGGATACATCGTGACCGCCATGCAGGGGACGGCGGCGCGAAACGCGCTGTCGACCGGCCCCACTGCGACTTCGGTGACTATGACCGGCCTTCAAGGCACAACGCCATACACGTTCCAGGTCCAGGCCGCGAACAACTTCGGCCTCGGGCTGGCCGGCACGTCGGCGGCGGTTACGCCGACAGGACCTGCATCGACGTACGCATCGACGGTGCAGGGCGACTCGCCGGTCTACTACTACCGGCTCGGCGACGCCTCGCCATTGGTGGCCGACTCGAGTGGCCACGGACGCGTCGCGTACGCCACCGGTAGCTACACGCAGGGGTCGACGGGTGCGCTTGGAAACGACGCAGATGCGGCGATGACGTTCTCCCGAGGCGGGGTGCAGTTTGCCCCAGGCACCGGTCTGCCCACCGGAACCTCCGCTCGAACCTACGAAGGCTGGATCAACACCACGTCAACCCAGGACCAGGTGCTGCTGAGCTACGCCCAGCCGGTCAACTGCGGCTATACCGCCAACGGTCTCGCGCTGACCTCGGGCAACCAGGTCGATTTCATCACTTCATACGACTGCAACGGCGGGTGGAACTACCTCGCCTTCACAGCCCCGTACACGGTCGCGAACGGTAATTGGCACCAGCTCGCCGCCACGTGGGATGGCACCACCGTCGTCATGTATTTGGATGGCCAACCGATCGGCAGCAAGCCATACAGCACCGCCCTCGGCGCGGCAGACGGCAACGGCTTGGTGCTTGGAAACCTGTACACCGGTCGCTTCGTGGTGGGAGGCCTCGATGAGGTCGCGATCTACCCGAGCGCGCTGAGCGCGACCCAGGTCCTCAACCACTTCCAGGCCAGCGGCAACAGCCAGCCCGCGGCGCCGACAGGGATCACAACCCTTGCCGGCCCGAATAAAGTGACCGTCAGCTGGACAGCGGTCAGCAACCCATCGTCGCTCACGGGCTATCTCGTCACCGCCCGGCTAGGCGGTGTGGCGAAGAATGCGGTTTCCACGGCCGCCGCCTCCACCTCAGTGACCATGACCGGTCTCCAGGGTGGTACGGCGTACACGCTCAGTGTCCAGGCCGCCAACAACTTTGGCCTCGGCCTGGCGGGTTCGTCGGCGGCCGTGACCCCAACCGGGTCGGCGACGACCTACGCCTCGACGGTTCTAGCGGATTCGCCGGCCTACTACTACCGGCTCGACGACGCCTCGGCAATGGTCGCGGACTCGAGCGGGAATGCCAGGGTCGCCGCGGCGACCGGGGCCTACACCCAGGGGACCACAGGCGCGCTGGCCAACGACCCGGACGGGGCCATGACGCTCACGGCCACCGGGGCGGCGCAATACGCCCAGGGCACCGGCCTGCCCAGCGGGACGTCGGCACGGACGTACGAGTCTTGGATCAATACCACCTCGGTCGGCGACGAGGTGCTCCTCACCTACGCGAGCTACAACGGTTGCGGCTACAAGGCCAACGGCCTGGTTCTGACGCAGGCCGGCCAGATCGGCTTCATCACCAGTTGGGACTGCAACAGCGGGGTGATCAGCTCGATCGGGTTCACGCCTCCATATTCGATCACCAACGGCGCCTGGCACCAGGTCGCGGCGACCTGGGACGGCGCCACGGTCACCATGTACCTCGACGGCCAGCCGATCGGAACGCCTCAGCCGTACAGCACGAACCAGGGTTCGGCTGACTCCAACGGGCTGATGGTGGGGAACCTGTACACCGGCCACCGTTACGTAGGAACGCTGGACGAGGTTTCCATCTACCCGAGCGCGTTGACCGCGACCCAGGTCTTCAACCACTTCAAGGCAAGTGGCAACGGCGTCCCAGCGGCGCCCACCGCCGTGACCGCAACCGCAGGGCAGAACTCAGCCGTCGTGAGCTGGACTCCGCCCGCGCCGATCAACGGCGCCATCACCGGCTACACGGTCACACCGACCACCGATGGCCTTGCCGCTGCGACGACCACCACCGACGGGACAGCCGTGAGCGCGAACGTGCCGCAATTGATCGGGGGCAACATCTACACGTTCACTGTTGCCGCGCAGAACGCGGTGGGGAGTGGTGCGGCATCACTTCCCTCCGCCGCCATTGCGATCACAGCGTCTGGAAACGGTCCGAGCCCGATCGCGCCCGGATTCGGCCAGAACCTCTACATCTGGAACACAAACGTGAATAATCCGGCGTTTTCGCCGGGGATCCTCGCGATCCAGAGTGAAAACACGCTGCCGGCGCTGGCTACGTGGACGATCGAAGGCTGGCTCCACCTCGGCGGTGGAATGAGCACCTATGGCAGCAGCTCGAATTGGGGCATCCTCTCGAGCCAGGGCGGCGGGGCAATTGCCGGGGTCTACTGGGATCAGAACAACACCCCTAGGTTCGTCTGGCCAGGCGGCGGATCGGTTGTGTTCAACACATGCGGAGCGCCGTGCACCTGGGAACACATCGTCCTCGAGTACGACGGCACGAACGTCACTGGCTACGTGAATGGCGTTCAGGTGGCCCAACAAGCGGCGGCAGGCGCCCAAGTGCCGGCAAGCCAATACGCGGGATACTCTGACGCAGACGAGCGGAGCACGATCGGGCTAGACGAGTTCCGGATCTCGAGCGTCGCGCGCTACAGCGGTACGAGCTTCGGCGTGCCGGGGTCCCCCTTCAATGGGAACGCTGCGAACACCACCCTGCTGTGGCATTTCGACGAGCAGGGCATTCGAAAGATGTGGGACCCCACCATCCCGTCATCGCAACAGTTTCCAAAGACTTTCAACGGTGAGTTTCCCGACGCCAGCGGCAATGGTCACGGCGTGCAGTTCTATTCGATCGGGACAGGCTTCGGATTAGCCACCCCATCTACTTACAAGATCTATGCCCTTGGGGCCGGGCAGACCCCTGCCGCGCTCGAAGCCGGAGGGAGCCCGTGGGTTTGCCCGTGCACACTGAACCACACCAACTGGCCGGTAAACGGAGCGACGGGTGAGTTCTGGCACACCTTCAACGACATCTCGATCCCAGGTCGCGGCTTTGGGCTCGACTTCACCCGAAGCTACTCATCGGCGATCGCCCTCGCTACGCCGGCAGGTCAAGGAGCTCCACTCGGATACGGCTGGAGCGGTTCCTACAACGCCCACCTGACAATCAACGGGTCTGTCGTGACCGTTTATGCGGGCAACGGATCCGCCGTGACGTTCACGCAATCAGGCACTGTCTTCTCAGCGCAGGCCGGTGTATTAGCCGGTCTCGCCCTCAACGGAAGCGCCTACACCCTGACGCAGCCAGACGGTACTCAGCTTGACTTTGACTCCCTGGGACGGCTTTACGCTCAGGTCGATCGCAACCGCTATTCGACCAACATCGCGTACGCCGCTACTAGCACCCAGATCACGACTGTTACCGAACCCGTGCCCGGAACTTCAGCCAGACAACTGGCCTTCCTGTACGACGCACGCGGCTTCATCACCAGCATCACCGACGGTTCTGGACGTTCAGTGCTATATGGCTACAAAGACTCCCAGGGCACTCTAACCAACGACCTCACCTCCGTGACCGATGTCAACGGCAGTACGTGGAACTTTGGATATGACGGGCAGCACGAGCTGACGGCGATGAAGTCTCCAATGTGCACAGGCACGCCGGGCTGCCTTGGGGTCCGCAACGTCTATACGAACGGCCGCATCACGAGCCAGACCGACGCTATGGGTCGGATCACCACATTCAGCTACCAGGGCGGGACGACTTCCATCACAGACCCATTGGGTAATGTCACCGTCGACGAGTACCAGAACAACATGCTGATGTCCGAGACAAAGGCCTACGGCACCCCCGCTCAAGCGACTTGGACGTATGAGTACGACCCCGCCACGATGTCCCTGCTCCAAGTCCTGGACCCCAACGGCCACGCAACCACCACTGTTCGCGACGGACAGGCACGTGTCCTCACCAGCACGGACGTGCGCGGCGCAAGCACTCAGTACACCTACAACTCGTTTGGCGAGGTGCTCACGACGAACGACCTGGGGACTCTCACCACGAATCTATACGACCCGGCCGGCAATCTCACTCAGTCTTCGACCACGGGTACGGGCCTGAGCCGGACCACGGGGTATGGCCATCAGGACGCGTTGCATCCCGGCGACCTAACCAGCATGACCGACGCCAATGGCAAAGTCTGGCACTACACCTACGACCAGTACGGAAATCGCGGTAGCGCGACGGACCCACTGGGCGATCTCACCACGTTCGGATACGACCCTACGGGGCGCATGACCTCCCAGATAATGCCGCGCGGAAACGTCAGTGGCGGGTCTCCTGTGACGTACGACTGGCCCTACACCTACGACCCAGCCGGACATCAGCTCACCGCGACTGATCCGCTGACCCATCAGTCCACGATCAACCAGTACGATAGCGACGGCAACCTGATCAAGGTCACCGACCCGAATGGTCATTGGACCCAAAGCTCCTTCGACCTCGACGGCGAACCAACGCAGCTGACCAAGTTCGATGGCTCCACCCAGCAGACCGTCTATGACGCCGACGGCAACATCCTCAAGCAGATCGACGGGCGCAGCCAGGCCACGATGTATGCCTACGACCAACAAAATCGCAAGATTTCGGTCATCGACCCGCTCAATCGAGTGACAACGTACTCATACGATGCCGGCGGCAACATGACCGGCACGACGGATGCCAATGGGCATAAGACCACGTACGCGTACGACGCCGGCAATGAGCTTGTCAGAGTCTGGTATCAATTGGCCCAGCCGGCCGACATCCAGTTCGTCTACGACCAGGACGGCCGCAGAATTTCAATGACAGATGGCACGGGCACTACGACCTACCAGTACGACTCCTTCGGCCGCCTCACGGGGTCGATGAATGGAGCCGGCGCCCTGGTCGGCTATGGGTATGACCTCAACGGCCGGATCACCACCATTAACTATCCCAACGGCGTAGGGTCGGTCACCCGGACGTATTACGACAATGGGTCCCTTCACACGATCTCGGACTGGCTGGGAAACACGACTACTTACTCATACGATGCCGATTCCAACCCGGCTGGCGTGAGCTACCCGAATGGAACTGGTTTGGCGGTCACCGTAGACGCCGCGGAGCGAATCAGTTCGATGATTTACAGCCACGGCTCAAGCCAGGTACTAGCCTTGACGTACAACCGCGATCTGACTGGCAATCTAACCGGAGACGGCAGCCAAACCTACTCGTACAACGCGATCAACCAGCTGACTGGCGGAAGTCTTGCCAGCTACCAATATGATGCCGCGGGTCGTTTGACGCAGAGGACTCCAGTGGGCGGCAACCCCACGGCCCAGGCCTACGACAATGCAGATCAGCTAACGACCGCGACCACCACTGTAGGAGGCTCCCAGGTGGGCCAGGTGACGTATGGTTTCGACGCTAACGGCAACCGCATCAGTCAAACGGCTCAGAATGGGCCGCAAACGGTACTTGGCTGGGATCAGGCCAACCAACTCCTTACGTACGGCACCTCCTCATACACCTACGACGGAAGTGGCCTTCGGGCGAGTAAGACAGTCGCAGGGCTCGCGGAGGCCTTTGTCTGGAACGCGGCCGAGGGCCTCCCCTCACTAATCCAGGATGGCAGCACGTACTACGTCAATGGACCCGGCGGCCTTCCGCTGGAGCAAGTAAATGGGGCCGCCGTGAGCTTCTACATGAACGACCAGCTGGGTTCGGTCCGAGGTCTCACGGACGCCAGCGGAGCGCTGGTCAGCACGTATACCTATGATCCCTATGGCAACTTGGTGGCGACTACGGGATCAATTAGCAATCCGCTTCGCTTTGCCGGTCAGTTCGAAGATTTCGAGTCCGGCCTCTACTATCTCCGAGCAAGGTATTACGACCCGTCTACCGGCGTATTCATCTCGCGTGACCCGGCGGTGGCGTCGACGAGGGAGCCTTACGGGTACGTCGGCGACTCGCCAGTCAATTCCTCGGATCCATCTGGGCTATTTGGCTGGTCCGACGCTTGGAACGCCGCCAAGAAAGTGGGGAACGTGATCAGCGTCATCGCCTCGGCACCAGCGGCGGTCGCTCAGACCGTACTGCTTAACGTCGAGTCCGTCGTGTCCACCGGCCCATACGCCGCGTACTGGTTTTCGTATCAACTCAACAAGAAGTTCCCTCACTCTTGGGTTCCAGGCTTCAACGGTACGATGTCGATCGCGCAGCGAGTCTTCCTGAAGGAAGACGAGGCTTTGGACTGGATCCAGCAACAGACCGGTTATCCAGGTGCGAGCGTTGACGACGAGGGCCTCACTAATGTCAACATCTTTCCGTCGATCATCTACCCGACGCCGGACTGGGGATCGGGTTGCTGGCACATGAATAAGTTCACGTATGGTCCGACATCGACAGATCTAGCCCATGCGCTCGGCTTTAAGTCAGGCCCAGGCATTGGCAGGCATCACGGCCATGAAGACTATGCTGACTAACTCCCTTAGGAAAATGGAGGCTCGATACCGAAGCCTGTGGCTTGTCGGTGGCGTGGCAGTTTCAGCGGTCATACTCCTGGTTCCAGTCGCGATATCAGGCCCGACCCAGATACCCCCGCTGTTGGCCCTGTTGCAGATCCTCGCATGCGGCTTGGTTGTCGGTCTGGCTCGGCAAGGGGTCGACGTGTTGGTGATTCGCCTGCTCATCTCGGCTGAGGCGCTATTTCTTGGCGACCTCCTCGCCAGGGCCGCAGCACACAGTTCGCCCGTCTGTGCGGGCCCACTCGATTGTTTCGAGACGGTGTTGCTTGGAGCGGTTGGGTTTGGCCTGTTCGGTGCGGTGTTGATTGGATTGGTGGCGTTCCCGACTACAGTTCTGTGGAATCGCGGGGCGAGTAGCCTGAAACCCGAATTGCGGTGGCGCAGTGCACCGAGGCCGCGCACGTTGTGGCAGTGGGGAATCGTCCTGGGGGTACTCTTGGTGGTCTTCGCGGCGGTAAAAGTCTTGTACGTGATTCCCTCTCCGTAACGTCGGGCAGCCTTGATCGCCTTAAAGCCATCGAAATGATCACCAATTTGATCAGACGATTGGAGTTCTGAGCTTCGGCGGGATCCTAATCGGGATTGGGACGAGCCGCCGGGTCGGATGGTGGAAATCCCGGTATCAAGGACCCAAATCCAGTGGTTACCGCGTGCGGGAGGTCCAAGACGGCCTTTGTCAGATCGTGGTTAGTGCAGCAACGCCCGAGAAACGATCGTGGGACGCCTGCGGACGCGCACGGACTACTGCGGACCGGCGACCTTTGCGATTGAACTCCAGCGGACGCTGACGTACGGGGATGGATCTCCGGCACGCGGCCTTCAAAAGCGTTTGCGGTCGTCCGTAGACGTCCGTTCAAGTTCGCTTTCGTTCGCCGACGTCCACCGCGTCGGCGTCTGACAGCCAACGACAGCCAAGTTGACCGGAAAGACAGAAAGAAGCTACTTCCGATCGGTTAGCCCCCCCGACGTGCTACAGACGGTTTTCTAGAGCGTCGAAGCTTGAGAGCCTCGCGCGTCCTCTTATGTGGGGCACGCGACCGAAGAATTGCTGCGGATAACCACGCGTTATCAGGAACGTGCAGCCGGCATTCCTTGAGGAGCGTGTCGCGCTCGACCACGACGCACCCACGTCGATCATCCCATTACGGGCGTGTGCTAGAAGGGCAACCAAGGTACCCAGTTGTCCGGGCGCCTAAGCGCGAGTCAGAAGGTAACGCTTGTACGAGCCCACGCGATCCGGCGCCGCGCTCACCTTTTTGAACTGCCCGGTGCGAGTCTTTCGGCTAGCTGTTGCACGCGTGGAAGCGAAACAGGTAATGGGTTCACTCGAGAGGCAGAACCGACGCCGGCTATGAGCTGTCTTCGGCCCAAAATTTACAGAGTCCGGGAGCTGTGCTGAAGGGGTCATTGGGCATGGCGCGTGACGACGCATGGCGCTTTCGCAGCGTCACTTGCGACGTTAGTAACAGCCAGCCTAATCGTGGGCCGAGGTCCAAATTCGGGCGCCGGTCAAGTCTGTCTGGCAGGCGCAGATCCGCCTCAGAAAGGTGAGGGCCGCCACCGGAATTGGTGACGAAGGTCCCACGCCAATGGAACCCCTTGACGCACCTTCGCCGTGCGTGCATGATTCGCGGCGAAGCACCGGAGCCGGCGGCTACCGGCTTACTGATGTGTTTGCCCACGATGGAGTGACTTGCCCAAGCAGGGTCACGATGCAAATTGGCGCGCTCTGAGTTCGCTACGGGCTTGCACGTCGAGCTCCTCGTACTCCTCTGTGCCCGACGGAGGGCGCATCAATCGGGGACTCAGGGTTTACTGCGTCGGCTGGTCTGACTCCTTCGGAACATCCAAAGGAGCGGGTCGATTCGCAATGAGTCTCCTGAGGACCTTCATCAAATCGGAGGTGGCTGGATAGCCAAGATCTACTTATCCTCCCCGTACCGAGACTTGGAGGACTGCCGCAAGGCGGCGTATCAGACCTTGAGAAAACTGGGCCATGACGTCATTGCTATGGAGGACTATGTGGCGACGGACCAGCGCCCGGTTGACCGATGCCTTGCCCACGTTTCCGAGTGCGACATCTATGTCTGCCTGTTGGCGTGGCGATACGGATACACACCCGATGCCAACAATCCGACGCGGGCATCGGTGACTGATCTCGAGTACCGTCGAGCGACGGAGAAGGAAATTCCGCGCCTGGTGTTCCTTCTCGCCGAGGATGCTCCATGGCCTCCAAGACAGTGCGATAGTCATACCGGAGAAGGGGATGCTGGCCATCAGGTTCGCGAGTTTCGCAAACGGCTGGAAAATGATCGAATCGTGTCCTTTTTCGTCTCCGCAGAGGATCTTTCCACAGAAGTTGGTATCGCTACAGCAAATTTCCTGCACAGCCAGGCCGCATTAGACGACGCTAGTGTCGCGCCCTGGGGAGGCTTTGAAGAACTCACCGAGGTCGGCCTCTCGATGTACTCATCCGAAGCATCGGAGATCGGTCGTTTGGTTGATCGCCTCATATTCGAGACACCAGACAGAAGGGTTGTACAGGTTGACCTGCGAGGGGGAAACTATTGGTGGTCGACACGGCTGTACCTGCTCGCCGCTCTACTCGGTGAACTGTCCGGAATCGAGGCTCTTGCCTTCATTGATGGTGCGAACGTTCCAAAACGATTTGTCGGTTTGGCATCTCCCGTTGCGGTCCAGCGTGCCCTGGGCGAAGTCCAGGTGGAGCTGGAGGAAGCCTATCGAAACGCGTGGATTTCCGCAGTCAAGAACACCCGGACCTTTAATGATCGGGTGCACTGGATTGTCGAGGAGTACAGCCGTAACCTGCCGGCCGAAATTGACATCAAGAATGTGGTCTCGGCGGCAGATCTCAGGAAGTGGCTGGGAACCTCTCTTAACATCGCGTGCGTCGAGCGCTCGGACAGTCCCGTAGACATCGAGCTCGTTCTCGCCCTCTTGGAATCGGGAGGCTCTCTCGTTCCTCTTTCCAGGCGTGGTGAATTGGTTTCGGTGGTTGATCGACTGAACCTCGCCGTGCGAATTGCGAAGAACACGCTTGAGAAGCCGGCCATGACGAAGGCTCGGAAAACGACGAGGCGCTCTCAAGCGGCCAGGCACAGATGAGCGAAAGAGTGTTGAGCGAATGGCGACCAGGGGGCCCGGGGCTGCCTCAAGACGGGAACGCTAGGTCGCGAGTTTTTCACCTATGTAAGCACTGACCACGAGTCACTGAGAGGAGAATTGCATGGGCAATACACTTCTGTCGCTCCCAATCGACGTTCCCTGGAAACGGCTGGCGATCAGCCAACAGATGTACGCACCCTCGATCGACACGCCGCTGCCCCCGAAGTGGGAGTCGTCCGTGGCGGTCTATGCCTACGAGCCGTCGCCCGACCCCGCTCTCGATGATCCGACGGAGAAGACCACCTTTCTCAAGATCGTGGCCACGGTGACCGGATTCGAGCCGGTCGATTTCAGCTACTGGTTTCCGTACATCGTCAATCCAGTGTACTTCCCAGCGTACAGTGCCCTGATTCAGTTGGCCGTCTTTCCAAACGGGGCGAACCCGGATTCCCAGAGTCACGGCGAGTGGACCATCGACGAGTACCCGTATGTCGCCGATTGCCAGCCGCAAAAGCGCGAGCTCATCGAGACGACGACTGAAAGTGGTGAAGTCGTGACGCAGAGCGCGACCGACGCCAACATCCGCAAGGGCATGACGAACACGAACAAGCAGGAGATTACAGGCGGATACCCGATCCGCGCGACGCTTGGCACGGAGGCGCAGTCGCAGGATATCCGTACTACCGACGCCCTTCAGGAGAGCCGCCAAACCAACTCGTACTCAACAGAAATGTCGCAGCTCTATCACATGCTCGACAGCTATCACACTGGCACGAACCGCGTGATCTTCTTCGTCAACGCGCGTCCTCATCTCGTGGTCTCGGACTTCACTTTCGCCCAAGGCCCGAGAAACCTGGAGGGCATCCAGGAGTTCCTCATGCTCGTGCGCCGCCCCTCGGCTATGGATGGCATCTGCGTGAAGGCGGTGTTGGAGACGGCCCACCTCAATAAGTGGGACGCGACCAGCACGCCGCCGCAGCAGTCGTCTCAGCTGGCCACAACTACGCTGCAGGCGCACCTGTACGTTTTCTCGGACGGAACGATTGAGGGGCAGCAGCCGCCTCCACACACAAACAGCGTCACGCTTCAGGTAGCTCCGGGTTTCCAGCTCGACACGAGCAAGGGAGGGGGGGACGTCCAGATCGCTGTCGCTCTCGCGAACGGATCTACGGCGAATGCAACGATGCACCTTCCGCCCGGAGTGTGGATCACCAACTACACGGCAAAGGTCCAGGAGGACAGCCAGCTCGAGGCGGTGCCCCAGGTCACCGTGTCCGCGGACGGGTTGACTATTACGGTCAGCGCGACAGCGCAGGGCTGGGGAAACATTGGCGACACTGCGGGACGGATCAACTGCGATGTCTACGTGTACGCTGTGGAGCCTCCCGCGCAGAGCACCCCAGCCCCCGTGACCACGCACTACGTGGATCTCTTCACCACAGCTCGGGAAGCGTCCGGCTGCATCAGCGTGAAGGACGGTATCGAGATCATGCCGGGGACCGACTTGGGCTCCTGGGTCTCGTACGAGGGTAGGCTCGATCCGACTGCGGCTGATGCTTACCAGACCGCCAGCCAGGCGGCCAGCCGTGACGCGATAATCGCAGCGAACCGACTGAATCGAATGGTCGCGACTCGGCTCAGGACAAGTGTGGGTGACCCTGCAAGGTACGCTCCAGGCAAAGTCCCATTCGCATCCAGCCGCGTCGCGGCCCAGATGCTTCTCCAGGCTTTCGGGGCCAACGGCATCGCCACGAGACTCGCCGGCACGAAGCTACTCCGCGACCTGAAGCTGACTCGCCTTTTCCCGGGTTCGCAGGCATTCGCCGATGGGATCACACACGCGCCGGTCGCGCTGCGCCAGAAGCTGGTCAGGGCACTGGCGCCGGCCGCAACGGCACCGCCCATGACGGCACCTGCAATGAGCCCCCAGAGAAAAGCCCCCGCGAAGCGTCGGCCGTCAGCGCCGAAGCGATAAGAAAAGCCTATGTCGAACGGCGGTGACGCTCCTCCCCTGCCCCCCGAGGAGCCCAACACCGTGGACTCGCCAGCGCTGGCTGACGAGCCCTCTCCGGCGGACGTCTCAACAGCTACCGCGTTTGACGCGCAGTCGCCGGACGCCGTCAAGACGGTTCCGCAGACGCCCGAGGACACGCTCGGCCAGCTGCTGAACGCGCTCTATGAGAGTTACATGAACACTGGATGGTCGACCGCGACCTATCACATGCCCCGCGCAAGCGATGAGACTGCGTAATGGCCAACGGCGGTGACGTTCCACCCCCTCCTCCCCCCGAGGAACGCTATCACGACGCTTCCGCAAACGCCGGAAGAAACGCTCGGCCAACTGCTAAACGCGCTTTACGAGAGTTACCTGAACACGGGATGGTCTGCCGCGACCTATCACCTGCTCATCCTTACCACGAACGAGTTCGGGGTTGTCACAGGGACTTACGACCCTCAAAGCATCGTCCAAAGGATGTACGAATACCTGGGGATCACGCCCTCGGCCGGCGCGACCCAGATACTCACCGACCGAGCGCAGGCTGTCGATGCTGGCCTCGCGGTGTTGAGCGCGCCATCGGACACGTCGTCGTCCCAGAACATCCAGAGCGCGGGAGATCCCATAGACCTCTTCTCAGGGCAGCTTGTCTTGGAGAACGACGACATCGTCGTCCGGGGAGCCGGGATCGATTGCTGCTTCCGTAGGGTATATCGCAGCAAGGTCATCTATGACGGACCGCTCGGAGCGAACTGGACCCACGCGTACAACCTCTGGATCGCGGAGGTCGGTGACACGATGCTCCTCCGGGCCACTCCCGACCTACGTGAGGACATATATATCCGGCATCCCAGCTTCGGGAAGGCGGGTTTCAACTATTGGGTTCCCCCGGACGGTACCCACTCGGTCATTGTTCAGGACGGGCCATCCTATACCTGCAGATCGCCGGATGGAACGAAGCACAGGTACCAGCCCAACCCGAGCCTACCGCGCCAGCATCGACTGAGCCGCATCGAGGATCGCTTCGGCAACCACCCCTACGACGACAACGGGGATCTGGTTGCCTTCTTACAACCCGCGGCGGACGACCAGGGTTCGCCGATCACGACGTACGACTATCAGACACCCGCTGGCGCCGGCTTGTTCCCCCACAACCTCGTGGGTGTGGTGGACCCCACCGGACAGACCTATCTTGAAAACGAGTACGGGCGCGACTCCAAGCGCCTCGACTTCAATCGCGTGGTCCGTCAGCGGATCGCGGGCGGCGAGATCCAGATCGGGTATGAGGCTGTCGTCTCCGACTTCGAAGTGCCATACACGGACCTCGAGCGCCCGGCGATCCAAGTGAATCTCATCGACCGCAACGGGCAGGTCGTGCATTCGCTGTTCAATCAGTTCGGCAACCTGCTGCTTCGCGAGGAGCTCGTACGGACCACCTCCGGCCTGCCCGACGCGCGCTGGCGATTCCGCTACAACGCCGATGGAGCCCCGACTGCGATCCTCAGTCCCGAGGGTCGCCTGCGACAACTCTACTATGCTCGCGACGACTTCCTCCGGCAACGGGGCATCAACGACGCCGACGTGCCGACCGATCCTACTCTCGCGATGGACGTTCGCCTATCGTTCGGCGATGTCCTGGCTACGGTCGAGCGGAGCGGGCGCTTCGATCTGACAAACCTGAATCTCGGGCGCGGCGTCTGGGGCGACATCTTTCCGGACGTCATGGCCGGGGTGGCCACCGATGACGTCGTCCAGAAGTGGACCTATGAGCCGACTTACCAGCAGAGGCTGACACAGTCCGACCCGCGTTTCACCACGAACCCTGATCCCTCGTTCGCTGAGCCGGCCAACTACGCGGCGACACTTATGCAATGGATGTACTCCGGTCCGGCCGGAGATCCGAATCGCCAGCTGGTTGCCATTAGGTACCCCGACGTCACCCGCCCGGACGGGACAACCCAGACCGGCGTGAAGGAGACGTTCGACTCATACGACTCGCGCGGCCGTCTGCTTCAACACACGGACCGCGCGGGCATTGTTAGCGTCTTCACATTCCACGGTGCCGCGGATGGAGTACTCGAAGGCTTCCTCCAGAGCACAAAACGGACCAACGGCACGCAAGCCTTGTTCACCGCGTTCGACCGTGACCCTCTTGGACGCATCGTCGTCCTGAGGGGTCCCATGTTCGCGGCGACAATCTCCGAGACTGAGGTGACTCGCCTCACGCTAGATACGCTCGATCGCCTGACCTCAGTCCGTTCGCCGGCACCTTTCCAGTACGCCACGCGATTCTTCTACGACCTTAACGGCTCTCGTCCAGTTGCACAGCTACGACAGCGCGGGCCGCCAAACGGTGACGCGCATGCCGGCCGGCAATCAGATCCGCTTCTCCTACAACGAGCGGAACCTCATTCGCGGTGTCACCGAGGCTGACGGGACGCACGATGCGGCGTTCACGGCGTTGCGCTACGACCTTGACGGACTCCTCATTGAGCACGTCGATCCCCGCGGCTTCCCCACGCGTACGCTCAGGGACGACTTCGGCCGCATCATCCTGCTGGAGGACGCGGCGACGGGTGTGTTGCGAGTTTCGTATGACAAAGTCGGCAACGTCACTCTGCTCCGTGCCTTCGAGCGATCCGCTGCGGGGAGTTACACGCTCCTGTCGCGTATTGAACTCGATTACGACGAGCGTGGCCAGAGAACCGAGTTCACCATTGATCTGTTCGATGCGCCGCTGCCGGCCGCGGGCACGAATGACTTCGCTATGTCGCCCGGCCCCGGCCATCAGCTAAGGACGTCATTCTTCTACGACTCAAACGGGCGCCTGGAGCGGACAGTCGATCCGCTTCAACATGCGACATCGTACGAGTATGGCCTCTTCCGCTCGCCATCCGTGGTGATCGATGCGACGGGCAACCGCAGAGAGAACACGTACGACGCGCACGGTAACCTCGTTCGCAGCGTAGACAGCGAGGACGTACGGCGCCCGTCAGACGCCACTGTCCTGCGCCAGAACTATTTCGTGACTGAGTGGACCTTCGACGCGCTCGACCGAGTCAGCTCGATAACGGATAGCCTCGGCAACGTGTGGCAACAGGCTTACGACAGCCGTAACAACGTCGTCCGACGCGTGGATCCGCTCGGGAACATTGAGACACTGAAGTACGACATCTATGGGCGTTGCGTGCAATATGGCAGCCGACTGACGGACTCCGGTCTGGGATCGGGCAATCTGATAGGCGAATCAATTGTCCAGCTCGGATATGACCCGAACGGTAACTTGCGGCGCGTGACGGATGCACTCGGCCGTATTACACGTCAGGAATTCGACGCTTTCGACCTCGTCCGAAGCGTTAAATACCCGGACGGCAGCATCCTCGCGTTCGACTACGACGCCACAGCCAACCTGATTCGATTGACGGACGCCAACGGCGTTCGCCGTCAGTATCAACGCGACGGCGTGGGTCGTCTCCGGCGCGTCGACGTCGACGCGTCCGGCGCTATTGACCCGGTCGGGGGTGCCACTTTCGAGAGGTATGAGTACGACGGCCTCGGGCGTCCGCGGGTCGCCGAGAACTCCTTCGCCCGTTGCGACATGCAGTTCAATTCCGCGGGCTGGCTGAAGTCGGAGACGACGGGCTTCACGACCAGCGTACCGTTGGCCACACCCCTCCAGACCTTGCGAACATACGACGATACGGGCGCACTCCAGACCGTCACGTACCCAAGCGGTCGCAGCATCAAGATGTCGCGAGACGACCTCGGCCAGCTCACACAACTTGATCTGACCGCTGCCGGGAAAGCCGATCCCGGGGGCGGGCTCGGGCCATCGACGCTCGCGAGCTTCGAATACCGGGGCCGCCTCCGGTCGCGCGCGACGATGGGAAACAGCGCCCAGGCGCTGAGCTGGTACGACGGGAACCGCCGGCTGGTCGAGCTCACGCATCTCGCCGCGAGCGGCATCTCGTTTCTCCGGATCCAGCAGCTGCATGACGATGCCGGGAACGTCCGGTTCCGCAACGACACGACTGCAACCGGCTCAACTGGAAGCAAGTATTCGTATGACTCGCTCTACCGGCTCGTTGGGGATTGGCCCAGCGCGACCTTGCCGGTCTTCATTGCGTCTACGCTGGGGCCACCGGCGGCGGCACCGCCCAGCCCGCTTCCGCATGAGCAGACCACGATCGACGGGATCATCGGTGTGCTAGCTGGACCGACCCCGAACGACACGTGGGACTACGACCTGGTTGGAAACCGAAGCGTGGAGCGTTTGCCAGGCATCGCACCCACGACGTACGCAGTCAACGCGATCGATGAGTACACCTCGATCGGAGCCAGTCCGCAAAGCTATGACGCCAACGGGAACCTGCTCGGTGATGGCAGCCGTACGTACGCGTACAACTCGCTCAATCAGCTAGTGAGCGTCACCGACGCGAACGGAAACGTGTTCTTGCGGTACGAGCACGATGCATGGGGAAGGCGCCTTCTAGAGGTCGCTCGCGGGACGGCCACTCACTTTGCTTACGACGGCCCCAACATCATCGCGGAGTATCGGTCGGGTGTCCTCTTCGCGCAGGTCGTTCACGAGGACCGCATGGATTCGCCGCTGCACATATCAACTGGAGGTGGCGAGTACTGGTACCACGTGGACCCGATTGGATCGGTCAGAGAGCTTACGGATCGATCGGGGGCGCCTGCAGGAGCCTACCTCTACTCCACCTTCGGCGAGGTCCTTCAGGCCAGCGGACCGTGCCGCGAACGATCCGGTCGACTTCGTAGACCCCTTCGGCTTCTCGCGCCAGGATCCTCAGCCGACGGGGGTCCCACCGCCCAACCCCGGGACGACGAACGAGACGTTGGGGTTGCCCCAGAACAGAGTCGAGCTGATCAAGCAGCTCAACGACTGGGGGCTGATCGAGGATGTGCGCGCGGCGGCGAAACCCGGCCTTACGGTCCAGTTCACGAACGCTGACGAAGCGACCGAATTCCTATCCAGGCTCTCCCCTGGTTTCAAGCCTCCCAACGATCCGGACAAACACTTCCGTGGCATCGTTCTCGGTGCCAGCTTGGACTTCGGCTCGCCGCGCGGCTTCCTGATGTACCGCGGCTCTGGCGGTGGGCTTCGACTGGAGAGCCGATCCGGCTACTTCCTGGAGTTGATCGAGACCGAGGCCGGGCTCGAGGCCCCTCTCGTCGACCCAATCGATTTCGTTGCCGGTCTCGCGGCGCCCATCGGCGAGAGAGTCGCCGGGCTCGCGAGATGGCTCGGCGACGAGGCCGGCGTGTCGAGGCTTGCCCAGGGGCCGTGGCGGCTCTTCGGCAACAACTGGAAACTGCTGCTTCAGGGGCGACTGCTCCCGGGGCGTAGGTTCAAATATGGTGCGCTGGACCTGATCTACAGCACCAAATCGGGCCCAGTTGTCAGAGGCCAATATTGGAGGGCAGGAGGTGGTGCCGCCGGCAAATCCTTGCAGGACTGGTTCTTCATGAGCAAGAGCACCTGGGCTGGTGGCTTCCGGAACGGCGCTTGGAACCACCTCGAGGTTCCGTTGGCATGGAACAGTTGGGCATCCGACCGGAAGCTACCCAACTACGCTATGCGGTTCGCTGTCGGAGGCACTCTCGGAGCGACGGGGTACGGGGCGTACAAGGGGACGCGGGCGTTGATCGATGCGTTCGGCAGCCCGGGTCAAAGTGATCGCTGATGCTAGTTGGCGTCAGCGCGCGCGGTCAACGAAGCGACCAATGTGATGCGGCTATGAATTGGGCGATCTCGGCCGCCGAGCGCCCGATCGACCTCTCACCTTCGTGCACAGCCTTGCGCCATTCGATCGAGATCACTTGCCGCGGCCGGACTCAGGAAGCCGAGCTATTGGTGAGCGAGCCATTCTCGGTTGTCTAAGTCGGTTCCGGCCCATGTAGAAGGATGCGGGCCATCGCGCCTTCGCATTCCTCGGCATGCAGAAGATCACCATGACCCGCCTGTCCGCGACAGCCAAGACGACAGCCAACATGGCGGATGCCTGCGGACGACAGCAGACGATTGCGGACGGTGATCGGGACCGACCGAAGTTGGGTGGACGCTCGCGGACCACTACGGACGCCACTCCCGCGGTCTTCAAAAGCGTTTGCGGGGCGCTGTGAGGCGTCCCGGGTG
>WNFI01098531.1_pt1 | contig 25088 bp, 26 predicted proteins | sample 5400471 | NCBI WGS metagenome assembly WNFI01 (sample SAMN13153348, study PRJNA577476) | soil metagenome | isolation source: 100 cm saprolite on Douglas fir-dominated hillslope | place: USA:California | collected 2013-09-17 | reverse complement strand
CTCAAGGCTGCGATCGCGCACAAAGGCACAGTGATGCTCGACGTGGTCTCACCCTGTGTGACCTTCAACGATCACGACGGCTCAACCAAATCTTACAAATATGTGAAAGATCACGAAGAGACTTTGCAGGAAGTCAGCTTCGTGCCCCATTTTGAAGATATTGCGGTCGAATACGATGCCGGAACTACATTCGATGTCACCATGCACGATGGCTCGCATCTGCAATTGCGGAAGCTCGAAGAAGATTACGATCCGACCGACAGAATCAAAGCGATGACGAGGCTCAATGAGGCGCACGAAAAAGGCGAGATTCTCACCGGCGTGTTCTACGTGAACACGAAGGCGCCCAACTTCATTGACATGCTGAATATTGTCGACGAGCCGTTGGCGACGCTGCCGGAGTCGGTGACGCGTCCGGGCAGGGAAGTGCTGGAAGCGGCGATGGAGGAGTTACGATAGGGAATATTCGAAAGTTGTAAGCAAAACCCCGACGTTGGGGGCTTTTGTTTTTCGCGCGACTTGGATCCAACTCAGAAGCGCCCGATGAGTGCATTGTCTTCTGCGGCTTCAATTTGGACCCGCAGCCATTGGTTGGCAGGGTGCGATCCTTCGATGTGTAGCTTCAGGTAATTGTCGGTGAGGGCTTCGGTGAATGTGGGGATTCCCTCCAAATCGCGGGCCGGAGCGCCCGCGCCACACGTACTCAACGTGATGGCTTCTAGAGTCTTGCCGATGAAACTGTGCATGAAGGCTTGTTTTTTTTCTTCGGCTAGATCGCGCAGGATTTTATTGCGCTCCCGCGCGACATGAACCGGGACCTGATTCGGCATGTCTGCGGCCGGAGTTCCAGGCCGCGCCGAATAAGTGAAGACATGCAGATAGGTGAACGGTGATTCTTCGATCAGGCGGCGCGTGGCTTCAAATTCGGCGTCGGTTTCGCCGGGGAATCCGGTCATAACATCGGCTCCGATGGCGGCAGTTGGCATCGCTCGGCGGATCTTCTCGATCTTCTCGCGGTAGTGCCAGGGGCGATACTTGCGATGCATGCGCCGCAGCACGGCGTCGCTCCCGGATTGCAGCGGTACGTGCGCATGCTTGGCGATGCGCGAAGATCCGGCGACGAGCGCGATGAGATCGTCGGTCCAGTCCATGGGCTCGACGGACGAGATGCGGAGTTTATCGAGAGCGGTCTCGGAGAGGATGGCACGGATGAGAGATTCGAAATCTTGTCGTTGGTCGTGAGTCGTTAGTCGTTGGCTCGAAACCAAATCGCGCCCCCAACGGCCCAAGTTGATTCCGCTGATGACGAGCTCGCGGTAGCCTGCGGCTACGAGCGTGTTGACCTCGGCGATGATCTGGGAGAGCGGAAGCGAACGGCTCTGGCCGCGCACTGAAGGAATCACGCAGAAAGAGCAGCGGTTGTCGCATCCGTCCTGCACTTTTAGATTGGGGCGCGTGCGGGCGCTGTCGTGAGAATCGAAAGCGTCAAAGACTGGGGCGGCTAGCAGTTCGGTGTGGGCGAAAATGTCGGAGACGTAAATTCGTCGTTGGTCGTCGGTCCCTTCGCCCCGCTCAGGGCAGGCTAAGAACGGTCGTTGGCTCAGTGCTGTGAGCGGGACGAATACCGTGGCCTCCATCGCGGCGCTGAAACCCCGTGCCATGCCAACGCCGAAATCGCCATGCGGGCTACAATCTGCAAGGTCTTCCGCGTGGCTGATGGTCTGCAGCGCCAATTCTACGAGTTGATGTTTGTGCGAATTGCCGATCACGCAACTTACGCCGGGAAGAGCGGCGATTTCTTCGGGGGCCCGCTGAGCGTAGCAACCGGTGACGACGATTTTGGCGGCGGGATTCTGGCGCTGCACGCGGCGGATGGCCGCGCGGGCGTCCTGATCGGCGGCGGCGGTGACGGTGCATGTATTCAACACAACGACCGAAGCTTGCGCGGAGGTTGAGGCACGATCTAGGCCCTCGCGCTCGAACTGGCGTTCGAGGGCAGTGCCATCGGCTTGGGTAGCGCGGCAACCGAAATTTTCTACGTAGTAAGACGGCACGCTCTATGGTAGCGCATGCACAGGTGCAGCGCCTGAAGGCGCAATGAGCATTTCGCGCTTTTGGGATGCCTGAAGGCATCCCTGATACGAACCTGTGTTACAAACCTTCCGCCGAACTCACTATATCCAACACGGACAAGATACCCCATCGCCACATCGGCGGTCGGGGGCTCCGCAAAGTTCGGTAGCGTACGTTTCCAGGCACAATTTTTAGGCACACCTCCGCTGCGGCCCGAGAATCAAGCCGCAACCGCGAAACTCTCAGGCGGAGACGGCGGTCCTCCGCGTCTGGAAACATTCCCGGCAAAAGACGGGACGGCCCTGCGAGGGACGGAAGGGAACCGTAGTCTGCTTGCCGCATTGCGAGCAGGTGGCCTGGGTCTCGACCTTGGAGTACTGGTAGGTCTGCCCATGCGAAGGCGGAGCAGCGCCCAGCACAGCGACGCGCTTGGTCTTACACGCCTTGCAGCGTTTGGGCGCATTTTTGAATTGTTTGTCGTGAAAGAAAAGTTGTTCCCCGGAGGTGAAAATAAACTCGCCCCCACAATCGATGCAGGTCAATACCTTGTCCTGAAATTCCATCTGAGGATGGCTCCCTTCAGCCCGTTTCCTCATACGCACCCGCGGGGAAGGCGGTGGCGCAAAGGAATACAGGTTGTGTACAGCTCCCCCCTCAAACTGCCCCTGGACTCGGCCCGCCACGCGCCGGGATGGTGCGTGGATACAAATTATCGTGCTTTATATGCCGGAAGATTTATGAATATGAGTAATCCCTAATGCAGCTCAACATGGTGGGGGCCAGATCGAGCAGAGCCGCCCCGGGACGGAGCGGCCCTTTCCTGCGGTCTTCGTTGTTAATCCTGTTCCTTGCGCGTTTTTTTGCGCGCTCGTTTACGGGCTAATGCTGCTTTTACGCGTTTTTTCTCACCGGGCTTCAGGTAGAAGGAGTGGCGCTTTACCTCCTTGATAATGTCTTCCTGTTGCACCTTGCGCTTAAACCGGCGGAGCGCGTTTTCGAGGGATTCCCCCTCTTGCAGTCGAACTTCAGCCAAACTGACACACCTCCAGACTCGTCCGGAAGGACTCGTTAGTTATTACAAGGTTTTGACCGTAAGTCAAGTGGGGAGGAGGGAAAAAGCAGGAAATGCGCCTGTTTTGCTAACTAGGGGAGTGCCAAAGTGGGAAGGTGAAGTTCGGATTCCTGATTCCAGGCAGTTTGTGTAATGTGATAGCGAGATTGAAGACTAGGTCGGCGGACCGAGTACCATCTCACTGTTGAACCAAGATCTCCATTCCCAAGCTCTCCTCGAAAATATAGTCCAGCAATCCGTCGGAGTTTAGGTCACTGGCGGTGATGCCAAGCTCGGCCGAGAAAATCGGAGGTAGAGCCATGGTTTGGGGCGCTTGAAATGTGCCGTCCCCATTTCCTAAAAACGCTACAACTTGCGGGTTGAAGCCGTAATATTGCGACACTAAAAAATCTGCCTTGCCATCAGTATTCAAATCACCTACCGCGAAAGTAAATTGCGATTGCGACCCGGCATTGACGAAAATTGGTGGCTGGAAGGTTCCGTTGCCGTTGCCCAGTACCACACCGATCTGGCTCGCAGTGCAAACCGCAAGGTCGGGATTGCCGTCTCCGTTGAAATCTGAAACCTGCAAGAAATTCTGGAAGCCACATACACCGGAACCGGAAAAAGATGCCGCAATCTGAGGAGCACTGAAGCTTCCATCGCCTGTACCAAAGAAGACATCCACCACGAATCCAGCACTCGAAAGTGACGACACCGTTGCCATGTCTAGTTTCCCGTCGCCGTTGAAATCTCCGAGAACCACGCTGAGTGCTTTATACTGGTAATCCTTAAAATGGGTGAAGGTTCCATCGCCATTGCCGAGGTATACATGAAACGCGAGTCCTCCCGCGACAATAAGGTCGAGCTTTCCGTCCCCATTAAAGTCTCCGGCGGCAACGTATTGAAAGATGATGTGACCCTTGATCTGTGAACCAACATTGAACTTCCCTTTGCCATCGCCCAGCATGATAGTCATCTGGGGAGCAGGTACTCCTGGATTCGCCCCGGCAACGTATGCTAAATCGAGCAGGCCATCGCCATTAAAGTCACCGAACGCACCGCCCATGGCTCCGTCGTAAAAGCGCCCCGTAATCGATTGAAACTGGAAAGCCCCGGTTCCTTTGCCGTCGTAAAGAACCAAGTCAGTTCCCGATTGGCCCACAAGGTCGAGAACCCCGTCATGATTGAAGTCGGCAGGCAGCACCAGCCAGCCGCCGAAGCCGTAGGTTTTCGGTTTTCCGAAAGAAAATGTCGTCACCGGAGCGTGCACTTCCACCTGCGCCCAGCTCGCACTCGAATTACCGCCGCCGGGCGCGGGATTCGTGACGGAAATCATTCCAGCTGTATTCTGAGCAACATCGGTTGCGAGAATCTGTGCCTGCAATTCGCGCGCGGAAACAAACGCCGTGGAACGTGGTTGTCCATTCCAATTGACCGCCGCACCGGGAACGAAGTTTGCGCCGTAGACACTGATCGCGAACGCCCCGCTGCCGGGAGCCACTGCTGATGGCTTCACCGGCCCCACAATCTGCGGCACGGGATTTTGTGCGGTGCCTAGAGCAGAGAAAACGCACAGCACGATGAGCTGCACGCAGCTGCCGAGCTTTGCTCGGCTGGACAGCCGGGAGCCTGCCCTGAGCTTGCCGAAGGGGCGGCTGTCCCTACAAGGATTGTGGTGGCTATCCGGCATGATGGAATCTCTCATCGCTATTTCAGGGGATGAGTTTGACAGGGGTTCAAGGGCGGGTCAAGATGAAGAGATTTGCAGAGTGTGCGTGGCATCCTGAAGCGAAAAACAAACAGCAGGTTTCTCCACTGCGCCGTCGCTTTGCTCCGGCTTCGGTCGGGATGACCGAGTTGGCTGGGGAGGGCTAACGGCGCGGCTGGAAGCCACCCCTTTCAAAGCTCGAGTTCTTCGCGGCGATTAAGCTCGCGATCTACTGCGCTGCTGGGCCAGAGACCACTGTCAGCACCACGGTTTGCGCGGTATACGAGATCGCGAAGTGCTCGGAGGCGTTGATCGCGATGGTCGAATTCGAGAACGTGCCATTCACGCTGCTGGCGGAGAGAACCGTGAACGTCTCGCCGACCGACGGCACGAAGCTGCCGAGCAGCGGCGCGCTGAGCGTGCCCGCCAGGTTGACCACGCCGGGACTTGTGACCTGGAGCTGGCTAAACTGAGTTCCTACAACCGAGCCACCGATGCCCGCGCTCAGCTTGCCGGTGGAAAGCTGCGTGTAGTTTCCGGCGACTTTGACCAAGGCCGGCTTACCGGTGTCTCCAAGGTTGAAAATGGCAGCGCTTGTGCCGCCCACTGAAACGTTGCCTGTGATCGAGCCCGCGCCGAGGTAGGTTCCGGATTTGATGGCGACAGCGCCGAACAACTGGCCGTCCATCGTGGTCTTGCCGCCGGTCTGCGTGTAGCTCTTCGTGCTGCCACCGCCGATGGTGAGTTTGCATCCGCTGGAGATCGTCATTTGGCCGCTATTGGTGAGGGTTCCGACGGTGTTGAAATGCGCAAAATTCATGATGCGCAGTGTCTTCTTGTTGGAATTGAGGTTGGCGAAGGCGTCGCTGCCGTTCGATGTGTTTTTGAACGTCCCGCCTGAGAGAGTCACGGTCGCCGAATTGGTTACGATATTTGCCGGCGTTCCAGTAATATTCAGGCTGAAATCCAAAACCCACTGGCCGCCGGTGAGGGCATTATTCACAATCTGTGTCACCGATCCGACATTGACTACCGTCTTCGGCAAAATGTTCAACGATCCCAACATGCTGAACGCGCCCGGCTGGGTGAAGCCGGCGGTCGTGGTAAGAACTCCGCCAAGAGGAATGCTGGCGAGATTAGCAAATGCATTCGCGCCCGTCGAGGTGTTGATCATCTGGCCGGAAGCTTCTTCAGTCACGCGGCCTAGGAGCGTAGTGATGCCGTTGGCACCCACTGCCAGGTAAATGTTGCCGCCGTTCGCGGTGTAAGTTCCGCCGGTCAGAGTTCCGGTTGATGCGTTGAAGTTGGTGAAGGAATTCGCCGGACCTTGAATCGTTAGATTGCCGCCGGTGATCGCTTCCAGCGTTCCGGGGTTGCTGAAATTCGCCGCGCTGGGATTGATAAACAAATTCCCCGTCGCACTGTTCGCAATGATCGTCCCGCTGTTCACCAGGCCCATCAGCCCGTTTCCAATGTTGCCCACGCCCTGAATAGTATTCGCGTTGGTCAGAATTTCAGTGCCCGCGCCAGACGCACCCACAATGTAGTTAGGACCGGTCGTGCCGAGAATCAGCTTGCCGTTCCCGGTCAGCGATACATTGCCCGTGATTTGCAGATAGGTATTGCTGCCTGCCGACGAAAGCTGAATCGTCCCGGCATTGGCGATAATCCCGGAAGCATTCAGCGCCACGCCATCGGCAACCGTGACGGTATCGGCCGCATTGCTCAGAGTCAAACTGCCGATCGCCAGACTGAAGTCGTCTGTGGCGTTGGCTGAAGCTGTCCCGATAACGATGTTGCTCCCCGCAACCGGTACGCCGCTGTCCCATTGGGCGCTATCGCTCCAAACGCCGGTAGTGCCGGTCCAGTTGTCAGTTTGGGCGAAGGCTAGACTGCCGAAAAGGCAGAACGCAAGGAAAGCGACCAGCAAGCGGGCACACTTCGCAGAGACGCAAAAAGAGCCTGAGATCATTGGGAATATTCCTTCACGAGGGCGATTAAGATTTGTCTTGCGCTGTGAACACCCGGACCCAGGAAATGAAGGGCCGGGCGGAAAGGGGGCCAGCCTTTGAATCATAGCCCACCCGCCGCCGGTGTCAAGATGAAGGAAGTTGCAACGTTCCGGACCATGCGTCGAGGACGACAAGGGGCTAGCCCCCGAAAGGCTAAGTCTATACGCTGCAACGCCCTCCCCAACTGCGGTAGACTTTCTGAAGATTTCTATGAGCGCGAGGCCTATCCCGTCGCTTCTTCTGTACTTCTGCACAATATTCCTATTTCTGGCACCGCAAATTGGCGCCGAACAGGCGAAACAAACCCCGGCCCAGGACGATAAATTTATCGTGAAGAACGACGTAAATGCTGTCGTTGTGCCTGTATTGGTCCGCGATGGGCAGGGCCATGAGGTGGGCAACCTTAAGCAGGAAGATTTTCAGGTCTTTGATAATGACAAGCCGCAGATCATTTCCGGTTTCAGCATTGAGAAGGGTGTTCGGGTTGAATCTCCAACTACCACTGACGCGATTGCCGCTACTCCAACCGCCGCCGCTCCACCTGTGATCCCGAAGGCAGCGTCTGCATCGGCACGGTTTCTGGTGTTCATGTTCGACGATATGCACTTGAGCGCTGAAGACTTGGCGCGCTCGCAGAAAGCAGCAACTTCACTCATGGGGGCACTCTCGGATTCGGAGATGGCCGCTATCGTGTCTACCTCCGGACGCGTTAACAGCGGCCTGAGCCGGGATCGCGCCGTGTTGCAGGAGGCGATCGCGAAACTGCTGCCGCAGGGGCTTTACCGCGCCGCAGGGGCCGAGTGTCCGGAGATCGATTATTACAATGGCGACCTGATCATCAACAAGCACAATAACAATGCGCTGGAGTCCGCGATTGAGCAGGTGCTCAGCTGCAATCCGAATCTGGATAACCGCAACGTGGCCGAGAGAATTGCGGAAGCAGCTGCTACGCGGGCGGTAACAGTGGGCGATCAGGACGCGCGGGTCACGCTCAGCTCGATTCGGGAGTATGTGCGCAGAATGGCTGGTCTTCCGGGGCAACGCACGTTGATTTTGGTTTCTCCTGGCTTTCTCACCATTACGGCGGAGTCGCTAAGCTCCGAATCGGAGATCATGGACGTGGCGGCGCAGTCCCATGTGACGATTAGTGCGCTCGACGCACGGGGACTCTACGTCACGGAACTCGACGCCAGCGCGCACGGTGCCGGCTCGCCTTTTGTCATGGAGTTGAACGCTGAGAATCATCGCAATTCCATGAGCCTTAACGAAAATCTCATGGCGGAATTAGCGGACGCTACTGGCGGAACCTATTTTCATAACCGCAACGATCTGCAAGCGGGCTTGAACCGTCTCGCGGCTGCTCCCGAGTACTTGTACTTACTTTATCTTTCGCCAAAGAACGTGAAGCAAAACGGCAGCTATCACCGCCTGAAAGTGAAAGTCGATGCGCCGGGACTGAAGGTAACGGCACGTCATGGCTACTTTGCCGCCAAACATCCGAAAAACAAGAAATAGCCACGCGGTTCGTATCCTCTCAAATGCGAGGAATCTTGCGCTGTCGATGTCGGGAATTACTCCTGCGGGTTTATGCGATCTGGTCCAATAGGCACATCCTGAGTTTGCGTATGCCATCGTTAATTTGGCGTACGTTCACGCCCCCGTAGCCAAGGATCACGCCTCCTCGCACCGGTGGTTTCGAGTAACAAGAGGACAAGGGTATTGCTGAAATACCGCTCTGCGCAGCCCTCCTCGCAACCATTACGTCGTCAATGCCCGGTGGCAGCAGTACTACCAGATGCATCCCGGCTTCGGTGCCAATCACCTCAAGCGTGTCTCCCATCTGGATTTGGATCGCATTTACGAGCGCCTTTCGCCGATCCATATAGAGCATTCGCATCCGGCGTATATGGCGAGCGAAGTGACCCTCGCGGATGAAATCGGTCATGACTGCCTGATAGAGAGTCGCTGAAAAGACATCCGCGGCATCGCGGACGGTAGCGTAAGCGCGTACCAAATCCGTGGGAACAACGATGTAGCCCAAGCGCAAAGCGGGAAACATGACTTTGCTGAACGTTCCGACATAAATAACCCTTTCATCTGTGTCCAGGCCTTGCAGAGAAGCAATGGGGCGGCTTCCAAACCTATACTCGCTGTCGTAGTCGTCCTCGATGATCCACGCCCCAGTGCGCGACGCCCAATTGAGGAGAAGCATGCGGCGAGTGGCGCCCATCGTCATGCCCATGGGATATTGGTGCGAAGGCGTGACATACACCGCACGCGCTGTGCGACCCCGACGAATGATGTCTGGTACATTCATGCCGTCGTGATCCACTGGAACCGGAATTAATTGAGCCCCGGCCGTCATGAAAGCATGGCGTGCGCTGGGATAGCCTGGCTCTTCCATCCACACGCGATCTTTGGGGTCCAATAGAACCTGAGCGGAAAGCTGCAAGGCCTGCTGTGACCCGGTTGTCACCAAAATCTGTGAGGCCTCGCAGCGTACCCCGCGAACTGCGCCCAGATACTCCGCAATGGCTTCGCGGAATGGCAGATATCCCATCGCATTGCCGTAGGCCATGACGCTCCGTGGCGGCCTGCGAGAATGTCGAGCCATCAGCTTCGACCAGACGCCGATGGGAAATTGGTCGAGGGCGGGCAGGCTCACGCGAAATGCACCCAGGTTTTCCAGCCATGATTGCGCCGGCACGCGTACCAAAGCCGCCGCGCGACGGGACATTCGGTGCGGACCCGCTTTCTCCGATACTTCTTGAAGCCCTTTCTGCGCTTTCATGGGCGGGGGACTTAGCGTGTCATCCGCGATGGATCTTGCCACACAGGTGCCCGCTCCAACGAAAGCTTCGAAGTACCCCTCGGCAAGCAATTGTTCGTATGCGTTCAAGACCGGGAGGCGTGAAATCTTCAGCTCAGCGGCCAAGCCTCTGGTTGATGGCACTCGTTGGCCAGGCCGCATTTGGCCGGCGATGATGGCCCTCCGAAACCAGTCATACAACTGGCGGTACATCGGAATCTTTGTGCGGTAAGCAAGCGATATCGGTGGAAGGAAGCTGGGAGCGATACGTTTCATCGGGTGCAACCCACGTATGTTATGTATTAACGCACTGAAGTGGCTATATCGTAACAGAGCATAGTGGCTATTGTGGCTGACCACTACGCGAGTTAAGTTTTCCTTGCAAGAGGCCGGTATGAGCGATGTGATTTCCACAACGACGAGCGCGGAGGCAAGGCAGTTTGATTTTCTCGAAGGCGAGTGGAACGCCCTCTGCCGCTTTCCTTTGCCCGATGGAGCCTGGGGCGAGCGATTTGAAGGTGGCGACATCGACCTTCAAGGCAGTGGGTGGATGAGACTGGGCACCATGTTCTCTCGCGGCTCACCTGGTCTCGGAGCACCGAGCCGTCTGACCACTGGGAGAGTCACCGCTCCATAGACAGCGGCAAAACTTGGACCAAACACCGGATGATCGATTTCACGCGGAAGACCACGAAGTAAATCCATGATTCCCGCTCGGCGTCCTGTGAAACTAGAGGAGCAATGATGCGATTCGTAACCGGACTTCTGGCGGTCATTGCAGTTTGCAACCTCGCATTGGCTCAGACTAATCAAACGACTACGAAAGCATCCCTGGAAAACAGCCAGCCTATAAGCGACTTTCAAGCTTTTGAATTCCGCCGATACACCATCAGAGAGGGTGAGCGCGTACATTTCGCTCAGTACTTTGAAAGCTACTTTCCCGAAGCTTTTCAGCAACTCGGGGCAATCGCTGCCGGTTCCTTCTTCGAGCGCAGGAATCAATTCGGGTTCACCTGGATTCGAGGTTTCCGCACGATTGAAGATCGTGCCGTGGCGAACGCCGCATTCTATTATGGGTCCGTTTGGAAAGAGCATAAGAAGACGCTGAACGATCTCATGACTGACTCCGACAATGTGATGTTGCTTCGTCCGCTGAGCCCTGAACGAGGTGTCCCTATTCTGCCTGCTGTCGATCCCATCACCGAAGCGAATGGGGCTCAAGGTATTGTGGTTGCTCAAATATTTGCGGTAAAAGCGAACAGCGTCGAAGCCTTTGCGAAAGAAGCGGAGACGACGTTTGCCGGCTATCGAGCCGCAGGCGCACGCGAAGCCGGCATCCTGGTTACGCTGGATGTTACTAATAACTTTCCGCAGCTTCCAATCCGAACCGACGGCCCTTACCTCGTATGGCTGGGGATCTTCAAGGACAACCAGATGTTAGAAAACGAATTCGCTCCCGTCGCCGAGCGTTCCCTGCAGTCGCTTTCTCGGACAGGTTTGCTCAGAGCCGCACCAGAGTTAGTCATTCTCGACCCCACTCACCGTTCGCGTTTACGCTGGCTGCCCTGACAAAGGAACTGAATAAACCTAGAGAATAAAGGTGGAGGCTACTCAACGGCCTGGCATTTTTGCGCTGAGGATAACGACCGCTGGCGAGACAATTAAAGGAGGCAGTAATGAACGCGGTCAAACTCATTCGGACTTATCTCCTGCTGTGCAACTTGGTTGTCATCTTGCAGCCCGTTCAAGCGCTCGTGCAGCAGAATTCAGACGCATCAAAAACAAGCCTTCAACACACCCCTACTGAACGGGACGGGCAACACGATTTCGACTTCGAGATTGGTACCTGGAAAACTCACCTCAGGCGTTTGGTGCATCCTTTAACTGGCTCGACGACATGGGTCGAATACGAGGGCACTTCGGTCGTCCGAAAGGTTTGGGATGGCCGCGCTAATCTGGTGGAACTCGAGGCCGATGGTCCGGCAGGTCACTTCGAAGGCCTGAACCTGCGTCTGTACAATCCTGAATCCCACCAGTGGAGCCTTAATTTTGCCAACAGCAACGGCGGCACCGTGAGCCAACCCATGATCGGCGAGTTCAAGAATGGGCGCGGCGAGTTTTTCGACCAGGAAACGCTGAATGGCCGAGCCATTCTCGTTCGATTTGTGATATCGAACATCACCACGAATTCGTGCCGCTTTGAGCAGGCGTTTTCGGATGATGGTGGCAAGAGCTGGGAAGTCAACTGGGTGGCGACAGATACGCGAATGAACGAAGAATCCGACAAGATAGGACGAAGCCGACAAATAGACCAACAAATTTCAAGGAGGCAGTGATGAACGCGATCAAACATATTCGGACTTATCTCATGGTGTGCAGCTTGCTTGCTGTCCTGCTGCCCATTCAAGGACTCGCTCAGCAGAATTCCAGCGTGTCGACAACTCCCGCGCAACATGATGGGCAGCACGATTTTGATTTCGAACTGGGCAGCTGGAAAATTCACCTAAAGCGTCTCGATGGTCGCTTAGTTGGCTGCACCACGTGGGTCGAGTTTGACGGCACTTCCGTTACCCGAAAGGTTTGGGGCGGCCGCGCCGATTTGGAGGAGTTCGAAACCGATAGCCCGGCTGGCGGCCACATCGAAGGTCTGACCCTTCGTTTATATGATCCCCAGACCCATCAGTGGAACATTTATTGGGCCACCAGCAAAAGTGGCGCCATGGGCGCGCCCACGATCGGCGAATTTAAGAATGGGCGCGGCGAGTTTTTCGATACGGAACCCTCTGGCCCAAATGGCAGATCCGTACTGGTTCGATTTATTTGGACAAACACCGACACCGATACGCCGCACTTTGAGCAGTCATTCTCGGAGGATGGCGGCAAAACCTGGGAAGTCAATTGGATCACGGACCAGACGCGCGTAAACGACGAATCCGCCAAAACGCACTGAACTCAGCTGCATCCTCAAGAGATCGCACGGTAGCTAAAAAGCGGGCGATTAAAAAAGGGCCGATTCCGAGGTCGGCCTAATTATTTGGTGCGAAAGGGGGGACTCGAACCCCCACGGTTTTACCCGCCAGATCCTAAGTCTGGTGCGTCTGCCAATTCCGCCACTTTCGCAACGCTTAAATTATACAAGGGGTGGCTCCCTGTTCATTGTGCGGTTTGGCTCTTAGGGATGGGCTGAGCTTGAATATGCCTCTACGCGCTGGGCTGGAAGACGACACAGCCAGTGAAAGGGCGGTCAACGAAGAGATGCCGCTGCCGCCTGATCCGAAATTCTCGCCGGTTCGCGCCGCCGTCTACTGAACTTCGTTCAGCTTCTGGTAGATCAGCATGGCCACGAGCGCGAGCAGAAATACTCCCGAGCCGATGCTGAATACGCGCACCGGAATCGTGAGCCGGTTCACCTTAACCAGTAGTTCGGTCTGCTCCTCTTGCATCTGAGAATGCGAGTCGTCCAGGTAGAGTGCCTCTTCCTCATGCATGGTGAGAGTGCTGCGATAGATGAGGAGAATCACCAGCCCGACCGCGAATACTCCGAAAACAATTCCGATTACAGTCAGCGTCGTCATAAGCCACCTCGGCAAAATCCAACTGCAGCGGCTTCCTGGGTCCCGGACGGAGCGAGAATTCCTCGCCACGTCCTGGTGGGGAGGCCCTAACGGCACGATTATAGCCCTGTTGGCAAGCAATGCCAGGAATAAATCCGAAAGTTCGGAAAACCGAAAAAGCGGCGAAGAATGCGACTTCCGGGCTGCGGCATCATCCAAAAGGAAGTACCATTATCCCGCCGCGTGAACCAAATGTGAAAAGGTCCACCGGGGCGGCATCTGTTATAATTTAAGAACCTTTAGAGCCAAGGAGATACAAATGGCTACGACCAGTGTCCCTGAAGTCACGACATCCACGCCGCAAGCTCCCGAAGTAACCAAGAAGACTCCACCTGTCTCCCTAACCGCCAACGCGGTCGCAAAGGTAAGGGAAATCATGGGTCAGCAAACCCCCGTGCCCGCCGGATTGCGCATCGGCGTCGTAGGCGGCGGATGCTCTGGGTTTTCTTATTCCATGCAATTCGAAAATGGCGCTGGAATGATGGACAAGACCTTCGACATGGAAGGCTTGAAGGTTTTCGTCGACGCCACGTCCGTTATGTATTTGAACGGATGTATCGTGGACTACGTTGAGACGCTCGAAGGCGCAGGCTTCAAGTTCGAGAATCCGAACGTGAAGAGCACCTGCGGCTGCGGATCTTCGTTCAGCGTGTAGCTCGTGGAAGATTTGTCGAAATTTAGAACGGCCTCATCGCGCAGATGAGGCCGTTGCTGTCTGAGCATTTTGCGGAGAAGAACTGAAATGGAATTGGACTTCAAGAAACTGAGATCCTCGCTGCTGGCCGTAATTCTTGGAGCCGGGATCATTGGTTCCGCTGCAGTTGCCAAGGACCAGACCCTCACGGGCACGGTAGGCGATGCGCTCTGCGGGCGCGAGCACTCCATGCCAGGCACTCCCGTCGACTGCATTCGCGAATGCATCGGCAAGGGAGGTAGGTACTCTCTGCTTGTCGGCGACAAAGTCTATGTGCTGGAGACGGAAGATAAGGAGCTTTTAGATACGCTGGAAAAACAGTCGGGTGCCCGGGTAAAGATAACCGGGACCGACAATGGGAAGACCTTCCTGTTAAAGACGGTTAAGCCGGACACACCTTGATTGATGCAACGCGGCGTAGTTACTGTTGATGCGGATTCGGTTGGGGATTTGGACTCAGATCAGGGCCGTTCATCATTCCGGGAGGTGGCTCACCCATAGTACCTCCGAAGCTGCCATTGTTTCCGTTAACATTCTGTACACCCTGCTGCCCGAGCCCTTGCAGCGGAGGCTGGTTGGGAGTCTTCAGGAGCCCACCGCGATCCGTCGCCGGGTCGTAAATGAATTGCCAGTCATTGTATTTTTTCTTGTGGTTGAATTCGCGGATCGTATCTTTCTTGCTGCCGCTGGCCACGCCTACTACCGGGCCACCGCCGAAGGTCTGACCAGCTAACTTGTCTGTGCTGGCGCCATTCGCTGAACCCGGCTCAGTGGAACCAGATTGCGCAGAACCAGACTGGGTAGAACCGGGCTGCGTAGAACCGGGAGTCTGCGAGCCTGAATTCTGCGGCATCGAAGAAGGCTGGGTAGGGTCTCCCCCGAGAGGCTGGCTCGGGTTCGCCTGATTTCCGCCGAAGCTGTTGTTATTTCCGAAAGCGCTGTTGTTTCCCAAGCTGTTGTTGCCGCCGAAGCTATTGTTCCCACCAAAAGCAGATTGCTGCCCGGGACCGTTCAATCCCCGTTCAATCCTCCCTGGGCGCCGATTCCGTTTGCGCCGGGAATGCTTCCGCCGCCAATTCCCATGGACGCCGACATCTTCACTTCGCCGAAGTGGAGCAGCTTGAAATCCTGACCGGTGATCGGATCTTTGTAGTGCTTTCGCAGGAAGCGCAAATTGTTGGCGCTCTCGAGATCTTCGATTCGCGTGGGATAGCGTCCGAATTTCTTATAGTACAAGCGGATAGCGCGGGAATATTGCACTCCCCGATGAATCAATTCTTCTTCCCGGTCACGCTTGATCTCAAACGTAATTTGCGGCAGAATCGCACCGACGAAGATCGCCATCAGCGCCAACGCCAGCAGCAGCGTGAGCATGACGTAGCCGGACGACGAGTGGAAGCGCCGTCGATGTGAGATTAGGCTCATGGTGCGATGGCGAATTTAGTAATCGAGTCTCAATTGCCAACTACAATCTGTTCTCATCCCTGGGTCAGCTGAATGGTCTGCGGCGGCCCACTGTTCACAACGTCTTGAATTTCCACAGACGTGGCTGAGATGTGGACGACCTTGTACCTCCGGTCCACGATCTCGCCTTCGCCCGCCACAAAAACGTCTTCGCCTTGCGAGAGAAATACTTTCTTGGGCTCACCCGGCTTGCTGGCAAAGCCAAAAAATTTAAGCGGAATGGGCGGAGGCGGAGGCTGCTGCGGCGTGTGGTACGCATCTGCGACCTTGGTCGGATCGGTCGTACCTGGCGTTATGGGCTTAGGAATCACGACCTCGGCTTGGGCCACAAAAATGTTTCGTCCTGAGCCTTCATACAACGTCTTCTCGGTTGCATTCAGCAAATCCAAGCGCAGCGTAGGATCCAGGTTCTCGATAACGGGAGCCTTCTTGCTGTTCTTGCCGCCAGGATGCGGTGTCTGCCTGGACGTCGGCGCCGCAGCCTGCGCATTCGACGCAGGATCGGACGATCCGCCCCAGAAGATAGGCACGAACTCGTAAACCACTGCGAACAGGGCCAGCACTCCAAGCACGACGGCCCAGATCGTTTGCTTTCGGCTTGCCGTTCCCAGTTGCACTATGATCGCGCCTTCAGATAAGTTTCGAATTTCACGTTGAGCTTGACCGGACCCTGCGCCTCACCGCCGAGAGTAACGCTGTTAATGATAAAAAACATATCGTCGCGCTCCATCCCATTGATGAACTTGGCCAGCGCGATATAGTTTCCGGTTAGGTCGGCATCGATCTCAACCGCCTGTAGTCTGCCGGGGCCAACTTCCTTGACCTTGTATTTTGCCTGCTCAGGGATAATGCCATTGGCGGTGGCAAGCTTGCCGAACTCCGTGGCGATTTGCGACTCCTGAGAAGGGAAGCGCTTCGCGTAGAAATCGACAATCTGATGGTTTGCGAGAATCACTTTTTCGGGCAAATTCCGCAGCGGCGCCACCTGCCGCGTCTTCATATTCAATTCGGTCTGTAGCCGGTTCATCTCCTGACGGCGGCTATCGGCCGAGCCGACCAGTGGAGAGATGAACACGAGCAGAGCGAGCACATCAACCGCACCCATCACCACCAACGCGGTCTTGATGCTTTTACGAGTTTGTCTTAAATCAGGCATCAGGGCTTGCTCCGTTTCGCGGGTGCGGGCCGCTTCTTGGCGGGGGAGGTGGTCTTCGGCGCCGGCGCCGCTGTCTTTGCCGGCGCCGCCGCTTCGGTGGACGGAACGAACGGTTCCGGGATGTAGATGGCGATAATCTCGAATTTCTCGGTGTCGCCGCCGTTGATGGATTGCAGATAAGCTTCGCCGATAATATTGGTCTGCGCGAAGCGATGTGAATCCTCCATGCGGCGGGGCAGTTCCAGCGCACGCTCGCGCGAGTCGCCCGCCACCTCCATCTTCAACTCGAGCTGGTTGTCATCATTCAATTCGGGATGAATCGATTGCAGATGTACTCGCGGCGGCATTACTTTTTCCAGATCTTCGAGTACACGCGTCCAGGAAAAAGATTTGCGCTCAATGAGTTCGTTGAGAAACAGCGACTCGTCGCGAGTGTTGCGGTTCTCCGGGCGGTTGAGGAAGTCCTCGGCGTTGGCTCGAATGTGGTCGCGGTCGGCAATCATCACGTGCTTCTCGGCGATGGTGGTGTGATCGCGGCGAGCATTGAACCAGCCTGTAATCGTTAGCGTCAGCAACACGAGCGTAAGCAGCGCGGCCGCTCCCAGAGCGGAACCCCAGCGCAACCAGAACTGGCGCGCGTCCTCGTAGGGCTGACTTGCGAGATTGATATCGAGACGCATTTACGAAACCAGAGCCCCCACGACGCCCGCCATTCTCCAGCGCGGCACCGCTCCACCCATGCTCGCTCCTAGTTGCGCGGAGGCTACGAGTTCCTGCAATTCCGCACCGGTTTGATCTCGCAACGCCGGAGCCGCGCCCCCGGATTCCGACAAGCCCGCCACATAAATCTGTTCGATGTTCAGGTGATACGTATCCTGAAAGAACACTACGGATGGATAAACTTCCTCAGCCAGTTGTTCACCGGTGATGGTGATTCCGCGCGTGTTCTCGAGGGTACGGAAAAGCTGAAGCTGGTCGTCGTTCAGAATCGCGATGCTGGTGGTGTGAGCGTCGACTTTCACCACCAATGTCGGACGCTTGCCCTCGGCCGCGCCTAGCGCAGCCAGCATAGAAGGCAGCACCACACCGGGATTGAATCCAGCATCCCGGAAGGCCGCTTCGTAGTCCTCGACCACTGTGGCAAGGGCGACCGCCGCCACCACGCGCACACCGCCAGAGAACTTCTGCGCATGAAAAGAAACCTTGGCTTTATCGACATCGAAGGGAAGGGATTTCTTCAGGCGGAAGCGCACCACGCCGATCGCTTCTTCCGTGTCCGAGGGCAGGGTATCGAATTCCACTAGGGCCACGCGAACAGCGGCATCTGGCAGGATGGCGATGACATCCTTCGATCGTCCCGCGACGCTGCCAAGTGCGGCGGAAATGCCCGCCCGTACCGCATCGCGCTGGCGCAAATTGTTTTCCACCAGGTCGGGAACGACACTCCCCGGCGCCAATTCGTGCGCAGCACAAGCCTCCAGGTTCGACCCGCCTTCGGCGAGGCGTCCGGCGAGCACACGATCGGCGGCGATCTCGCAGGCTAGCTTGGGTTTGGGAGTATTTGAATTCGAACTCATTCCGATGGCGCTTTCACAAAATCTTCCGACTCAAACGCTTCAACCCTTAATCAGAAACTGTGCCACTCAGAAACGCAATAACTGAAAGGGCACTCGCCACATGGCTAAAAGTTTTCGGCGCCTTGGCGATCTGGTTTCTAAGAAACTTTTAACGCAGACCTTCATTCTGATTCGCAGGCATTACCGCATGGCCTCGATGAATGTGACCTTATTGATTTCTTTCAGAGTGGTCATGCCCAGCCGGATTTTATCCAGCGCCGACTCGCGCAGGAATCGCATCCCTTCCTCGCGGGCAGCGCGGCGAATCTCCGATGTAGGCTTTCGCGCCAGAATCATCTCGCGGATGCGATCGCTCAGATCCAGCAATTCGTGAATCGCAGTCCGGCCACGGAACCCGGTCCCGGCGCACTCGATGCAGCCCGGTCCTTCATACAGCGGGACATTCGACCACTGCGCCGGATCGAGCCCGCTGGCTTCGAGAACGTCCGGTGGATAGTGCACAGCGGTGCGGCACGACTCGCAGATCAAGCGCACCAGCCGTTGCGCCAGAATGCAATTCAAAGCTGACACAAAGTTGTAAGGCTCAACGCCCATGTTCAAAAAGCGCCCGATGACGTCGACTACGTTGTTGGCATGGACGGTTGTAAATACGAGGTGGCCGGTGAGCGCGGACTGGATTGCGATCTGCGCCGTCTCGGCGTCGCGGATTTCGCCGACCATGATTTTGTCGGGATCGTGACGCAGAATCGACCGCAGGCCTCGGGCGAAGGTCAGTCCTTTTTTCTCGTTGACCGGAATCTGCGTGATACCGCGGAGTTGATACTCGACCGGGTCTTCAATCGTGATGATCTTGTCTTCGTCGGTCTTGATCTCGTTGACGGCGGCGTAAAGCGTGGTCGTTTTGCCGCTGCCCGTCGGTCCTGTCACCAGCACCATGCCGTACGGCTCTTTGATATAGCGGCGGAAGCGGCGTAGGTCGTCTTCGTCGAAGCCTACGACTTCAAGCGTCAGCGTGCGGAACTTCTCGCTCATCGACTCTTTGTCGAGTACGCGAAGTACAGCGTCTTCGCCGTGAATCGACGGCATAATTGAAACGCGGAAGTCGATGGCGCGCCCGTTATACTTCACGCGAAAGCGGCCATCCTGGGGCACGCGGCGCTCGGAAATATCGAGCTCGCTCATGACCTTGATACGCGAAATGACCGTCGAGTGATGTTCCTTGCCGATGGGAGGCATGGCCTGTGTGAGCACACCGTCAATGCGGAACTTGATGACCACGGAATCGTCGCGAGTCTCAATGTGAATGTCGGAAGCGCGCCGCTGTAGCGCGGTAAAAATCGTGGTATCGACGAGACGAATGATGGGGCTGGTATCCCCCGTGGCCGTCAGTTTGTCGATGGTCAGCGTCTCTTCTATGCCCGTCGCCTCGTCTTCGCGAATGATCTGGAAGCCTTCGCTGGCTTCTTCCAGAACGCGCTGTGACTGCTCTGTCTTCTTCAGAATGTCCGAGATTTGCTTCAGCGTGGAGACTTTGGTGACGATGCGCTGCTTCAGCAGCAGGCTGATCTCGTCGATCATCATCAGTTGGCTGGGGTCGGCGATGGCAATCGCCAGCTTGCCGTCAGCGGTTTCTTCCAGCGGCACGAAGTTGTAGCGGAACATCAGCTCAACGGGAATCTTCCTGAACAGCTCGTGATGGAGCTCGAAGCCACTCAGGTCGACGAATTCGCAGCGATAGCGCCGCGCCACGTCTTGCGCACGCTCCAAATCGGTGACGGGATTGCCGGTTGGGCTGATTGGCCCACCGTTCCCACCGTTTACGAAAAGTGATTTCTTATCCGCTGTTGCCATTCTTTTTACCTAGCGTTTCCGCGTATTTCTTAGTGGACTCCCAGAGTGAAGATCGGCAAATAAAGAGAGATCAATACTCCGCCCACAAAAATCGCCATCACCATTAAGATTAGTGGCTCAATGAGCGCCATCGTTGCACCCAGCGCCGTCTGCACGTCTTCCTCATAAAACTCTGCCACTGAATTCAACATCGCCGGCAACGCACCCGTAGATTCGCCGACTTCGATCATTTCCACCGCTAACTCGGGGAAAATTCGCTGTTCTTCCAAGCTGCCCGCCAGGGCTTGACCTTCGCGTACACGAGTGCCAGCCCGCATCACGCCCTTTAAAATTCTCCGGCTCGACATGGACGAGCCCGCCGTCTCCATGGCCGGAACCAGCGGCAGTCCGCCTTGCAGCAGGGTCGCAAGCATCCGCGAGAAACTTGCCACCTGGTGCTTTAACCTGATATCGCCCAGCAGCGGCAAACTCAAAATCACACGGTCGATGCGGTCGGCACCGCCATCTGTATCTTTCCAGCGCCACAGCAGAAATCCAGCGATCACCAGCCCGACAATACCGTACGGCGCATACTTCTGCGCATTCTGGCCGATCGTTAACATGAAGACCGTCGACGCTGACCAGCAGCGTGGGATAAATCAAAGACACGAACAGCTTTTTGCGGAAGCTCATGGCAAGGCGCTGGAAGTTGATGTAACGCAGCAGCACTTCGTCGATGTTGCCGCTCTTCTCGCCCGCCATCAAAGTGGTGGTGTAAATCTTAGGAATCATCCCCTGCGCCGCGAATGCGTCCGACAGCAATTCGCCGCCCTTGACCCGGTCGCGGACATTTTCCAAAATCTGTTTCAGGACGGCATCTTTCTGCCGCTTAATCAGCAACTCCAGCGCGTTCAGGATAGGCAATCCGGCTCGCACCAGCGTCAGAAACTGCTGATTGAATACCAGAAACGTAGCCTGCTTTAGCTTGCGCCGCCGCTGCAACGAAACCCCACTCGTAAGCAGCCCCTGCGGCTTGACCCAATAAACTAAATACCCCTGCTGCGAAAAGCGGTCACGCACTTCGGCCTCGGAGTAGCCATGCTCAATCTGCTGATGCATGTGCCCTCGTTCGTCCGCGAGTTTTACGACAAATTCCGCCATTTGCCCGCTTTTCTGGTGTTTTGCCGGAGATACGCCCTACCGACTCAGTCTAACATTGCTACTTTCTTTTTCACTCCTACCATCAAGCCTAGACCAGCCCTTTCCAGTACCGCAAGTAACCTTGATTCAGGCTCATAGGGACGCTCAAAGAACCGTCATAACTCTTGGGCGTGATCAAGATCCCTCACGGCTCCAGGCCGCCCTCGATCGTTTCGGTCCCCGCCGGAGCTTTGAACACGAACTGTGTCTCGGCCACCGGCTGGTCTTCCTTCTGCCCAGTGAATCGATACTCAGTCATTGATCCATCCGCCTCGTCGATCACAATGCGCGCAATCCGGTGGTCCGGCGTGATCTCCAGCTGAATCTCGCTCACTCGATCCGCCAAAGCCTGTGGCACACCACGCAACACCACATCGCTGGATTCCAGGGGAGTAATGTCCAGAGCAAGAGACAGACCGCTTAACTCTTTCTCTAACTTTGACTTACCTAGCAAGAATGCAAGTGGTGAGCGAATGTCGTCCAGCTTCTTAACCGACGTTTTCCGCGCCTGCCGGTCGGCCGGAACGTAAAACCACGCATCTTTCCCATCGCTCACAAACAGCTTCTCTCTGGGAGAACGGTACTCCCACCGCATCTTGCCGGGTTTTTTCAGCCCCGCCTTTTTCAGCCAAAGCGTACCCGTCTCGGTCCGTTCAATGCCCGAGCCACGATAAATCTCGGTGAATTCCGTCTGTAGCGTCTGTAGATGGTTGTAGTGCGCGTCGACCGCAGCGGCTAGCGTCTTAACGTTGGGCGCGGCGTCGGCAGCGACAACCGCAGCAGATAGCGCCAATAATGCGAGCCGGAGAGTGAGATGAGGGAGTCGCAAAATGGAATCTTCCGTTCTTGAAGAATCTTCTAGACACCGGACGCGGGTGGGTTCATAAGATTCTCGCGCGTGTTGCTGGGGAAAAACAGAGTGTGCCTCCATTGTAACGATTTCGCATGCGACCCGCACCGGCTCATGTTGCGACAGCCACCCTCATAAGCGCCAACTCAAGCAGGGGAGGCTAGAAGTTGGTCCCGGCTGCTTTTCTGGGCGGTAACTTCCGGATTGCCAACCATCCAGGAGCAATCTGCCATCGCCGGCTTTCCGTCACTCACCTCTGTGCCAGAATGCTGAGCAATGGATAACGGCCACCGACTCTTTCGAAAGGCCGGCTATGAAGGATACTGAATCCGGTAGACGTCAGCCGATCTTCAATCTCAGCCTGCACCCACTCCTGGACGTATGTGTCGCGCTCCATTCCGGAGATTCTCGTTTTCACCCACTGGGTTTTGCGGCCTCGATGGACGGCGGTGAAAACGAGTCCGGCTGGTCGCAGCACCAGCTTGAAACCAAAAAGGGTCTGGTCGACGTCGGCGGCACGAATGTGAAGGAGGCTAAAGGAAGCCCACAGCCCATCAAATGTTGCGGCGGGAAACTCAAGAAACCGCATGTCCATCTTTCGAACGGTCGCGTCGGGCACACGCGATTTGGTGAGTCGAACGAATCGCTCGGAGAGATCGATGGCCGTCACTTGAAAACCTAATTGGAAAAACTTTTCCGTATCCATGCCCGGACCGCAACCGCAGTCGAGGATGTGTGATCCGGCGGGTAGTTGCCTGAGGACCTCCTGCCTATCTGGCTCGATGAAGTCGTGGGGCAGCTTGAAATGGCCGCTATAATCGTCGGAGCCTTGGTCGTAGGACTGTTCGATGTGCCGGTAATCGGCGTCTTCCGTCTTCACGTGAAGATTGTAGCTGGGATAGCCATAACGCGAAGCAGGAACTTCAGTCCGCACAAGAGAAGGATCTGATGGAATCCGAGGTAAGTGGCGTCCTTTCGACGCCGGCGAAAATCACGGCCCCCGACGAGCGCGTCTCTGCCTACGGGTGGAAGGCGTTGGCGGGATCCGCAATCGGCTTCAGCATGGACGGCTTTGACATGCTGATTCTCGGTTTTATGTTGTCCGCCATCTCGGCAGATCTAGGTTTGACATCTACGCAGGCAGGCTCACTGATCACGTGGACGATGCTCGGCGCAGTCACGGGCGGTCTCATCTTTGGGTCCATGAGCGATCACCTCGGGCGTATCCGTGTATTGACTTGGACAATATTGATTTTCGCAACGTTCACGGCGCTATGTGCATTATCTCGAGGGTACTGGGACCTTGTTATGTATCGAACCGTTGCTGGTCTCGGGTTGGGCGGGGAGTTCGGCATTGGTATGGCACTCGCGACCGAGGCGTGGCCCGCCAGCAAGCGTGCCCGCGCCTCATCTTACGTGATGGTGGGCTGGCACTGTGGAGTGCTTCTGGCTGCGTTTCTGATACCACTGCTCCTTCCGAAAGTTGGTTGGAGAGGAATGTTCCTCCTTGGCATACTCCCAGCGGTCGTGGCATTTGCGGTGCGCCGGGCGCTCCATGAACCGGAGATCTTCGTTCGAAAGCATGCCGCGAGGACGCAGAATTCGTTTTCCTTCTTGGTGAAGGACGAGCAAACCCTCAGGACGACGATTGGGATCGCAATCCTCTGCGCGGTCCAAAACTTCGCCTACTACGGCCTGATGGTCTGGTTACCGAGTTATCTGTCAAAGGGCCTCGGATTCAGTCTGACAAAGTCTGGGTTGTGGACGGGTGTGACCGTACTCGGGATGGCCTGCGGGATTTGGGTGTGCGGGCAACTCTCTGACCGGGTTGGGCGGAGACCTGTCTTCCTGCTCTTTCAGATCGGTGCCTTGGTCATGGTCTTCTTGTATTCGCGAATCTCGCAAGCGAGCATGCTCCTCTGGGTCGGCGCGATCATGGGCATTTTTGTGAATGGGCTCAATGGTGGCATTGGCGCGCTCATGTCCGAGGCCTATCCGACTGTTGCGCGGGCTACGGCACAGAACACCTTGTGGAATATCGGCCGCGCTGTCGGTGCGCTTGGCCCGATCACGGTCGGGGCATTGGCGGCGAAGTACTCATTTCACGCGGCGATCGCCTTGCTCGCTTCCGTCTACTTCCTGGACATCTTCGCGACGTTGTTCTTGATTCCGGAACTTAGAGGCAAACCTCTTGACTGAAGATCCCTAAGAAGGTTGATACGGGGACAGTATTCGCCCGCTAGCGCCTTTTCTGACGTATGACGGGCAAAGCGGAAGTAATCCTTAAGTCAGCGCTTATTGGACAGCGCCCCCGGCTGTGCGATGTTGTTCACCGCAGTAGACGCTAAGATTGTCAGGCCCGTCGCCCCAAGACTGGGCGGCGATCTACGGTCGCTGCCGAAACTTACGCGCTCGTGGGCAGACTTGCTCTTACCGCTCTACGCATTCGGACGACAGCTCCGCCAATAACGATCGCGACCGGACCAGAGCATGACCATAGCAACCACGCAACATCCATGGGGCCATGCGTGGCTATCCATATCAAAGCAGCGCCAGTCATCGCGCAGAGGATGAGGGCTAGCGCCATTGTGCTAACCATCTCTCTTCCCTTGGCCGCCAATGCGACGATACATCCGACGAACATTGACGCTACGAGGTGGGCTACTAACATTCCATCCGTCGCAAAGAACATGTAAATCCTGAAATGAGCCGACCAGTATCCGAGATATCGGTCGGTGACCACCGACAACAATTTGTCGGGCAGCCCGGAGACAAACATCAGCAGGAAGTACCCTCCGACTATGGCGGCGGTGGTCGACCACGGCGCGGTGCGGAATACGGAACCGAAGAGATGGACGATGGTCTTCACACTCTGCCGCCAATACCAGCGCCGGGCGACGGCAACTCCCGATTTCGACACAAGGTCGGAGAATTCCTCCAGCAGGTCGCCTAAGATCGATTCTGCTTCCTCGGCGGGGACGAATAGATCGACGAGCCGGTTGGCAATGCGAGGCGGCTGAACGAAACCCGATTGCGAGGTCATGAAT